>Ga0307510_10005157_pt1 | contig 15526 bp, 11 predicted proteins | sample 12_EM_MG_FD_207224 | JGI IMG/M metagenome (GOLD analysis project Ga0307510, IMG submission 207224) | Populus trichocarpa ectomycorrhiza microbial communities from riparian zone in the Pacific Northwest, United States - 12_EM | ecosystem: Host-associated > Plants > Roots > Unclassified | place...
CGACCGGGATGCCGCCCTTGTTGCCCATCAGGTTCTGGATCTTCTTCGACAGGGTGATGTCGATGAAGTCGTAGGCGAGTTGCTTGTTCTTGGCGCCCTTGGGGACGACCCAGATGTTGCCGCCGGAACCGAGCGTGAGGTTCGAGCCGGGCCAGAGACTCGTGTCCCAGTCGAACTTGGCCTCCGTCTGGAAGCGGCCGTACCACCAGCTGCCGGAGAACAGGATCGGGGCCTTGCCCTGTATCCAGGAGACACCCGCGTCCTCGGCCTTCGTGCCGCTGGAGGTCTTGGCGATGTAGCCCTTCTTCACCCAGTCGGCGAAGGTGGTCGCGGCGTAGGTCCAGGCCGGGTCGTGGAAGTCCGTCTTGCCCTTGTACAGCTCGTACTTGTCGACCCAGGCGCGGTCGGCCTTCGAGAGGGCCAGTTGGTAGAGGTACTGCTGGGCCACGTACTCGGCGCCGGCGTTCGCGAGGGGGGTGATGCCCTTCGCCTTGAACTCGCCCAGTGCGGTGGTCAGTTCGTCGAACGTCTTCGGTTCGGCGATCTTGTACTTCTTGAAGAGGGCCTTGTTGTAGTAGACCATCGTGTACTCGCCATAGTCCGTGACGCCGTACCACTTGCCGGAGCCCATCACTCCGTTGGTGTCGTAGACGTCGGTCGTGCCTACGCTCGCGGGGATCTTCTTGTCCCAGCCGCGCTTCGTCGCCTCGGCGGTCAGGTCGGTGAGCAGGCCTTGTTTGGAGAGCAGGCCTGCCGTCGCGTTGCCCTTGTTGTACTCCATGATGTCCGGGGCGTCCGACGAGTTGAGGACCATCGGGGCCGTCTTCTGGATCTGCTCGAAGCCCTTCGCCTCGAACTTCACCTTCACGCCCGGGTGTTGGGCCTCGAACTCCTTGATGGCCGCGTTCCAGGCCACGCCCATCGCGCTGTCGGGGCCCTCGTAGTGCCAGAGGTTCAGGGTTTTGCCGTCCGAGGAGTTGCTGTCGGAGCCGCCGCAGGAGGTGAGGAGCAGGGATCCGGTGAGGATCAGTGCGGCTGTCGTTGCTCGCCGTTGTGTCGTCAGCATCCAGTGCCTCCAGGGGAGTCGGAGGGAGTCGAATCGATTCGACGAGGGGTGTCGAAGCGCTTCGATGGAGGAAGGTATGTAGGGGCTGTGAGGGCGTCAATGGGTGCGGCAGGGATTGGGGCGAAGCGGTTCGATGGGTTTGTGGGTGGGTGCGGGCCCGGTGGGGGCTGGTCGCGCCCACGCGGCGGAGCCGCAAATCGACACAGCCCCGCGCCCCTGGGGAGCTGCCCCTTAGGGTGATTCCTTGTTCAGGGCGCCGATCAATAGGGCTGTTGTCGCCGCCACTATCGGTACGGCGAAGCACGTCGTTGGTGATGTGCGGTCCGCCGTCCAGCCTCCCGCCGCCGAGCCGCACGCGATTCCCGTCAGTAGGCCCGTCACCGCCAGGCTCATGGCCTCGTTCAACCTGCCCTCTGGTGTGCGGTGTTGGAGCAAGGTCATCGCGGTGATCATCGTGGGGGCTGTTGCCATGCCTGCTACCAGCAAGGCCGCCCCCAGCGCGGGGAGGGAGCCCAGCGTGTTCGCTGCGAGGAGAGGCAAGGGCATCAGCAGCGTCATCGCCAACAGGCACCATCGCAGGCGGCGTTCCGCCGGGCCCGTTGGGTTCAGCGTGCCGTACAGCAGACCCGCCGCGCAGGAGCCGGTTGCCTGGAGGGCCAACACCACGCCGCCCGCCGTGCGGTGACCCGCCGCGTCCGCGTAGGCGAGTGTCACGACCTCCATCGAGCCGAACACCGCACCGGTCGCCACGAAACCGGCGATCAGGGGCGGGATGCCAGGGGAGCGGAAGGGCGATCTGCCCTTCGGAGTCGGGCTCGGGGGTGGTTCCGTCGAGCGTTGTGCCGTGAAGACGAGCATCCCGGTCAGGAGCAGGATCGCGCCGACCAACGTGCCCGCCTCCGGAAAGAGCGTGCCGCAGAGGAGGGCCGCCAGTGCCGGGCCCAGCATGAAGCAGAGTTCGTCGGCCGCCTGCTCGAAGGAGTTCGCCGTGTGCAGGGCCTCCGGGTCGTCGGCGAGGAGGTGGGCCCAGCGGGCGCGGGACATGCCGCCGGTGTTGGGGGTCGTCGCGGTGGCCGCGTAGGCGGCGAACAGGGTCCAGTCGGGGGCGCCATAGCGTACGCAGAGGATGAGGGCCAGGGAGCCGAGGGCCGCAACTGCCGTTGCTGGTACGGCCGTTCGGGACTGGCCTTGGCGGTCGGTCAGTCTCGCCAGCCATGGGCCCGTCACCGCGGTCGCCGCCAGCCCCGTCGCGGTCACCGCGCCGGCCAGGGCGTACGAACCCCGTGAACCGGCGATCATGACGACCGCGCTCACGCTGAACATGCCTGCGGGGAGGCGGGCGACGAGGTTCCCGGCGGTGAAGGCTCGGGTGCCGGGGATCGCGAACAGGCGGTGGTAGGTGGTCCGTTGGGGCTTGCGGTGTGGCATACGGCAAGCGTCGCCCGGAGTGGATCACGGGGTCCAACACCTGGTCAGGAGTGATTCACGCACTCCCGTTGTAAGTTCGCCGGATGTCATGGACGCCCCGGATATCGACCCACCTGGACCCCCGTCTCCTCCTCGCCTTCGTCACCGTCGCCGAAGAACTGCACTTCACCCGCGCGGCCGCCCGTCTGTATGTCGCCCAGCAGGCGCTCAGCCGTGATGTGCGGCGGCTGGAGCGGGAGTTGGGGGCCGAGTTGTTCGTGCGGACCACCCGGCAGGTGACGCTGACGGCGGACGGTGAGCGGCTGGTGCCGTATGCGCGGCGGGTACTCGGGGCGCAGGAGGAGCTGCTCGCCGCGTTCCGGGAGGTCCGGCCCCGGCCGCTGCTCGTCGATCTGAACTCTCCGGGGCTGGGCACCGGGCGCCGTGTGCTGCTCCGGGCCCGTGAACTCGCCCCGGAGCAGGAGCTGATGGCCCGCTATGAGAGTGGACTGGCGGGCACGGCGCGGGAGTTGCTGGCGGGGCGGCTCGATGTGTCGTTCGGGCGGTTCGCCGGGCTGGATCCCGTGGTGCGGGCCGGGCTCGATCATCAGCTGGTGCGGTACGAGCCGATGGCCGTCCTGTTGCCCGAGGGGCATCGGTTGGCGTCCCTCGACGCGGTGCCTGTCGACGCGCTCGCGGGGGAGGTCGTGTACGCCGGGGCCGGGAATCCGCGTACTCCGGAGTGGACGGATCTCGCGCGTCGCTTGTTCGCGGGGCGTGACATCGAGATTGCCGCGCCCGCGCCCATGGCCGTAGGCGAAGAGGAGTTCGAACGGGTCATGGCGAAGACGCGGACGCCGATTCTCGCCGTGGTGGATTTTCCGGCCATGCCCCGGACGGTGTTGCGGCCACTGGTGGACCCGGTGCCGTTGTCCGCCGTGTCGCTCGTGTGGCGAAAGGGGCTGGTGCACCCCGGATTCGATGCGCTTCGACGTGCTGCGGTGGAGATCGGCAGTGCTGACGGATGGCTGCGCCGGCCGGTGAATGGATGGATTCCGGCCATCGACGTGGACATGCTAAAAAGGAGAAAATGACGCATCCCGTCACATGAAGCGCCCCCTGTGCGCTACCTTCAGGGCCTGAGCACGGTGTGGTAAGGGGGGCGCGAGGACCGGGTGGGGGCCCGGTTCGGCGGCGTGTGCTCAGGGTCGTTTGCGCACCCGGAACAGTCCCGTGGGGGGATGTGCGTGCGCATGGAAAAGTGGCGAGAAGACGCCCAACCGGAATGGCCCCAAGCTGCATCCGCGACCAGAGAAGTACCGGTCATAGGCGGAGAGGCCGAGGCGGCGTTCCCGGACACCGAAGCGACCGGAGCAGCCGGAGAAACCAGAGGACCAGAGATCGTGGAGGGCGGCAGGCATGCCGCCAAGGTCGGTCGGAACATCGGCACGGACGGTCGGCACAGCGACGCGGATGGTCGCCATGCGGGCAAGGGCAGCCGTCGTACGGCCAAGGACGGTCGTCGTATACGGACCGGGTGGCCCGAGCCGCCCGCCGGCAAGGATGTGTCCGCCGTCGGCGCGGGAATCCTCGCCGATCCCTGGGGCGCGTCGCCGGAGACGGGGACCGGGGCCGAAGCGGGAGCGGCCGATCCCGACGAGGTGACCGTCCAGCTCGACGGGCCCGCCCGGCACGCGGAGGCCGGGGGCAAGAGCGGCACCGGCACCGGCACCGGTAACGACGGTTCCGACCGGCCCGTCTTCGTCGACGAGTCCGGCCGTCGTAGCCGTAGGTACCGGCGGTTCGGTATGGCCGTCGGCATCGCGTGCGCGGTCTACGCCGTCGTCATCGTCATCACGTTGCTGTCCGGCAGTTCGGACGCGCCGTGGCTGCCGGTGCCGGGGCAGAAGGACGACGCGCCCGCGGGCAAGGTCGACACCTCGCCGCTGCCCGCCGAGTCGGGGCAGCCGTCCGGTGGCGGCGGCAGTGTGGCGCCGGGGAACATTCCGACGGCGAGCGACGGTACGACGCCGTCGCCGGGCGCCAGCGTGAGCGGCACGGCCGGCGCGTCCGCGAAGCCCGGCAGCAAGGCGAGCGCGTCCGCGTCGCCCGGGGCGTCCCCGAGCAAGAGCGCCTCGGCGCCGACGGGTGGCGGCGCGACCAATCCGGTCGTACAGCCCTCGCTGCCGGTCTCGTCCTCGCCCGACCCGACGCCGTCGACGGCCACGAGCGCGCCGTCCGACCCGACACCGACCCCGAGCGCCTCGACGGGCACCGGCACGGTGGCCGACGGGCCGAGCACCCCGTCGCCCGTGGCGCGGCCGGCCGCTCCGTCCGACCCGGCGCCTGCCCCGTCCCCGACCCCGGAGCACATCCTCTGATGGCATCGCACAACCGCCGCCCCAAGGCCACGAACCAGGCCCCGGGCGGCCGTCACGGAGCAACTCCGGTCGCTTCAGGTGGAGTTGGGGCCCGCGCCGCGCGCGATCCCCGGCGCCGCCGGCTGTCCATGCGGTTCCTGCTGCCGATGCTGCTCCTCGTCGCGCTGCTCGCGATGCTGATGCTGCGCGGCTATGTGCACAGCGAGATCCTCGCCGACCACCGCGTCCGCCCCGAGGCGGCGACCGACAAGGTGCCGGACAAGATCCTCGACGGCGGCCCGGTCATCGACACCCGCAGCGGCCGTACGGCCAGCCTGGACGTGCCGGACCACGACATCATCCTGACCTTCGACGACGGCCCCGACCCGACCTGGACGCCCAAGGTCCTGGACGTGCTCAAGAAGCACCACGCGCACGCCGTCTTCTTCGTCACCGGCACGATGACCTCGCGCTACCCGGAGCTGGTCAAACGCATCGTGGACGAGGGCAACGAGGTCGGCGTGCACACGTTCAGCCACCCCGACCTCTCCTTCCAGTCGAAGAAGCGCATCGACTGGGAGCTGTCCCAGACCCAGTTGGCGATCACCGGCGCGGCCGGCATCCGGACGTCGCTGTTCCGGCCGCCTTACTCGTCCTCCGCCGACGCGATGGACAACCTGTCCTGGCCGGTGACCGAGTACATCGGCACCCGCGGCTACCTCACCGCCGTCAACAACACGGACAGCGAGGACTGGCAGAAGCCCGGCGTCGCGAAGATCATCAGCAACGCCACCCCGCGCGGCGGCAAGGGCGCGATCGTCCTCATGCACGACTCGGGCGGCGACCGCCACGAGACCGTGCAGGCGCTCGACAAGTTCCTGCCGGAGATGCAGGCCAAGGGCTACAGGTTCGACAACCTCACCCAGGCACTCGGCGCGCGCAGCGCGCTCACCCCGGTGACCGGCGTCGACCTGTGGAAGGGCAAGGCGTGGATCTTCCTGGTCCAGGCCTCGGACAGCACCACGAGCATCCTGGTGGTCGGCCTGGCGATCACCGGCTCCCTCGTCATCGCCCGCTTCGCGCTGATGCTCCTGCTCTCCGCCATCCACGCCCGCCGGGTGCGCCGCAGGAACTTCGCCTGGGGCCCACCGGTCACCGAACCGGTATCGGTCCTCGTCCCGGCGTACAACGAGGCCAAGTGCATTGAGAACACGGTCCGTTCACTGATGGCGAGCGAGCATCCCGTCGAGGTGATCGTCATCGACGACGGCTCGGCCGACGGTACGGCGAGAATCGTGGAAGCGATGTTCCTGCCGAACGTACGGGTCGTACGCCAGGTCAACGCGGGCAAACCGGCCGCCCTCAACCGCGGTCTGGCGAACGCCAGTCACGACCTCATCGTCATGATGGACGGCGACACGGTCTTCGAACCCGCGACCGTACGGGAGTTGGTCCAGCCCTTCGGCGACCCGCGCGTGGGCGCGGTGGCGGGCAACGCGAAGGTCGGCAACCGGGACTCCCTCATCGGCGCCTGGCAGCACATCGAGTACGTGATGGGCTTCAACCTCGACCGCCGTATGTACGACATGCTCCGCTGCATGCCGACGATCCCGGGCGCCGTGGGGGCCTTCAGGAGAAGCGCGCTGGAGCGGGTCGGCGGCATGAGCGACGACACGCTCGCCGAGGACACCGACATCACGATGGCGATGCACAGGGACGGCTGGCGCGTCGTCTACGCCGAGAAGGCCCGCGCCTGGACGGAGGCCCCGGAGACGGTCCAACAACTCTGGTCCCAGCGCTACCGCTGGTCCTACGGCACGATGCAGGCGATCTGGAAGCACCGGGGCGCGCTGCTGGACCGGGGCCCGTCCGGCCGCTTCGGGCGCGTCGGCCTCCCGCTGGTGGCCCTGTTCATGGTGATCGCCCCGATCCTGGCCCCGCTGATCGACGTGTTCCTGCTCTACGGCCTGGTGTTCGGCCCGACGGAGAAGACGTTCCTGGCCTGGCTGGGCGTCCTGGCGATCCAGGCGTTCTGCGCGGCCTACGCCTTCCGCCTCGACCGCGAACGCATGACCCACCTCGTCTCACTGCCCCTGCAACAGATCCTCTACCGCCAACTCATGTACGTCGTCCTGCTCCAGTCCTGGATCACCGCGCTCACCGGAGGCCGCCTGCGCTGGCAGAAGCTGCGGCGGACGGGGGTCGTGGAGGCGCCCGGGGGTCCGGTGCCGAGTGCGCGTAGCGGCAGTGGCAGTGGCAGTGGGAGCGATCGGAGGACTGTGGCATGACGCACGGATACACGACCGGGGCGGGTACGAGTCCGGAGCCGGAGTCCGGCCTCGAATCGACGCCGGCGTACGGGATTCCCCAACAGCGGCAGCAGGAACCGGAGTCGGCGCCGGAACCGAAGAAGGCCAAAGGGGCGGGGGGTGGCGGCCGGGACCGCTACCTCGACCTCCTCCGCTCGATCGCCCTCGTCCGGGTCGTCATCTACCACCTCTTCGGCTGGGCGTGGCTGTCGGTCCTGTTCCCTTCCATGGGCGTGATGTTCGCGCTGGCGGGTTCGCTGATGGCCCGCTCGCTGAACCGTCCCGCGCTGGGCGTGATCAGGGGTCGGCTACGGCGACTGCTGCCCCCGCTGTGGGCGTTCGGGGCGGTGGTGCTGGTGATGATGTTCGGGATGGGCTGGAACCCGCTCAAGGACCCTGACATGGGCGGCACTTGGTGGGGTGCGGCGAAGATCTTCGACTACCTCGTGCCGTTCGGCGCGCCGCCGTATCCCGAGCATCTGGGTTCGGAGTCGGGCCTGTTGGAGAGCACGTGGGCGGATCAGGCGGCGGGCCCGTTGTGGTACTTGCGGGCGTATCTGTGGTTCGTGATCGCGTCACCGCTGCTGCTGTGGGCGTTCCGCAGGGTCCCGTGGGCGACGCTGCTGGCGCCCTTGGCACTGACGGCAGTTGTGGGCACGGGCCTGGTGACCATCCCCGGCGAGACGGGCAACGCGGTGTCGGACTTCGCGGTGTACGGGGGCTGTTGGGTCCTGGGCTTCGCGCACCACGAGGGCGTCCTGAAGAAGGTCCCGCGCTACCTCGCGGTATCGGGCGCGACCCTGATCATGGGCTTCGGGCTGTGGTGGGCGTCGGGTCATCTGGGCCCGGACGGCTGGGACTTGAACGACATCCCCCTGGCGCAGGCGGCCTGGTCCTTCGGCATCGTGGTGATCCTGCTCCAATACGCGCCGTCCTGGCAGCAGTTGCCGGGCAGGCTGGCGAAGTGGGACAAGCTGGTGACCCTGTCCAACAACCGCGCCGTCACGATCTACCTGTGGCACAACCTCCTCATCATGGCCACGGTCCCGATCATCGACCAGCTGTACAGCCTGCCGTTCATGGAGAGCGACGGGGCGACCGCCTTCCTCGACAAGACGGACACGTTCCTGATGTTCCTGCTGATCTGGCCGCTCATCGCGGTCGCGATCCTCGCGTTCGGATGGATCGAGGACATCGCGGCCAAACGGAGGCCGAGGCTGTGGCCCAACGGGGCCGGTGGCGGGGTCGGTGGTGGGCGGCCCCGGCGAAAGGGCTGACGGCGAACATCGCCGCGCGAGGGGCCTCCGTTCTTCCTCACCGTGCCCACTCTCCGCTCGTGAGAGCAACGTTCCCTTCCGGTCACCCACAGCCACAGCACGGAAACGCGTCCTCCCTACCTTCGGGATGTATCACCGCTCGTTACCCCGTAGGGCAACCCCGAGCCCCGGACCACCGTGGAGGCGTCATGACAGCCCCGGCCCCAAGCAAGTGGATCGAGCACTGGGATCCGGAGGACGAGACGTTCTGGCAGGAGACCGGTGAGAAGGTCGCCCGTCGTAATCTCGTCTTCTCCGTGCTCTCCGAGCACATCGGCTTCTCGATCTGGACCCTGTGGTCCGTGCTGGTGCTCTTCATGGGCCCGGAGTACGGGCTGACGCCGGCCGACAAGTTCCTGCTGACGTCGATGGTCACGCTGGTCGGCGCGGTCGTCCGGGTGCCGTACACCTTCGCGGTCGCCGTCTTCGGCGGGCGGAACTGGACGATCGTCTCCGCGAGTCTGCTGCTCATCCCCACCATCGCCGCGTTCGTCGTGATGAAGCCGGGGACGTCGTTCGACACCTTCCTCTGGATCGGCCTGCTGGCCGGCATAGGCGGCGGCAACTTCGCCTCCTCCATGACCAACATCAACGCCTTCTTCCCGCTGCGGAAGAAGGGGTGGGCCCTCGGGCTGAACGCGGGTGGCGGCAACATCGGCGTCCCCGTCATCCAGCTCGTCGCCCTCGCGATCATCGGCGCCAGCGGCGGGCCGCGCGTGCTGCTCGGGATCTACATCCCGCTCATCCTCGTCGCCGCCGTCCTCGCCGCCCTCTTCATGGACAACCTCACCTCCGTGAAGAACGACACCGGCGCCGCGAAGGACGCCGCGCGGGACTGGCACACCTGGATCATGGCGTTCCTGTACATCGGCACGTTCGGGTCGTTCATCGGGTACGCGTTCGCGTTCGGGCAGGTGCTTCAGGTCCAGTTCGGCCGTACGCCGCTACAGGCCGCGTATCTCACCTTCATCGGCCCGCTGCTCGGCTCGCTCATCCGTCCCGTCGGCGGCTGGCTCGCCGACCGGTACGGCGGCGCGAAGATCACCCTGTGGAACTTCGTCGCCATGGCCGCCGCGACCGCCATCCTGGTCGTCGCCAGCATGGAGAAGTCGCTGCCGCTGTTCGTGAGCGTGTTCGTCGTGCTGTTCGTGCTCAGCGGGCTCGGCAACGGGTCGACGTACAAGATGATCCCCGGCATCTTCCAGACCAAGGCGCTCGCGAAGGGGCTCGAAGGCGACGAAGCGGCTGCCTACGGGCGTCGGCTCTCCGGGGCCTCCATGGGGCTCATCGGGGCGGTGGGCGCGCTCGGCGGCGTCGGCATCAACCTCGCCTTCCGGCAGTCGTTCCTGTCCTCCGGCTCCGGGACCGGCGCGTTCGTCGCCTTCCTCGTCTTCTACGGCCTCTGCTTCGTGGCCACGTGGGCCGTATACCTTCGCCGCCCGACCGCCCAGGCGCAGGCCAAAGCTTCCGCATCGGAGGCGAAGCCGCAGCTCAGCTATGCCGAGGTGTGACGTAACACCGACGACATGAAGCCGAACCGAGCCTGTCACGCGCCGTTGACAGGCTCGATCGGCATGTAGGTCAGTAGGTATCGGCATGCGGGTATCGCACCACCGCATGTGCGACATGTACGACGACGTTCGGGACGAGAGCCATGCACGAGGAACAGCAGCTACCGGATCGCGCGCAACACGGCCCCCTCTCCGGGTTCACCGTGGGCGTCACCGCCGCGCGCCGCGCCGACGAGCTGGGGGCACTGCTCCAGCGGCGCGGCGCGGTGGTCGTGCACGCGCCCGCGCTGCGCATCGTGCCCCTGGCCGACGACAGCGAACTGCTCTCCGCGACCAAGGAGTTGATCGACCAGGCGCCGGATGTAGTGGTGGCCACGACGGCGATCGGGTTCCGTGGGTGGATCGAGGCCGCCGACGGGTGGGGGCTCGGGGAGGCGCTCCTCGACCGGCTCCGCGGGGTGGAACTGCTCGCGCGCGGGCCCAAGGTCAAAGGAGCGGTGCGCGCCGCCGGCCTGACCGAGGAGTGGTCGCCCTCGTCCGAGTCCATGGCCGAGGTGCTCGACCGGCTGCTGGAGGAGGGTGTCGAGGGGCGCCGGGTCGGCCTTCAACTGCACGGCGAACCGTTGCCCGGGTTCGTGGAGTCGCTGCGGGCCGGGGGAGCGGAGGTCGTCGTCGTCCCCGTGTATCGGTGGATGCCGCCCGAGGACATCGCCCCGCTGGACCGGCTCCTGGACGCCACGGTCTCCCGCGGTCTGGACGCGCTGACGTTCACCAGCGCACCGGCCGCCGCGTCGCTGCTGTCCCGCGCCGAGACCCGGGGCCTGCTGCCCGAACTCCTCGCCGCCCTGCACCACGACGTCCTCCCGGCCTGCGTCGGCCCCGTCACCGCGCTTCCGCTCCAGAACCACGGCATCGGCACGGTCCAGCCCGAGCGCTTCCGGCTCGGCCCCCTCGTCCAGCTCCTCTGCCAGGAACTCCCCGGCCGCGCCCGCACGCTGCCCATCGCGGGGCACCGGGTGGAGATCCGCGGCCACGCGGTCCTCGTCGACGGCGCGCTACGGCCCGTGCCGCCGGCCGGGATGTCGTTGCTCCGTGCCCTGTCCCGCCGCCCCGGCTGGGTCGTGGCCCGCGCGGAACTCCTCCGCGCCCTCCCCGGCGCCGGCCGCGACGAGCACGCCGTGGAAACGGCGATGGCCCGCCTCCGTACGGCACTTGGTTCTCCGAAGCTGATCCAGACGGTGGTGAAGCGGGGGTATCGGCTGGCGTTGGATCCGTCGGCCGACACGAAGTACTCCGTGGGCTGAGCGGAAGTCGGTCGCTGCGGGGCGTTGCCGGCGACGTCGGCTCGGCACGCCTGTACCGGCCGGCGGCCGGTCAGGACGAGACGTGGCCGAACCTGGCGCCGGTGCTGTCGACCTAGACGATCGACTGGGACCTGATCCGCCAGCGGTACGACCAGATCGTGAAGTACACCACCGCCCTGCGCCTGGGCACCGCCGAGGCCGAGCTGCCTGGTCCCCGCACCGCGCCCGACCCGCGGGCTTCCACGCCGCCCGCAGCACCCTCACGCTCGAATGTGGGGGGGGGAGATGAGGAGGCCACGCCGGAGTTTCTTTACTGGGGGGTGTCGATCAGGACGCGCCCGCGACCGCCGGCGTCGATGCGGTCGTGGGCCTTGGCGATGTCGGCGAGCGGGAAGCGGTCGCCGACATCGACGGTGAGGGCGCCGACGGCGGCCGCGGCGGTGAGGTCGCGGGCGGCCTGGCGCCTGGCCTCGGCGGGGAAGTCGTCGCTGCCGAGCAGGCGCAGGGTGACGTTGTTGAACAGCATGGTCCAGAACGGGATCTCGGTGCGGTCGTCGCGGGTGGCGTAGGCGGCGATGACCGCACCGTTCGCGGCGACGGCGTCGTCCAGGTCGGCGTTGTCGGACAGGGCAACCTCGATGATCCGGTCCACGCCGTCAGGTGCGTGGGCGCGGATCGCGGCGGCGGGGTCGCCTGAGTCGAGGGCGACGGCGTGGGAGACGACTGCGGGGTCGATCCGGTCCAGTTCGGTGCTGCGGCGGACGGTGCCGATGACCGTGGCGCCGCCCCAGCGGGCGAGCTGGGCGGCCAGTGAGCCGACCCCGCCGAGGACGCCGTTGACCAGCACCAGTTTGCCGTCGACGGGACCGTCGGCGAAGACAGTGCGGTGCGCGGTGATACCGGGAATGCCCAGGCTCGCGCCGAGCTCGTCGGACAGGTGGTCGGGCAGGGGGACGGCGAGGTCGCCGGGGACGACGGTGTACTGGGCGGCGGTGCCGAAGGGGCGGTAGGACTGGGCGCCGTACACCCACGCGCGCGTCCCGACGCGGCGCGCGTCGACGCCGTCGCCCACGGCGTCGATGATGCCGGCGGCGTCGCTGTGCGGGATCACCCGCGGATAGGGCATGGCGGAGCCGGTCCAGCCCCGCCGCTTCTTGGTGTCGCCGGGGTTGGCGCCGGAGACGGTGACGCGGACACGGACCTCACCGGGGCCGGGGGCGGGGTCGGGCAGCTCACCGAACTGGAGCACTTCGGTGGCCGGGCCCTGCTGGTCGTACCAGGACGCAAGCATGTTCAGTCCTTCCGATCACGGGTGTGGGTCCGCGGGTGGGGCTGTTCGTCCGCTGCTCGGCTGCCGTCGCCGTCGCCGTCCAGGATCTCGTGGAGCCAGGCGCGTTCGGCGCGGCTGGTGGTGCGGGCGGTGAGCAGCATGCCGCGCCGGTAGGGGTCGGTGACCTGCTCGGCGCGCAGCGGGGTGTCGCCGTCGTAGAAGAAGCTGGCGGGAGCCTCCAGGAAGTCCAGGCGGCGGCGCAGCACGGCGTGCTGCTCGGCGCTGTCGGGCAGCAGTGAGAGGAACGCCAGGATCGTGAACCAGCGGGAGAAGTCGGTGATCTCGTGCTCGGCGGGTTCCCGCAGCCGCCGCAGCATGTCCTCGCGTCCCGCCACGGTCAGGTTCAGCACGTACCGGCCGCCGCCCGCCTCTGGTGCGGGGCGCCGTTCGATCAGCCCGGTCTTCGTCAGCCGGTTGATCGCCGGGTAGAGGGTGCCGTCGCTGACCGGACGGCTGTAGCCGGTCAGGTGCGTGATGCGGCGGCGCAGCTCGTGACCGGGCAGGGGGCCTTCGGCGAGGAAGCCGAGTATCGCGAGTTCAAGCATGACTCCAGGATCTCACATCGAATCGATGTGTACATCGTTTCGATGTTACGGTGGATGCGCAGACGCCTCCTCCGTACAGCCTGCAAGGCCGGCCCGGGTGGGCTGCCCGCCCGGCCGCACAAGGAAGAAGATCATGACTGCCGCTACCCGCCGCCAGGCCCACGTCACCTCCACCGACGGCACAAAGATCGCCGTCACGGTCACCGGCCAGGGCCACCCTCTGGTCGTCTCCCCGGGTGCCCTCAACGCCGCCCAGGACTGGCAGCTCCTCGCCGACCTGCTGGCCCCGCACTTCACCACCCACGCGATCGACCGCCGCGGCCGGGGCGCCAGCGGCGACCACGGCGAGCACACCATCCAGCGGGAGGCCGACGACATCGCCGCCGTCCTCGACCTCGCCGGCCCTGACGCGATCCTGCTCGGCCACTCCTACGGCGGACTGGTCACCCTCGCTCACGCCCTGCGCCAGCCCCCGGCGGCGTTCATCCTCTACGAGCCCCCGATCCCGCTGGGCGGCCCCGTCGGCGGCGACGCTCTCGCTCCCTTCGAGAAGGCCGTCCAGGCCGGCGACCTCGAGCAGGCCCTCACCCTCGGGCTGCGGAACTTCCTGAAGTTCCCCGACGAGGCCATCGAGGAGTTCCGCCGGACCCCGTTCTGGGCCATCCGTGCGTCCATGACCCCGACATGGGCCCGCGAGATGCGCGCGATGGACAGCTTCGGCGACGACCTCACCCGCTTCGCCACCCTCAACATCCCGACCCTCCTCGTGATCGGCGAACTCAGCCCCCGCTGGCTGACCGACGTCTCCCGCCGCCTGCACAAGGCCCTGCCCGACGCCCGCCTCGTCGAGATCCCTGGCGAAGCCCACGACGCCTTCCTCACGGGCCCCCGCGCCCTCGCCGACGCCATCACCGCCTTCGCCGCCGACCTGCCTCACTGACGGAAGTCGACGCCCGGCTCACAAACGTTCCTTTGCGCGAGCAAGATCAGAAACGGACCGCCGAACCCCCGCAGATCCCGGATTCGTTCGCAGAACCCGTTCTCGGTCAAAGGTGGGACGGACCCCCTTCTGCGACTTGCGTTGTGCGAAAACCCGGGTCCGTGACGGCCCCTCAGCAGCCCTCCCTGGCCGAGTGTCACCCTGACGGCAAAGAGCTACCTGTCACTTCGCCGTAGCTTCGGGAGAACAGGGCCGGGACGCGCGACCGCATACGCGGCCGTCTACGCGCGCCCCGCACAAGGGGTTCCGGCCGCGCGAGCGGGCAGGCACTGTAGAGACAACGGTTTCCCGACCGGGGTAATCCCTAGGCGGTGACAGGCACATGGCACTGGGTTCGACCATCGCCCCGTACGAGTTGCGTTTCGACGCCGGGCGGGTCTGTCTGGATCTCCTCGCGACCACGCATCCCGACGAACGGCTCGACGCGCCGGAGCCGTTGCGTGCGTGGATCGTCCGATCAGGGCTCGTCCCCGCGGCCACCCCGCTCGCGCACGTCGACTCCGGCTGGCTCGTCGGGTTTCGTGAACTGCGGGGGCAGATCGGGCAGTTGGTGCGGAAAAGTGCCGTTTCCGACGGTCGGCCCTACGACCTCGCCCTCGCCCGCGTCAACGAACTCGCCCGCGCCGCGCCCCCCGCACCCCGTGCCGTACGCGATGAAGAGGGTGTGCTGGTGCGGAAGTTGGACGGGCCGCCGGAGTGCGACGCGCTGCTCGCGGTCATCGCGCGGGACGCGGTGGAACTGCTCACCGATCCCGTCGCGCGGGCCTCGCTGAGGGAGTGTGAAGGGGACAACTGCCCGATCGTCTATCTGGATACGTCCCGGGGACGCCGGAGGCGCTGGTGCTCCAGCGAGGTCTGCGGGAACCGCGAAAGAGTGGCCCGGCATCGTCGGCGCGCGGCGCTCGCCCGAGCCTGAGAATCCCCGACCCGAGTCTGAGAATCCCTTATGCGGCTTCTGTGGAGTGACGGGACGTCAATTGTCGAAGTGATTTCGACAACAGTGCGTTTCCCTCCGGCGCGGCACGGGCAGCCCGGGTGATCTTGCTTGTGTGGTGGAAATGTAAAGATCGTACGGTGGGAATGTGCACTCATGTCCCGCTCGTCACGTCACTTCCAAGAAAACTGTCGCCTCACGTTGAACACTCGACCACCCGCCCGCGTACCTCTCCCTGAGCGACCGACTGGGGGAACCCCCGGACACCGGAGGTGGGCGTGCGCAAGGATTCCGTCGTGGCCAATGAACACGCACCGAGGGCCCGACATCGCATGTCCCAGTCCTCGGAACCTGATGAGGAGCTGATGCGTGCCCTGTACCGAGAGCACGCCGGACCCTTGCTCGCCTACGTGTTGCGGCTCGTCGCCGGGGACCGGCAGCGTG
>Ga0307510_10005158_pt1 | contig 15525 bp, 19 predicted proteins | sample 12_EM_MG_FD_207224 | JGI IMG/M metagenome (GOLD analysis project Ga0307510, IMG submission 207224) | Populus trichocarpa ectomycorrhiza microbial communities from riparian zone in the Pacific Northwest, United States - 12_EM | ecosystem: Host-associated > Plants > Roots > Unclassified | place...
CGTGGGCCAAGTGTTACGAGAGCGGCGCGTTCGGAGATAACACGATACCCGTGTCTCGGATGCCGATCTTGGCAGCGGTCGCAGGGAGCATGCTAACTCGGGAGGTGTCGCGACGAGGGTTTGCGAAAGAGGGAAGGGCGGTTGTCACGCAAGATATGTTGAAGGAGATAGGTGGTGCTTTCGTAGAGGTGTTTGAAAAACGAGATTCTGGAAAGCTATAGTTTAGTTGGCCTCTTACTGGTCATGACCACAGACCACGATGGCCCTTCAACTCAATGGCGCGATGATGTCATGACGTGTGTGTTAAAGTTAGAAAAACCAAACGATCGTGCGATCACGTGTTGCGGGACGATATAAATCAGTCTTCGCCGCTATCTGCAGCAAACCAAGTCTCTCGCTCTCTCGCCTATCTGCCATGTCAGTGAAGGAGATCCCGACTAAACCATTCGACGGACAGAAACCCGGAACGTCTGGCCTGCGAAAGAGGTGAATTATCATCACTGCAACACCATCGGATGTCTCATTCACTCCGTTGCCCTCCAGGGTCAAAGTCTTCCAGCAGGAAGTGCGCATGCAGCATCGCATGTCTCTCGACGTAGTTCTGATATCACTCTGATAGCACTACACCGAAAACTTTGTTCAGGCAATTTTCGATGCCATCCCCCTCTCGGGCTCTACCTTGGTTGTCGGAGGCGATGGACGCTACTACTCGCCCGAGGTGGTGCAGATAATTTTGAAGATCGCATCCGCAAACGGCGTATCCAAGCTCATCATTGGGAAGGACGGAATTCTGTCTACACCCGCGGCGTCCAACGTCATTCGCAAATACAAAGCCAACGGCGGTATCCTTCTCACTGCCTCTCACAACCCTGGCGGTCCCAACGCGGATTTTGGTATCAAATATAATGTGGAAAACGGCGGCCCTGCACCCGAGAACGTCACAGAGAAGATATTCACAAAGACCAAGACCATCTCGTCCTACAAGGTCTTAGAGAAACCTCCAGTAGACCTTAGCAAGCTTGGCAACACGAACTACGGCCCACTCGAGGTCTCAATTATCGACCCCGTCAAGGATTACCTGGAGTTACTCCAGACGATCTTCGATTTTGAACTCATCAAAAGATTCCTTACGTCTCGCAAGTCGACTTTCAAGGTCCTATTCGATGGTCTGCATGGTGTTACAGGGCCGTATGCCAAGGCAATTCTTCTCGAGACGCTTGGCCTTCCAGCTAGTAGCGTCCAAAATTGTGAACCCTCTCCAGATTTTGGTGGGGGACACCCCGATCCCAATCTCACATACGCACACACACTTGTCGAGGCTGTCGAAAGGGACAAGATTCGATTCGGTGCCGCGAGCGATGGCGACGGCGACCGGAATATGATTTACGGTGCAGGTGCATTTGTGACGCCTTCGGACTCAGTCGCAATTATCGCAGATTGGGCGGAAGTGATTCCCTACTTCAAGAAGGGAGGCGTCAAGGGCCTCGCCCGTAGTATGCCCACCAGCGCCGCTATCGATCTCGTCGCCAAAGCGAAAGGCTTGGAATATTTCGAGGTGCCAACAGGTACGATGGTTTTGATCCTTCCGATACTCGTATCTGAGAGCGAATCCCAGGCTGGAAGTTCTTCGGCAATCTGATGGACGCGGGTCGCCTGTCTATCTGCGGTGAAGAATCATTTGGCACTGGTTCCGACCATATCCGTGAGAAGGACGGCCTTTGGGCGGTTATCGGTCCGTCCCCCATAATCCGTGCTCGATCTTCATCTGACGCTCTTACCCCACGAAACAGCTTGGCTTAACATTATTGCTGCCGCCAACGAACAAGATAAGTCTGGGAAGCTATGGGGCATTACCGAGATTCTCAATAGGCACTACGCAAAGTACGGTCGCTCATTCTTCTCGCGATACGACTACGAGGAAGTACCGTCCGAGGGTGCACAGAAGCTTGTTGAACACGTCAATGAACTCATCAAGTCTTCGTCATTCTCTGGGAAGGTGTATACATCGTCAGCAACGGGGACATCCTTCACTATCGCAAATGCTTACAACTTTGACTACACGGACCCGATCGACAACAGCATCAGCAAAAACCAAGGTCAGGTTGTGACGTTCTCGGACGGTAGCCGTGTTGTTTGGCGCCTCAGCGGGACGGGGAGTCAAGGTGCGACTGTGCGTATGTATGTGGAACGCTATGTCGCGCCAGAAGCTGGCAAGGAGGAGCTCTCTCGGGACACTGGTGAGGGCTTGCAGGCGCTCATCGACGTCGCACTGGAGATTAGCGATTTGAAGCGATTCCTTGGTCGCGAGCAACCGACGGTCATCACCGTAAGCACCTTTCCCTTTCCCTCATGCGAAATGAATTGAGAGAATGCTGGCCTTAGTGATCGGGAGCGCGGACGGAACCATGTAAAGACAAATAGGAAATACGAGAGAAATGGCGAAATATGACGGTTTGGTTTGCAAAGCGAATGTGCCGGACTGTAACCATAGAAGAGGATGTACGAAATACAGCGGTCATAATTTCCGCGACGACATGAACGGAGGGCAATCATCCTGGATGCGCGATGTTTTTCTGACCATTTCGTAGTTGCCGGGGTCATCATCCTCGCCTTGAGGTAGCACGGGATTTTCCGAGTCTTTCTTTTGGGGCCCCTCAGTTTGTTCTTCGCATCTGCGACGAAGCGGGGTACGAGAGACGGGCCGCATCTGTCTTCTCGTCCGAGTATCAGATGTAGACATGTAAAGGGGTGATGATTCGCATATGGTAGACCATCTGCCCGAGATCAAGTCGTGCTCGTATGGTCACTTGTTCTTCAGGTTAGGTTGACTAGACTTGGCGATTTCCTTGAAGCCATGGTATTGTACTGAGGGCGACGGGGCGCCGTTACTGACCATGATCAAGGCGAGTGGTAGGAAGATGCGAGCACGTGTCGATTCATTGACTAAGATTCACCTATCGCTGGCAGTACAGCACACGTTTCCGCCTCGCTCTCCTTTATTTCCTTCTGTTCCCGTCGGGGCCTATCTACGGACTTTATGTACATAGCAAAATTGGTGATATCGAATATAAGAAGAAGGATCATTTGGACACCAATTTTCTTCAAAATGACTCGGAGCAACGTAGTAGACCCGGAGAATTTGAACGTACAGTAGTAACAGGGGTTCATCACATTGATTCCCATGGATCCGCCCTTTCAATCAACGCCTCCTATATTGAGGGGTTTTGTTCGAGGGAGAATGTTCGGATCGGTTCCCGAGCACCAGAAATCATAGGACGTGAAACGCAAACGCGGCCTTTGGCCCTTGTCGAGGGATGCTGCTCCTTTTGATGCCGATTTATACGTCTTGAGAGAGACTCCTGGCACGTTTCCATGGAGCACGTAGCACGATACGGATGAATGGGATGGGAAATGTACACTCGGTCCGACTCGTGGAGTAAAACCGTGACCGCATGGCAGAAGGGACCATTTCCTTTTGAAAACTTTTATCTTGAGCGTCCTTGCTGACATCATTCTTCGTTAGTACTCGGATGATGATAAGACCGGACTTTCTCTCGACATCCAGGCGTTGCAAATCACATCACCAAGCTGTTGTGGATGAGATCCTGGTTAACAGAGTGATGGCATGCTGGTTTTTGTGATAGAGTCGAAAGATTGATTCCGAAAGAAGGGACTTGAGCAGGTCGTATACCGTAAAGTGAGGTGAGATGTGATTCGTCCTTGTGGGAATGGATCTCGTCTTGATTACTTCGTCACGGGCCCATGTAAAGAAAGCGGAGACCGATGGCTCAGCACGATCTCCAGGACTGATGGCAAATCCACTTGGAACCTCGCCAAGGTCATCAGCGAGTTGGAAGAGAGCTGAGGACCTCATAACCAGAGAAGCTGCTTCGGAAAGGATAGGTTCGACGAAGGCGACACTGGCGTATGGTTTAGATCCCCTCTCTAATCGATACATACGGCCATATGGTTGGATATTCTTGTATGCACTTTATCCACCAGTGCGATTTAGTTCACAGGAGATGCAATACACTCCACATGGCATGCGGTTGATACCCAAAAGTAACTGCGAATTTCTGATGCTCTGTGAGAGGAAGACTGGGAGTGAGGTATATGCAGAGAGGCAAGCCTTTGCGTACACTGTGGTCACCAAATCATACATGGCCCCCCATCTGACTGATGAAACATGAAGGATGGAGGATATAAATGAAGAAACACGGCTTACCACCTTCCCATGTGGGCAATACACTCCGTTGAAGTGACTTCCTCCAGCGTGTTGAATTCCACCATAACCTTGCGTCTCCTCATCAGTTGGTCAAAGCCGAAGTTAATAAATGGAGTTTGGGATTCTGAAATGGCCTTTTTTCACGCGCCTGGAGGGATCGGAATCATTGATTATGCCATGGGATAAATCGTAAAATTTTGCTGGTGGTGGAGAGGAAGAATGTCCGAAATCATCAAAGATTGTGGGCCAACGAATGCGCTTCACTCAGACTCAGATGCGAGCACACCTTGCATTATACAAGACGGTTCGTTGTGCATTGCCAATCTGGTCGATATACCCAACGACGAGTCAAGTTTGACAACTGACGGCGCTCGGCAACCGATATCGGCACGCTGCGAAAGTCCGGCATGGTCATGATGCTCCGACCCTCCTTTTCCTGAACTTTTCCCGCGCGATCCGATCCGATCCCTACAGAGTCGCGAAGAACCACCGTTAGCAGGTTCGACAGACCCCTAGAACTAAAACCGATGCCGGAAGGCCTGGACTCTGGAGCGCCCATCCGCGTCAGCCAATCCATCCACAGCTCCACGACTAGAGGCGTAATAGGGCAACTTGCAACTTGAAATGTTTCAGGGCTACCTTTGCATTTTAAACATAGGAGTCCGTCAGTTGCCACATCATGTCCCATGTCCCGCCGAGGTTACCTCCCAAGGAAGGTCATATGCCACATTTGGAACAGGTATCTGCAAACCTTTGGTCCCAACGCGCGCAAACGGGTTTGTTTTTTGCTCTGCTAGCTGGTGTCACGTCAATTTTTGTCCAACCGAAAGGGACCATCTATTTTGTTCCGCCTTGCCTTTCGACTCTCCTTCAAGCTTCAAGCTTCAACCCCAGAGTTTGCCACCAGTCCGGGGTTCCATCCATCACGGCCACGCACGGCTCGTGGTATCGTTATTCCATGCCAGGCGAGCTCCGAGTCAACTTCCTCGGGTTCATATACGACCCAAGTTCCGTTAGCAGCGATGAATGCGGGTGAGGATTTCTCTTCATGACCAACCCGAAAAAATCGACCGCAATCTTCTGCGGCGACACTATGGTGGGAGGCATCCGCGCCTGCAGTCCTCGTCGTACCGTGACCACAGGGAAATCGACAGCCATTCGAAGTCCGAATATCATGACCTTGCTGGGGTACCATCAGTCTAGACCTCGTCGAAGGAGCGCAAATAGCCTGCGTCCTGCCTCGACACCGCGACGTGTGCATGCCGCCAGACATGAATAGAGCGTCTTCCTCAGTCGGGTGTCGGCGGAGACGGATGGATCGTTGTTTTACGCCCCGTGCTAACGACCCACGTTGGTGTGCAGCCCTGGGTCTGCTGTGTGGTCACGAGCCTGAGGGGCTACTAATACGCATAGGCCTCCAAGACATGTCCGCTGTGGTGCAAGGAGTGTAGCGCCGGTAAATTCATCTAAGAGCTGATAACCCCTCTTCCACCGGTCGTCCATGATGAGATAGCAAAACTGGTTGTCTTGCATAGACATCCCAGGGTCCTCAAGGGCAGAGAAAAACGGCAATGCGCCGTCTCATGCGCGAAGGTGGGGCATTACAAGGCACATTGCGCTAAACTTACAGGCCGAGTCGCGTACTGATTAAACGCTTAGGCGCCTGATGGATGGCATGAAGACCAATGCAAGCGGAAGATAGGGAAATGAGCACTCCTTGGTCCTAAAATGAACTGTTATTTGCGTTTCAAGTATGTAGTTCTTCGGATTTTTTTTCCGTTTCGTTAATTTGCAAAACTCGAAACGCTCATTACCCCCAGGAAGTTCTCATGTCATTTGGTGTAGCTCATGTTAGCACAAATAGTAAAATCCTATCTAGTTTGACGTCGTGTTGTCCTGTCGAGCAGACGTTGTTCACAATTGCTATTAAGACACTCGGGGAAAAACACAGCATTTTTGAAAATTTGCTTAAACGTAAGAAAAAACAACTTGAAGGATATTCCTGATGTCTCTCCTTTCGTGTCAATAAATGCCACAGCTACCCTATCCGTCGCGTCGCGTTTCAAGTTGTTAATCCTTCTCTCGCTCGAGCACCTCAAGTTTGTGCCACGTGTTTCAGTGGTGGGTGTCACATCAATAGTTCATGCGTGAATTCAGTCTGGTGCTGGATGTTGAATTTGCGATTGGCATTCCTGGTGCTCCCTCAGTATTAATGGCCATGTGTTTTTACTACTTGGGTCCCGCCGGTCCGAAGAACGTGCTTTGGGGTTAATGGTACTAAAACAGTGCTGTAGTAAGTTAGTGCGGCTCCGCCTTATCACGATGGCTTTTACCATCTTGGGCAAGTAGCGGGGAAAAGTGAAGTTTTGTGGGTTGCAGACGCGGAATTAGCTGCCCTTAGAACTTGCCTTCCATAGGATGGAAAGGAATATGGACTCTTGGGAACTTTCTTGGCTATCACCGGAGTGACCCCACACGTTATGCCCCTGCCGCTAGCCTTCGTTATTCCCGGTCAGCATTTGAACTGAGCCCGTGCATCACAACAGTAGCCACCAGTTCTGCCGAGGTTTTGGGAAACAAGGGCATCACGATCACTATCATATTGTGGCATTTAGCTTCGCAGGGCACGAGGAACGTGGTTCTTGACGATTCGGTGCTTCTTCATATGCTCGCTGCTATATATGTACGGCCTTTGCGCGCGCCAGAACGCTGCCAGGACGCGTCCGGTCCAAACCGTGTGTTACCAAACTCGTCCCGGAGACATTTTTTGCGATCCGTGCCAGGCGGATTGACGATTGACGCGCGCATGACCCCCCTGCGATCATCGTCAGAAGTGGAAGTCCTGTCCGAGCTCGTCTCTGCCCCTCCCGGCGGAAATGAACTGTCGAAAGTCTCCACGGGGGCGTTCTCAGAAACTTGATGCCTCGAGGCGCCCCAAGTACTGACAAACTCGATAACCTCGGAACAAGAGGCGGAAGCCGCATAACGTGCTCTCAGTAAAATTTCGGCTATGTACACACAGATTCGGAAGAGGGGCGTAGTGGCTCCCTGACTGGAAGCATGGGGAGCATATGGACTGGCACCTCTTCAAACTTGGGTGGTGAGTTTCAATCGTATTAAAACAGTGTCGAACGGCACGACCTCTTGTTGGCCAGCACACCGTCTGGCATGTTTCACGCGGCCTCTCCCCCGGGGCTGGCAGAAAGTCCTACCTCCACTGGTTGCATAAAGCGAACTGCAAAGGTAAGAGGTATGTCCGAGTTACTCTAGCACAAGGGATACCGAACTTTCTGGACAGGCTTGCGCGAGCTGCAGGTGAACACATCGAGATTTGAGGGCGTGCGGTGTCACTAACTATGATATGTCCCGTTGTAGACATGACAAAGCCCGCTGCGACGACGCGAGGTAAATCTCACCTACTGCGAGACGCCATTTCTCATATTACCGGACCTACACAGACCGTGTGGGCACTGCCATAAAAAGGGCCTGACCGCAGAACAATGCGTTTATGGATGCGAGGCCTGTCGACAGGCACGAGCTTGTTGCGAGGGAGGCATACCTTGCATGCGCTGCGTGTCTATGCACCTTAACTGCGTCGATGGCACCACGACGCCACTCGGCGCACTCCACTTCCAGGGGAACTCCAACGGACGAGCTCACTTGGCCTGCAAAAACTGTCGTCGGGACAACAAAAAGGTGAGCGAACCATAGAGAAGTAGGAGATAGACCCCATCACTGACGGATGGTGTTCGTCCCCAGTGTGACGATCAGCGCCCGTGTAGGCGCTGCGTCGTGCGCGGGGACGAGTGCGTTCATGTCACTCGGCGGCCTACTCACGTCAAAGTTCGCTGTCAGCGCTGCAGAGAGGCCAATAAACGGTGCGAGGATATCCGTCCTTGTTATTACTGCTCTACTCGCGGAGAAGCGTGTATCGACCCACCTAGGAAAGGCAGAGGCCGCGGCATGCGGGTGAAAGCGGTGAGTACGAGATACGTGGCTACCACCTGGGCGTGTTACCTGACGTGAGGCAAAGGCATGTGTGAAGTGCAGGTGAACTTCTGAAAGTCGACATGTATCCGTATTTGGCTGATCCCGTGTCCTCATACTCACACTAATAGGGAACACAAGGTTAGATGCGATGGCCAGCGGTAATTGAACCTGCTCATACCCTCAATGTTTGTATTTTAATACCTGGGCGAAGCCCTTGTGCATCGTGCGACCGCAAGGGCTTTCTATGTCAGGAGAGAACAGAACCCTCGAAACATCATGGGTGGCCAGGGACGTCAGGCGCTGCGTCACCTTCTAGATCAAGCCTTGATGCCATTTCGATCCGCTCCGCGCCAGGGCCAGAATACGGCCTGCGAGAAGGTCAGATATATGCTCTGGTCTAGGGGTTCATACTTACTTCACGTCGCCCCAGCCAATGATACGCAACTCAACGACACGCAGCTGGTATTAGTCCCCTCTGCGAAGTTCGGACATTGGCGGCTGTTGCCAACTACTCAAGCACCCACCCATGGGCTACCTTTCCCGCATCGCCAAGATGCACCCGAACATGGGTATCTTTGCCCTGGTGCTGGATTGCCGAGTATGGACATAGTGTAGAATACTATCCTGCTGCGAGTGAGGCCATCCATGAGATGCGGAATTATATGCTGCCACGTACAGAGAACCACGGGCTCAGAGCTAGTTAAAGTAGGGTATTATGTTGCTGTAACGAGGATACCAACGGGTTTGAAACGCCGACGTGGTGTCGATGTCGATGAAACAACGTGGGACATTAGCGACCACGTGCTCTGGATTGATGGCCCGATGGCCCTTACAGCAGCTTACACGCTCAGTGAACTCGAGGTGTCGAGAGCGTCTCTATTGTCCCCTTATACCCCCCGGCTCCCCACCACATTTCCCACCCATTTCTACCAACAAAGTCATTCGTTATCCTTTTGTAAACAATACCTGTATGGAAGATACGCCTTCGCCGGCCGAAAGGTCGCGTGCCAATCCACCTCATTTTCTTGCTTCTTGCTCATCCTTGGCTATGATGCCTGCAGACGGAAGACCAGCACTACGTTAAGGGGCAAAAGAAGGGTCAGATCGATTTTTCTGCGTGCGAAGCCTGAAACCCTGACGAATGCCGTAGACAAGAAGTGTGCTATCAAACAATGCAGGGCACGTATATATGTCTGCACACCCCAGATCGGAATTGGACTTATCTTATATGTTAGACCAACATCCGACTCCGAGGTAGAGGAAGCCAAGGGGGACAGCTCCGGAGCAATGGCTCCCCCTCCGGTGCCACCAGCTAAGAAGGTAAGGATTTCGCTCCGGTTGTCGCTCCTTGGTGTGAATGCTCATTTGTTTCTGTGTTCCTCGTGATGGTGATTGGTGATTGACGTGAAGACTCAACGAAGCCCGTGAGTCGTAGCTATCGTTGTTCTACTTTCATGTTGTAATGTTACCCGAATACTCAAATTTGGCTAGTGGAAAGACAATGACTCCTTCCAAGGAACAGGTGGGCAATGCATCTAGTCGCGCTTCCACCAAAACTCATAGTTGCCCTCTCATATCAAAGGCATCATCGAGGGCAGGTTCTACGACACCTTCTATCAAAGGAAATGAGGGGCAGGATGATGGCCGCGATGATGTTTCCGTCGCGGAGTCGTCAAAGGGTAATCGCAAAACCGAGGAGGAGAGGATTCAATTCTTCCATAGCCAGCCCGACTGTCGCGAAGTGGAGCCCCATCGCGCCTTTTGCATCGGCTGTGACCAATGGGTACCTCTGAATTCAGCTCGGCCCTATGTGATGCGCCCATGGGTCTTGCACCGCCGCGAATGCCGCAGAAATTCTCTTACCACCAAGCAGTATGATCTTGATTCTTCCTCTCTCCGCTTTTTATCTGATGTACCTCCACAAAGGGATGTCACAAAGACCCCAAGTAAAGAGGGGGATGTTCTTGATGACAGCAAGGGCGGTGACGACGTCACATCTGTTGTCCAATCTTCATCAGAGAAACCGGGTCGATTAAAGGGAGAGGCGGAACGTCAGGCTTACCTCGAAGGGGACCCGCGTGCCGAAGAAGTCCGACCGTATGAAGTGTTATGCAAGACCTGCAAGAAATGGGTACAGCTCGGAAACAAGACGCGTTTTTCACTCGGTCACTGGAAGGATCATCAAAAACGATGCTCCGGTTCAATGTGTGTATCTATCTTTTTGTGGACGCAGTATTTCACAGCTTGATAATATACATAGCCCTAGCAGCCGCATCGCCACGGCGGAGCGGAAACTCAAGCTCGTTAATGACGCGTCTGCAAAGTCTTTTTCAGCCACGAGTGTGCGGTGCGGACATTGTGATGCGACCATAGAGCTAGATGGCGAGGGGGATTACAATTTGACCAAATGGGAAGAACACAAGGCAAACTGTCCGAGGTCAGTACGCTTTTCCTTTGTTAATATACTTTTTGTATTAAGCTAGGCATGTGGCAGTTCTCCCAACAATGAACAAGCCGCTGTGCACACAGATGGGGCCTTTGCAAGGGCCCCCAACGGCAGCCCCAGCCGCTCTGAGAAGTCGGAGAATTGTCCTCCAGTATCTGTGGCGTCCACGGAGGCAACTGCCGTTGACGCTGCCACTCTGCCCGGAGCAGGCAAGAAACGAGCGCGCGAGTCGGATGAAGATGACTCGGAAACGAGGCCTCGCACTCGTGCTAGAACGGACTTGATACCTCCTCCCTCGGGTGCACTCGACTGGCTTCTCCTCCCATTCCGTAGTTTTGTTAGTGGATTTAAGAAGGGCATGGCACAGTCGTCTCCCCGGTCCCCGCCGCCGCCGTCGACCGAATCTACTCACACGTGACTTTCTCCCAATAATGTTTTCTATTATTTTTTCTTTTTTGCTTCCATGAATCTTGATTTCCTTTTTTGAGTATTGATCTCGTATTTCCCTCCCTCGTACCTTTGTCAATTGCCGCCACGTACTACGTTCCTTGGGCACAATCTCTCTCTGTAATGTTTGGATACTCCTCGAATATCAGTCTTACATGTGTCTTTTTACTCGGGTGTTCCGTTGAAGAGGAAATGGAGCGCAGATGGACGGCCAGATACGGGAAGTGCCGAAAGGGTGCTATCCCTCACCTTGTGCCCCGCAAGTTTCAAGTTCTTTCCCCCCGCTCCGGCGACCTTTCTTTTCTTCTCCTCAACACACCCTGACTTTCTCTGTACATGGTGACGACTAAACAGTCGCGGAATGAGCCATATTCGAGGTAGGGGCTTCGCACCGCCAGCGTCCCTGCATTCCTCTATCGCCCCATTCATTCCCTGTTCTAGGTCTGGGGCAGTGAACCATGCGCGGCCTTCTCGTCTCGTATGTCGTAAATTCAACCTCGTTACCTTTTTGGAACCTTCCATTTACTCGCTTCAATTATGCAGGACCCGCGCCCAATCAAAACCACCAGTGAACGCGCTGCGAGGCACGGCGTGGGATATACCTCCCCTACAAATCCAACACCGCACGACTCGTCCAGGTAAGGATCTTTCCCTCTCCCCCCACGGGTTACCGTTTACGCTAAAAAAAAAACTCTCCGAGTAGTTTCATCGACGGGCGACCAAAAACCGCTGCAGAGAAGCGGCGCGAAAAGCGTCTCCTGGACGACCCTCTCGCGGACCTCCTTGGTCCACTTTTTGTAGGCTGTAAACGTTGTGGAACTCGTATCAAGCTGTCCCCGAAAAGCTCTTATGACCCGTTTCACTGGGTCAAACACCGCGAGCGCTGCCTGCGTCGATCAATTGAAGCGGTAAAAGAAATCCTCCGGGAAAGGGAAGACCAGGCAAGGACTTTTGGCGCCGAATCCTCACCGCAGCAGGGTAGCGGTGCTGCCATTGTCGATACAAAAATTTCTGATTCGTCCCGTCTACTATCACCTCCATCGTCGGCCCCCTCGCTTTCGTCGCCTTCGCTACAGAGGCGCACTGACACGGACTCGATCACAACCCCCCCTTTAGTTGTGGACGAGGATGAGGTCGATGGGGTGTCCCATTCCTCCCATTCCGACCAGCATGAGTCCCCTCCCGATCAAGACGAAACTGTAACGAGTGAGTGTGGCGAATCTCCTTGTGATGGAGGCAAAGCACCACCACCGCCGTTATGTGCCTTGTCAGTGTTCCGCGCACCAGAAATGCTTGCTTTCGAAGATTATCTGCATCGCTCCCGTCGTCTTCCAACCCGCCTCGGATTTCCGAATCTTCTTCCTTCGCCTGACAAATGGCACGATTGGTCCTGGGCTAGGCTTCGCCCACCTGTCTACGCTGTACCAAAACGCCCGGAGGAGACCGAGGCAGTTGCGGGTCCTGGCCCACCACATCTTTCACACGGGGGCACTGGAGATGGTACCCTTCAACTAGAAGCTCATAACCTCTCGGACCCCTTAGGCAATACACCATGATCCGCCTACCCTCTATCTTCATACGTCGCACGCAATCACAGAGTTCAACAGAGAAGTACTTCTTATTGTCTTGTATTCTGATGCTATCCTAGTCATCCGCTAATTGCTCTCATCGCTATTTTTTGCTTTACTCCCCAGTCACATAATTACTTGTCATTCACAGGCCATTCTACGTAGATTAGCGACTACATGCATTGCAAAACTCTATCATCCCGCATTCCCACCGTCGTACTGTAACATATATCCTCGTCTTCACTATCCAAGGAAGACCCGCGAGGACATCCTGTGTACATAGAAATGAATTTAATTTCGCGTCATGCATCTTGTTCGACTTGTGCCCGGTTGCTATCTTTTACTGCTCCCTTTACAACGCCACTGAGCAACATGTCACGAAGCATGGGGTCATAACGTGCCCGTGTGCCCCTTCTCGCGACGCGATGATTAACCGATTGTTACACGAGGACTCAGACGTCACAGGTACTCACACGACTGCGTGAACGACGTCAGTCATGACGACACTCGTTGGGACTTCTAGCTTATCGACGCCAGGTAGTCCATCTGCCCGTGTGGGTCCAACGTTGAGGAATAGGACTGGCCTGTGTAATTCAAGCGCGCGCTTCAGGAGACTATGACCCGACATCAGATGGTTTTTCCAGAATCGCACTAGCGCAGAGAAACGTACCGGAAGGCCGAATAAGTTGCAAGCGTGGTGCCTAGAATGAAGATCCGGTCGGCACCTTCCACGATGGCATAGCTTTCGGCGGCGACGATTGACAAATTTTAGGAGGGGCGAAACGTATCAAAAAGTTCCTGCTGTGCGACGTACCTCCGATCCTTCACTTCCTGGCTGATAGACTCGCCAAAGAAGACAAAATCAGGCTTAACCTGTATTTTCGGTGATTTTTTTTTTACATCGTCATTCAAATTTCGGAAGGTGCCCGTTTTGGTTTCGGGGGCGTCGTAAAGAAGAAAAAAAAACAAAAGACGCACGATGCTCTTCCCCCTGCCCTCCCCATCGCAGCTTGGGCAATGCGGTACAACAAAATCGTCGTAGGAAATGGTTTCGTCAAGTACGACCTAGACGACACAAGGAAACAAAAAATCAGCGTGAGCAAGTGTTGGGAAAGACGGGGGGGGACGATGCGAACATCACCATCAGGATTCGTCTTGGGTTGTGCTCCTGTACGCTCGAGCTCGGTGAGGTATGCGCGCCAACGTGGGTTGGCCTGTCCGAGCCACTCTTGGAATATCGCGCGGGGGTAAACATGTCCATGCTGACAATGGACCTTCTGCTCGGCGAATCAGAATACTATCCCCCTCACAGTCAGGAAGGAATAGAAGGGAATGGTAATTCGCTGTTAGGTTGGGGGAACGGGGAACGGGGACTAACAAAGATGCTCCCGTGGAGCTCCAAAATGCGTCGGTCTATTTCGGGTTCCGAGAAGACGCGCCGGAGCGCTGCGTGATGTAGGCCATCGACGTTCTGGGTTATGAGGGGGCCGACTACACCGGCGTGCTGCAGTGCGGCGAGCGCATAGTGTGTTGGGTTCGGAACGGTGCGACGGACGGGTAGGAAGCCGATGTATGCACGAAGCCTAGTGGGACACCACAACATGTATGCGAAGTCCTTGTCATGCATGTGCGCGAAATACATACCAGTATCGTTGTCTGGAGGTTTACATGTACAGTAACGGCTCGTGGAACAGGTAAGAAAGTGTAGACATACCGAAAAGAGTGTCCTCGGGAGCTATCCTCTATGAGTTCTTGGTACTAGATTACATGACAGTCAGAAGGGGTGCTCAAGAAGCGCTACAAGATGATGAATGCCCACGAAAATCGGCCTGAAACGTCAAACCGGTACATTCGCGAGCGACGTGAGTCAGGGAGAAGGAGCAAAGGTCGGAGTATGGTGAGGGACGGCGCGTACGCACTTGTAGTCCGGATTCATGTACCTCCCGTCCTTTCCGCGGTAGGCCTTGACGCCAGAGTCCACGCTGACGCCGGCGCCGGTCAACACTGCTGCGCGGCCCGACGAGAGAAAGGAGGTGATGCGCTGGACAGCTTCTGAGGGTGATACGGTCGGGACATTGCGCTTGGCAGCGGTGGAAAGAATAGAAGGGGGGATGTTCGGGACTGAAAGGCGGCGCATGGGCAGTACCCGAGGAGAACACAGCGGGTGGATCAGACCACCACGAGAAGAGCCCGCGCTTAGAGTGACACGCGGTTAAACCGTTTACTTGTCCGCTTACTCAACTGTGCCCAGGTCACTCCCAGGTCCAAGGAGGCAGCAGTTTACGTTCAGGTGATACTTACACTCTACACTTTTTCCGGCTCAGCCAGTGCTAAGCCTGGCGATGCTGTCAGCCACGCTGTCAGCCACAGGCACAAGGTGGTGAAGTGTATGCCCCCGGGCCGTGAAGCCGGGTTCGACAGAGCATTTACCCGCCCCTTCCTCGAAGTCCGTGTGGAGCGAGGTGAGACTATGCATCCAACTACACCCGCCGCACTTCACACGCCTGGCTTTGCACAATCTAACGTCGCTTGGTCGCCTTTCCACACAACCCACATCGCAATCTCATCGTCCGCAAATTATGGCATCGTTGGAAACGGTCGCTTGTTCGTCGCCTCCACCTTCTCGGGTCCGCCCGGATTGGCCGCGAGCGTCAAGTTGGACAAGTTGTAAGTCGTCGCAAGTCAAGTTTTGCTTCATCTGCGGTCGAGCTGACACCAAGGTTTTCAGCTATGAAACGCAGGATGGTCTGTACGACCTTGCGTGGTCGGAGGTCCACGAGAACCAGATCGTCACGGCGTCGGGTGACGGGTCATTAAAGCTCTGGGACGTGACACTGAACGTAAGCACA
>Ga0307510_10005159_pt1 | contig 15519 bp, 9 predicted proteins | sample 12_EM_MG_FD_207224 | JGI IMG/M metagenome (GOLD analysis project Ga0307510, IMG submission 207224) | Populus trichocarpa ectomycorrhiza microbial communities from riparian zone in the Pacific Northwest, United States - 12_EM | ecosystem: Host-associated > Plants > Roots > Unclassified | place...
TCTACCCACACACATCCCACTCTCTTGCTATCATTCCTCGAGGTTAACCGATCACAGTCCCAGACACACCTTTCCTTCCCTACTCGCGATATGGCCCACCAACCTCAATCCGCTCACTTTCAAGCCCTTTTCGAACCTGCTTTGCAGGCGTATGAAAAGAAGGCCGGCGTTTCATTGACACAACATCCGCTCGCCATCAAACTCCAGAATTGCGACTCTGTCGAGGCCATTACTGGCCTTTTTCAAGAGCAAGCACGGGCTTTTGGGAACTTGCAAGGAAGTGATAAAATCATGAAGTCTATCAAGGCGACCATATCAATTTTGACCAAACTTTCATCCGCCGCCTTGCTCACCGATGCCTTTGGCCTGGTACGTCAACAGGAGCTAGTCGCATGTTTCACCTCTTTGACTGTTTTCTTACAGACACTTCCACCCGCGAGAGCGATGCACGCTTGTCTCGCCATCCTACTTGATGTACGTCCCGTTCTCCAGTTCATGTTAAGACGGCCTGGTGAGATCCGAGTCATGCAGGCGGCCAAGGGCGTAATATCCAACTGCGACGCACTCATCGACTTGCTCGAGTCGATCGAACACTTTCTAAATCGTCTAGATATCTACACACGTATCCCTCCTACGCCCACAATGAACGAGGTAGTGGTCAAGATTCTGGTGGATTTAATCGCCACGCTCGCTATAGTGACAGAAGAACTCAATCAGCGACGATCGAGTGAGTCTATTCTGGTTGACGTTTCACTTTTGCTCAGCGCCGCGCAGTCAAGTTTATAAAGAGGTTTTTCAAGGAGAAGGACATCCAGGCAGTGCTGGAGAGGCTCGACAGACTCACGCAATACGAGGCTCGGACTACCGCAGCTCAAACACTCGCTGTTGTTCACGGACTGGTCCAGAATATGAGGGGGTTCATGGATGGTGAGCCATGAATGCGGCTTGTACTTGTAATCCGCTGTATTGAACAGCATTTCTCTCTAGATGGGAAAGTGACCATTGACGGTATATGGGGAGACCTCAGTACGTTTTGTTGGCAACAATCAGCCAGTTCCGCGTTTGACTGAGCGCTAGAAATCTTACATCACATGGCGAGCGAGATGAACAAGTCCAAATGTGGGTTGTTCCTTAATGATGGTAGTACTTCCTGGAAGCGCTGAGGTTGTCAGGTGACAAATTACTGAGAAATATTCGAAGTTGGCTCTCTCCCCCTGATCCATGGAAGAATTACAATATCGCCTGCAAATTGCGGCAAGATCAGACGGGGATGTGGTTCATTAACAGTAATATACTCTCAGGGTGGAAGGCATCCGGACCCAGTTCCCTCCTGTGGATACACGGGAAACGTGAGCCACCTCCCAGCGCTTACTCCATCGCAACTGACTGATTTCCCCCTCCACAAGCGGGCGCCGGCAAGAGCGTTCTTTGGTATGTTAACGATCCAATATCTTCACCTTCGAAAGCTTATGATGTTGGGAAGTTCCACTATCATCGAGGATGTCGAGGACATGCAAAAATCTGGGCTTGCATCACTAGCTATATATTACTGTGACTTTAGGGAGGACGAAAAGAAGGACCTCCGTGGGCTTCTCTCATCTATTCTATTTCAGCTTTGCGACCAGTCCGAATCCTATTACGATATCATTGCCGCTTTTTATTCGACACATCGTGATGGCGCCCAAAGCCCTGGCGATGACGGACTTGTGCAGTGTCTAAAGGACGCTTTGAGTCTCCCGGGACAAGCCCCAGTTTATCTGATCGTAGATGCCCTGGACGAATGTCCAAATACGTCTGCACTATTGTCATCTCGCTTGGAGGTCTTGAAGCTTCTAGAGAACCTTATCGAGTCACAACTACCGAACCTGCGCATATGCGTGACCAGTCGACCTGAGGCCGACATCAAGCTTATCCTCGGGCCATTGACATTCCGGTCTGTTTCTTTACACGATGAGCGGGGACAAAGGGAGGACATCGAGTACTACATCAAGTCGGTCGTAAACACAAATAGGAACATGCGAAGATGGAGACCAGAGCACAGGAAGCTTGTGATTGATGTCCTGACGGAAAGAGCGGATGGGATGTAAGGAATTGATTCCTACTTTTTTTCACTACTCTCACTGATATATCCCTGGTAGGTTCAGATGGGTGTATTGCCAGTTGGATTATCTGGGTAAATGCCTCCCAGGGCGTGTCCAGCATGCTCTGGACGAATTACCAGCGACACTCGATGAGACGTATGAACGCACGCTGCAGGAGATCAATGACACAAACTGGGAATTTGCGCGACGGCTGATCCAATGTGTCGCAGTGGTTTCCCGCCCGCTCAGAGTCGAGGAACTGGCAGAGTTCCTTGCATTTGATTTTAACACAGGGCAGATCCCGACATTTCACGAGGATTGGCGCCTAGAAGATCCAGCAGAAGCGGTGCTTTCTACATGTTCCACATTGCTTTCCCTTGCCAACGTCGAAGATTCGCAAGTAATACAATTTTCGCATTTCTCGGTCAAGGAGTTCTTGACCTCTGTCCGGTTTGGCGAAAAAAGCAACACAATTTCCCGGCGCTACCATGTTTCTATAACAATCGCGCATACACTCGTCGCTCAGGCATGTCTTGGTATTCTACTGCACCTGGACAAAATCATCACCAAAGCCATCCTGCTGAAATACCCCCTCGCGGAATATGCGGCCGAGCACTGGTTCGAGCATGCCCGTTTCGAGGCCGTGTCACAACGTGTTGAAGAAGGGATGAAGCAACTGTTTGACCGAAAAAAACCCCATCTTGCCGCTTGGCTCTGGATATGCGACCCAACTGTTCCCTCTTGGACACGAGATAGATCGGTTAAATCACCGCGGACACCTCATGGGACGCCATTACATTACGCTGCGTTTTGCGGCCTAAGCCACGTTGTAAAATTCTTGGCCGTCGAGCACCCAGAGGGTGTGAATTCTCGGAGTTTCACTGGTGAAGAAACGCCTTTGCATCTAAATTCACAAGTGGGTTGTGTGGATGTGGCACGGCTCCTCATCGGGCACGGCGCTGATGCGGCAGCCCAGGACGAGCACGGGTCGACTCCGCTGCATCAGGCATCCTCAGGGGGTCATGTGGATCTGTCCCGGCTCCTCATCGAGCACGGCGTGGACGCAGCAGCCCAAAATGAGGATAGGCAGACTCCTCTGCATCAGGCGTCCTCAGGGGGTCATGTGGATCTGGTACGGCTCCTCATCAACCACGGTGTCGACGCTGCAGCCCAGGATTGGGATGGGTGGGCTCCCCTGCATCACGCCTCCAGATGGGGCCATGTGGATGTGTCCCGGCTCCTCATCGAGCACGGAGTCAACATGGCAGCCCAGGACAGGTACGGACAGACTGCGCTACATCGAGCGTCCGAAGGGGGTCATGTGGATGTGGCCCGGCTCCTCATCGAGCACGGCGCCGACACGGCAGCCCAGGACGAGTACGGACGGACTGCGCTGCATCGAGCGTCCTCGAGGGGTCATGTGGATGTGGCCCGACTCCTCATCGAGCACGGCGCCAACACGGCAGCCCAGGACGAGTACGGGCGGACTGCGCTGCATCGAGCGTCCTCGAGGGGTCATGTGGATGTGGCCCGGCTCCTCATTGAGCACGGCGCCGACACGGAAGCTCAGGACGAGTACGGGCGGACTGCGCTGCATCGAGCGTCCTCGAAGGGTCATGTGGATGCGGCGCGGCTCCTCATCGAGCATGGCGCCGACACGGCACCCCAATGCGACTGGTCGACCCCGCTGAAAGAAGCGCTCAGAGGGGGTCACGTGGATCTGGCCCAGCTTCTCATCGATCACGCCGTCTTAGCAGCTCAGGACGTGCACGAGTCGACTCCACGGCATCTGGCGTCCTCATGGGGTCATGTGGATCTGGCCCGGCTTCTCATCAAGCACGGCCTCGACGCGGCAGCCCAGGACAAGCACGGGTCGACTCCGCTGCATCAGGCGTCCAAAGGCGGTGATGTGGATCTGGCCCGACTCCTCATCGAGCATGGTGCTGACGCGGCAGCCCAGGACGAGCACGGATCGACTCCGCTGCACGAGGCGTCCAAAGGGGGTCATGTAAATGCGGCACGGCTCCTAATCGAGCACGGCGCCGATGCGGCAGCCCAGGACAAGCACAGGTGGACCCCACTGCATCAGGCGTCCAAAGGGGGTCACGTGGATGTTGCCCGACTCCTCATTGGACATGGCGCCGACGCGGAAGCCCAGGACATGCACGGATCGACTGCGCTGCATCAGGCCTCCGAAAAGGGTCATGTGGATGTGGCACGGCTTCTCATCGAGAACGGCGCCGACGCGGAAGCCCAGAACGTGCACGGGTGGACTCCGCGGCATCTGGCATCCTTATGGGGTCATGTGGATCTGGCCCGCCTCCTCATCAAGCGCGGCGTTGACACAGCAGCCCGGGATAAGCACCGGTGGACTCCGCTGCATCAAGCATCCAAAGGGGGTGATGTCGATCTGACCCGACTCCTCATCGAGCGCGGCGCCGACGCGGCAGCCCAGGACGAGCACGGGTCGACTGTGCTGCATCAGGCCTCCGAAGGGGGTCATGTGCATGTGGCACGGCTCCTAATCGAACGAGGTGCCGACGCATCGGCCCAGGACGAGCACGGGTCGACTCCGCTGCATGAGGCGTGCAAAGGTGGTCATGTGGATCTGGTCCGGCTCCTCATCGAGCACGGCGCTGATGCGGCAGCCCAGGACGAGCACGGGACGACTCCGCTGAATCAGGCATTCAAAGGGGGTCATGTGAATCTGGCTCAGCTCCTCATCAAGCACGCCGTCGATGCGGCAACCCAGGACGTGTACGGGTCGACTCCGCAGCATCTTGCGTCCCCATGGGGTCATGTGGATCTGGCCCGGCTCCTCATCAAGCATGGCCTCGACGCAGCAGCCCGGGATAAGCACGGTTGGACTCCGCTGCATCAGGCGTCCAAATGGGGTGACGTGGATCTGGCCCAACTCCTCATCGATCATGGCGCTGACGCGGCAGCCCAGGACGAGCACGGGTCGACTGTGCTGCATCAGGCCTCCGAAGGGGGTCATGTGCATGTGGCACGGCTCCTAATCGAGCATGGCGCCGACGCAGCGGCCCAGGATAAGCACGGGTGGACCCTGCTGCATCAGGCGTCCAAAGGGGGTCATGTGGATCTGGCCCGGCTCCTCATCGAGCACGGCGCTGACGCGGCCGCCCAGGACGAGCACGGGTGGACCCCGCTGCATCAGGCGTCCAAAGGGGGTCATGTGGATGTGGCCCGACTCCTCATCGAGCACGGCGCCGAGACGGAAGCCCAGAACGTTGACGGGTGGACTCCGAGACATCTGGTGTCCTTATGGGGTCATGTGGATCTGGCCCGGCTCCTCATTGAGCACGGTGCCACGACAGCCTATGTTTAGCCGCCCAAATGAACCAATTTCATGACAACTTCGGTGGGGTCTGAACGCACAATCTGGTGAATCTCGATCATTGGATTAACCGTTACACTGGGTCCCCTTTGACACATGCACTGAAATGTACTACTCATGATATGTACCAGGGACATCAGAAATGTGTCTGTCTATGACAACGGGATTTGTTATTATCATGTTCCGTCATCGGACCTTCTTGACTTCGGGACTTGGCCTGACTAGACAAAATTGTTGAAGGATGAGAGCATGGGTGTGGGCCTTTGCGGACAAAGGAACAGGAATTATACCGCACCTAGGTGAGTCTACAAAAATACCGACTGTCTATGTCAATACCCTACCCTTGAGCAAGGGTAGAGGTGTGAGAAGGATTAATCCCTGCCACGGACATGACACATGGGTCGGGCTTTGTCGGTCATTAAGTTGTCCGAGGTCTTTTGCCGGTGACCACCGTGACCACTGCATTACGGATGTTAGGAACCAGGACTCCCCAACGAGGGACATTTGGAACGAGAGACTACATGTTGTGGAAGGTGAGAAACGAATTCGACTGTTTTGATAAAACCTAGAAAGGGCAGGCTCCCACTGAGCGCTGAGCTTTGACTTGGAAAACAGTCGTAGTTTCTATCTTGGAACATTGGGCCGGGCGTTTTAAAATTTATGAATACAGCGCTGTAAGGGTCGATCGCGCACGGCTACGGCGTCCTCCAAGTCATGACGCATGCGGCGGCTTCTCGACGTTCACGTCCGATAAGGGGTGATGCATGGACACGAAACGCCACAAAAGGTGAGAAGGCGGGAAAAGATGCTCACTGCCAGGCATGGGGTCCGAATACCGTCGTGTGTCGAGAGCTGATTCTCTCTGTTCTAAAATAATAACCATGATTTTAAAACGAAAAACTGTCCGTTTCATCGCTGACGACCAGGCGCTTTTTGTTTCGGGGGTCCTGGCTTCATCCTGGATGGCACCCCGGCCCTTGCGGCCGGCACCGCGTGCAAAGGTAACGCATCCTCGCATTGGCTCACAGGCCACGTCTCGCTAACGTTTTTTTTGTCCTTTTGCGTTTCTTTCCGTACAGTGCTTTGTAATTCTCGCGAACGATGAACACTATCGAACCCCTACTTGTGGAGGAAAACGCAGGCGAGTTGACCCCCACGGAGGCCTCGATGGTCCTCGCGCTTTTTTAAAGGCAAAACGAGGCGAAATTGTAGGATTATTACCAAAGTGGGGGGTCACGTTGATTGAGAATGCAACGCATGTTTGAATTATCCCTTTCAAGAGAAAATTGCCATTTTGTCGCCGTGCATACCATGCACACTGTGTAAATTGAACGAGACAAGCTGTATTGGGACGATGGACTGTCTACAGAAAATCGCTTGCCGTATGCGAACTACGTACGACCTCCTGGGCCCGGACGTTTTGGTGATGATACTGTAGGTATCCGGGGCGGAGTGACCTAACAAGTGAGTTCGGAGGTAATTCTTGAAGGGAAAGGGGCTGCGATCCCGAGCAAGCGAGAACGCGCAAGAAAGACGTTGAGCGATGTGGGGCGGAGGCGAGAGCGAGAGACGCAGGGCGGAATTGATGCGGCAGCGAGATACGGAGCGTGTTGGCGAAGGCGAGGCGAGAAACAATCAGCAGTGGTGAAGCCGGGCGGTCGGCGAAGGAGAAGAGCAGAAAGGTGGCGAGCGAAAAGACAGAGAAAATGCCGGACCGGAAAGACGAGTGACGGTACAGCAGACGCGGTTCGTCGTCAATCGGTCGGTTGACAGCAGACGCACGCAAAAAGACGAAGAGGGTGGAAGTGAGTCGCAGTTGCCTAGCCTTTGACGAGGCCAGACGCATGGGTATTTATCCGCAAGGCTGAGATAGTACGAGTATTCTACGCGCAAGAGTGAGCTAGAGGGGGGGGAAGCGAAAAGACGAACCCGAAGATGGTACTGCTAGCAACAGGCCGCGCGGCGTTGTAAACAATGAGCAGCGCTGTCCGAAATGTAGGGAAATTTTACTAAATTGTTGTAAGGTGCGCTACGTTGAGCGCGTAGACGACAAGGGTGAGGATCGGTGCAGCGATGCTTGATGGTAAAAGTCTGAAGCGAAAATGGGAGGCATGGGATGGATAGCAAACCGTCTAAATCAAAAGGAGATAGCAAAACGTACAAAATGTAACCTGAACAACCCTACTTACTGTAAACGTCCTTCCAAACACAGACATGGTCCAGACAGCGGCCCACTTGGAGGCCCAACTTGCAAGGGGCCGTGAGCGACGCGTGCTACGTGGAGCAGCGGTCTTTTCGAGGCGGCAAGAGCTTGTGACGTCGGCCTCCGGCCTTGGACGATCCGCAAGTCTTCGGCCGTGAAGATTGGGGCGCGGCGAAGGTGAGTCTTTCTTCTGTATCGCAGACCGATGGTCCGCGCGTGAGTTCGAAAGGAAGGATAAGTTAAGATTGACTAGAGGGGGAGGTAGATAGGCGGTTGTTGATCGATTAATCGCTCGACCGCCGGCGGGGAGAGAGAGAGAGAGAGAGAGAGAGAGAGAGAGAGAGAGAGAGTGTGTGTGTGTGTGTGTGTGTGTGTGAGGGCTCCGCGCGAGCCACTTGAACGACTGGGGGAATTCGTAGCGGGCGTAACGAGCGATTTGAGGCAAACGCGAGCGGAAAAGGGGAGAAATGAGCACTAGGATTCGATGATGCTGATGATCATACCAGCTCTGGGCCAGGCAAGGAGGTTTATATACATGTACGCTATGCACGAGGCAGTGTTCTAAAGCAAAAGAAGAATGAGGAACGTACAAGGGAGTCCTGAATGCCTCTATACACAGCAAAATATGTCTCCGACGAAGTGCTGCACAAAGGGTGCTTGGACCTAGTTCGCCGTCCTCGAGGCGGCGTGCGGTTGTTGTGCAGGTGATCCAAGCGTTGGCAGTAGCGAGATTTCATGCGAGATGTGTCAGATATGGAAAGGACAATGATGAGTGTCGATTGCGAAGCAATGGGGGCGGAGGGAGAGGCGAGGCAATGAGGCGTGCGTGTGAAGGGAAATGCTGACGTCGAGTTGGCGAGCACAGACGCCGTCACGTAGTCGAAATAAGCCAAATCCGACTACCTTACACTTCTGTTCGAGGAAAGGTGCCGATTGTGTTGCAACGAGGGGGAAAGACGGAAGGTTGGAGACGAGACGGGGGTGCGAGCGGGCGAGAGGCTAGGTGTGCAGGACGAAGATGATTGGGGTTTGCGCGATTTGAGTGGGCGACGCGGGCTCGGCTTGAGTCAGTCAGTCACTTGTGTCGCTCGTTTCCGGGGCCGGCACATATGCTGTTCTCATAATACGTTCTCGTTAACCAGCCACTGAATGCAGACTTTCCAACATGTCTGAATCATGGTCGTTAGCGATAATGGGTGTGCAGACGGAACGGTGTGCCCCCTTGCGTGAAGTTGCGTCAGCCCGAGTTTAGTTGGAATGTCAATGCGTTCTCTCTCTCTCACTCCAGGCCTCCGCCTCTGACTATCTCACCCTGTTGCCTGGATCCAGGGATGATTAACATATTCACCCTCGTGCGCTACCTACGCTATTCAAACATCTCGTGCAAAAGGAGGCGGTTCCATGAATAACCCACGGGGGAATTATTCCCCCTTATTAGTAACCGCCAAGTTATTCACACATAGGTTATTAACCGTTATTATAATAACTATAATTTGTACGAATAACTATAAAATGTAATAAAAATGCGATATATAACGAAAGAGCTTATCTAAATCTATGCTAGGAGTGTCTTGCAGTGGCCTCGGTTACCACGGGCATTTCAGAAACTTGAAGTAGGTCAATAACCAAGGAGATTTGATGTCAACAGCGTCACGGTGGTCTTGCTTTCTTTTCTTAGCCCAGTGCTTTGATGGCACCCTTGTCTTGTCAGCGTTCGACTCGTTTCTACAACTTTCAACACTGGGACATTATAGTGTAAGTAAACACGTTCCATCGCATTGGTAATGTCGACAATCCACTTCTTGTGCACCATGTTGTCGGGGTACTTAGGATGATACTTGATGAGCACACCATGAACAGCAGAAAGCCCTGGGCCACATTCTTTAATGTCAAGGACGCCGTCCCCAGAGCTGCGTGTTTTCAATTCGAAGCCACGTTCGAGTTGCCCACCAATTATGACAACTTCGTCTTCAGCCTTGGCAAATATTCAGGGTCGAGCTTGAACGGTGGAAGGAACTCCATAAAAACTGTATTGGATTCGGTCTTATGGGCTAGCCTGGTTGGGAGCTGTGAGATCGAGAAAAGCAAGCATATTAAGAATGCCGGCAAATTCATGCTCTGGAACTTCTCTGGAGGCGACAATGACATAGTGCATCGACAGGTGATGTTGCGACCCCGATGTGTGAGAAAGAGGTGTGCGAGGAACAGCGAATGGTTGCTAGGCAACTCCCGGGCTGACTGTTGATAACATATGGAGTCAATAACCACCTGTTACTCACTCAGCATTTGTTCACGTTCACGGAACCCTACTCCAGATGTAGTCTGGCAGCTCAACGTTCAACTCCGACTTGCGCGAAACTGTTTCAGGCCATCATCTTGCGTAATTTACTGAGGCAGTGCAAGTGTTCTTTCCCATAAGCCTCTACCCACACATCCTACTCTCTCGCCATCATTTCCTCGCAGCTAACCAACGCTGCTCCTAAAGACTCCTTTCCTCCCTACTCGCGACATGGCCTATCAACCTCAATCCGCTCGCTTTCAAGCCCTTTTTGAACCTGCTTTGCAGGCATATGAGAAAACGGCAGGTGTCTCTTTGACACAACATCCGCTCGCCATCAAACTTCAGAGTTGCGACTCAGTCGAGGCCGTTAGTGGCCTTTTGCAAGATCAAGCACAGGCATTCAGGGATTTTCAAGGAAGTGACAAAATCATGAAGTCCCTTAAGACGACTGTACCAATTTTATCCAAACTTTCATCCGCTGCCTCGCTCGCCGATGCCTTTGGCCTGGTACGTCAACAGGAGCTGGTCACATGTTTCACCTCTTTGACTGTTTTCTTACAGACACTTCCACCCGTGAAAGCGGTGCAAGCTTGTCTCGCCATTCTACTTGATGTACGTGCCATTCTCCGGTTCGTACGGAGATGGTCTGGTGACACCTGAGTGATACAGGCGGCCAAGGGCATAATATCCAACTGCGACGCACTCATCGACTTGCTCGAGTCCATCGAACACTTTCTAAATTGTCTCGATATCTACACAAGGGTTCCTCCTACGCCCGAAATGGACGAGATAGTGGTCAAGATTCTGGTGGAGATAATCTCCATGCTCGGTCTAGTGACAGAAGGACTCAAGCAGCGACGATCGAGTGAGTCTGTTTTCACCGACGGTTTACTTTTACTCAGCGCCGCGCAGTCAAGTTTGTAAAGGAATTTTTGAAGGGGAAGGACGTCCAGGCAGTGCTGGATAGGCTGAACCGACTCACGCAAGACGAGGCTCGGACTACTGCCGCCCAAATACTCGCTGTTGTCCATGGACTCGTCCAGAATATGAGGGTGTTCATGATGGATGGTGAGCGATGAACGCGGCTTGTAGCTCGCTGTATTGATTAGCACTTCTCTCTAGATGGGAAAGCAACCATAGACGGTATATGGGGAGACCTCAGTACGTTTTGTTGGCGACAACGAGCGAGTTCCGTGTTTCACTGAGCGCTAGAACTGTTACACCAAATGGCGAGCGAGATGAACAAGTCCAAACGTGGGTTGTTCCTTATTCCTTAATAATCCTAGTACTTCCTGGAAGCGCTGAGGTTGTTTGACAGGTGACAAATTACTCAGAAATATTCGAAGTTGGCTCTCTCCCCCTGATCCATGGAAGAATTACAATATCGCCTGCAAATTGCGGCAAAATCAGACAGGGAGGTGGCTCATTAACAGCAACATGCTCTCGGAATGGAAGGCATCTGGACCAAGTACTCTCCTGTGGATACACGGGAAACGTGAGTCACCTCCCAGCGCTTACTCTGTCGCAGACTGACTGTTTTCACCTTTTATCAGCGGGCGCCGGCAAGAGCGTTCTTTGGTATGTTGACCGTCCAATGTCCTCATCTTCGAAAACTAACAATGTTGTTGGGAAGTTCCACAATCATCGAGGATGTCGAGAATATGCGAAAATCTGGGCTCGCATCACTCGCTATATATTACTACGACTTTAGGGAGGACGAAAAAAAGGACCTCAGAGGGCTTCTCACATCTATCCTATTTCAGCTTTGCGACCAGTCCGATTCTTATTACGATCTCCTTGTCTCTCTCTATTCAACACACCGTGATGGTGCCCAAAGCCCTGGCGACAGCGAACTTGTTCGATGTTTAAAGGACGTCCTGAGTCTCCCAGGACAAGCTCCGGTCTATCTGATCGTAGATGCATTGGATGAATGTCCAAACGCATCTGCACTATCATCACCCCGCTCCGAGGTATTGACACTTTTAGAGAACCTTGTCGACTCACAACTGCCGAACCTGCGCATATGCGTGACTAGCCGACCTGAGGCCGACATCAAACCCATCCTGGAGCCCTTGACATTCCGGTCTGTTTCTTTACACGATGAGCGAGGACAAAAGGAGGACATCGAGAACTACATCAAGTCGGTCGTAAACACGAACAAGAACACGCGAAGATGGAGACCGGAGCACAGGAAGCTTGTGATTGATGCCCTGACAGAACGAGCGGATGGGATGTAAGGAATCGATTCCTTCTTTCTTTCACTACTCTCACTGATGTATCCCTGGTAGGTTCAGATGGGTGTATTGCCAGTTGGATTATCTGGGTAAATGCCTCCCAGGGCGTGTCCAGCATGCTCTGGACGAATTACCAGCGACACTCGATGAGACGTATGAACGCACGTTGCAGGAGATCGATGACACGAACTGGGAATTTGCGCGACGGCTGATCCAATGTGTCGCAGTGGTTTCCCGCCCGCTCAGAGTCGAGGAACTGGCAGAGTTCCTTGCATTTGATTTTAACACAGGGCAGATCCCAAGATTTCGCGAGGATTGGCGCCTGGAAGATCCAGCAGAAGCGGTGCTTTCCACATGTTCCACATTACTCTCCTTTGTCAACGTCGAAAGTGTCCAAGTGATACAATTTACGCATTTCTCGGTCAAGGAGTTCTTGACCTCTGTCCGGTTTGGCCAAAAATGCAACACAATCTCCAGCCGCTACCGTGTTTCTATGACACCCGCACACACACTCGTCGCTCAAGCATGTCTTGGTATTCTATTGCACCTGGACGAAAACATCACCCAATCCACCCTGCCAAAATTCCCACTTGCAGAATATGCGGCCGAGCACTGGTTCGAGCATGCCCGTTCCGAGGCCGTATCACAACACGTAGAAGAAGGGATAAAGCAACTGTTTGACCGGAAAAAACCCCATCTTGCTGCTTGGCTCTGGATATGCGACCCAACCGTTCCCTCGAGGACACGAGACAGATCAGTTGAATCGCCGCGGACACCTTATGGGACGCCATTACATTACGCTGCGTTTTGTGGCCTAAGCGAGGTCGTCGAATTTTTAGCTGTTGAGCACTCAGAGGACGTGAATTCTCGGAGTTTCCCTGGTGGAGAAACGCCTTTGCATCTAAATTCACGAGCGGGTTGTGTGGATGTGGCACGGCTCCTAATCAAGCACGGCGCCGACGCGGCAGCCCAAGACAAATACGGGTCGACCCCGCTGCATCGCGCGTCCGAAGGGGGTCACGTGGATCTGGCCCGGCTCCTCATCGAGCATGGCGTCGACGCGGCAGCCCAGGATGAGAACGGGTGGACTCCGCTGCATCAGGCCTCCAAAGGGGGTCATGTGGATCTGGCCCGGCTCCTCATTGGGCACGGCAACGATGCAGCAGCCCAGGACAAGCACGGGTCAACTCCACTGCATCGGGCGTCCTCAGGGGGCCATATGGATCTGGCCAGGCTCCTCATCGAGCAAGGCGTCGACGCAGCAGCCCGGGATAATCATGGGTGGACTCCGCTACATCAGGCGTCCAAAGGGGGTCATGTGGATCTTGCCCGGCTCCTCATCAAGCACGGCGCCGACGCGTCAGCCCCGGACGAGCTCGGGTGGACTCCGCTGCATCCGGCGTCCAAAGGGGGTCATCTGGATCTAGCACGACTCCTCATCGAGCACGGCACCGACGCGGCGGCCCAGGACAAGTCTGGGTGGACTGCGCTGCATCGGGCGTCTAAAGGGGGTCATCTGGATCTGGCCCGACTCCTCATCAAGCACGGTGCGGACGTGTCGGCCCAGGATGAGCACGGCTGGACCCCGCTACATCGGGCGTCAAAACGGGGCCATGTGGATGTGGCCCGCCTCCTCATCGATCATGGCGCCGACGCAGCAGCCCAGGACGTGCACGGGTCGACCCCGCGGCATCTGGCGTCCTCACAGGGTCATGTGGATGTGGCCCAGCTCCTCATCGAGCACGGCGCCGATGCGGCAACCCAGGTCATGCAGACGACTCCGCGGCATCTGGCGTCTTCGTGGGGTCATGAGGATCTGGCCCGGCCCCTCATCGAGCACGGCGTCGACGCGGCAGCCCAGGACGAGCACGGATGGACCCCGCTGCAGCAGGCGTCCGAAGATAGTAATGTGGATCCAGCCCGGCTCCGCATCAAGCACGGCACCGAATTGCCAGCCCAGGACGAGCACGCGTGGACTCCGCTGCATCAGGCGTCCGAAGAGGGTGATGTGGATCTGGCCCGCCTCCTCATCAAGCACGGCGCCGATGTGGCAGCCCAGGACAAGCACGGGTCGACTCCGTTGCATCAGGTGTCCAAAGGGGGTGATGTGGATCTGGCCCGCCTCCTCATCAGGCACGGCGCCGACGTCGCAGCCCAGGACGAGAACGGATGGACTCCGCTGCATCAGGCGTCCAAAGGAGGTCATATGAACCTGGCCCGCCTCCTCATCCAGCTCGGAAACGATGCAGCAATCCATGACAAGCGCGGGTCAACTCCGCTTCATCGGGCGTCCTCAGGCGGTCATGTGGATCTGGCCCGCCTCCTCATCGAGCACGGCGTCGACGCAGCAGCCCGGGATGAGCACGGGTGGACCCCGCTGCATCAGGCGTCCAAAGGGGGTCATGTGGATCTAGCCCGGCTTCTCATCGAGCACGGTGCCGACGCGGCAGCCCAGGACGAGCGCGGCTGGACTCCACTTCATCAGGCGTCCAAAGGGGGTCATGTGGATCTGGCCCGGCTCCTCATCGAGCACGGTGCCGACGTGGCAGCCCAGGACGTGTCCAGGTGGAATCCGCTGTATCAGGCGTCCAAAGGAGGCCATGTGGATGTGGCCCGGCTCCTCATCGAACACGGCGCCGTCGCAGCAGCCCAGGACAAGCATGGGTGGACTGCGCTGCATCAGTCGTCCAAAGGGGGTTATGTCGATCTGGCCCGGCTCCTCATCGAGCACGGTGCCGACGCGGAAGTCCAGGACGAGCATGGGTGGACTCCGCGGCATCTGGCGTCCTTATGGGGTCATGAGGATCTGGCCCAGCTCCTCACTGAGCACGGTGCCACGACAGCCCACGTTCAGCCGCCCAAATGAACCAATCTCAATCTCATGACAACTTCGATAGGGCGTGAACGCACTATCCGGTGAAGCTCGAGCACTGGAATGACGAAATATGTCTGTCTACGACACTGGGAGCTATTATTATCATGTTCCGTCATCGGACCTTCTTGACTTCGGGATTTGACCTGACTGGACAGAATGGTTCGTCTTTATGTTCTAGGATGAGAGCACGGATGTGGGTCTTTGCGGACAAAGGAACAGGAATTGTACTGCACTTAAGTGAGCCTATACAAATACCGACTGTCTATATTAATACCCTACCCTCCCAAATATCCTACCCTTGAGCAAGGGTAGAGGTGTGAGAAGGGTTAGTCCCTGCCACGGACAAAATACATGTGATTGGGCGTTGAATTGTCTGAGGTCTTTCGCCAGTGACTACTGTGAGCACTGCAGTACGGATGTTAGGAACCAGAACTCCCCAACAAGGGGCGGTTGAAACGAGAAACTACATGTTGTGGAGGGTAAGAAT
>Ga0307510_10005160_pt1 | contig 15518 bp, 8 predicted proteins | sample 12_EM_MG_FD_207224 | JGI IMG/M metagenome (GOLD analysis project Ga0307510, IMG submission 207224) | Populus trichocarpa ectomycorrhiza microbial communities from riparian zone in the Pacific Northwest, United States - 12_EM | ecosystem: Host-associated > Plants > Roots > Unclassified | place...
AGAGTAATGTGAAAGCAATAAAAAAAGAGAGAAAGAAAGCTTCATCACTCAAACTAAGCATAGTCCATGACCGAATGTAATTAGGAACAATTGGATCCCCAACAAAAACATTCAAACTCCTCTCCAATTAATCTCTACCAAGAACTTCAACATTTGAATTCAATGACACTTCTTTATAATTGGAATTGGATTGTTTTCAAATGAGATTTGAAGAAGAGTAAAATGGAATTAAATAAGAGAGTCTTGAGGAGTTTAAATAAATCTTGAGAGTGAAAAAATGATAATTCAGAAGTGAGACGAAAAAAATCTTAAACTCTCTATATATAAATAATTTAGGTTCAAGTAAAATATGAAATGACAAAGTTAGGTTTCAAATAGGCAATGAATGCAATTTTTAAAATTTGAAAAAATTTCATTAATCATGAAAGTAAATTTTTCAAATTTTATAGACATAAATAAATTTTAGATTGAGTTCGGGTTGAGTGGAGTAAAATAGTATTCATAACTTACTCGAAACTCTACTTTGTCTTTTAATAGTTCAATATTAATCAAATTCTAGGTGAAATTGATATTTTTAAATACGATGACAATGATAAATTTATAGTGACTGAAATTATTAAATAATATCTTGAATAAATTATTTTTTATAAATTATTTTTTATAAAATATTTTATAAAAACATATTTTAAGAAGTGAACTAACACTTAAAAAACACACAAAAAATAGAATGAAAATATTTTCCACAAAACAAATTCCCTGCAAGTATTATTTAAGATTAAAAAAACTACAAAGCCAGGTTAAAAACAAATTGTGCATGACATGATTCATCATGGATTATGCTCGATATTGTATATAGTTCTAAACCCAATCCCAAAATCAAGACCTAAAAAACCCAACTCTCCGCAGCCCATAAAAAAGCAACCCCATATATTACAATCCGAAACCCTAAAGCCTCACTCTTGACTTTTACTTCCCTCACAGCAGCCGCTTAGCCAGAGAAAGCAGAGGCACAGCTACAATGGTGTCCGGGTCAGGGATCTGTGTAAAAAGAGTTGTTGTTGATGCAAGGCATCATATGCTAGGCAGGCTTGCATCAATAATAGCTAAAGAACTACTAAATGGACAAAGAGTTGTTGTTGTTAGGTGTGAAGAGATTTGCATCTCTGGTGGGTTAGTGAGGCAGAAAATGAAGTACTTGAGGTTCTTGAGGAAACGCATGAACACTAAACCTTCTCATGGTCCTATTCACTTCAGGGCTCCTTCGAAGATTCTCTGGCGTACCATTAGAGGGTGAGTTTTATTTAATAAAGTTTGAATCTTTATGATTTGGGTTTTTGTTTTGTTGTTCAGAAAGTTGGTTATTTGGTTTGGTTAGTAACAGAAGGTGATATTTGGATAGTTAAGAGAATAACCCATGTTTTGATTTGTGAATTGGTAGCATCTTTAAAGATGTATTATTGAGTTTAAAGATTCCTGATCCTTATTAGCTAATTTTGGAAATTTCTAAGCTTTAACAGTTGAGGGTCCTGTAGGCATTAAGATTTGTTGTATATCAGGGTTTATTGTTGTAGTTACACTTGTGCTGCTTAAGGTTTTTCTTTTTTTAATTGAAAACCAACAGATGATTCAGTTGTGTGTAGATGTAGGGAATAATAGTTTGTATGTGCAGTTGAGGAATAAGAACTGTAAGCTGAATACTGTAGACAAAGTTTAGTTATGTTTTTTTAATGTTTGAAATGATGTGTTTGTGTTGTTGAGGTTGTATGTATAGGGTAAATGAATCGTGTGCAAGAATTATATGGTTGTTAATAGTTCTTTTTGTGTTTTGATTGTATGCCTCTTTGAATTCCTGCAATGGTTTTGGTAGTCCGAGATACAACTTTAGGGTCTCCATGCTGTTTTCGTTTTGTCTATGATCTAAAATTTATTTGGTTTGAAGGATGATTCCTCACAAGACCAAGCGTGGAGAGGCTGCTCTTGCACGTTTGAAGGTTTTTGAGGGTGTTCCTCCTCCATATGACAAGACAAAGAGGATGGTTATCCCTGATGCTCTCAAGTGAGTCTTTTTAGAAGGAATTTATGCAAGAAATATGTTTTGTTTGGTTAATGCAGTTGAATGCTTATTCTTTCTATGTTTTTGATGAATCAGGGTTTTGAGGCTTCAGCCTGGACACAAGTATTGCTTGTTAGGTCAGCTTTCATCTGAGGTTGGATGGAACCACTATGATACCATCAAGGTATGAATTGTCTACCCGGTTTCTTCCTTTTTCACTTTTGCTGCCAGCTTGTGATGTTATTATTTATGGCCTAGTTACTTGGATTTCACCTTTTTTAGAAATTCATTAAATTGTATTTAATTAAGAATTAGAATCTCTTCCCCTGTTTTTCTTTTTTGTTCTTAAATTATGTGGTGCCTTAGTGATGACTACTATTGGCATATACTAGACAATTATTTCAATTTGCCGCTATTGGTGTTTGTATTTGCATCGTTAGATATTGTCTTCCATCAGTTATTGTATAATATTGCATGATTTTACTGGAAATCATTTGCCGTTGTCACAAAAAAAACCGTTCATTGAGCATTTTCTGAGGCTTCTTTTACTGATCTGTTCTTTCCTGCAGGAGCTGGAGACGAAGAGAAAGGAAAGAGCTCAATTGGTCTATGAGAGAAAGAAGCAGTTGGCTAAACTGAGGCTCAAGGCTGAGAAGACCGCAGAGGAGAAGCTAGGTCCCCAGCAAGAAATTATTGCTCCGCTCAAATATTGATTGAAATTTGAAGAGAAGGTTGCTATTGAACGAGGAACTCTGATCCGAGAATTACTGTTTTTGCATCTAAATCTGTTTCCTGTTTTGACAACTTCTGTTTGAGTGAATCAACTTTATGCTATTTATATTAACAGTTTCCTTGCAAACATTATTCGGCTTTCCAGTTTAGATATATAATAGTTTGAATCGTTCCTTTATCCCCATTGCTGTTCTGCACAACTGAAAATTTTATGGACCGTTTGTCTCTTGGATGTTGAATGTGTTTCATCGGGAAATCGAGAAGTCAGTAATCAAGAGCAGGAATTGATAACAAAAAAGGTTAGAAGTTCCAGCATTCACTTAACAGCATGCACTGGAAAATATTTCTAGCGGAACATGTTAGAAGGATTACTATGTAAACTCAAATCGAGTTTTGTTCCCGTAAGCCGTCCTTGTCTAAAACTCAAATTGAAAGGCCGTGATTAACCCCATCGACGTGGGCTGGTCTTGATCATGAGAAATGCTATCCATGCATAGAAATACTCTTTCATTCTTTAATGATTGATGTTTAATGAATTTACCTGTCCCCATTTGTTACTTGCCCCTTCTGTTTGTGTTTGTATATCATCAATAGAGATTGCCTCGCAATACCAGACCTTAATCATGTTTATAATGCCAATTAGGCAAATCCATGCTCATTACATCTGTGGGAATGGAATTCGGGCCCATGATCTTGCTAACGAATAATTCTTCAAACAAAAGATTGAACATCATTTACTTGTGAAAATCAAATCTTCAGTCTTCACAAGGAAATCTATGTTGCTAGCTGTAAGCTAGCTGATCGCATTCAATTTGAGGAGGGGTTTTGGGTGGGCATGGAAATGCCATCCCATCTCATGAAGGCCGGTAGGGTTTTTCTCTGTTTCTATACCTTTCCTTTTTGCGTTACTTCTTAAACATGTGATGGAGCATGTTTCTAAAACAAGTTCCACGATTTAAAGCTCTTTATTGCCTCATCATTCTGCATTAGCTGTGCTCATCTTTTGCACCTTTATTGATCTAAATTTCTCTGTGGACAACTGAAAATGGACAACCAAAACATTTTAGTCCCGCCACTCCAAACGGTCAAGCTTTTCTTCATGGCAAAATGGAGTTTCCAGTACTAGGATGTTCTAGTCATTTTCTTCTGGAATGCCAAGGAGAAGAAAGGTCAGAGGGAGCTGAGGAGGAGTATCAATCAAAATGAATAAATAAGGAAATAAAAAAAAGTTTGCCATATGAATAATCTTTAAGGATCAATTAACTGATTCTAATTCCATAAAAAACTCTTGGCTTTCCCTTATCCCCTCCAAAATCTTTAAAACTTTGATCCCTTCTTATTTAAGAATTGCCAAGTATGTATGTTACAACTTACAATTTCATTTCCACTACACTTTTTTTTTCTTTGTTTAGTCATTTTCTTAACTCAAGTTTTCTCATCCCTTTTCTCCATCAAGATGTTGCTTCCATGGTGTTCATGTTTATATTTTGCTCTCTTGCTGTGCAGTTTTCAATTAGGATTTGCCAATGAAAACTTCCTAAAATATGGTAAGGGGTCTAATCCTCACAGAAAGACTCTGCCTTACAGAACACTCCTTATTGATAAGTCAGGCCATGGGAATTTTTCTAGTATACAATCTGCCATTGATTCGATTCCATCAGACAATAAGAACTGGGTTTGTATCCACGTAAGGGCTGGCACATATAGGTAATGTCTTTTTCTCTAATTTTTCAATGTTATCTGCTGACAATCAGGTGCTTTTCTTATGCATGCATGAACACTGATTTTTCTTTTAGTGTCCTGACTATTTTGTGTGTTGTGTAGGGAGAAGGTTAAGATCCCTTACAACAAACCATATATCATTCTCAGAGGAGAGGGGAAAAGAAGGACAAAGATTGTTTGGGATGATCATTTTTCAACAGCACAGAGCCCCACTTTTGTTTCTTTAGCAGATAATATTGTAGTCAGAAGCATTACCTTTGTAGTAAGTGATCATTGATCTTAACATACTCACTATTGTTACATGTAAAATAGAAAACTTTCTTTTGTTCCCTAAGAAACTTTTGTGTAAAGCATTGGGAAAATCTTGCTTTCGTTCTCCTAAAGTTTTCAAAAAAATTTATGTTGATTTGTTCCATTTATTGATTTTTTTTTGGCAGAACTCCTATAATTTTCCACATGATAACAACCCAAGATTGCCAGCAGTAGCTGCTATGATAACCGGGGACAAGACTGCATTTTACCAATGTGGGTTTGCAGGGGTGCAAGACACACTGTGGGATGAGGCTGGCAGGCATTACTTCAAGCGTTGCACCATTCAGGGTGCTGTTGATTTTATCTTTGGAAGTGGCCAATCTATTTATGAGGTATAATTTTCTTTAACAATATATAGAGGATTCCTTTTAATTATATTGTTTTTTTTTAATCACTGTATCCTTTCTTTATTTTGTAGGGTTGCTCCATTCAAGTACTTGAAGGAGGGTTCATCACAGCACAAGGAAGAACGAATCCCAGTGATGCAAATGGGTTTGTGTTCAAGGGGTGCAATGTGTTTGGCAAATCTTCAGTTTACTTGGGAAGGCCATGGAGAGGTTATTCTAGGGTCTTATTTTACAAGTCAAATTTTTCAAATATTGTAGATCCCGAAGGATGGAATGCTTGGAACTTTGTTGGCCATGAGTAAGCTCTCTAAGCTCACAAATCATACTTGGCCAGTTTGATTACTGTAACTGAAAAATGTGTTTGATTAATGCTTTTATGTTCACGTAATTTGCAGGAACCAAATAACATTTGCTGAGTATGGCAACTATGGGCCAGGAGCTGAGATTTCAAAGAGGGTTAGCTGGGCAAATAAGCTGAGCCCTCAATCCTTGGAAGAATTAACCAGCATGTCTTTCATTAATGCTGAAAACTGGATCGAAAAACAACCTATTTAGATGCAAGCAGATATCTTGTGTCATACAAGTCCCTCGAAGTCGTTTTTTAGATAACTTTTCAGGCAAACTATATGTTTATTTTCCATTTTCCATGAATGAATGCAAGCTCGTTTTATCAGATGATGAAGCAGTGGAGTGCACAAAGCCATAAAAACCCTTGGATCCATCATGTACACCATTTGTGGAAAAGGTCCCGAGAATGAAGAGTCCTTGATGTTGTGGATCCTACTTCCTACGCTGATATAGACTAGTACAAAACCTGTGCAGCAGATGATGCATTGGGTTCAATTGGCCCGCAGAAACATGCAACCTCGAGTAAAAGTGCACCAGAAGCTTGAAGTTGAAATGCGAAGATTTTACTTATTTCATTACAAACAAATGGATGGTTAATCTTCATATGAGTAGGTCAATAGTGTTGTATATTCTTGTAGGTGCATTCAGCATTATGTAGTCCAGTATGCCTCTTCGCACAAGTTCCTGATCCACCACCGATTTCATTATCAAACAGAAAAATCAATTCTGGATAACTCATTTGCCATGCTGAACTCGAAGCATCAATGTAACTGGGAAATGGGATAAACCATTGAATCTCTGTTATGATTGCTAGATCGGACTGATCATAATTTCACATGGAAAGCTATAATTCATACGAACAGAGAAAAATCCCAAAAGGGTCTATGTCATACAATTCAGTTTGCTGTGACCAGAAGCTAAAGAATAGAGCTAGTTAAGTAAATTTATAGAATCTAACACTATGTTTGGAAACCAAATGCACTAACTTATCTCAAACTACTTGGCTTGTGTTAATTTTATGTAGGTGCATCAAAAAGTATATATTCCCAGCAATACCAAAATAAATCCGAAATTCATTTGAACAGACAGTTTTATTCACCATGCTTGTAAGTTTAAATCTTTATTTCATGGAGTATAAGGAGCCAAACCCAGTTCAAAAAACTCAAACTTCATTAAAAAAGTTGTTATCGCCCTGTAAAAAGATTTGAACTTTTTCATTAATTCAATATCAGAATTAAAAAAAAAAGGATTTCAATTACAACTTATCAGCAATGTCTGATAATGTTAATCTGTTGTAAATTAGTTTACTAGAGTTAACTTAAAATTATATATGGCTGAATTTATTGAGAGAGAGAGAGAAGGCAGTAGCAGCAACCAAAAAGTGAGGCAGAAACAGAGAAGAAAAGTAGTAGTAACTCGTGTGTGAACTCTCTCCAATATTGTAACCCCTATCTTGGGTTAGTTTTGTACAAGAAAACTACAGCAATGATATGTTATGGTCGACTATGTTTTGTGAGTGTTATTAGCTGTAGAAACTAATTATACTATAACCCAACAGATTGGTATTAGGGCAGAGGTTAAAGAGAAGCTTTATCTAAGTTTAAAAGAAAAAGAAAATATCCAAAGAAGATAGCTCAAGTTGGAGTTCAGTCAAACCCTCAATATTCAAAGGATACAACTATGATTTTTGGAGCATAAAGATGAAGACTTTACTCATCTCTCTTGACATGTGGGAGATGGTGGAGGTAGAATATGAAGAACTTGAAGATATCGACAATATTCCTAAGCAAAATTCAAAGATTTGAAAGCAAAGAGAAGTAGAGATGTTGCAGCTCTTAGATTAATTCAAAGAAGAGTTGATTATCTTATTTTTCAAGGATCATGATAGCCACAAATACAAAGCAAGTATGGAAGACTTTGCAAAGTGAATATGAAGGTGATGTGAAGGTAAGAGCTATTAACTTATAAAGTCTTAGAACAGAGTTAGAGAATATGAAAATAGAGGAAAATAAAGTTGTTGATGAGTTTTCTAATAGGATTGTTAAGGTTATGAATCAAATGAAAAGTTGTGGTGAGGAGATTAATGATAAAAGAGTTGTAGAGAATTATTGATTAATTATTGATTAGCATTCGAAGATTATAGAAGAAACAAAAGATTTGTCTAGTTTGAGTGTTCATGAGTTGTTAGGTTCTTTGTAGTCTTATGGGAAGAGATTAGTGAAAAAGAGTGAAAAGACATTAGAGAGTGCTTTTCAATCAATTCAACTCTTGGTAAACAAAGCCAACAGAAGGGATCTACAAGTGATGTGAGAATATGTGTTAAATCCTTTAGAGGTGGAGGATATGGTAAAGGTAGAAGTAGAGGAATAAGTAGAAATCAAAGGAGAAGAGGAAGAATGAATTTTGGGTAGTAGATATGGTAATGCTAGAAGGTGTTATTCTTGTAATCGATTAGGCCATGAATCTAAATATTGTTGGTATAAAAGGGAGACATAATGTTTCAATGCTAAGGGGTTTGGTCACTTAGTTAAAGATTATGGTGCAAGAAAAAATCAACAAGAAAATGTTATCAAAGACAGGGAAGGTGATGGAAGCATGTTTTAATCTACTCAATGTGGCATGGAAGACAAGAATGGGTAATAGCTCATTGATGGTGCTTGTAGTATCACATGAAACCAAGCAAGGACTTGTTCAATGACATTGATACAAAGAGGCAAACTAGAGTGAAGATTGATAATGGAGAATTTATGAGTGCAAGTGGCTTAGGTTCTATTGGAGTTGAAACTAAAAAAGGGAAAGAGGTGATTCGTGAAGTAATGCATATGCCATAAGTTGATCAAAATTTGTTAAGTACTAGACAACTTATGGTGCATGGATATTCATTGAATTTTGAAGGCTAATATTGCACCATTTATGATAAAACTCCAAGGAGACAAGTTATGGAAAAGGTGAAGATGATGAATGGGTGTTTTCCAATTGACTTCAAATATAAAAAAGATATAGCTTTGAAGATGGATGTGGTTGATGATTTAAGGCTATAACATAGAAAACTCGATCACTTGAATTTTAGTAGCCTCAAATTATTTCACCAAAAAAACATGGTTCAAGGACTTCCATTCATTCAAGCAATGAAAGATGCTTGTGAGAAATGTGCTCTTGGGAAACATCATCAACAATCATTTCCAAAAAGAGTAGCATGGAGAGCCAAGAATGTATTAGAGTTGGTGCACACTGATATTTATGGTCTAATGTACACTTTATTTCATTCTCAAAACATTTATTTATGATTATAGTATAATGACATGAGTGTATTTTATAAGGTAAAAATCTGAAGTTGCTAATATTTTCAAGAAATTTAAATTTCTTTTTGAAAAATAACGTGTGTTAAGAAGTGATAGGTGCAAAGAGTACACTTTAAGGAGGTTTGCTAAGTTTTATGAAGATATAGGCATTGAAATGCATCTTATTATTGGCTACACTTCCCAATAAAATAGAGTTTTAAAGAAGGAAGAATCAAATCGTGATTAAGATGGCGAAGTATATGGTGATTTGTAGAAGCTTCCTAAGCATTTTTAGGTTAAAGTAGTGTATACAACTGTTTATTTGGTTAATAGGTGTCCTATGAAGGTCATTTAGGGTAGCACACCATTTGAAGTTTGAAGTGGGAGGAAATCATTCGTGAATTACTTAAAAGTATTTGATAGTGTTTGCTGTGCTCAAATACCAAAAAAAAAAGAAGCACAAACTAGATGAGACAAATAAGAAATGTATATTTGTTGGTTATAGCTCAATGTATAAAGGTTATAGGTTGTACAACTTGAAGACAAACAAAGTGATTGTTAAACAATATGTGATTTATGATGAAGATGTTGTTTGGAATTAGAAGTAAGGCAAGGTTGAGAAAGAATCAACCTGTATGATAAGCTATTATTGTAGCAGTAATTAATTAATAATTATATTAATTTAACTCAGCTTGCAATGTAGTAAAGATCACCTTTTTAGTAGACTAATTATGATGAGCTATTATTGTAAGAGCAATTAATTAATAAATTATATTTTCTCCCTACTTTTAACTAGTGCCAATAATAACAAAAAAAAGAAAGGGAAAAACTTATAGCCAAATACTGAATTAATCATTAACAATTACAATGTATTTATGTTCTTACCCTTCTTAAAAAAAATTCAATGAACTTGTCTTTGGAAGTAATTCAGTCTTTGCATTTAGTGGTCCATTAGTTATTATAAAATTGTTTTGGGACAACTTCGTTTTTTCACATTTCTTTACACAGTTAAATTACTTAACTATCTCTATATACAAATAAAAAAAAGTTGTCAAACAGGGTCATTTTCATCGTTTTCTTTTTATTTGAATAGTGAAAAAGGCGATTGTGCCTTTAGAAAGTAAAAATGGATAAATTGTTGCCTAGGGGTTGTCTTATCCTTCCACTCTAATTTTGTTTTGTTATATTTATGTTGTCTTAGGGATAATTTAGTCTTTTACTAAATATAAAATGTTAAAAACCAATAAAAAACAGTATTGGCACGTGCATGACAAGTGTTAGTGCATCAGATGCTTCGCTATTTTCGAGCAGCATGTGCGAGTAATTACAAGGTGGACATGCTTATTTGATGTGGTTGGATTCATTTCAAAGGCCTCTCTCTTCCACATTGGACCATGTTGCATTCTAACCTACAATTTGGTTCCAGTAGGCTTTTTTTTCCTTTCTTTTCTCTCTCAATTTCAGGTTCTAGGCATGGCATCTCAGAATTTCAAACCACCCTACAATTTGAATTTTTATTTAGATTTGATCCATATTGTTTTGATTAGTATTCTTTTAATTTGAAATGATTTATAGATTTTGAATTGTTTTTCAATTTCATCTTCCTTCGTTTTTTTTGTCTCATATTTGGTCTCTTTTTATTTATTTATTTATTTTATTTTAGACAATTTCTTGAATTGAATTTGTTTTTACAATTTCATCATTCTACAATATTTTTCTTGTATGATTTGATCCTCTTCTTATTTTTTAATTTTTTTTTTGGTTTGGGAAATTTTTTAATTAATTTTATTTTTACATTTCATCATTCAAAATTAAATTGGTTGGGAAATGAGCTTGTTGATTAAATCCGAGTCTAGAATTTTATGGGTTGCAAGTTTGGGGGATTAACTTAGATTTAGGATATTCACATGGGCTTGCTTTTTTTTTCTTTCCTTTCCTTTTTTAATTTAATATTTTTCTAGTTTCATCTTTTAACATTTATTGATTTCTTAGATTTTGTTTCTGTTCTTTAATGGAACTCAAGGTCAGGTTTCAGTTGAAACCTGATCAAGGTCCAACCAAGAAGAAGATAAGAGAATGACAAAGATAAAGATAGATTGTCCAACCAGGTTAACTCATTGTTGTCATATTCATTACTCAGTTCATCGATTTCACGAGTTAGCACTGGTCAATACAATGTCCCAAAACCTTTTCATTTCATTCCCTAAATTTTTTTGCAATGTAATTATTTGATAGTAAATTGTTTCACAATGACAGTGTTAAATTTTTGTTTTTAAACCATATCACCTTCTGAATAGGGTGATTAGCTCACTATTAGCTTGTTAAATCCAACAAGCTACACCAATATTTTTTTTCATTTATTAACTCTTATGATAATCAATTAGTTTTATCTTATACATCGGTCAAGTTTTCTTTATCCTCATTTCAAATATTTTATCACATGCATAAAAAAAAAATAGCAATGCTCAAACTTTTTAATACAGTAGTTGAATTTCGATCTAGCCTACAAAAAAAAAAAAAAAAAAACATAGACCCGGACCTAACACGACCTAACACAGATCCCAGACCTAGTATAATAATACAAGTCATGACATGCTGGAAGCTGATGGCGAGATCATTGAGCAAGGAAAAAAAAAAAGCACCTTCCTAATAATTTGATTTTTCTTGAGAATCATAATACATAATTTCATCTTGGTAGATCATTTGGCTAGTATTTTATCATATGTGATTACAAATTCGAAGGGCATATTTGATCTTTTTCTTGGAATATAGACCGGAAAAAGTTTTTCCAAAACTTTAAACAGTGCACTCAAAAGAATAAATTATTTTGATTCATTTAGATGGTTATCAAGACACAATGGATGGCTTTCAAAACTGTTATCTTGAGAGTTGGAGCAAATTAAGAAATTTATTTTCTTTTTTCTTTTCTTCTTTGTTTTTTTCTTTTTTAAAAAAAAGAGGGTTTCTTGCAAGATGTATTTATAGCTATTTTTTTTTATTAACGTGGAAGTTCGGACCAGTTTGCGTGTACCTCGACTAATCCCACGGGCCCTGAAGTTAACGACCATGTAAGCCTCTAATTGCCCTGAGATTTGTGAGACTCGAACTGGTGACCTCTAGGGAGCAAAGTTAGGATCTGACCAGTTGAGCTACACCCCTCATGATTGGTATTATTATTATTATTATTATTATTATTATTATTATCCCACAAGTTGTTTCAACTTCAATAATGTGAATGGTTATATATAAACTCGAATAATAATTAAATTTAAGATGAAAGTGATATAAATCAAATTCTTAATAATTGGATAATTAAGTATTTTATTTTATGTTAAAGAATTACAATTCAATCTAGGTAAAACTTTAAAAATAATTATATGATATCAACAATAATCTATTATTAATGGATCTCAATTATAACCAAGCAAAAAATAACATGCACCAAAAACACAATTCCTATCCATAAAAGTTGGCTAAGCATGCTTAATACTTGCATTATTGAGTGAGACCATTTCTCTATGCCATGTGATACACCTGGACACTTGAGTGTTCTTTGAATATTCAAATGCAAAATATGCTAAGATGCTTGGTGATTGACAGATCATTTGTGTTTGATAATTCTTTTATTATAGACTTTTTACCTCCAAACCTACCTGCTTATCACGTAATAACAGTAGACTAGTTATTTGATATACATGTTAGGTAGAATAATTTTATTTTCAATTAAAAATAAAAAAAAATACAAGTTTTTTCAATGTGTTTTTATCATGAAAAACTCTCAATTAAAAATAAAACATTTCATGCATATATTTAATTAATTAAATAAATAAAATTATTAATGATAAGTAAAGACTAAACTAGAGAAATCAAGAGATGGATGTAAATCAAGATATTTGATCTAGTAACACGGGTTATGCATTCAGTTGTGTCTAATAATTTTATATCTTAGAATAAATTCTTTTTTAATCAAACAATAATAGAATTGGCATGTGCTATGTTGCGGGTCAAAGTAAAAAAAAAAAAACTTTGAATGCCAAAAAAAATATATTTTGGCATTGCTAATGTGTTTCCTAAAATAAATAGATTTTAACCATGAATTCAAAAATAGTTGCATATTGGATGATATTTTTATCTAATATTGAGACGAAAACATATTGAATTTACATGGGTAATCCGGGTTGACCTGCAAAACTTGCAAGGATAATCTTTCAAAAAATAAATTAAAAAGTTTAATCTCCAATTAACTCAATCTTAAAGAATATAATTGGTAAAAAACAACAATCAATGAAAAAAAAAAACTAAGTAAACTCAAATTAACCAACCAAATTAGTGACGCAAGTCACACATATTATCATATTCAATAAAGTTTTTAACACAAAGATTATTTTTCATTTTATTATACAATAATAAAGCACATGAGATTTTTTTGTATACAATATTTTTTAAAAATAGGACAAACATGCGGGACTAAGATAGAAAAGGTAGATCATTTATAACAAATGGTAAAATTGTATTTTTCTAGCTTTAAGTTAAATATAAATAAATAAATCATCAATAATAAAGATTGAAATATTTATATTTTTTTTTAAATGAGGGACAAAAATGCATTAAACAAAAAAAATACTTAACCCATCAAACCTACTATTCGGATCATGAACTCAATCGAGCTCAATAATTTTTATTCTTAAATTTATATAGAATCTAAATATAAAATAAGAAGTTGAAAAACAAAACAGTAAAAAGCTAAAAATAGCTAAGACGTGTGGGCCTTCATTCCCAGGCCTGTGCGTATGGGCTTGGTTTATTTTGTTTTTTTTTTAATGGGTAAATGAAATATCATTCACCCTTATTTAAAAAAAAAAATAGGTAGACAATACGTCATCTTTTGAGGTAAACATCTCGTTCAGCTTAGATTCCGATCACTATTGTGAAGCTCAAAAATTAGGTCAGCTGGAGTTTTGCCCCAAAACCTAATTTTGGACACATTTTACCCAAAAACACCTTTTCAACACCCTTAAAACACCTAAAAACAATTCTTCAATAAAAAAAATTGGTTTGAAAACCCAAAACCAAACCAAGTTAGATTTTTCTTTCTTGACTTAGATCTGTTTTTTAGGCAACATTAAGACTCTATGGGAGGACTAAATTGAATTTTTCACGAGAACTTTGAGCCCACCACCATTTCCGACGCCTTTCCCGCATTGATGATCCTTCCTCCAATCTTGTCATTAGTAAAAAAAAATTGAATAAATTGTCATTTAATTTGGCTCCAAAAGGATGTAACCGTCTAAAAATAAAGTTTGAGGATGAAAATGAAAAAAAAATGTATAATGAGTTCATAGTGAAATGCGAGAAGCTCCACGGTGCAAATGTTTATAGTTATTCTTCAACATATTTTAGAGTTTTGTTAATAATAGATCAAGAACACATAGACGAAAGGATTGTTAGTTGCCGACAAAGGCAAGTTAGTCACTTGTCATCTTTCGATGACAAGTGTGGCCCACTAAGATCACCGTTGGTAACCTTTCTTGGTGTTGTTGGATTTATCTTGTTAAGATCTTTATGATGATACTCGATGTGTCGCAATCGAAGCTTCGAAGTGCCTCACTATCTCTGAAGTCTCTTTCTTTATTTCTTTTTCTCTTTCTAATCTCTCTTATCGTAATTTATGCAATTCATTTCATAATTTATTTAAAATATTGTGTTACTAACAATAAGTTTAAATATTGTGTTTTCTAATTGTGACATATATAAACTACACTATTTCACCAAAAAAATTTCAAGTTGTATTATTTTATCAATTTTTAGAAAAAGAACATGCTCATTTTATATATAAAAAAAAATTCCTCAAACATATCCTTTAAAACCGTTGGCATAAAATATGCTTACTAACTAATATTTTGAAGATTTTGGATTAGAATATAGGATAAGTAATATTTCCAAAATTATAGATTAGATGAGAATATAGGAGGTTATAAGAAAGAAAATTTTCTTAGTGTACCACTTAATTCAATTATAGTTATTAAATTCTGTTTGGTCTTGATAAGTTGATTCGAGATCCAACTTCCAGCCCGAGTCAAGTTAGGAAAATAGTCAATCTAGAGCTAACTTTGTAAATTCAACGATCAAAACCTCACTTGATTTTTTTTTAAATAAAAATAAAATAATATTATTTTAATTTTATTTAAAAAAATAAAAGAATAATTTTATGATTCGCCTACACATCCTATAACCCAAGATGCCAGATTTAATAACTTCGGTATCTACAACTACACAACTTGATATTGATGCCCTACTACTATTACTGCTACATTTAATTTTACTTAATTAACAGCTATACGAATTCATAATTTTCGAAACCATATAGAATCAAATATTTGAAATAAGATTGAGAAAGAATATAATGTTCTTTTTTCTTTTAAAAAAGAAGAGAAAGTTCAAATACGTTTGTATATATATAAAAAAAAAAAGAGGAAGAAATAAAAGAAATCAAGAAAGGGGTGCCAAAAATTGAAAGTCAACTCCAGAGACATTAATGGTCTCATTTAATCCCCATAATTGATAGCACATATGCCAAAAAAATATAGCATTTCTTCCAAAGTTGAATTCATTGAACAATGGAAGTCTCCATTATTGCCGGGTTGAATTGGCCAAGAGATGCATAAAGAATATATATATATATATATATATATATATATATATATATATAGATATATATGAGGC
>Ga0307510_10005162_pt1 | contig 15516 bp, 15 predicted proteins | sample 12_EM_MG_FD_207224 | JGI IMG/M metagenome (GOLD analysis project Ga0307510, IMG submission 207224) | Populus trichocarpa ectomycorrhiza microbial communities from riparian zone in the Pacific Northwest, United States - 12_EM | ecosystem: Host-associated > Plants > Roots > Unclassified | place...
CGGCGATGGATGCATCCGGGGCGAGCTTGCCCTGATCGACCAGGCCCATCACGGCGTAGGCGAAGGCGGCCTTGGTAAGCGAGGCGCCGTAGATCACGGTATCGGCCTGCATGGGCAACTGCTGGGCAACATCGCGCATGCCGTAGCCCCTGAGATAAACCACGCGCCCGTCGCGGATCACCGCCAGCCCAAGGCCGGTGACATGGGCATCGTGCATCAGTTGCGTGGCCCTGGCATCCAGGGCGGCACGATCGACGTCGTGAGGGCGAGTCGTGGCGCCCCGGTGGACACAGCCGGCAAGCATGGCCAGCACCACGAACGAAACGAATCCGCGCATTGCGTTCCCCCTCGAGGTTCCCCGTCGCCGATGCTAGCAGGCGGGCAAGGCGAACGCCTCCGTGCCGCTCCCTAGACGCCCGGTCGCCCCGGGTCCCTGAATCGCGCGCGCGCTTTCTTCAGGGCAGTGTTGACGGCCGCGGAGAGGATGGCCCGCGTATAGGGCTTGGCCAGGAGCTGGATGTCGGCGGGGCGGTTGTGGGCCGCCATCGCCTGGCCGGTGTAGCCGGAGGTCAGCAACAAGGCCATCGCCGGATGCGACCGGCGCAGTCGCTGTATCAATTCCACGCCGCCGATGTCGCCGGGCATGATCACGTCGGAGAACACCAGGTCGATGCGGATGCCGCTGGCAATCACATCCAGGGCAGCCTGGGCGTGGGCGGCTTCGAACACGGTGTAACCAAGGTCGCCCAGTGAGCGCACCGCGATGTCGCGCACCGCGGCATCGTCCTCGACCACCAGCACATTGCCCGTGCCTCGCAGCGTGGCGGTGGTGTCGTCCTTGGCCCTTGCCTGCTCGGGGTCGTCGGTGAGTGGAAAATGCAGGGTCATGGTGGTTCCCTCACCGGGCGCGCTGTCGATCGTGATGAAACCGTCGGACTGCCGCACGAAGCCGTACACCTGGCTCAGGCCCAGGCCCGTGCCCTTGCCAACGGCCTTGGTGGTGAAAAAGGGTTCGAACACCTTGGAGGCGACGTCGGCCGTCATGCCTTCGCCCGTATCGGCGATGGCCACGGCAACATACTGTCCGGCAGGCGCGCCAACCGACTGCGCCCGCTCGGCGTCCACGATCACTCGCCGCGTGTCGATGGACACCGTACCGCCATTGGGCATGGCGTCGCGCGCGTTGATGGCCAGGTTCAATATAGCCGTCTCCAGCTGATGGGGATCGGTCATGCACAGCCAGCGGGCTTCGGGCTGAAGAAGTTGCAATAGGATCGTCTCGCCGAGCGCACGCTCGAGCAACCCCTGGAAACTGCGTACCCGGTCGTCGATGCAGACGGCTTCCTGGCGAAGATCCTGACGGCGGGAAAACGCCAGGAGCTGGCGGTTCAGCAGCGCGCCACGCTCCACGCCCTGGCGTGCGGCGGCGAAATAACGGCGCGAGCGGTCGTCGCCTGGCATGTGCTCCTCGAGCATGTCCATGCTTCCGCCGATAACCATCAGCAGGTTGTTGAAATCGTGCGCAATGCCGCCGGTGAGCTGGCCGATGGCTTCCATCTTCTGCGCCTGGCGCAACTGCTGTTCGGTCATCCGTCGCGTGGTGACATCCGATACCACCCCCGCCAGATGGCCATGCCGGCCTTCCTGGCGAGGCACGCGGCCCTTGACGTGTATCCACCGCCGCGCGCCATCGGCAAGTCGCTCGATGCGCAACTCGAAGTCGATCGCCCCGACCCTGCGTGCAGAATCGAAGCTCGCCTGGACGGCCGGCCGGTCCTCGGGCAGGAAACGCGCCAGGAGTTCGGCGACGGTCCAGGGGCCGGACGTTCCCTTCCGCCCGAATATTTCATCGAAGCGCAGGGAGCCGTGGATAAGGCCCTGGGCGAGGTCGAGGTCCCAGCCGCCCATGCCGGCGGCATCGAGCGCCACTTCCAGGCTTTCCTCCGCGCGGCGCCGCTCGTCGATCTCCGCGGCCAGACGGGCATTGGCAGCGGCCAGTTCATGGCTGCGCTGGCGGCTGCCGGTGAGATCGGTGACCACGCCGCACAGCATGCGTGTCGAGTCCTGCCCCATGTTCAGGCCCACGACCGAAAAATTCACCGGCACGCCTGCATTGCCGGCGTGGAGCAGCGACAGTTCCGCGCTACGGCCACTGGCATGGCCATGGGCCATCAGGTCGGTGAAGGTCCCGGTATCGGCGGGAGCGACGAAGTGCAAGGCCTCGCGACCGATCAGCGACTCACGCACGTGCCCCAGCATGGCGGCGAAGCGCTCATTGCAATACAGGATGGTGCCGTCGGCCGACAATGTCACCGCGCCCTCACGCATCTGTTCGATGATCACGCGGTACGGGCGGTCGGCGTTCTCGAGGGTATAGACCTTCTGCCCGTCGCTCCCGCCCACCACCACGGCGTCCACTTCCCCAAGGCGGATGGCGTCGAGGGTTTCCTCCGCTTCGCGCAGCCGCTCGACCAACTCGTCGAAGCGCGCCTGGCTCAATGGCGTGGAGATAGGTTGATCCATGCGCAATGGGTCACGGCTCGGGCGCAAGGTTCAGGCCGGCCAGCACGCGTTCGCGGTCGGAAAGGTCGCCGATGATCTTGCGCAAGGGCTCGGGCAACACCTTGACCAGCGTGGGCGTGGCAACGATCTGGTAGTCGCGCGTGGCGTCCGGGTGCTGGTACACGTCGATCACCTCCAGGTCGTAATCGCCCTCCAGGCGCTCGGCGCAGATCCGTCGCATGTTCTGGATCGCAGCGGTCGAGCGCGGCGTGGACCCTGTGATGAACAAGCGGAGCTTGTAGCGGGGCCCATGCGCGGGAGGGGCGTTGTCGTGGGCCATCAGGCAAGGTCCCGGCGCCGGATATCCAGGCCCACCAGTACCTTCTCGGTGTCGGAAAGGTCGCCGATCACGCGCTTGAGCGGCGGCGGCAGGGTGCGGATCAGGGTGGGCAGTGCGACGATCTGGTCGCCTGCAGCCAGTTGCGGCGTCACCAGCAGGTCCACGACCTCGATCCGGTAGCGGCCGGCCAGATGCTCCTCGCACAGTTTCTTCAGGTTGGCGATGGCCAGCAGCGATTTCGGTGTCTGGCCCGCCACGTACAGCCTGAGGTTGTATGAACCGTCGTCGGTGAAGCCTTCCGAGGAGATGTCGACGCTCATAGGCTGGTTCCCCGTAGCTGGGCCATCCGGGTGCGTTCGTCGGTGAAGGTGCGTTCACGCGTTTCATCTTCCTCGAGCATCATGGACACCTCCGACTCCTCCGCTTCCAGCGCGGACAGCCGCTCGGCCACCTCGCGTTCGATCGCCGCGCGTTTGCGCGCCAGTTCGCGGCGCCGACGGTTGATGGCCTGCTGGCGGACGACGCCGGCTTCGCGTTCGCGTGTTTCCTGCACGACGCGCGCGGTACCGGTAAGTACCCCGTCCGGTCCGATATAGGCATCGACCATTTCCACGCCCTGGTTGGTAAGGCGATATTCCCGAAGCTGCTTGGAATGGTTCATGCCGCGGGACTTAAGCAGGTAAAGGATGCGGTTGCGCTCGCCGTTGGCCTCGATGTTGCTGAGCGATATCCAGGTATCCATCAGCGAGGAAACACTGCGCTCGCCCTCGCTCATCTGGTCGGTGGCCCCCGAAAGGCTGGTGAACATCGCGGTGATTCCCTTGCTCTTGCAGATGTCCGCCAGACGGATGAGCGTGGCATGGATTTCCATCGACGGACCGCGGAAGGCGGATATCGGGTCCACCACCACCACCGACGGATCGAAACGTTCGATATCGCGATTCATCCGCGCCAGGTGCATCTCGAAGCCGTACAGGCTGGGGCGTGCCGCCTCGAACTTCAGCAGGCCCGAATCCACGTGCGCCTGCATGTCGATCCCCACCGAGCCCATGTTGCGCACGATCTGTTCGGGCGACTCCTCGAAGGCGAAAAAAAGGCAGCGTTCGCCGCGCCGGCAGGCGGCATCGACGAAGGTCGCGCCGAAGGTCGACTTGCCGGTGCCTGCAAGCCCTGATAGAAGAATGCTCGAACCGCGGAAAAAGCCGTTGATGCCAAGCATTGCGTCAAGGCCCGGCACGCCGCTGGAAATCGCCTCGTGCGAGATCGGGTGCGCCAGGCCTGCGGAGGTGATGGGCAATACGCTGACGCCTTCTTCGTCGATCAGGAAGGGGTATTCGTTGGTGCCGTGCGCCGAACCGCGGTACTTCACTACGCGCAGGCGGCGCGTGGTGACCTGGTCGATCACCCGGTTGTCCAGCAGCAGCACGCAATCGGATACGTATTCCTCGATGCCGTAACGGGTGAGCTGGCCGTCGCCACGCTCGCCGGTGATGATGGCGGTCACGCCCTTGTCCTTCAGCCAGGCAAACAGGCGGCGAAGCTCCGCGCGAAGGATGGCGGTATCTTCCAGGCCGCCGAACAGCGCCTCGATCGTATCGAGCACCACGCGTTTGGCACCGACCGAGTCGATGGCGTGGTTCAGACGCACGAACAGGCCTTCCAGGTCGTAGTCGCCGCTGTGCTCGATCTCGGCGCGTTCGATATGTACATGGTCGATCACGAGCTTGCCGTCAGCCACCAGCGCGTCGACGTCGTAGCCGAGCGAAGCCACGTTGACCGAAAGATCCTGGGTCCGCTCTTCGAAGCTCATGAACACGCCGGTCTCGCCAAAACGCCTGGCACCGTTCACCAGGAACGTCATGCCGAAGAGCGTCTTGCCGCAACCGGCCGAGCCGCACATCAGCGTGGGCCGTCCGGTGGGCAGGCCGCCGAACGTCAACGCATCCAGGCCATCGATACCCGTCGGTGTCTTGGGCAAAGCCACGCCATGGTCGATGTCGATCGGTCGATGTTGTTTGGCCATTGCCCACCTGTCCTCATTGGTCGGGCTATGAGACTACGCGGCACATGAATTTTGCGAAAGCGCGACGGATGGCGTGAAGGAGCTGTGAAGCTGGCGGGCGTTGCAAGGGGCGCCAGTGTCCATGCCACACTTCGTCGATGAATCGACGAGAGTTCGCCCGTGCCATCGCCGGCGCCGGTTTGTTGGCCGGCCTGACCACCCGCTCGACCGCCTGGGCGGTTTCCGCTTCAAGCGTTGCACCGGGCAATCGGCTGCTTCGGGCTCAACAGGCTTTCCTTGACCTGCGCTTCGGCATGTTCATCCACTTGAACATGGCTACCTACCAGCAGCGTGAATGGGGCGATCCGAAGGCACCGCCCTCCATGTTCAATCCGCGCCGCCTGGATGCGAACCAGTGGGCTCGCGCGGCGCGGTCGGCCAACATGGGCTACGGCTGCCTCACCACCAAGCACCACGATGGCTTTTGCCTGTGGCCGACGAAGACACGCAGCGCCAACGTGATGCAATCAGGCTATCGCCGCGACATCGTGCGCCTTTACGTGGATGCCTTTCGAAAGGAAGGGCTGAAGCCCTGTCTGTATTTCTCGATGCTGGATCTGCGTGACGACATTCGAGCGGGTGTGGTCACCCGCGAGGGCATCGACCTCATCAAGGCGCAGCTCACGGAGTTGCTTACGCAATACGGGCCGATTCCGGCACTGATCTTCGATGGCTGGAACGCATCGTGGTCGCGCATCGGCTACGACCAGCTCCCTTACCGGGAAATTCGCGACCTGGTGAAATCACTGCAGCCCGACTGCCTGGTGGCCGATCACAACGCCGGCCGCTATCCGGGCCCCGCGCTCTACTACACCGACATCAAGCAGTATGAACAGCATGCCGGGCAGAAGATCCCGGCCGGCAGCGCCATCCCCTCGCAATCGGGCACCACGCTGCAAAGCGACTGGTTCTGGAAAACCGACTATCCGCGCCAGGCGCTGCGCCCGGCGGCGCAGATCGTGGACGAATGGCTGCGTCCCTTCAACGACAACCATTGCAACCTGATCCTCAACTGCGCGCCGAACCGCGACGGCCTGTTCGATGCAAATGTGCTTGCGCGGCTGGCCGACATCGGCAAGCTGTGGAGCAACCCGGGGCCTGCGCCGGCGCTTTCGAAGACCATCACCATCACCACCGACAACCTTGCGCGGGGCAAGCCGTCATTCGCCAGCAGCACCGCCGACGCCTCCGGGCCGGACCTCGCCTTCGACGACAACTTCGCCACGTACTGGCAGGCGGACACGGGACAGCGCGACGGCTGGATCGAAGTCCGCTTCGCAACACCCGCGGCCTTCAATACCGTGTCGGTCATCGAGCCTCGGCATGTCGAGGACTACGGTGACGCGGCGAGGATCGCGCGGTACCGCGTGCAGTACGAATCGGACGGCGCCTGGATCGACGTTGCATCCGGGGACGAACCCGCGCCGATCGAACTACGACAGTTCCCCATGGTGCGTGCCAACCGTATACGCCTTCAACTGGATGCGCGCGCGGCATCGCCGGGAGTGAGCGAATTCGGCATCTATCTGGAACCGGCCGAAGGCTGAGTTAGCCATCCAAAGGTTCCCGTAAGCATCCGTCGCTAGCATGCGTTCGGTCCAGATGCGAAGCGAGTCACATGCAGGCAGCAACCTATGATCGGCCAAGCAAAGTTCCCGAAATTACTTTCGGATTCTGGCTCCTGAAGATCGCGGCGACCACCCTGGGCGAGACCGGCGGCGATGCGGTGTCGATGTCGCTGGGCCTGGGCTACCTGGTTGGGACGTGCATCTTCGCTTGCCTGTTCGTTGCCTTCGTGATCGCGCAGGTCCGCGCGACGAAACTGCACCCCTGGTTGTACTGGGCCACCATCGTTGCCACCACCACGGTGGGCACGACGTTGGCGGACTTCGCCGATCGCTCCCTTGGCCTGGGCTATCCCGGCGGCGCCTCGCTGCTGCTGGTGTCGTTGCTGGCATCGCTGGCCGTCTGGCGCGGGGTGATGGGCTCGGTGTCGGTGCAAACGGTCGTCTCCGCACGCGCGGAATGGTTCTACTGGGTAACCGTGATGCTGTCGCAGACGCTGGGTACCGCCCTGGGCGACTGGACGGCCGATACCCAAGGGCTTGGTTATCTCGCCAGCGCGATGATTTTCGGCGGCATCCTGCTGGTGGTCGCCGCGGCGTATTTCTGGACGGCCGTCCAGCGCACGGTGCTGTTCTGGATTGCCTTCATCGTGACCCGGCCGCTTGGCGCGGTGGTCGGTGACTTCCTCGACAAGCCCCTGGACCATGGCGGCCTGGACTTCAGCCGCTTCACCGCTTCGGCCGTGCTGATGGCCTTCATGGCACTAGGCATCTGGCTCCTTCCGCAACGACCGGCAACCGCCGCGCCAAATACGTAGGCGCAACGCTACGCGTTCAATAGACCCGTCAGGTTGGCCCGGATAAACCGGGCCGCCGCCAGTGGATCGCCGCTACGGTTGTCGATCGCCGCGCTGCCGTTGCCATAGGGGCCGTACTTGCCCGCATCGGTGACCGAGAACAAACCAAAGGTGCGCACGCCGCTGGCCACGGCCAGGTGCATCACGCCGCAGTCGGCGCTGATGAATACATCAGCCGCCGCGATCACGGCAGCCATCTTGCGCAAGTTGCGCGAATAGAACGTGGCATGGCGCGACTGCAATTGCGACACGGCATGGGCGGCCACGATCTCCACGATGCGGATATCCCGGCCGGGAAGCTCCAGCGCATCAATGAAGGAGTTCCACCAATCCGCTCCCTGGCGCTTGGGCCCCGTGGCATTGGCAAAGATCGCCACCACCAGGGTGTCGGGTCCCGGCGCGGGTGCGCCAAGCACCTTAAGCAGAAGGTGCCGTCCGCGCATGCGTTCGTGGTCGTCCAGGCGAAGGTCCATTACCGGCCACGGGCCAGTGGCATCACCCGCATAGGCGCGCCTCAGCGCGTGCACCGGCCGTTGTGCCAGATGACGGGGGCGGTTGGGGTCGGGTGTCGATGACTCGGCGCAGTCCAGTTTGTAGCGCGCGCGTGACAGGGCAAGCAGGAGCCGGCCCGACTGCGAGCCACCGCCGGCATCGATGGCCAGGTCGTAGGTGGTTTTTCGCAGCCGGCCCAACAGGGCAAACGTCGCTGGCAGGTGGCGCACGATGCGTTGATGCAGGTTTTCGATCGCGCGCACGGTGGGGTATCCGGCGAACACGGTTGCCGCCGCCTGGCCCGCCCCCACGATATCGACCTCCGCACCCGGGTACAGGCGTTCGAGTTCCGCCAGCAGCGGAGCGACCAGCAGCATGTTGCCCAGCCGATGGTTCGGCCGCAGCACCAGCACGCGATGGATGCCCGTGGTCGGCAGGCCCCCAGGAGCGGCACTGGCCGCCTGGCCCAGTAGCCGGTCCAGGACGCGCCGAACCATGCGCCGGCGCTTTCCGTGCAGATGGCCATGGAACGGTTCGGCACCCGCCACCAGGGTCGGGGCCTGCGGATTGGGCTGATCGGAAACGGGCATGGAGGGTGCCTGGCCGGGGAATGGGCCAAGCCTAGGCAGCTTGCCTTAGATCATCATTAAAGCCCCATGACGGTTTTAAGTACTGCCTAAGCAAGCGGGCGGAGAATGGCGCCGTAGTGCCATCGCCATCGAGGATCGCCCGCTTGCACGTCACCCTGGTCGAGGACGACCCGTCGCTCGGCTCAGCCATCGCGCAGTCGCTGGAGGCCATGTCGCATGCAGTGACATGGGTGCGCGACGGCCGCACGGCACGGCAAGCCTTGCGTGACACCGGGACGGATCTCGTCCTGCTTGACCTTGGACTGCCGGGCCACGATGGCCTGGAACTGTTGGCCGAGGCACGCCGGGCCAACGTTGGCACACCCGTGTTGATCATGACCGCCCGCGACACCCTGCAGGCGCGCGTGGCGGGCCTGGATGCCGGTGCCGACGACTACCTGGTCAAGCCGTTCCATGTCGAGGAACTGGCGGCGCGCATCCGCTCGGTCACGCGGCGTGCGCACGGCCTTGCCGCCAACCGCATCGTGGTCGGCGAGTTGTCGCTGGATCTGGCCAGCTACCAGGTGGAGCACCACGGCGAAAAACTCGCCCTTACCCCACGGGAGTTCGCCCTGCTGCGCGTGCTGATGGAACGGGCCGGGCGAATCGTCCGCCGCGAGAGCCTGGAGCAATCGCTCTACGGGCTTGAACGCGGAGTGGAGAGCAATGCCATCGAAGTACATGTGCATGGCCTCCGCCGCAAACTGGGGCCCGACATCATCCGCACCGTGCGCGGCGTGGGCTACATGGTGCCGCGGGACGCCGAATGACGGTGCCCAGCATCCGCGGCCGCCTGCGCTGGCTCAACCTCGCGGTAGTCGCGGCCGTGCTGGTGGTGCTGGGCGCTGCCAGCTACATGCACACGCTTGACGAAGTGAACGAGCTGTCCGATGGCAGGCTGGCACAGTCGGCGCGCACGTTGCAGGCATTGGTCGATGGCGGTGGCGACACGGGCTTTGCCTTGCCAGTGACGCCTTCGGGCACCCCGACGCAGATCGACGTGCAAGGACATCGTTTCGAAACCGAAGTGGGCTTCCAGATCTACGACGCCCAGGGTCACCGGCGGATGTACACGAGCAACCTCGGCCTGCTGCCGGCACCGGCGCCGGCGACGGCGGGTTTCGGCGATGTCCGCTTCGATAGCCACGACTGGCGCGTGTTCACCCTTCGCAGCGCCATGGGCGGGCCGACCATCCGCGTGGCCGAGCGTCACGACAGCCGCAACGAGATCATGCACGGATTGATGATCGAACATGCGCTTCCCTTGCTGTTCGGTCTGCCATTGCTGGCATTCCTGATCAACTGGGCGGTGGCCCGCGGCCTGCGGCCGCTCGACGAACTGGCTTCGTCACTGTCCGGGCGCGAGCCTGGCCATCGCGGGCGCGTGGCCTTGGCCCACGCACCCGCCGAGCTGGTGCCGGTGGTGGCCGCGATCAATGGGCAACTCGAGCGCCTGGAAGATTCCCTCGAGCGCGAGCGGCGCTTCAGTGCCGATGTCGCCCACGAACTGCGCACGCCCCTCGCCGCCACGCTGGTGCACCTGGACAACGCCCTGGCGGCCGTCGACGACACGGTGCGCACGCAGCGGATCAATGCCGCGCGCAAGGGCGGCCGGCTGCTGGCGCGGCGCATCGGCCAACTGTTGTCGCTGGCCCGCCTGGAAGCCGGCGCAGCCGGCAGTGCCGCGGCGGACGTGGATCTGGTGGAGTGCGTCAGGGAGACCATCGAGGAACTCTCCCACGCCATCGATGGCAGCCACGTGCAGCTGGGCGTGTCCTCGTCCGATCCTTCCGTGGTGGTGCAGGGCCATGACGCCGCCCTCAAGGCCCTGGTGCGGAACCTGGTGGAAAATTCCCTGCGGCACGTCGAGGACGACGGCCAGGTGGATATCCGAGTTTCCGCATCACCATCGTGGGCATCGATCGAAGTGAGCGACGACGGACCAGGCATCCCATTGGCACGGAGGGCAGCCGTCTTCACGCGTTTTCACCGCGAGCTTGCCGGGGCTGGGGATGGGTATGGCCTGGGCCTGTCGATCGTCAAGCGCGCGGCCGACCTGCACGGGGCGGCTATCGAATTGCTCGATTCCTCGTTCGGCCGCGGCTTGCGGGTGCGGGTGGAGATCCCCTATCGGTGGAAGAGAGCGCCATGAGGGTGCGCGAAAGCCGGCTTTAAGCTGGCCGGGCCAAAGTAGGCGCACCGTCGCCAACGAGTTGCCCATGCCCCGCCGCATGACCGAATCGATCGAAGCACAGGGTGAATGGCTGTTCCGCCATCGCGGCGGGATGGGCGTGGTGCTGTTGCCCTGCCTTGCCGCTGCCTTGTTGTGGCCCGGTACGCCCGGGAATGTGTTTGGCGATGCGATGACCGACGATGTCACCGTGCTGGGCATGATCCTATCGATCGTGGGACTGGTGATGCGTTGGTTCACCGTGGGCTACGTGCCGACGGATACCTCGGGCCGGAACACGCGCGAGCAGCGCGCGACGACGCTCAATACGGATTGCGCATATTCGCTGGTTCGACACCCGCTGTACCTGGCCAACGGCGTGGTGGTCACCGGCCTGTGCATTGCCACGGGTTCCCTGTGGTTCACCTTGCTGGCGCTTGCCCTGTACGCGCTGGCCATCGAGCGCATCGTGGCTGCCGAGGAACGCTTCCTGGCGGACCTTCACGGCCAGGACTATGTCCACTGGGCTTCGCAAACACCAGCCTTCATTCCCGACTTCTCGCGTTGGCGAAGGCCCAATCTTCCGCTTAGCGGCCGCACCGTGCTGCGCCGGGAATACAACGGCGTACTGGGCGTGGCGCTGGCTTTCTTCGTGCTGGAGGCCGTGCGGGATCTTCTCATCGAGCAGCAGTCGTGGTCGGCGTGGATTGACGACGATGGCATCTGGCTATGGGCACTGGGCCTGGGGGTGTTGTCGTTTGTGGTGCTGCGGACGATCAAGCGGCGCACGCGCTGGCTGCATGTGCAGGGGCGCTGAGGGCCAACCTGATTAGTCGGTTTTCCTTGGGGCGCGGGTAGTGGTGCCGCCATCGACCACCTCGATCGATATCACGCCGTGCTCCCACCGCGCGGAACGGCTGTCGCCCGGCACTATCAAGCGGAAAGGTCCTTCTTTCGCCTCCAGCGGCTTGCCTTCATGGCGATCGGCCAGGATCACTTTCGTCGCGCCAAAGGCGGCGTCGAGTTCGCCCAGGCTGAAAACCACCTGATAGCCGTCGCTTGCGGTGACGCGGACGAAGCTGGCCAGGCCGCGCCCGCGCAGGGCCTGGCCTTCAGGGGCATCGGCGCGGCGAAGCAGGTCAAGCATCGACACGCCTTCCCAGGCGCTGGGTGCCGCGCCGTGTGCGCCGGCCTGCACCGTGGTGCGCGGCATGGCGGCCAGGGCTGCACTATCGAGGGTGATCGCGGGCTTGCCAATCGGGATGAGGCGAATGGAAGGCGCATCGGCGGCTTGCGCCGCCAGCGCGGCGCAGGCGAAAAGGCACAGGGCGTACGGGCGGCGCATGAGCTTGTCCATTTTGCGATCATGGAGGGGCCGACTATAGATGGACGCGAGCGCCCTGGACATCCTGCAACCCCTGCTGCTGTCGTTGAAGGTCGCCCTGTGGGCCACCGCCATCAACCTGGTGCTGGGCGTATCGGTGGCCTATGGCCTGTCGCGGTGGCGCTCGGGCTGGCGCGACCTCATCGATTCATTGCTCACTCTTCCGCTGGTGTTGCCGCCCACGGTCCTGGGTTATTACCTGCTGGTGCTGCTCGGTCGCCGCGGCACCGTGGGGTCGTGGCTCGACCATTGGGGCTTGAGTCCCGTCTTCACCTGGCAGGGTGCGGTGATCGCCTCCACCCTGGTGGCGTTCCCGATGATCCAGAAGGCTGCGCAGGCGGCCTTCGAGAATGTCGACACCGAGTACGAGGCGGCGGCGCGCGTGCTTGGCCTCAAGGGGCCCGCGATATTCTTCCGTGTGCTGCTGCCGCTGGCGTCGCGCGGGATCACCGCCGGTGCGTTGCTGGCCTTTGCGCGCGCACTGGGTGAATTTGGCGCCACGCTGATGATCGCCGGCAACATGCCCGGGCGCACGCAGACACTCTCCACCGCGATCTTCGCCGCCGTGCAGGCTGGTGACGACGCCGGGGCGACCACCCTGGTGGTGGTGGCCTCGATCACCTGCGTGGTGGTGTTGCTGATCGCCGGAAGGCTCGCGCCTGGAAGGCGCCGTCCATGAGCATCCACGTTGCCATCCGTCATGTAGCCATCAGCGACCATCGCCGCTTCGAACTGGATGTCGCCTTTGCCACGGACAAGCGTCGCCTGGTGATCTACGGTCCTTCCGGCGCCGGCAAGACCCTCACCCTGCGTGCGGTTGCCGGCTTGTTGCGACCCGACCACGGACGCATCGTGGTGAACGGGCGCACCTTGTTCGAATCGGACCAGGGTATCGATGTTCCCGCGCAGGACAGGCGTTGTGGCTATCTGTTCCAGGACTACGCGCTGTTCCCGCACCTGACGGTGGCGCAGAACATCCGTTTCGGCCGCAAGGCGGGCCTGCGCAATCCATCGCGCGGCGGCATGGATGACACGTCGGCGCGCTGGATCAAGGCGTTGGAACTGGAAGCGGTGGTGCGCAGCTATCCCTCGCAGCTATCGGGCGGCCAACGCCAGCGCACGGCGCTTGCCCGCGCGTTGGCCGCGGGCCCGGACATCCTGCTGTTGGATGAACCGTTCTCGGCGGTCGACCCTGCCCTGCGTGGCCGGTTGCGGCAGGAACTGGCCGAACTGCAATCGAACCTGGACCTCCCCATGATCGTGATCACCCACGATCCCGCCGACGCCGACGCGCTGGGTGACGAGGTGCTGGAGATCCGCGATGGGCGTATCCATCCGAAGGGGTTAGAGTAATTACTCTGACCCCTCAACCCGATAACCTGCTACGGTTGATTCTTGAAAGCGCCGTGACGGCGCGAGACCTAGTTTGGTCATTTTCTCTTGCCGGCGAACCCGCCGGCTCCCGCAAGGATTGCGCTATGACAAAAAAAGTATTTGTCTCCGTTTCAAGCGGCAACATAGGTCGTCCCCTGACAGCATCCCTCGTTGCCATGGGATTGCATGTGAAAGCAGGTTCGAGGACGGGAGTATCCGTTGCCGCAGGCGCGGAAGGCGTGAAGTTTGACTTCACCGACCCATCCACTTTTTCTGCGGCCTTGGAAGATGTATCGGCGGTGTTTGTAATGAACCCGGCTGGGACTCAGGATGAAGGCAAGTTCACAGAAGCTTTCCTCAAGCTGGCTGTAACGGACAAAACCAGAAAAATTGTTTTCCTCTCTGGCATGGGTGCAGAAGACGGCAAGAATTCCAAACGTGCCAGCGAGCTTTTCCTGCAGGCGTCAGGAAATCCTTTTGTCGTCTTGCGCCCAACGTGGTTCATGGACAACTTTGCAAATTTCTATGGCGCACCGATCAAGGCCGGCAATCTTCGTTTGGCGGCGGGTGATGGCAAGATCAGCTTTATCGATTCGCGGGATATCGCCGATGTGGCCGCTGTTGCGATGGCGACGGATAAATACCACGGGATGTTTTTGGAACTGACTGGCCCTGAAGCTTTTGATACGGCACAAGTGCTCGCCATGATCAATCGCGCCGCTGGCCTTAAAGCCGCTTATACACCTGTTACTTCAGAGGAATTTATCGCCGATATGGTGAGCTCGGGTATGAGTGAGCACTACGCGGGCATGATTGCGGAAAGTTTTGAACCTGTGGTTCAAGGCAAGTTGGCAGCCGTACTTCCAACTGTCCCCGACGTCACCGGGCGGCCTGCACGTACGCTATCTGCCTGGGTAATGGAAAACGCCGCCAAGTACTGAAAGGCCTCATTCTCAACAGGCCGCTAGGGAACCCGCGCGGCCTGCGTGTAGACCACCTGCCAGCGGCCATCCTTCTTGCGCCAGACGTCGACGAAGCGCATGCGTACCTGGAACGGCTTGCCTTCGCTCTTGCCCTTGAAGTCGACCAGGCCTGCAAGCGTAGCGCCATCGCCCCAGACACGGATCGTCTCGTCCTGCACGGTGTACGGTTCCACGCTTGAGCCGGGCGCCACGGATTCAGCGATGAAGTCCTGCTTGGTCTGTGTCTTGCCGGCACTGTTGGCCAGCACCCAATCATCGGCCAGCGCTTTCTCGAGCCCCGCGCGGTCGGAATGGATCTGGGCCTGGTCGTAGTCGGCCGCGGCCTTGGCCAGATCCGGCGGAAGCTTTGCATTGCTGGCGCTAGCCAGGCCGGCCACGAGCAACAAGGCGGGACCAGCCACGGCGGCGAAGCGGAGAACCTTCATCTTCAATGTCCTTTTGCCAAGGGAAATATCGGTGCGGCGGACTACGGACGGTGAAAACCGGCCTTGGCCAACAAACCCTGGCCTTCGGGCGAAAGCACGAAATCGGCGAAGGCCTGGGCTTCGACCGGCTGCCTCGACCCTGCGACCACGGCCAATGGGTAAACGATCTGCGTGGGCGTGGCTACGCGCATCGCCACGCGCACCTTGCCGGCAGCGACCGCGGCATCGGTGGCGAAGACGAAGCCGGCGTCCACCTCGTCGCGTGCGACGTAATCCAGCGCCTGGCGCACGTTCTGCGCCAACACCGCCTTGGCCGAAACCGGCTCCCAGAGCTTGGCCGCTTCCAGTGCGGATTTGGTGTAGCGGCCCACCGGCACCGAGGCCGGGTCGCCGATGGCCACCTTGCCCACGTCCTTCGAGGTGAGGTCGTTGAGCGACGCGGGGGTGAATTTCCCGGCGGCGGGAACGATCAGCACCAGCTCGTTGGCCGCGAAGTCGCGGCGCGAGCCCTTCTGCACCAGGCCTTGTGCCTGCGCCTTGTCCATGGCGGTCTGGTCGGCGGAGGCGAATACATCGGCTGGCGCGCCATTGGCGATCTGCTGCAACAGTACGTCCGACGCTGCGAAATTCAGCACCACGTGGGTGCCGGGGTGCTTGCTTTCATAGGCCTTGGCCACGGTGCCGAAGACGTTGGTGAGTGACGCGGCCGCCGAGACCACGATGTCGGTGGCGT
>Ga0307510_10005163_pt1 | contig 15513 bp, 7 predicted proteins | sample 12_EM_MG_FD_207224 | JGI IMG/M metagenome (GOLD analysis project Ga0307510, IMG submission 207224) | Populus trichocarpa ectomycorrhiza microbial communities from riparian zone in the Pacific Northwest, United States - 12_EM | ecosystem: Host-associated > Plants > Roots > Unclassified | place...
CATTTTATAGAGGTCATCTCTTCCATTATATATAATTATTTATCTATTATTTCTAATCTTGGTTTCCATCACTCATTGAAATATTACCACTTTCAGTCTTACGTTTACATGAGGGTTTACACATCTACATATTTAAATTATAAATTTCCAGGGTTTTCACACTAGGAGACGTCACATGCGCCACCAAAAGACCGTGGGTGCTTCTCACCCGCTGGCACGTGCGTTGCACGCGCCAAGCAACTTTGGTTTTTAAATTATATTTTATATTTATTAAAATATCAAATTGCCTTTAAGTCAACTCTATTATAACTAAAAAATCAAGATGAAAAACACAAAAAAGACCCTGGATACCGGTTAAATATGTTTTTACTTTTAAATGTAATTTAATCATTATACTATGTTTTATGAATGTTAAAAGATCAAGTTTTACCCAATCAATATGATAATAACTAATATATTTTGCAAAAATATTGTATTACCTTTAATAAACAGTTCATCGATTTTGAAAGGATAAAAAGGTTATTACATTGTTCCAATAAACAATGAAGCCGCTCACACTAAATAATAATTTCCCCTCCACGATTATCTTTTGTTAATATTTTTTCTAATCTCGCATATAATACATTACTATAAGGATTGTGAATTTTAATGAAATGACTTTCAATTTATATAATTTATTAGTCAACCTACTTCGACAGTCGAGCCCAATTATAAATTATAATGTGTTGAAGAATATTCAAGATGCAACATGTGATGATGATGTGACAAGATTTGGCATGAAACTGCTAATCCTCTCGTCTCTATGTTAGAAAGAAATATATACTAAAACTAGATTGCGTTTTGGTTTACATCTAAAATTATAGTTTTTTTTTTAAAAAAACATCAAATTTAAAGTTAACATAACATTCCTCGATCGCCTGTGTCTTTTTTATTTGGTCGTACCTTCCATTTCTCATATGAAGAGGAGAACAAAAGATACACATCATCATATGAATGAGATTATGGCTTAGAATGCTTGATATATACAAGTGAGAGAGGAGGATAGAGTAAGGCTTATGACTCTGGATCAATATAAGAATATAAATAGTTAATATGCCAAAACACTCATATATTTTTTTTTGCAGATCAGGAAAAGAAAACTCTCTCTCAACAATATCTCTACTAAGAAATTCTATCATCTGAAAACACCGGCTGTGTCTCAAAACAACAGATCCATGACGGTGCCACGGCCGGGGACAGTAGGTGTTTCATTTGTTAAATTCTAGCTTGACCAAAAGAAAGAAAGTGATGGATTATTTTGAGCGAGTAACTGAGTACGTGAAGGTAAAGAAGGTTTTTTTCGCAACAGTTCTTCCATGTTGTGAAGCAGAGATAGCCTCATGATTATATATAGAAAAAGAAAAGAAAAAACAATTGGCATTTCACATTATATATTGGAACTGTATGGGACAAAAAATCATAGAAAATGTACCTCCTAAAACAATTAATTCCTATATGCTGGAAGATGGCACAAAAAAACTGGGCCATGTCCCTATCACATGCCAGATCCTTCCTGGACTTGAGGGGGGAAAACGGAGCAGCATTTGTGTGGATTTTGTAGAAGAAGAATCAGATCAGGGAGCCGGCAGCTAAAATTCGCCGGAATTCCTGAGTTATACTTGGAATCTAGGATAGAATTTACCAAAATTTGAATCAATCCCTTTAAAAGTTCCAAAGAAATGACTGTTGAGAGTAAGCTTCATCTCCATTGTGATCATCCCCACCGATGCTATATTCAGACGGAGGCGGTGGTGGTGGATAATAATCACCACCCATATGGTCCAGCCCATGATAGAGTCCAAAATCTGAAGCACCCTCGCTAGAATCCAACAAGTTCAAAAACGACCAATCTATAGTATCTCCAGCTCCACCATCAGACGACGATGATGTGTCATTCTCCACATGTTCTGATGATTCACCTCTCATAGCAGTCGACGACGATGTTGGCTCCTCATTAGCAAACCTGGCAGCAACTTCTTGTATTTCTTGCGAACTAAGTGACTGCCCACCAACAATGTCCGGTGGATTGTCGGGGAAATTAAACTTGGCACCGCTACCACGTAAACAATACAAGGCTGCGTCGAATGCACGCGCCGCTTTTAGGGGCGTGTCATAAGATCCTAACCATATTCTCTCCCGACTATTGGGTAGTCTGATTTCGGACACCCACTTCCCCCACTTTCTCTTTCTAACACCCTTGTACTTGGGCTCATGATTTCTATCAGACTGTTGCCCTGATGACGATGATGGTTTTACCATTTTTTTAATTGTTTGCTTCTTTTTTTTTCGGGACAATCTCGCTACCTAATGCACTGATTATTAACCTGATCCAAGAAAAAAAAAATTGCAATTTGGAACGGTTTTCCTTTCTTCTTTTGCTTTTGCTCTCGGTGTAAACGGGAGATTTGTGGTGTGGATAATGAAAATGGCGGCTCGAATGGAAGGTATATATAGTGAGAGAGTGGGTTTGAACCTGGGAGGTCTAACCGTGTTGATCAGGAGAGTCACAGGGAGGGGAGCGCGGACACGTGGAATTATGAGAGAGGGAGTGATGACGTAAGGAAGGACGTGGGGGTATCAGGTGTGATATTTTGTAGCAGTTACATGGACGAGGAGTGAAAATGCGACTGGTGGACCACAGCTCACTCGCTCTTTCCTCTTTCCGTGATGGCTTGGCTTTGCAACACAGCCGCCATGGTTCCTCACATCAAATTAAAGCTAACTAGCTATTTCACATGCGATACCACGTGAGCTAGGTTTTTATTTTTTTTTATTTTTTTTTGACAACATACAAAATTTAAATGTAAATCAAAAGTTTCGTTCATGCATTTAAATAAATTAAAAATTATTTATGTTAATAAATAAAAAAAATTATCAATGATAACAAAAAATAAAACTGAGAGATAAATGTAGATTAAAATATTTGATTTTACCATATAAGTCATTTACCTGCTTGTATTTAATTTTGTTTATCAAAATTAATTTTTTATTCCATCAATTGATAATAAAAATAGACAAAAACATGAAATTGATTGAATAAAACAAAAAAAAATATGCAATGTTACACACATTAGAAATATTATCCAATTTATTTTTAAAAATAAAGTTCATTTATATAAAATATAAAAAGGAATTGCAGATGAAGTAGAATAATCATTAAAAAAATAAATACATACAAAATAATTAAAAAAACAACCGCTATATAAAAAAGTTAAATTAAAAAATAAAAAAATCAAAAAGAAATGATATTAATTTAAATATAAATTAAAAAATATTTTAAAAAGAATGTATAAATTAAAAATGATCATTTTCAAAATCAGTGAAAAATCTTATAGAAAAAAAATAAAAAAATAACGGTGCTCAATCTCCAATTAAATAAATGTTGAAACATGAGCTAAAAAAAATCAAGAACACTCAGGTGAATCTTCTAAACCAGGGTTAATCTTCCAAATTCATAACCTATGAAATCCTAGAAACTCGAACTCAATCAAGAAATTATATTCCTAGCCAATTTAATATTGAGGAATGAAAACAGAAAAAAATCAATTTAAAAAATTCACTAAAGTAGAAAAATAACAAAAAAAAAATAAGGATCAAATTTGATAGGAAAAAAATTGAAGGATGATGAAATCATAAAAATAAACAAAAAAAAAAACAACCAAAAGAATGAGGATCAAATCTAACATACAAAAAAATTAGAGGATGAAATTGAAAATAAATTTTAATTTTATAAACTACGTCAAATAAAACAAATAGCAGTAAAAAAATAGGGACTAAATTTGAAGAAAAAAATAAATTGGAAGGCTTCTTTGAGAATTTGCAGGGTTAGGCGCAAAACTCATAGAGGAGGGAGAGAAAAAGACCATAAAAAAGGTTGTTAGCACCAAACTGAAGTTTCGTTCACCGCGTGTGCCGCCTAGAAATTGAGGTGTTGCAATATGATTTGAACGCTGCCCTTGAAGTTGGTGTTTAGTTGGCGAACGACACAACACACATTGCCTGAACAACGTGGCGACCACCCACGCGTGCAACATACGCATCAACTATTTTTTTAATAATATTTATTTTTTATATTTACAAAATTACCCCTCTACTAACTTGATAATAACAAAAAACCCTAATGAAAAATAAAAAAAAAAATCCCCTAGATATAAGTTAAAGGAACTTCAACTTTTAAGGGTATTTAAGTTATTTTATTGTGTTTAATAATGGAAAATATGAAAACGTCCATGTATGACAACTTAAAAAAGAAAATTAATCTAAGGGTATATTAGTCATTTTACTTTGCAATATAAAATTGAAAATACTTAATTGTTCTTTTTGAATGTAGCAATGACTAATGGATCCTTGTGAAATTATAAAATTACCTCTAATAGCTAGTTTTGAGGTTTTGTTTATTATGGATTACTATATTGAAATACTCATGTCTTTTAGAGTTATGTCTGATCTGGTTTTATTAGTTTTATTATAATATTAATTAATTAATTTTTTATGTTAATGTTAAAAATAATTTTTTTAAAATAAAAAAAATAATTTTAATGTATTTTTAAAAGAAAAATATTTTGAAAAATAACTACTATCACACTTCCAAATATCCCCTAAATTAATTAATTGTGCGTGTTGCAAGAGAGAGCTATGATGTTGTTTTGGAACTTATTGTGTAGCACCCCAAATGTTTTTAGTGGGATTTTCATTTTTTCAAATGTTGTGTATGTGAAAATTTGTTTTATATAATATCATAAAGACGGTCTCAATTCACCTTCCGACAATTTCATTAACAAGTATAATGATATAAAATTTATACTATTACATTAATGAGTCTACAAAACTTTCAAGATTCCAAAACATTTAAGTTATTTACAAAACTTACACTAGATAATACAAAAACATATCCAATAAAGGAGGCTAGATAGCTCGATAACACCTTATAAAAAACTAAAACCTTCAAGAGAAGTATCTACATAACACACAAGATCATGAAATTTATAATCAATATTTATGTCATCATTGTTACTAACATTAACAATCATGTTGTTATCCACTTTTGACCCTAAAACATTCAAGAAAAAAATTGAAAAAGAAATCCAAAATACAAAGGCTCAAAAAATTGAAAAATAATATACATGAAGAAAACCTAGAAAATTGTCCAAGTTGGTGGTGAAGGACGAAAGTGACAAGTGGAAAAGTTGGATGACCAAAAAGTATAAAATTAGCAACCCAATTTTGATTGACAAAAGACCCCATTCATGAAAATATTTTTATTGGGGGTAAATAAATATAAATTTAAATAGGTAAGGACTCAATGAGAATTTTTGAAGGACTTAATTGCAAGAAAAATTGATTTTTGAAGTCAATTTAGACTTTAATTGGAAGAAATTAAAGTCTGGGGGGCGAATTGCAATTTGAAAGAGTTAATTTGGTCAAATCAGGAGTTTAATTGCATAAATATTGAAGTTTGATGGGTAATTAGGAACTTGATTAAAGAAATCCAAAATCAAGGACCAAACCAGAAAAGACACGTGACTGTAGGGGCTAAAATTGACTAAGTCAAGGGCCAAATTGAAAAAAATTAAAAGTTTGATTGTCAATTAAGAGTCCAAGTGCACAAATAAAAAACCAAGGACCAAGATGAAAATTGAGCTAAACTTTGAGGCTGATGATTGAGTTTGGCAGGGGTCAAATTGCATAAAATTAAGAATTTGAGATGCAATTACGGGTGCAATTAAAAGTATTTGGAAGAATAGGGACTAAAATGAAATCTGTCAGATCCCAAATTAAAAACCCTAATTTCTAGGGTTTAACTTAGACGATGCATCGTTCAGGAACTGTTTAGCTTCTTTTTCGACAGTTATAGCTCATCGAGTAGGCACTTTCAGGTGAATGAATGTGACGTTTCTGACCATGTCTAGGGCTGTAACCACCACCATTCAACTGAGAAACACCCCCTCTACAAAGATCAACTACTCACATCAAAGATTTACATCCCATTTTCTTCAATGAACTCAACAACATTTTGTCCCCGATCAGCCACCATTGTTGTTATAACCTAATTTTGGTCCATTTGCTTTTAATTTAATTTTTCAGGGATTAAAATTAAAAATTAAAAAATCATGGATTTATTTCGATAAAAAATGTGACTTGTTAACTTGTGGAAAAACTAGGGACTATAATGTATTTTTTTTTCATTTTCTCTTTATCATCAAGATAATGATAATTATCCTTTTTTAAATTTAATTTGAACTTAGTTTGTTTTTTTATATATTATGAAATTCTTGTATTATAAATACAGATCCCAATACGCATAAAAATGGGGGAGACATTACATAAAAATCTCGGTTTAGCGTCAACAGCTCCATCTTCCCCTGACGAAGAACTTTAATTCCTCTCTATTACCTCACATCCGCCTCCTTTCGAAAGACCACCTTTCATCTCCCTCATCTCACAGACCTAGCAGAAGAGAACCCCCATAGCCTCAATCTCAACCCACCTCTCTCAGCCCCGCCTGATAACATTCAGAAAGCCAAAACCTCATCCTCTCCTTCCCTCTTTTGGCTTCTCCCCATGACCACTAGATTCTCCCCCACAGTCCAACAACTTCTCTTAAGACCAATACAAACCGTGAGCCACAGCAACGTCAGGAGCTTTGCTTCACATTCCAAACAGACAGCTCTTCTCTGCGTTCTGCACCAGCACGCAACCATCACCAACAGTCACAGTTCCTCTATGCACCGTGAGCATGCACCAGCCATAGCTGCAACAACCTTCTCTTCTTAGTAAAGACAGGGGATGCGAAGGAGAACAGGTAAAAAAATCAGAGGAAGGGGACGAGAACGAACAACGGAGAAGGAACCATAAGACAAACAAAGGGGACGAACACAGATAGAAATGCAAATGAGAACAGGGGGTAGCACAAGACGAGAAGAAGCAGAGGAGAGAGTTTTTTTTTTTTTGCCAGCAACCTCATGCCTTGATCGCCATCGTCCTCGGCTTGTAGCAACCAGGTAAGTTCCTCTTCTTTCCCTGTTTTGCTAAATTAATTAACTTGTTATTGACGCATGCATGCAACAATGGTTTTTTTTTCAAAAAAAATTGAGATCGGACTACATAAATAACAAAAAAACATAAAATAAAAATAGTTTCCTTTTCTTTAAGGATTTATTTATTGGCGCTAAAATCAGGAATATTGCATTTTTTAGATTACGTAATATTTATCATCGCTAGAATTAGAAATACTCATAGGTGAATATTCACCGATGCTAGAGTCAGGGATATTATAGAAGGCTACAAAAAATGGAACAAAGATAAACTCGTAGCAATTTAAAACAAAATCAGCAATGTAGTCTATCTCAGGTAGGATGCTTTAGGGGTGATAATAACTTTCCTTTCGCGTAACCAGTCACGTACCATAGAATCTCTGTTGGCTAGTTATGGTTCCTAGTGACCATGATACTAGGTGGCAACTCCTTAAACATAGATCTTTTTCCCCAAAGCACAAGATGTCAGATTTATATTCCTTTTCCATTGAAAATTTTTAATTGGTTGTCGCGATGTCCAGGTGTGACAACTGTATTTTCAGATTCTAGGCTGATCAGGTTAACACTTTCAAATGAATGAATAAGCAGCAACAAAACTCTAAATTGAGCAAGGTTTGATCAATATGAAAGGTGTCCACCCCCTCTACCAAGATCAGGTGGTCTTCAATTTTTCATTGATTGTTGTGATACCCATTTCACAAAATCATTATTTTTTTTATGTTCACACTTCTAGTTTTCTTAATGGGTTCTTATAAAAGTTTGGTCACATTTCTCTTAATATCAAAAGGCCAAAAACAAGCTCCCTCATCTCCAAGTTTGGCAAAACCACCAAAACCTCTAAAAAATAAGTTTGTTACAAAACCACCATTGAAAAACTAGTATAGGTATAGAGCTCACAACTATAAAATGTACTCCATAACCCTTTTATTTTGATCAAAGAGCTAAGCTTTGATCAATCTATGTTTGAACCCATAAAAAACTCTAGCAAAACCCTATAAATACCTTTGGAAAATCATAGCAGAGAGGAGAAAAAAAGGAATAAAGGGTTGATAAAGGAACTCTAAGTGTGAAGGTTTAAGATCCTAGCATAAGGATTTCTTAATCTTTGAAAAGGCAGCAAGCTTGTGGATGCAATACTTTACAAGGAAAGTAAAGAGGGCAGTAGCTACTCTAGGAACTTGAACGTATATTTTTCTAGCCTAAAAGTGGAGTCCATGTGAACTCCTTGAGTGGTTTTCTTATTGTTATTTGGTCTATATTTATGTTTACAAGCATGGAGATGAGATTTAACATACTTGGCAAGTAGTGTTGTGGCTACCCTTTTTGTTACTATGATAGTTTGATTTTGTTTTCTTAAGTTTTTTTTTTTCATGTTTTAGATGTAATAAAAGTCTTTTATTCAAGTTTTTTTTTATCTAACAATGTTATTTTAGTTTAACTTAAGCAATGCATGTTGAAATAATGATGTTTATCCTAGATTTGCTAAGTCTGTTCATGACCAAAATGAGTCTAGAAAAACCAATTTTGAATTCATATTGCCCGAACATGTAGGCTGTTTTAAGTTAATAGTTTTTTAATTTGAAACATCTTGTATAATTTAGATGATTTGATGTTGTTTGTTGGTTCTTTTGATTCAAATATGCTTGGTCATGGTAATGTGGTTTGTTAAAACTAAGAAAACATTTTTAGAGGCCTAAAATGTCAATTCTAGGTTTGGTAATGGATGGTTTTATATCTAGGCATTTTTTGGGTTCTAAGGCAGTGTTCTTCATGTTCTTAGAAAAAACATTGTTTTAGCCCCATGATTTGGACCTATTTTTGTCCAATTCTTTGCACACAACCCTTTGGTCGACTTTATTAGACAATAATATAGGGTTTATTTGCATCAATAACATATTTTTAAGTTTGATTTTGTTTTGGATTGTGGTAGGTCTTGGTTTATTTTTAGGTCAAACCAGTGGATTTTGGTTCGGTTTATGGTCGAACCAAAAGTTTTGAGTCAATCGAGTTGGGTCAAAATTGGGTCAAAGGTTAAGACCCTGTTTGGCTAGCAATGTTTTTATTAATGGTTTTCTTTGGCTTAAAAATGTGTTTGACAAACACCCCCAAAACCTATTTTGATAATTTTGGTTTTAGGGAAAAATCTATTTTTGCCAAACATGACCTTAAAAAAATGATTTCTACTTGTTGCATACGGCCCAATCCTTACAACAAAACATAACCTTAAAATTTTTTTCTTAGCATTGTTTTAGAAATTTTTTATCCTTTTTAGAAAAACTTTTTTGAAATTTACAATAAGTTTGTAAAATTTCTTAAGTATTTAGCCAATATTTCAATAACCCTAAAATTAATGGTCAACATTTTGATATAAATGTTGGACCTACAAGTAGGCTGGTATTTAAATATCAAAAGTTGGCTAGAAAATTCTCAGAATTATTTTGATTATTCACCAATTTTAATTGGGAGTATTTTCACCATAATATACGAGTTATGGAAAACTCTTTCACCTTTCAGGATATGTGAACCCTGTCAGGACACCCACATAGATTCTTCCTATAAGAATTTATCTAGGCATAAAAGCCCATAATAAATTCAAATTGCCAAATTTATTCATGAGTGTAAATCTTTGTTCTGAATCATAGACGGATCACAAGTTAGGAATCCATTAACACCTTTAAACCACATCTAGACCACACAATGCAGCTTACCTCATGTAAGATGCGCTAAGGGTTCTAATACCTTTCTTAGCCATAACCAGTCCTTTATCCTAGAATTTCAAATAAGACCAGTCCACCCGAATCTTTTAATAACCCTAAACAAAACAACTAGGCAATGACTCTTTGATCCCAACATCCTACCACACTGCGTGCACAAGTCTGAAAAACCATATAAACAAAATGATTTTGTGATGTGTCGTGAATAATTTAACAAATCAACAATACTAAATCTGATGAAAATGGATGAAGGATGGGTCTGATTGGTTGTCTTTCTTTTGGTGTTTAGGCTGGATTATAGTGATTTTAAGGTAAATAAGATGGATGATAGACTAGAATGATACTTTGATAAGTCGATCTGGACGCCACAAAGATCAATCTAGGATTTCGACGCCACACTCTTTGTGATTGAAGAGTGATAAGTCAGGTAAGATTCTTTCCAAAATCAATTTGGAAGAACAACTCTTAATTCTTTGAATTAAGTTTCAAATCTTGGTCAAAATGTGTTTATTACATGTTCTAATACTATATTTATAATTGGAACATCCCTCCATAGTTAGGAAAATTCAACATGACAAAGTCAAGCCCAAAAATTAGACTTTGAAAAAGTAACTAGACAAATTTAACTAGCACACGTTTTCTGACCTTAATTGAAACATAAACATGCCAAATTTGAAACGGCTATAACTTCTTGCACAAAAGTCCAATGCAATAATGGTTGGACAATCTAGAAAGACCACGTTCTGAACTTCAAATCCATGTAGATTAGTCTTGTCTTCACATGCAATGGATAACTTCAAAATCAGGTTCAAATTCATCTAATATTCTGACCGTAAACATCATCAATTTCTTCACTTATTTGCATTATCAATACAAACTCAAGTAGCCTAACATCAAAAGAACCATTAAGGGCTTTTCCCATGCCCAAGTTTCAATTGTAGGCAAATAAGAACCTTTGAACCAATTTCGAACAGATTGCTAGCTTTTAACTCCGAAGCAGCTTCAATCATTCCAATTTGACTCGTCAAGGCACTTTGCAGGTGTTTCGCTCTCGCTCTTGTTATTGGGCTATCTGAATCTTCTTATAGATTAGGTTCAACTTTACGAGATGGATTATAATCCCCATGATGCACATCATTTTGTTAATCTTTTTACACTACCAGTAATTTGGTGACTACAAACGGAATCACAGATGAAATTTTTTCATCAGTATATTGCAGTGAACTTTACTGACATAACTTTCTATTGCTATATTTGTTGGTAAACACCAACGAAAACATTATGTTGGTATATACCGAGGGAATTGCAGTGGGAAAAGAAAGAATAAAAAATCTAGAAAAGTACAATGACATGTGACTTTTACCAATGGAATAAACTCGATGGTAAAGTTCTTTCGTAAATATACCAACAGAAATAATCCCTTAGTATATACCAATGGAATTATAGTGGGATTCAAAAAGACAAATCGTATGGTGATGTGGCACTTTTTATTGATAGAATGACTGATGGAATGCTTGATGAAATAATTTCATTGGTAAATCCATCGGTAATATTTAATTTATGACCTGACGATTGTCGAATAGGCAAGAAGCATTTTACCTGAAGGGAACAGGCTGAAAGAGAACTTTTATGTTGCTAAGTCCACTATAAAATCCCTCGGTCTAGGATAACAGAAAATTGACACGTGTCCAAACTTCTACATGTTGTACTATCTTGAAAATATAGAGTCGATCAAATGCAGAACATATGGGCATTCTTGTTATAAACTCAAAAGTGACAGGGAAATGACACTTTTCACACATAAAAAAACTTATATACTTCCCAATCACACCTAAACTACAGAGGTTATTCATGTCACCATAAACTACTGAGCACATGACATGATGCAGATCACACAATGCGGTGGATGGAGTGATGGTGCACCCTTCTGACAGTGAAGCCTGGAAATACTTTAATAATATACATCCTCAATTTTCAGTAGAATCAAAGAATATGTGTCTTGGGTTATGTATAGACGGATTCAATTCATTCGGATTATTTACTACTCCTTATTCTTGTTGGCCGATGATACTCATGATTTACAACTTGCCACCGGGGATGTGTATGAGGTTGAAGTTCATGTTTTTATTTACGGTCATACTTAGTCCTAATAGTTCAGGTCAGAATATAGATGTTTGTCTTTAACTATTGATTGATGAGTTGAAGTAGTTATGGTCATCCAGGGCTTTGACTTATGATGTATCGAGGAAAAACAATTCTGATGAAGGCAGCTTTGATGTGGACTGTCAATGATTTTTTTGCTTATAAAATGTTTCTGGTTGGAACACGCATGAAAAACTATCATGTCCATACTATAAGGAGAATAACAAGGCATTCACGTTAACAAATGGCGGTAAAACATCTTTTTTTTACTGCCACCGGCGGTTCTTGCCAACGGATCACAAGTACATAAAGAATAAGGACTTTGTTGGTTTAGTTGAAAGGGATATTGCACCACAGCTTTTTTTGGGTGAGGAATTGTATGACATGGTGTTGGAGTACGGTGACATTGTGTTTGATTTTCAATCCGGTAAGCAGAAGTTTTTTTATTTTGGTTTGCCCATAATTGGCTTAAGCGAAGTATTTTTTGTGAGCTTTCTTATTGGAAGATCAATCTCCTCCGTCATAACCTTAATGTTATGCGTATAGAAAAGAACGTGTTTGAGAACATTTTCAACATGGTTATGGATGTGAAGGGGAAGATAAAGGACAACATTAAGGCTAGAATTGATATAGCTTTTTTTTGTCATAATAAAACTATGGAGTTCGTTTATGTTGGGTCACGGGTCACAAATCCCAAAACCAGTTTCCCCTTAAACAAGAATGTATAATTGCTTGTCGACCAATGGCTTAAAAGTTTGTGTTTTCATTATGGACATGCCTTGAACATATCAAGGTTGGTAAATTTAAAGGATTGCAAATTGTATAGAATGAAGAGTCATGACTGTCACGTGTTTATGCAAACACTTATTCCATTAGCTTACCAGGATTTATTGCCAAAGGGAATATGAGATGCACTTACAGAGATTAGTCATTTCTTTAGAGATATATGCTCTAACAAGTTGCAGACACAACACGTGGAGAGGTTTGAAATGAATATCGTCAAGACAATATGTAAACTTGAGATGATATTCCTTCCATCATTTTTCAACTCAATGGAGCATCTACCCATACATTTACTGTTGGAGGCCCAATTCAATATAGATGGATGTATCCATTCGAGAAGTCAAGGATTACTCATGCATCGTAATTAAAAAATTTTATCTTTCTTTGTATAATTCAAAACATTTATTTAATTCCATATAGGTAGTTGTTCAACCTTAAAAGAAAAGTAAAAAACAAGGCATATGTTGAAGCTTCAATATGTGAAGCCTATATTGTTGAAGAGATCTCAATATTTATTTCGTACTATTTCAAGCCTTAATTGAGAACAAAAATCAATTGTGTTTCAAGGCATGATGATGGTAGGAAAATGCATTTGAGTGGAAACTTGTCAATATTCTCCCATCCTAGACAACTCGTACCAAAAAAATATTATGAGGAGAAGATATTTGTCTGAAATAGAATTCAAACAAGCATATAATTATGTGTTATTTAACTGCGATGAACTGAGACCTTTTATTCAGTAAGTATACTACTTAACATATCATTATTTTCGAACAATTTATCTCTTGTACTATCATAAATTGATACATTGTAGAATTTCTTATAGGCAACATCGTCAATATTTATTGTCCTAAGACTCACAGTTGACTGAATCCTAAATCTTTCGATTACAAGATCAATAATTTTTCACGTGATTCAGAATACATGTAAGTGCTATTTAATTATTCTTATCTCTTAGGATACTTAATTTCATTACACATTTCTTGTTAACTGTTCATGATTGTACTTCATGTACCAGTTTTATCAATTGGGAAGGAATGTTAGTGTTACTTTGTCTTTACTAAGTCCGGATCCTAAAAGAAAAGTGAAGTGCTTAAACGGGTATTTCATCAATTGACATGTGTTTCATACTGAAGAATATGAAAATAATAGAAAGACATATAATAGTAGAGTTTGTGTTAAGAGATTGACTTTTAATGAGTTTGACGTTGACTATTATGGGAAGTTAAAAGAGGTAATTGAATTGCAATATGTGTCCATAATTCTTTTCTTTTAAGAATTTATTTTAAATTCTTAAAGTACAAAACATCATTAATCCTTTTAGGAAAAACATTCAAAATGTTACCACCATTTTAATTACATTCATAACCCTCATCAAGGTAGATGGTTTTTAAGAATAACAAATTTGTACTCTCCAAAAAATAAAATATTTGTAGAAAAGAGGTATGTTAGTAATGGCCCTTTTAAAATGAATGTAATGATCATTATAACTAAGGTTAAGATAATGATGATAATGATGATGATGATGATGACAACGACAACTACGATGATGGTGATGATGACGATGATGACGAGGATGAGGATGCTGATGACAAGGACGATGATGACGATAACGGTGACGATGATGACAATGATAATGATGATGATGATGCATTTTCTTCTTGCTTGTTTAAGTCTTGTGATGTATGGCATATCAGGTTAAGACATGAGAATTATAATTTTATACAAAGCTTAATTAATCTTGAATTAATACCTAGCATAGTTTTTGACAAAAATCATAAGTGTGAGGTTTGTGTAAAATTAAGATTCATAAATCTTCCTTTTAAATAATTAAATGTAGTGAACCTTTAGGTTTAATTCACTTAGACATTGGTGATTTAAAAATGGTGTAAACTAGAGGTGGAAAAAAATATTATATTATCTTTATAAATGATTGCACAAGATATTGCTATACCTACTTGCTTCGAAGCAAGTATGAGACTCTTTAAATATTTAAACATTATAGTAATGAAGTTTAAAATCAACTTTGTAAGAAAATAAAGGTAATAAAAATTGATAAAGATGGAGAATATAAAATGACTTTTAGTGAATTCTGTTCTAAAAATGGTATTATTCACTAAACTACTACTTTTTATTCACCTTAACAAAATGGCATTGCAACATGTAAAAACTAAACACTAAAATAAATGATGAATGTTATGTTGATATTATTCACTAAACTTCTACTTTTTATTTTTGTAATTGTGTTTTATTCGAAAAACTAGTGTTCAACATTACGGTCCAGAGCTAAATGCATTGAACCGGGTCCGACCCAGTAAAATAAAAAAAATTATTTTTTATTTTTAATTGTGTTTTATTCAAAAAAACTAGTGTTTAACATTACGGTCCAGAGCTAAATGCATTGAATCGGGTCCGACCCAGTAAAATAAAAAAAATATATTTTTTATTTTTAATTGTGTTTTATTCGAAAAACTAGAAGGCGATCGTTTGATGACGTAGCATTTGCAGAATTTGATTGCAATTCCAATTTTGTTCTTGATGATATTTTTACATGATGTTGTTGCGCGTTTAAGAAACCATGGAAAATATAGTCCTTGTTGGATAGATTTCGTACGTGATGAAATTGCACATAGTTTAATGGAATAATAAAAAATATTTAATATCAATATTATTTATTTCATGATGTAATAACAGTTGTTAAATTTACAATATTTAAATTAAAAACCATCAATATATATATATATATTATTTTATAACCTCAATTTGAAAAGCATTTTTTTAACCAAATACATTAAACTACT
>Ga0307510_10005164_pt1 | contig 15512 bp, 17 predicted proteins | sample 12_EM_MG_FD_207224 | JGI IMG/M metagenome (GOLD analysis project Ga0307510, IMG submission 207224) | Populus trichocarpa ectomycorrhiza microbial communities from riparian zone in the Pacific Northwest, United States - 12_EM | ecosystem: Host-associated > Plants > Roots > Unclassified | place...
TAAAAATAAAAACAAAACAAAAGAGGCTAGGCATTCACACCAAGCCTTAATAAAAAGCCCAGAGCCACATCAAGCCCAAGCCCAATCCCATGCATTTTTTATTTGTTTCTTAGGAGTGGAGTGAACGACATGTGATTCGTTTTTTTTTTCTACTATAAGCAAGCAACTTGTTATCAACTTGCTAGTATGATAAAATAATAATAATAATAATAATAATAATAATAATAAGGATTCAAGATTTTGGATTTTAAAATCCCAATCTAAGCTTTTTAAACTGAAAACATCTTTAAAACATAATATAAATCTTGAATAACTGCTCACCAGCTCCAAACACTGTAAAATCACTCTCTAAAAATAAAAATCAATTAAACTATAAAAATTTAAACAAATCTCGATATACTTACTTTCGCCGGCATGTTTAGAGAGAAACAACGAATTTAACATAAAGAATTAAAGATCATTTTTTTTGGATAAATATGATGAACCAATAACTTTATCTTCTTCTTTGTTGTTTTCTAGTAGGTTTTTCTTTTCTTTTTTAAACTCAGAACTATGAAATAAATAAAATGATTTTTTAGATCAAAAGAAAAATTCTAAATAATAAAGGAGCTGAAATGGAGAAAAAAGAAAATTAGATGGACAAAAAAAAACACTTTTTTCATGAATTCAAGATTGGCCATAAAGTTTTCGTGATAGTTTATTCCTCTCACTTTTATTTTTTTTCTTTCCTATACAATTTCAAACTATATCTCATGAAATTGGGTAAATTAAAAGAGCTAAAGAGCAGCTTCACGGTTACTATAAATAGTGACATCCGTGCTAGTTCAATTAATTGCATAGCAGTAATAAATTAAACATGAATAAAAATGGAACACATCATTAAATAAAGCATTCAAGGCAACATGCTGACTCTTAAAAATTTCTACTCCATTCCACTTTCAAATCCTGATGGATCTTCGCAAAAATACTGCTAGTCATCAATGCTTGGAGCACGAGACCAATATTCTTTCACCAGCTGCCCAAATAGTGATCCTTCTTCATTCATCAGCTTCCCTGGCTCGTCATAACTTCCCTGTTAATATAAAACCATTTCATTTGCATACCTTATGTTCGCACTGGTTAAAAAAATAAATAAAAAAATTGTTACATTTAATAAGGAAATGCTACTCTTCGAGAAACAATGTCGTCTCTCACCGATCCCAAGTTCTGGCATGACCTACCCCCAGCCAGTTTTCTGTAATGAGGTTATATATTTCACGGTACTTGTAACATATCAAAAAGGCGAAAAAGGAAATACCACTCACCATCACTAATGGCAAGCACCTTGGTGCAGTCCATCACGGTCGGTATCCTGTGAGCCACGGTTATTACAGTGCAGTCCGCGAATTCTGTACGTATAGTTTTCTGGAGGATGGCATCTGTTGCGTTATCGATTGATGCAGTGGCTTCGTCTAGGACTAATATCTTGCTCCGCTTCAATAATGCACGTCCGAGACAGAATAATTGCCGCTGTCCCATGCTCCAGTTTGATCCATCTTGTGCCACTGCGATATAAGATGTAAACGTTCAGGTTCTTAGACCAAGAAATGTTTACCTATAGACATCCAGATTTGCCTTACCTAAAGCATTTAGGCTCTCTTCTTTCTGCTGAATGGCCTCTCGGAGCTGACATTTTTCAAGAACCTTTTGCACATCATGAGCACACTTTTTTGTTAGGAAAGCAATATGGGAAGCTAGACACTATCAAACTTTGGAGTTCGCACATTGGAAATAGTATTTCTGAATCTCCCATATTTCTATATCAGCATGTTCTGATAGAGGGTCCAGGTTGTATCTCACAGTCCCGCTAAAAAGTGTTGGATCTTGTGGAATGATGCCAAGATGGGATCGATCTAAGATCATGAAGACCAATTGTGGAGATGTTAAGGCCATCTATAATGATTTTCCCCTCTGTTGGTTCCACCATTCGAAACAAACTACTGATAAGTGTTGTCTTTCCACTACCAGTCCGACCAACGAGCCCGATTTTGTGTCCTCCTTCAACGAAGCAGCTTATTCCTTGGAGAACAAATGGAGCATTGGGTTGATATCTCACCTGTTTGATGTTATTTGATATATTGGAAGGTCAGGACCTGTAAATTTGTGAATTTGTGAAATTGTAAAATCTACCTTCAAATTGCGAATCTCCACTTCACCAACACTTGGCCAGTTGTGCAAGGGTCGGTTGGTTTCTATTGCTTCTGGAGCTTCACTTGGAATATGCATGTACTGTTCTAGTCTTTCTACAGAAACATTTGATTCTGCTACAAAGCACTGGTACTGGACAGAGAGGATGAGAAAGACATTTATTGCAAGATCATATGATAATGCCATCCCAACAAACCCTGCAATCAAATAGTAGACAACCAAAATGTCCCATTAGACAATAACCCATCAGTTTTGTTCAAACACCACCATGTTTTTTAGTATTTAATTGTTGATTCTTATCAGACGATAGGTGAGAAAATTTCATGCTTTGGAGAATTATGATCTTTTCATATGTAGTTAACTGTTAGCAGAATAGCTAGAAGAGTTTTATACGCGTTCACAAAAGATTAATAAGAAAATAGTAACTGAGGAATGTCTTCATCTTCTAGGATTTTCTTCTTGCCCTTCTTCATTAATGGATTCAGCCACCAAAATGAGATTGTGCTGAATAAACCAGCTTTGGAAAATGGAGTAACATTGTCATCTGAACTGATGTTACTAGCGTCATTGGCTTCATCACCTAGCAGAGGTGCATGGAGAACTTCACAATTGATGTGCGCATCCCTTTCTGCAACAGGACTCTTTCCCTGGAAAACACAAAAGAATAATAAAATTACTCCAAGAGAAGATGAAACATTCGAAACCATTTTAGCTGACACCATCCTGTACAACAGAACAGCTTCCAAAGAGAGGAAGAGTATCAGAATCCTAGAAACAATTAGAAGGCCAGAAATGAACAGAAAAAATTCAGTAACCCCTCTGGCAGCAATTATTTGAAGCCTTGGAATAACACCACCATCCATCCATGCACAGGCAAAGCAGAATAATGACTAGTATTAAACCAGCCCCAAAATACTACTGAAAATGACTGAGAAAATTAGCATCGAGGCGCTGTTGATGTCTTATTGTGCTATGAAAATTTTCAAAATACCCATTAATTATAAGTGAAGATGGTTAAGAAGATTAGCACTTAACATGTAGCAGGAGAATTACAGAAATTGTGTTTATTCATGAATGCGGATCCCTTTTGGTGGGGGAAAAAACTAGAACACTGCATTTTCTTTGCAACCTTTTTAGAGCGTTCCCTGCCATTGCTGAATGCAGTCCATAGATTGTTCTTCATGCTTTATCTCTTTATTAACAAACCTGTAACATTTTACATGGACTGAAAAAGAAAAGTGAAGTGAAAATCAGATCGTGTAGGATTTTAACCAGCATCAGTGGAAGAACTGGCAATGAAATGAATTTCTTCTGAATAATAACAGTTACCATGTATTTCACAAAAAAAAAAATTTAAAGAAAATGAAAGCAAGAGGCATGGGGGCCAAGAAATAATTTCAAAAAGAGAGAGGATAGTAAGATGTTAAATTTGATCATTTTTTTGGCAGATGCATATAAATTTATCTGACAAAATAGTATCAGTAGAACAGAATTTATCTGACAAGTTAAGGGTTTTTCAGAACCCAAACCTGAGCTTGCTTCAGAGCTTGATTTTCAATCCAATTAATATCAGAAAATTAATGGTCTTCTCTAGCTAACAACATGATCAAGCATGCCTCTGGCACGAGCTTTAGGAGATGAAGCAAAACAGAAACAAGAAATTAAGCCCATTACTAATCCAGCAGAAACTAATTTCATGCAAGAAAAGAAAACAAGAGAGTGCAAGCGAGACAGTACATATGTAAACATGCAGCAAAAGCCAAAAAAAAAACAAAAAAATTTTGAGCTTCTTACAAGTACTATTAACAACACAGCAAGGCTAGCTTGTGCACTCGAATAGAATCGTGATTTTGAAAAATTTTATCTAAAAATTATTTTAACCCACATCATCATCTAAAAATTATTTCCAACAAATATATTTATCTTTTTATAAGTTAGTATTAAAAAAAAAAAACTTAAATTAATTTGCAAAAAACATAATATGTCAAATGGAACCTTTATCTAATTAATTAACAGTGACTTTGCAGCAAGAGACCAGTAGTACTAATACATGAAACACAACGTCAGAACCAGGCTTTGGACAGGAATTACTGTATGGGCAGTCTTCTGGATCAAATAATTCTTCTATTGTCGTTGATAATCATGTCAGTTGTTGAAATGTCTTTATCACAAACATTGTTTAAAAGATTCGCTTGTCGTGCCGTGTAATAAATCACAAAACTGATAAATGAATTAAAGGTAGTTAGTTTTGTTCCGTTTTGTATGAAATCACTGGTATATTTCATTATAGTTAAAAAAAAAAAAAAAAAAAGCAAATCAGAATAGATTTTATCTCCTGAAATCTTGTTTTACTTTAGAAATTCTATTCAAATCCTGGTTGAAATATTTCGGTTCCGTTGCCATTTCGTTACGGCAAGATAGTGCTTTTTCTGTTTTTTTTTTTTATAGAAATATTGTCTCAATTATATTTTTCAATTCAAAAGTTGGATCAAATTAAATAAGTAAATTTTTACATGAAGTCTTTTTACATATTATTATATCTTAGATTAAATTTTTAGGAAAATTAAAGTTTAAAAAGACCTTCAAGACTGTTAATGATATTTTCATAATTTTTTTAAGAAAGATTATTTTATTGTGTTTTTTTTAGATTGATTTTTTTAATTTTATCATTCAACAATAAATTTATTGGTAATTGAGCTTTATAATTTATTTTGATCTGTTTTATTTAGGGTTATTATAATCTTATGACCCGAGTTACAGATTTAGAAAGTTAACCTAATTTGACCTGTATCAATATAATAATTGTCGTCTCAATATTTTTTTTTAAAAAAAAATTATTATCTTGAATTTTTCTTAGTTAAAAAATATTTTGATTTTAGTTCAACAAATAAAATATATATATTGATTTGTGCCATTTTGATTACAAGCTTATTATTATTATAAAAGTAGTTTTGTTCAATGATTATATAGATACAATATATTGATGAAGCAAATTTAAAGTTTGCAATTTATTACTATAGAAGTTAATAGAAAAAAAATAATTTGACAATTATTATTTCTTATCTAAATTTGAATGTGAAAGGACAAAAACTAATATCTAAAATTGTTATATACCTAAAATAAAAAAAGAAAATATATAAAATCAGCATGGCATGAAAAAATCATCATTTGTCACATACGTGACTCTAAGTTGCAGGAAATTATGGTTGGAAAAATGGTCACCGCTGTAGCTGGCCAAAATATACTTTCGTAGAAAGAATTATGAGGAATAAGAACATAATTGTAATCGTAAAGGATGGGGATTTGAGGAGCAAGTTGGTGAGTGTTGCACATGGTTCTTACATAAAGGAACATTCAAAATTCAAAATTCATATAAAAAACTTGAAACAATGTTTTATTGGCCATCAATTGGTTAAAGTTAGTCCAATGGCTGTTATAGAGATGAAGATGATGAAGAAAGGAAATAAAGTTGTGACAATAAGACTTATTCAATGGTCTAATAAGCTTAAGGAAGATGCGACATGGGAAGATCTTGAGGAACTTTAACAACCAATTTCCTGAATTTTGCACTGGTTCTTGAGGACATGAATCTTATATGAAATGGGCACTCTTACGAGCATGATGATTGAGCTACGAAGGATGCTAAAAGCAGAAAGAGCAGCTACAATGGCAGTTATTGTAGTTAGTAGTATAGGTAGAGCAACATTGAAGCAATTAGAAGAAATTTCACATGGCTAAGTAGTTACTAGTTACCAGTTAGGAAGTTGGTTGCTATTCTGTTAGTAGTTAGTTTGGCGGGAAATTCTTTTATATAAGCAAAGGTTGTAAGAACATGATAAACAAGTAATAAGAAATTGCAGTTTGCAGTTACAATTCTTCTCAATCTCTTTCTTCTTCTTCTTCTTCTTCTTCTTAAAGTTTCAGCAGTGCTGTGTTAAGGAAACCTTATCAACTAACTAGGAAGCTCTCTTGTCTATTGTTGTGTTCAATATTTTTTTTCTTTTACATTGGAGAGGATGAAGATGGGCTGTGGTTTTTTTTTCCTAACATGTATTAGTCACTGGGATTATTAAAAATCTGACAGGGTCAAACAGGTTTAATGAGGTCAAAGGTTTGACCGGTTCAATTAACAACCTTACTCAAGCCAGTCTCTGCATCCTAGATTTCTTGGGTTAATCTGCCAGGTTGTGTCAAGTTTAACAACTATGTCTATTGAATTAGCTGATGCTGCAAATATATGAAGTATACAGGTTTTTAATAACAAATTGCAACTCTTCTATCACACAAATAAGAATGCTTTTAAAAATCTCATACACATTAATTACTGTATTAAACCAAAGCCAATTTCTGCCAAGCAAAACACTTCGAATCTTGATGGATTTTCAAGACTTAGCATCTACTAAATACCAATATGTTGCAGCTTTCCTGCCAATCTTTTTAGTAGGTACCATTGTTCGTTGACCGTGACCAGTATTCCTTCACAAGCTGCCCAAATAATGATCCTTCCTTATTCATTAAGTTCAATGGCACATCATACTCTGCCAATTTCCCTGTTAATGGTACCAGTATTAGCATAAATAAACAACTGAACTGTTCTTGCCGCATGTAATAAGGAAACACTACCGCTCACCATCTCTTATAGCAAGCACTTTAGTGCAGTCCATCACAGTTGGTATTCTGTGAGCCACGGTTATTACAGTGCAGTCTGAAAATTCTGTTCTTATAGTTTTCTGCAGGATTGCATCTGTTGCATTGTCGATTGATGCAGTAGCTTCGTCAAGAACTAATATCCTGCTGCGTTTCAGCAATGCACGTCCAAGACAGAATAGTTGCCTCTGTCCCACGCTCCAGTTCGATCCATCTTGCGCAACTGCAAACCGTTATGGGCATGTTTAGCTTTCTAAAACCAAGAAATGTGCATCTTTTAGACACCCTTTTCTTTCCCTTACCTTTAGCGTTTAGGCCTTCATCTTTCTGCCGAATCGCCTCTTGGAGCTGACATTTCTCAAGAACCTTTTGTACATTCATGGGAACAATTTTTTAGAAGATATAGTGTGACTATGATGTTTTAGACAATGGAATTAGGATTTGGGCACATTTGGAGAAGCATTACCTCCCATATTTGTAGATCGGTATGTTCTGATAAGGGGTCTAGATTGTATCTGACAGACCCTCTAAAGAGTGTTGGATCTTGTGGGATGATGCCAAAATGTGCTCTAAGATCATGAAGACCAATTGTAGAGATGTCAAGGCCATCTATGATGATCTTTCCCTCCGTTGGCTCAACCAGGCGAAACAAAGTGCTGATAAGAGTTGTCTTTCCACTACCAGTACGACCAACGATCCCTATTTTGTGCCCGCCTTCGATGACGCAGCTTATTCCCCGAAGAACAAGTGGCGCATTGTGTTGATATCTGACCTGTTTGATGTTAACATATAAAGTCACTCTAAAAAAGTTTTAAGCTATGAAGTTGCAAATTTACCTTCAGATTGCGTATCTCCACTTTACCAACAGTGGGCCAGTTGCTTTGCGGTCTGCTACTTTCTATTATCTCAGGAGCTTCACTAGGAAGGTGCATGTATTGCTCTAGCCTTTCTACAGAAATAATTGATTCTGCTCTGAAGCATTGGTATTGAACTGAGATGATGAGAAAGACATTTAATGAAAGACCGTATGATAATGCCATTCCAATAAACCCTGCCATCAGATCGGAAATAACAATGTTCATTAGACAATTAAGCTTTAGATGAATACAATATCCAAATCATTTTTGTCCGAATACTTTTTCGCACAAAATGTGGATAGTGAAGTATATAATCTGCAGACGCAATTGAAAGTAAATCTCAGAGTTACCTGAGGAAGAAGCTCCTAGAGGAAACAAAGTCATGGCAAGTGCTGAGGCCGAGAGAACAAGTGCACACGGAATTTCCAGACATTGGATTAACCACTCGTTTGCTGAAAAGCTGTGGAAATAAGGACTTGCATTTGCATCAATGAGATCCAGACTATGTGAAAAGAATCGATCTTCCTCTCCAAAAGCTCTGATAGTCATGGCTCCAGCAATGGATTCAGCAAGGTGGTTCACGACCGAAGACTTGGTTGTGCCACTTATTCGTATCAACTCTTTTGCAGTACTGAAGTAGTATCTCTGTATGTTAAGCAAATAAAAACCACGAAATTCTATATCAGGAAGGCCAGGTAAGTCTAAGAAATTAAGAACCAAAGACACTTTCATATCAAAAGAGCAGACAGCAAGGTTGGGGATAGTGGAAGCAATACCTGCACAGCTATACATAGATAAACCATAGGTATGATGAGAAAAAGGACTGGCCAGGTAAGAATAGCTAATATCCCAAGACTCGTGTAAGCATTCAAAGTCGAACCAAGTGACACAGCTAATTTAAATGCCACATCAAGGTCAACAGTATTCAAATCAGAAGATACCTGTCAAAGTGAAGACACAAGAAAGTCTCATAAACCATGCTCCGAAAAAGCATTCAACATCTTAATTTCGAAATTCTTACCCGACTCAGTATCCTTCCCAGAGGAGTAGAGTCATAGAAGGACATTGGTGCTCGGAAAAGAGAGTTGACCAGTGTAGACGAAATTGACTCTGCTGCATCACAACCTAATCTAACTAGACAGAAACTCCTGAAGAGCAAAAGGACTGCCAAGATAAACCCTATGACTGAGTAGATAGTGAACAATTCTACTTTGCTTACATAAGGATTCTGGATGTCAGCAGCCAAGAAATAGTTTTGTATCAGTTGTCCAACTACAAATAAGAAATGCAGACAAACTGTCAAGAAGCAGAACAAAAACCCCTTTCTGTGACTCAAATACTGAATGTAAGGTTTGAGGCCTGTGTCTCCTGTTTCTCTTTCTTCTCTCTTAATAAGTTGATCTCCTGAAGCTTCTGTTTGTTGTTCCCTGATACAAGTCTTTTGAATCTCTTCTTTGGAAACTCCAGTTGTAGTTTTTACAGAAGCATATTCCCTATTCCTTTCAGAACCAACCGTATCATTATGTGCATCGACAAGTTCTCGAAATTCTTGACAAGAAGCCATCAACTCATCATATGTAGCAGCTTGAAGGATCTCACCTGCAGACATTAACTGGTCAAAGTACACAATTTATTATACGAATCGATGGCTTAAACCCATAGTTTATCTTCAAATAGACAGATTACTGAAAGAAAAAAAGTACAAGTAGCTAACCAAGATAGAATTAAATGCTGGAAGGAATTCGACTTGGTGAGTCACAAGTAATACTGTCTTCTCCGATAGAGCTTCCATAACATAGTCCTGCCAACAACCCTCGTAAGTTAGTTTCCACGGAGAAATTTATCATAAGTAGAACAGATAGAAGACAGAAAGAAAAGGGATGATCACATTGAACAGGCTGGTTGCAGTATGAGCATCGACAGCGCTAAAGGGATCATCCAAGAGGTAGATATCTGCATTCCGATAAAGCGCCCGTGCAAGTTGAACCCGCTGCTTCTGTCCACCACTCAGATTAACACCTCTTTCTCCTATTTCAGTGAGGTCTCCAAATGGAAGCAGGTCAATGTCTTTCAGCAGGGAACACCTCTTAAGCACCTCTTGATATCTGACTTGATCCTTTGTAGATCCAAACAGAATATTTTCCCTTATAGTCCCAGTTTGAATCCATGCAGTCTGTGAAACATAGGCTACTTCTCCATGAACATGAACCTTGAAATTGTGGATCAAAATAATTAGAGAGAAACCTCTATGATAGAAGTTTGAAATACAGCACTAAAATCTCGAGAATGTTGGTTTAGATAATTTCGAAATGGCTAATTACTGACTAACAAGTAATTGACAATTGCATGAGAAAATGCATGATGTTCTTATTACTGGATCTCCTAAATGGATATCTAGAGTAAATAAAATGAGAAATACTTGAATCGGAACCTCATATGATTGTATCACTAATATTAACAGAATACAAACATAGAATTGTATCAAGTGGACTATGCATTAATCTGTGGACTTACTATGCCATTGACTCGTGGAACTTCTCCAAGAACTGCAGCTAAAAGTGTTGATTTTCCAGATCCAAGTTCTCCACAAATAGCTACCTTGTCTCCTGGTTTAACTTCTAGGTTAATGCTTCTTAATGTGGCCTTGGAGGAAGGGTCAGTATCCCATGAAATTTCAGCACACCTGATGAAAACAGACAAATTGAGCTCTAGGTCATTGCCTTTTTGCCTTGTATGTTTGTTTTGCAACTCTGGTGCCTCCAGAAACTTTGTAATTCGATCTAATGAAACCTCTGCTTCGATGAACATTGTCGCAACATCAGGAATGAGCCTCACTGGCTCCTGAACAATGCGCAAACTTGCTAAAAATGTGAAGACATTGCTAGCATAAAGTGGAATTCCTAGGATGTAGCATGACCAGAAAGTAACCACTGACACTACAATAGGAGACGACCAAAACAAAATCATTTGACACCCTCTTTGAAATAGAACTATTGAGAGTGATCTTAGTTCCTCCTTTCTTGATGCTTCTATGACTTTCCTGAAATGTGTTTCCCAAGCATACAACTTCAAGACCTTCATATTTGCTAGTGCCTCTGAGATGGCCTTCAGTCTTGTATCTTGCTGTTCCATGAGCTTTGTCTGATACTTATGCTGTAACTTGGCCAATGGGGAACTCGCGAGTACGGTCAATATGATAGCGGCTAAAGCTGATGCAGTTGCCAGCCCCACAGAATAGTAGACAACAAATAATGCAAGACACAGTTGAAGGCTTGTTGTCCATATTTGATGAAACCAATATGGGAACTCGCCTAATTTATAAGCATCTATTGTTACATAGTTCACTATTTCACCAGGAGAGTGATTCATTTTAGCATCATTTGAAAGCCGTAGTTGCTTCTGATAAATAGCTGCAGACAGCATAGATCTTACTTGGACCCCAATTAATCTTGTTCGAAAGTTCCATTGCCTTTCCGACAAAGATTCTAAACATTTTGCTAAAAACAATGCCATTGTTAGCGCATAACCTTCATATGCAAAAGCAGCTTTGCGTTCAGCGACCTCAATGAAGGCTTTAAGAAGCAAAGGGCCAGTGGAAACTGTGATTACCTTGATCAATGCAAAAACCCCAGAAATTAAAATTTGTTTCTGGTGGCATGAAAAGATCATTGACCACATTGAAGGTGGATTAGATGATCCCTTTTCATTCAATTTGCTCATCTGCTCCATATACATTAAGTACCAGGTCTGTGCTTGATCTGCCTGCCTTAACTGTGGAATGTCTTCATCTTCAAGAATTTTCGTTTTACCCTTCTTCATTAATGAATTCAGCCACCAAAATGACATTGTGCTAAAAAATCCTGCTTTGGCAAAAGGAGTAACATTTTCATTTGAACTGATTTCACCAGTGTCATTTCCTTCTTCACCTTGTAAAGGTTCATAGAGAATTTTTGAAGTATCAACATGTGGATCATTTTCCATGATATAGCTCTTTCCCTGAAAAACGCAAAACAGCAATAAAATTGCTCAAGGAAAAGATAAAATATCGATCCAAAACCATTTTAACTGATTCAACCTTGTGCACTACAACAGCTTTCCAAAGAGAGGAACAACATATATAGAAGTCTAGAAACTAAAAAGGCCACAACTGAACAGAACTTCATCACTGCAAAGTGCTGGTCGTGGATTGCCATTATAACTGAAAATTTCAGGGTTTTTTTTTTCTTCTTTCTGGCTAGTCGTGGATTGCCAGAGTTGATACCTTAACAAGTTAATGTTCTTATTGCACCTTGCATTTTCTCGTGGCCTATTTTTTAAGCCATTCAATCACAAGCATTTGCCATGCGCATCCTGAATCAGACTGAAAACTTAGCAAGCATAATACACGAGCCAAGTAAAAATGTATTGTATATAGATCATTTGTGGAACGAGGTCAATATATTAAAAAACTACTGTATACATTTAATATTAGATTTGAATCTTTTGACCCACCAAAAAACTCTTTGACCTATTCATGGTCCAAACCTGTTACACTTTTCAAACAGCAACTCATAAGAAACTTTAATTCAATAATTAGGCAATTGCAGCATGAATGAGATATAAGTTATGTTGGAAGAGGAAAACAAGCATTTGATTGAGTTCAGAAACTAGTTTCTGTGAAACACACATGAGCTTGACAGGATTTCCTAATCATTATATGAGAGTAAAAGTCAAATTTAAAATAAGAAAAAGTGAATGCCACTGTGAAATAACTGTGCTAGCTAGACTCCATGTAACAGAAACTAGCAGTACTGTTGTATCCATTACAAAAGAGAACAAGAAAGAGAGAATGAAAGATAAGAAAAACACAAACGAAAAGCATGCAGAAAAAGCCACCGTATATACATGACTTGCATGTTCTGATCAGATTGTTGAACAAGTACTCTATCAAGAAAGCTAGTGCTTGTGTATGCATATGCTTCAAGCAATAGTAACACACTTTCTATGAATTTCTAGTTGTAATTACCTAAGTAGATCTTGCTTCTTGTTTTCCTTATTTCTTACTAGCTTATAGCTTCCTGCACTTGAACTTGAAGAGGATCTCCAGTACATGATATATAGAATAAAAGTCACAGTACATCCTTCATCATTCAAGTGGACCAATATGGTGACCAACTTTGGCAAACAAAATTAATTAAATGTCTTTCATCTCAACCAAAAAGCTACTTAATCGCCTTAAGTTATTAAGTCCGTAAGATTAATTTTACATTATATTTTAATAGATATCTTCAAATGAAAGTTTTTTAAACTTGAAATTTACATAAATTCATTATTATCTTATGATTAATTTTATTAAATAAAAGCCCATCACAATCTTAGGTTTAATTTTATCAAATAAAATTATGGTGGTGAGATTTAAACTTATGACCACTAGGTCAATAAGATTTTGATATCATGTTAAAAAATTATCTCAACCAAAAAAATTAAGCAGTTGGATATGAACTAGTATCCATATAAATCGAATTAGTTCTTAATATTATGTCATTTAGTTATCAAGTATATGATGGTTCATCGGATCTAGCAGTTAGATACATTCCATTGCTAGATGATAATATCTGAAAAATTATTTCTGATGAATAAGTAATGTTGGGCTTACCCATAAAGAATTTACAAAAACAAGCAAGAAGTGTTGTCAAAGAAATTACCTGAAACATTTACACAATACTAGAAAATTGTTAAACGCCAACAGAATATTATGTCGGCATTTATACATGATGGTTGTCGACATCATAATTCCTGATGAATCCATGCTGTCAATTAGCTCATCGTCGAGGATTTTATGTTCGGCAGGAATTTCATTAACGAATTAAAAGGCCGATGGAATGTTTATGCCAAGAAAGAAAACTTTATTGATCAATGTTCGTTGAAAAATCCATTGGTATAAAAATTATTGTGGACATTTCCATTGTGGATCCATTAGTCAAGTTGTGACTATTGCAAATATCATCACCAACAGAATTTTCTATATAATTTTTTATTGTTTATTCCATTAGCAAGTCCAAAAACATCAAAAAATTATGTAATTCTCTAACCAAATTAGTTTGGCTACAATCGATGGAATCATCAATAAAATATTTATTTTTGTCGGTAATTTCATTGATATTTCATTACTTATTTATTTTTATTTTTATTTGCATGTTTATTTGTTATAACCTCAATTGTTTTTTTTTAAAACCTAAAATCACAACAACAATAAACAATAAATTAAATAATAAAATTTTAGCAACAAAATTAACCACAACTGAGGATTATGAGGAGAATAGGTTGAAGTGTCTTCAATGTATTTAACAACCATACCGACATTATATGTTTCCTATGAAAAAATCCAAAATCTATATCTATCCAAAAAAACTAATAAGCCTATAATTATTCAAAAACAACTTACATCAAACGGTTCAATTATATTGTCAATAATTGTCGCATCTTCTTTTCTTTGTCCTTTATTTTTATATGTGTTTCCACATGTAACTCCATCAGAATTGATTTGTGCCCAAACTATGAAGTTCGTAAAATAATCATTTTTAAAAAAAGTCTCACAATAAACACTAATTTGAAGAAAAATAATTATAAACATATAATAAAGCCTTACTAGGCACTTTTGAAAGTTCATAAAAGGAAGCGGTCCCTTATTATACATGCTTATAGAACTATAGGTTTCTTTATTTCTTATTTATGATTCGAATCATGATCGTTTCTTGAAATTATTTGACACTATAAATTCTTGAAATTATTCCCAATTATTCTATGTAATGTGGCTCTGTCTATAATGTTTTTATAACGCAACACCATCAAACTCGGCTCTTCTCTTTGTTTATTTATAGGCATTATACCACAAATCACATAATTTGATTCAGGAAATTATTAAACAGAAATAAGGTAACAAAAAAAATGTTTAGTTGAGAGCTCCAATTATTGGAGTTGGATTGGTCCCATAAGAAGAAGGATTGCCATACTGTATGAGTTAATTGTGAGCACAGCAACAAAATACTGGCATAAGCCTGCACAGATCTCAGAGGCACCAGAGGTGGTTGATGTGGTGGCCATCGTCTGGGATTGAATACCGCAAGCACTAGCCACTAGGGATGGAAGGGATTATGGCGGAGCACCGGTGGTGGCAGGGATTATTGTACGGAATATGTGGGCTACCTCCCCTTATAGACGACAGGACAGATCATGCAATGAACCGAGCAAATGGTCTTCGTCTCTTCTACCATTGCCCTTTCATCATCATTTACCTGGAAACGGGTGGGAAACGACAACTGTCCTTTTTTATCCGACGCCACAGTGAGAGTCGACGTGCACTCCCCGCGGCCATGAGAAGAAAGTGAGATTTTTAATAATGAGGCTCGCAGGAGTCACGCGGTCCGCATCGGAGCATCATGAGGATTTTCTTGCTGGAGTAGGGTCATTTTATGATGCATATACAGTCCTTGTTATGCTTTGTAACGGTGTGTTTCACATTGAATGTTATCTTTTATTATTAAAATTTAAATTTTGTTTTTGTTTTAAATTTATTTTTTTAATATTTTAAAATTATTTTGATACGTTGATATCAAAAATAAATTTTAAAAAAATAAAAATAAAATTATTTTAATGTATTTCCAAGTAAAAAACTACTTTAAAAAACAAACTTCCAAACACCCCACAAATCAAAAACTTAATTTGCTGTCCCATGTTAAGCTTAAAATAAAATATTTAAAATTTTTTTTATGTTTTCAAACTGTTTTGATATGCCATGTAAAAATTAACTTTTAAAAAATAAAATATATATTATTTTTAAAT
>Ga0307510_10005165_pt1 | contig 15512 bp, 12 predicted proteins | sample 12_EM_MG_FD_207224 | JGI IMG/M metagenome (GOLD analysis project Ga0307510, IMG submission 207224) | Populus trichocarpa ectomycorrhiza microbial communities from riparian zone in the Pacific Northwest, United States - 12_EM | ecosystem: Host-associated > Plants > Roots > Unclassified | place...
CCATCAGCAAGGCGTGTTGACACTCATTTACTCTCGTAGGCTTCCGCAGGGTCGTCATTCGGCGACTTGAATGCAGAGCGCAGTGTGTCGCCCATCGGGATGTTGATGACCGCACCGCGAGGCGGAATTGGTCGCAGGAACCATTTGGCGTACAGCTGTTCGAGCTCGCCGGAGCTCATCATCTTCTTGATGACTTCGTCGACGGACACCTTGAAGCGGGGATCGTCCTTGCGAAGCATGATGGATACCCGATTGCTTGTAGCCGCCGAACGGCGCAAGCGGATCGTGTTGCATTCCGTTGATGGCCACGCGTCCTGCTTGGAGCCGACGTGCCACTGCTTGTGCTCGCGCTGAATTGGACGAGAACACGTAAGCATGGAGTCCGAATACTGAGTCGTTCGCGATAGCGATCGCTTCGTCTTCGCTCTCGTAGCCAATGATGCTCAGAACCGGGCCGAAGATCTCTTCCTGGGCGATCGTCATGCTGTTGCTGACCCCGGCAAACACGGTCGGACGCACAAAGAAGCCTTGCTCCAAACCATCCGGGCGTCCGGGTCCGCCGGCGACAACTGTCGCGCCTTCTTCAATGCCCTGACTGATGTAGCTCTGCACACGATCGAAGTGGGCGCGATCGGCCATAGGGCCGATGACCGTGGCAGGATCTGCTGGGTCGCGACTGAATGAGCTTGAAGTTGGAAAGCATCGCTTCGAATCGGCTTGAGCGCCGGCTATCGGGAAGCACGTACGAACTGCTCCGGGATGCGCAGTATCCAGCGTGAGCCCCGCTGTGGCTAGCCGGTGTTCGGGGCAGACGCACACCCTGCAGGCGTAGGTCATCACGCGACGGTGGTATGCCAAACGGCTTGCCGTACTCGCGGCTGAATTGCGAGGGGCATCCCGTCGATGCACCACCACGGGCGGCTACTTTCCTGCGGTCGGCACGCGGCCCTCAACGCCTTTGACGTAGAACTGCATGGTGTTGAGGAAGCGGTCGTCGCCGACTTGTCCCTTGGCGAGAATGGTTTTCCCCGTGTTGTCGACGACCGGCCCCTGCCAAATGACGAACGTGCCTTCCTTGAGTCCCCGGCGCACCACGTCGACCTGCGCTCGCACCGGGGCCGGAACCTTGTCCGGCACACCGATGAGGTCGACCACCCCTTCCTTGACACCCCACCACGCCTGTCCTGTCGCCCACTTGCCCTCGAGGACGTCGCCGACGCTCTTGGCGTAGTACGGCTCCCAATTGATGATGGCCGAACCGAGGTGCGCGTGAGGGCCGTAGCGGGTCATGTCGCTCTCGAGGCCCAAAGCGTACTTGCCGGCTCGCTCGGCAGCCTGCAACACAGCGGGCGAGTCGGTCGTTTGCATCAACACATCGGCTCCGGCGTTGATGAGAGACTGTGCCGCGTCGGTCTCCTTGGGCGGATTGAACCAGTCGTTCACCCAGACCACTCGCACAGTGACCTTCGGGTTGATCGATTGAGCACCGAGCGCGATCGAATTGATCGCCCGCACCACCGAAGGAATGGGCAGCGCGCCGACCACGCCCACTACGTTTGTCTTCGTCATCGCACCAGCCACGATGCCGGCCATGTATGCCGACTCGTGTGTTCGCGCATCATAGGTGCGAAGATTCTCGGCAGTCTTGTAGCCGGTGGCATGTTCGAACTTCACGCTCATGTTGTCGGCCGCAACGCGGAGCATCGAATCCATGTAGCCGAAGGTGGTTCCGAAGATCAGCTTGTTTCCTTGGCCGACCAGATCGCGCATCACCCGCTCGGAGTCGACGCCCTCCTTCACCATCTCGACGGAGCTCGTGCTGATGCGATTGCCGAACTTGCGCTCGATCGCCTTTCGGGCCGAATCGTGCGCGAAGGTCCAGCCCCCATCACCAACCGGCCCCACGTATACGAAGGCCACTTTCAAGGGGTCGCGCAGCACAGAAGGAGACTGAGCCTGCGAAGGTGGCCCGCACAAGGCAGCGCCGCAGAAGAGACTCAGGACGCGCAGCGCCGCAAGGGAGTATTTTCGAAATTTGAACAAGGTTGACTCCATCGAATTCAAGACATGTTGAGGAGGTGCGGCCGAGGGAATGTGCTCCATAGGACGGCAACGCTGGTGCGATCAGAAGATGACCCTTGCCTGCGCACCGAGGGTCCGCGGGTCCGTGACGAAGCCGGTCAGATTGTTGAAGTCCACCGCGCCGGTGATGCGGATCTGATTCGTGATGTTTCGAGCAAACGCAGCGACTTCATACTTGCCGTTGCCCCAGACATAGCCCACGCGCAGGCCGCCTTCGAGGCTGGACTTGGCGGTGAACTCCACGGCTTCGTACAAGAACAGATTCATCTTGCTGCGATAGGCCCAATCGGTGTACACGTACCACTCGCCTTCCGGCGTGGCGATGGTGTATCTCGCAGTGACATTCGCGGCCCACTTGGGCGCCTGCGGCAGAGGATTGCCGTTGATCGAGACGATCGGTGCAAACGCACCCACGGCGGGGTTGGCCGGCGTGACGATCGGATTGGTCACCGTGCACCCGTTGCCGCAGGCCGAGACGAGAAGGCCAGGATCATCGATGCGGGTCTGGTTGTAGCTCGCCCCCGCGGTGACCATCAAACCCTCCGTGAGAAAGGCCTGCAGGTCGAGTTCGAAGCCACGGCCTTTGGTCTTCTTCGAGTTGATCAGCGTGTTGGAATTGCCGTTTCCACCGATCACCGTCAACTGCTGATTCTTGACTTCGTAGTCGAAGAAGGCCAACGAGACTCGCGCACTGCGGTCCAACAGATCGGCCTTGACGCCAGCCTCTATCGACGTGTTGGTTTCGGGGCGGGCCACGCTCAGCTGGGCCAGCGCCGAAGGCGGCTGGATGCTGGTCCCCCGGTAGGCGCTGGCCGCTCGCGCGTACAGCGTGGCATCGGGTGTCAGCGCATGAGTGCCGCTGAAGTCCCAGCTCAGGTTGTTGTCGCGCGGGGCGGCCGTCAGCGGGCCCGGCAACGTGACGCCCTCGACAGACTCGGTATCGAGGGACTTCTTGTCGCGGGTGTAGCGCAAACCCGCCTGCAGCTTGAAGCTGGGGGTCACCTTGTAACTGGCCGAGCCGAATGCCGCTGCGGCCTGGGTCTTTTGCCGATAGCGCACTGAATCGATCCAGCTTCCGCCTGCAGGCGAGTTGTAGTCGTTGTTGGTGAAGGTGTAGTTCTCGTCGAAAACATAGAGGCCCGCCTGCCAGTTCAGCGGCCCGTTGTAGAGCGACTCGATGCGCAGTTCCTGGCTGAGCTGGCGATGACTCGGAACTTCGGCCGAGGTTTCGGACGCGAAAGGTGTGATGGACGGATTCGCGGAATTGCTGGTCTCCGAGCGATCGATACCGCCATCGATATCGCCACGAGCGAAAGTCTTCAGTGCCTCATAGCCGGTGATCGAGTGCACGGCGTAGTCACCCAGAGCCAAGCGCAGCCGCATGCTGCCGCCGTGGGACTGCAGTGTCGACTTGTTGGTTGCGTCGATGGCGATCGCGCTCGGATCGAAGCCATCGACAATGTCGTTCGTTCCCGGTTTGATCAGGTTGGCCCGGAACAGGCGCTGCGAGCCCTTCATGTCGCGTGCGTGGACGTTGAACAGGGCCGAGAAATCCTTGCTCGGCGCATAGAGCAACTGCGCGCGCGCAGCGCGATCGTCGTAACCCTCGAAGTCCTGCGTCGGACCTGCGGAGTATGTGTTGTGCACCCAGTTGTCGCGGTGCTGGTTCAGAAACGAAACGCGAGCCGCCCAGTCTTCGTTGATCGGCGTGTTGACCGCGCCCTCGAGGTTGCTAGTTCCAAAGCTCCCGTACGACAGGCTGCCATAGCCCTCGAACTTGCGCGTGGGCTTTGCCGAGTCGAACTTGATCACGCCGGCTGGTGAATTCCGCCCGAAGAGCGTTCCCTGTGGCCCACGCAACACCTCGACCTGGTTGAGATCGAACACCGGGAAGCCTTTCAGGTAGGCGTTCTCCTGAACCACATCGTCATAAACGAGCGACACAGGCTGGGACGAATTGACCTGAAAGTCGGTGTTGCCGTAGCCGCGAATGTAGAAGCGAGGGAACGATCGCCCCGCCGACGTTTCTGCGTTCACGCTGGGCACCCGGGATGCCAGCGCGATGACGGTTTCGCCGCTCGAATTGATCGCGTCCAGGGCTTCGCCGCGCAGCACCGAGATCGACACCGGCACGTTCTTGATGTTCTCGACGCGACGTTCGGCGGTCACGGTCACTGCGTCGAGCTTGGCGGGCTCGCTTTGAGGAGCGACGCCGGCAGCGTTGGGTTCGGACAGGGCCACTGACGGCGCGGGAGCCGATGCCGCCGAAGCCGGCGCCTGCACCTGCACCTGCGCGCTCGCAGACAGGCCGGAAATCATCAGTCCCGCCATGGCGGCGATCTGATAGGGACGGGGGAGTGCCTTGGTCATGAAAACTTTCTCGCAGGATGGAGTTGTGCCGGCAGCCGCGCGCAACCGCACCGCGCCATCCTGTGGCTGGTGGTACGCGGTGGGCGGCAGACCGGCTTGGGCGTCTAACTCACTGGGCTGAATCCACTGCGTGAGTCAGTGAGTCCAGCCGCGTGCTATGGCGGAGTCAGCTCGTTGCCAGCGCCGACTGTGCGAAGTCGTCCAGCGTCGCCAGGTAGTGATTCCTGTCGGAACGCGGCAGCCACGCCGCCTCGAAGGCGTTGCGTGACAGCGTGTGCAGCTCTGCGTTGCTCAGACTCAGCTCCCGCTGCGCCATGCTGAAGTTCTCCGCCAGATACAACCCTTGCATATAGGCCGGATCGTCGGAGTTGATGGTCGCGCGCAGGCCCAGATCTAGCATGCGACGAACTGGCTGCTGGGCATCGCGGAGCAGGACGCTCTGATTGGCAAAGGGGCACAGCGTGAAGCTGAGGTCGCGCGCCTTGGCCATGGCGACCAGTGCGGGATCGTCGAGCAGGTTCACGCCGTGATCCACGCGCTCGACACCGACCTCGGCGATCGCCTGGCGAATGTGTTCATGGGTGTTCTCCTGGTTCACGTCGCAATGCATGGTCAGCCGGTAGCCTTCCTGCCGCGCACGCGAGAACACGCTTAGAAACTTGGCGGGGGGATTGCCCCTTTCATCCGAGTCCAGCCCCACGCCAACGATCCAGTCCTTGTAGGCCAGTGACTGCTGCAGGGTCGACATCGCGTCGTCGGCGCTGAGCTCGCGCAAGAAGCACATGATCAGCTGCGAGCGGATGCCCAGCTCGCGCTCTGCGTCTACTTGTGCCCGGTGAATGCCGCGGACGATGCCGTCGAACACCACGCCCCGCGAAGTATGTGCTTGCGGGTCGAAGAACATTTCCGCGTACAGGATGTTTTGCGAGCGAGCCTTCTTCAAGTAGGCGTAGCAGAGCTCGTAGAAGTCTTGCTCTGTGAGCAGCACCTGCATGCCCTCGTAGTAGACCTTCAGGAACGATTGCAGGTCATGGAAGGCATAGGCGGCCTTCAGGCTGGCCGCGTCTGCATACGGCAGCTCGATGCCGTTGCGTTCGGCCAGCACGAACTTCATTTCTGCCTCGAGCGTTCCCTCCAAATGAACGTGGAGTTCGCATTTCGGCATGGCGTGGATGAATTCTTGAGGGCTGAGCATGAGGTCTCCGGAAGCTTGGATGAGCGCGATGAACCGATCTCGAATGAGGGAAAGTTTGCACGCCAATGGTCGTGCAGCGTTATCCAAAATCGGCAAACATGGCCGCTCTAGCAAGTGGCCGGGCCAGGCAGTGGGAAGTCTCGGGGACGTTGCGTCCGGCTAGGCAGCGTCGGCGGGAGTTGGCGGCAACCGCGCCACGCACCGTGTCCGAGGGACGCTCCGCAAACATGCGCTTGTAGTCCAGCGAAAAATGCCCCAGGTGCCAGAACCCCCATCGCGCCGCGGTGTCCTGAATGCTCGGAACCGATGTGCCCCCGACCTTCAACTCGCGACGGACGCGACAGAGCCGGATGGCGCGCAGGTACCGGTTCGGCGACGTCCCCATGACTTCCTGAAACGCGTACTGCAAGCGGCGCCGGCTCGTACCGACATGGAAACAAAGATCGGCGACGGTGACCGATTCAAAGGGCCGGGACAGCACGAATTCTTCCGCGCGAGCCACGATGCGAGCACGGTGTTGGGCCGTGCTCTGGCCCACCGCCTCGGCCTCGGTCGACCGGAGCACGGCAAAGACCCGGTCAAGGACCTCAGCGTGCAGGATTCGGCGCGCATTCTCGTGCGCCAGCATCGAATGATGGCTCTCCAGGTGCTCAAACACGGAGGCCAGGAAAAGGCGAAGTTCTTCAGCCAGTGTTGACGCGAGCGGAATCACGTCTCTGCGATCAAGAAGATCGATCAGATATCGACCCTCGACCGCCTCGGCATGTCTTCGCAGTGCATCGGGGCACACCGTGAGCCCAAAGGCCTCGAAGCTGCGAGACGTGCGCAGGTCAAGTTCGACGTCTTCGCCCATGTTGAGCAGCGAGTGCGGCGTCAACGTACTTCCGCGAAAACGGGCGTCCCCTCCGTCGTCAATACGGATCGCGAGGGTATGGGTCCTGCTCGGGGCGCGTCCTCGCTGGCGCAGCGCCGTGCTGGAGAATTCGCGGAACAACTGAAGATCGTCCAGGTACGCGTTGACCGTCACGCCGCAATGGGCGCCGGGACTGATCTGGTCGTAGCACTGCTCCCACCCGCGCAGCAACAGGGCTTGCTCGTCGGCATCAAATGACTCGTGGCGTTGCCAGCCAAGGTAGCTCGTTGGGATGGTGTGGCCCGAACTCTCCTGGATTGAGGCCTGAAGGGGGGACATGGTGCGGTGCTGCTCCGTTGCGAGCGACGGCGCCAGCAATATCAGTGCCAGGCACTGGCCGGTCGTGGGTCCCGCCGCAGAGTTCGCCGTCAGGCGGTGTCAACCGCTACTTGGCTTCAGGATCCACCTCACGATGGAGTCCCGCGCTCTCGCAGAAGGAGGACTCGACTCCGCTGGGGGCCCGCTCTGTAGCGTCGATTCGACGCAGTTCACGGTCAGGAATGGATCGAGGCCGCCGCTTCGGCATGTTGAAGAGCCGACGCTCGATTCGACTGCCACCTCAAGGGGTCAGGCTGTCATGTACTCAATCGGCTACTTCTAGCCTCCGAGGCGCGTCTGGACGGCGTACGCAACGAGATCGGTCATCGAGATGCGAAGGTCTACTCCAACTTGGCGAAACTTCATACGCCCTGCGTCGATCTCCTGCGCAACAAACAAGTGCGAGGAATTCAAGAACTTGGCAGCCTCGACAGTCGAGAGATCGAGTTTCATCCCTGGCGATGTAAGGGCGATGGTCGCCGACGATCCAGCCGGCGTTGACGGAATCGGATGCCGGGCCGACGACGGCATCCGAGCTTGCGGTGCAGGCACTCTCGGTCGGAGTTCGGACTGCTTCATCACAACCGTAGGTGATCTCTGAGATGCACGGGTTGGCGAAGAGTCTTCACCCATTCGCAACTGATCGAGGTAGTCCGCCCATGACTGAAGCATCGCCCTGCGCTGTTCGGTGAACTCCGTGCGGTTGTAGGCGCGGCCGAGGTTGTCACGAACGGAATGCGCGAGCTGCGCCTCAATGATCTCCGGACTGAAACCGAGCCGCTCGTGCAGCATCGTTCGCGCCGTCGCGCGAAATCCGTGGCCCGTGACCTCATCTTGCGAAAACCCCATCGCCCGCAATGCCGCGTTGATCGTGTTGTCGCTCATGGGCCGGTCGTGGTGCCGCTCTCCTCTGAAGACCATCTTCGCGTGTCCGGTCAGGGCCTGAAGCTCTCGCAGGACAGCCACTGCCTGATGCGGAAGCGGCACCAGATGCGGCGCGCCCAACAACTTCTCCCGAAGCTCGCGTTTCATGCGCGCTGCAGGCACCGTCCACAGGGCAGAATCGAGGTCGATCTCCGACCACTCTGCGAAGCGCAGCTCGCCCGGCCGCAACAACAGCATCGGCGCGAGCTTCAGAGCAGCCCGAACGACGGGCGTCGCCGCGTACTTGTCGCAGGCCCGCAGAAGTTGCCCCAAGCGCACGGGATCCGTGATCGCCGCGAAGTTCTTCGGCTCCGGCTGCTTGAGCACTGTCTTCAGCTTCGCGGCAGGATTCCTGTCGATCTTGTCCGTGGCCATGGCATAGGCAAACACCTGGCTGGAGTCCTGCAACGCCCGATGGGCGGTCTCGATCACACCTCGGTCCTCGATTCGCCGACAGACTTCCAACAGCATGGGGCCAGTGATTTTCCCGATAGGCGACTTGCCAAGCCACGGGAAAACGTCGTTCTCGAACCGAGCCATCATCTTGTCCGCATAGCTGCTTGACCAGCCAGAGCGCCGCACTGCGAACCACTCGCGTGCGACCGCCTCGAACGAATCGGAGGCTGGCAGGCCCGCGCCAACGCGCGCCTCTTCAGCACGGGCATCGGAGTGCCGCTTCCTTTCGGCCTTGCGCTCAGCGCTGGGGTCCAGCCCCTGAGCGACCGCGGAACGGGCCGCCTCGGCCTTGCGTCGCGCCAGTGCCAGCGATGTGTCGGGGTAGGTGCCCAGCGAGATCAACTTGCGCCGGCCCTGGTACGTGTAGTCAAAGCGCCAAGCATGGGAACCACCGTTCGCGAACAGAAGGAGGAACAGGCCATCCCCGTCGGTCAGGCGCTTGCGCTTGTCGCCCGGGCGGATGGCCTTGATCGTGGCGTCGGAGGGAATAAGCTCTCGGGCCATGGAGTAACTTTCTGGCTCGTCGGGACGATTTCCCGAGTTACTGCAGAAACTACTCCCGAACCGGCCGGATTTCAAGCGACCGAGCGGGACGGTCTGGAGCAACAAAAAAGCCCTTAGAGCGTTGATTCTCAAGGGCTTTTTGGAACTATCTGGGACCTTCTAGGACCTCAGGGGAAACCCTGGGAAATTGCCTAGTGGTGGCCTGGGGCGGAATCGAACCACCGACACGCGGATTTTCAATCCGCTGCTCTACCAACTGAGCTACCAGGCCGTGAGCCAGCGATTATAGCTGACGCTGATCAGCCGGCTTTACAGGGGCCCGCCGCGCTTGTTGCGTGACAGGTCGACGCCGAGTTGCTTGAGCTTGCGGTACAGGTGCGTGCGCTCCAGGCCGGTCTTCTCGGCGACGCGCGTCATGCTGCCGTTCTCTTGCGCAAGGTGGAACTCGAAGTAGCTCTTCTCGAACGCGTCGCGCGCCTCGCGCAATGGGCGATCGAGGTCGAAGCTCTGCTCCGACTGCGGGCCCAGCATCAGCGGCGTGGTCGGCAGCATCGCGCCGCCGGTCATCGCGGCCTCGACGGTCAGGCCGCCTTCGCTGTTTTGGTGCGGCGAGTTCGGTTGTGCCGTGCCGCGCGCCGCCGGCTTGGCCAGGCCCTGCTCGACCGCGCGCAGCAGCTTCTGCAGCGTGATGGGCTTTTCGAGAAAGGCCATCGCGCCGAACTTGGTGGCCTCGACAGCGGTGTCTATCGTGCCGTGGCCGCTCATCATGATCACGGGCATCGTGAGCAGCGCGGTCGCGCCCCACTCCTTGAGCAAGGTGATGCCGTCGACATCGGGCATCCAGATGTCGAGCAGGACCAGATCCGGGCGCATGCGCTCACGGCAGGCACGGGCCTGCGCTGCGTTCTCGGCCAGTTCGATGGTGTGGCCTTCGTCGGCAAGGATTTCGGACAGCAGGGCACGTATGCCCAGTTCGTCGTCGACTACAAGAATGGTGGCCATGGGGTCTCAGTGCGCGCCGGAGGTGGCGGACGCCGCGGGAATGGAGGTGCCTGCTTCCGGTGCGAATTTCGCGAATGATAGCGAGACTTGCGCCCCACCCGGGATTCCGCCCGCCGCGTCGCCTTCGTCGGTGAGCCCGAGGTTGGTGATGCGCACCCGTGCGCCGTGCTCGTCGGCGATCTTCTTGACGACCGCCAAGCCCAGGCCGGTGCCCTTGCTCTTGGTCGTCACATAGGGCTCGAACGCGCGCTTGAGCACCTTGTCCGAGAAGCCCGGGCCGTTGTCGATCACGTGCAACCGCACCGCGCGCGCGTCGCCCTGTTCGGTGCGGGCGACTTCGGTGGCGACACGCACGTGGCCGCCGGGCTGGTCGGTGACGGCGTCGAGCGCGTTCTGCACGAGGTTGTGGATCACCTGACGCAGCTGGGTGTTGTCGCCGATGATCGCCGGCAGACCAGGCACCAGGTCGGCCTGCAGCTGCCCGGCCTCCTGCGCGCTGCCGTACAGACCCAGCACTTCGGCGACCAGCGCGTTCAGGTCGATGGGCACGAGGTGCGCGGCGGGCAGGCGGGCATAGTCGCGGAACTCGTTGACCAGCGTCTTCATCGCCTGCACCTGGTTGACGATGGTGTCGACCGAGCGCGCCAGCATGGCCTGGTCCGCACCTTCGAGCTTGGCCGCGAGCTTGTGCTGCAAGCGCTCGGCAGAAAGCTGGATGGGCGTCAGCGGGTTCTTGATCTCGTGCGCGAGCCGCCGCGCAACCTCGCTCCAGGCCTCGCTGCGCTGCGCCGACACGAGCTCGGTGATGTCGTCGAACACCATCAGCTTCGCGCCCTGCGGCATCGAGGCGCCGCGCACCAGCAGCGTGATGGAGTCGCGCTCGCGGCCGTTCTGCGTTGCCGGCTGCAGCTCGAACGAGTCCTGCCAATGATCGCGCTCGCCGGCTTCGGGGCTGGTGCTGTGCAAGCCGAAGCGCTGCGCGATCGCCTGCGCAAAGCTCGTCAGGCCGGGCACGTTGGCCAGCGGCTGGCCGCGGTAAGCCGACAGCGGCAACCGCATGATGCGCGTCGCACCGGGGTTGACGGTGTCGATGTGGCCGTGGCGGTCGAACACGATCACGCCGGCGGTCAGGTTGTCCAGAATGGTCTGCAGATTGGCGCGCGCCCCTTCGACTTGCACGACGCTGCGCTGTACCAGCTCGCGCGCCTCGGACAGCTGCGTCGTCATGTCGGCGAACGAACGCGTCAGCCCGCCCAGTTCATCGCGCGACGCGAACACCGGCTTGCTGCTGAGGTCGCCACCCGCGACCTGGCGCATGCCTTCGGCCAGCAGCAGCAGCGGCCGCGCGAGCTGGTTGCTCAAGGTGACGGCGAGCAGCAGCGCGCCGAACACGGCCAGCACCAGCGCCAGCGTCAGCGTGCCGATGTACATCTTGCGCAGGCCGCCGCGTGCCAACGCACGCTGCTGGTATTCGCGGTAGGCCGCCTGCACGGCCAGCGCGTTCGCCGCGACGGTGCGCGGCAAGAGCTGGTTGACCATCAAATAGCGGTCTTCGTCACCCAGCGCGAAGGTCGTCGTCGGAATCAGCGCGATCGCACGCACCCGGGCGCTGCCGGCACCGGCATTCGCATCTTCGTCGAGCCCGATCAGCTCGCTGACGACGCGCAGGCTGCGCGCCTGGCGCAACAGTGTCTGCGGGGGCCGGTCGGGCATCAGGCGCGCCGAGGCGGTCCCGGTGCTGAGCACCGCCTGGCCGGCCGCACCGACGATGGTGATGTCCTGCGCCGAGAGCTGCTCGCGCAGCCGCTCGAGCGCCAGCGGCTGCGCCGCGCCCGGCGTCTCGCCGAGACGCTCGGCAGCGAGCCGGGTCTTGCTTGCCACGTCGGCGACGATCGCGTCCAGCGTGCCCTTGCCCAGCTTCAAACCGGCGTCGAGCGCGGTCTCGACCTTGACGTCGAACCAGCTCTCGATGCTGCGCGACACGAACTGGTAGCTCACCGTGTAGATCAGCACGCCAGGCACCACGCCGACGAGCGCAAAGATGGCCGCGAGCTTGAGCAGCAGGCGGCTGCCGAACTTGCCGCGCTTGACCCGGATCAACAGGCGCGCCGCGGCGATCGTGATCACCAGCACCAGCAAGGTCGCCACCAGCAGATTGACCCAGAACAGCCAGACGTAGTGGCGCTCGTACAGCGCCGGGTTGTTGGTGGCGATGGACAGCAGGAAGGCGAGCACCAACCCGGCACCGGTGGCCGCGACCGTGGAGATGATCCACGCCCAGCGCTGCGGTTTGGTCATTGCAACCCCGGCAGCCTCAGTTGATCTTCTGCGTGCGCTGGACCGACATCGTCCAATCGGCCTGCCCGCCGATGCCGATCTGCAGCGGGCGCGGCAGCTGCGAGGTGTCGAGCCGGAAGTTGAACTCGACATAGTGGCGCCCGCCGTCGTCGACCTGGCCGGGCTCGGCGATCTTCCAGCGGGCGCTGCGGCCGATGCCGGCAAAGGCCTCGGCCTTGGTCGCGTAGTTCTGGCTCAGGCCGCCGTCAAAGGTCACCCGGTAGGTCGACGTGAGCGGTTGGAACACGATGCGCCAGCGCCGCACCGCGTAGCCCACGCGCTGGTCGCGCCAGTAGAAGCGGTTGCGAAAGACCTCGGCCTCGGCGACGAAGAACAGCGGCACGGCCTTGCCCAAGGCGTCGTCGACGCTGCGCGACAACTCGACGTCGACGGCGTAGCTCAACAGCAGGCCCTCTTCGTTGCGGATGAGCTCGAAGCTGGTCAGCTCGGGTTCGACCGCACGCACCGGCGTCACCGTCACCCAGCAGAGCGCCAGACACAGGAGCGCCCACGCCAGCCACGACCCGGCCCCGCGCGGTGCGCGGGGCCGGGTCGAACCGTGTGGGGGTGCCGCGCAATGCATGGGTCGTGAACCTCAGGTCTTCTCGATCAATGCGTAGAAAAATCCGTCCGCGGCCGCACTGAACTCGTGCGCAGGGCGCTCTGGTGCATTGTCGGGCAGCGGCAGCAGGTGACCGGGTGAAGCCGGGCTCGCAGCCACCCGGGCCTCGGGTTGACGTTGCAAAAAAGCGTCGATCTGGTCGCTACCCTCGGACTTGAAGACCGAGCAGGTGCAGTACAGCAGCCGTCCGCCGGGCGTCAGCAGCGGCCAGAGCGCGTCCAGCAGCCGGGCCTGGGTGGCGGCCAGCGCGGTGATGTCGCTGGCGCGGCGCAGCCAGCGCACGTCGGGGTGGCGGCGCACGATGCCGGCGGCGCTGCACGGAGCGTCGAGCAGGATGGCGTCGAAGGGCCGGCCGTCCCACCAGGTCGACGGCGCGCCCGCGTCGGCCGCGACGGTGCGGGCCTGCAAGCCGACACGCGCCAGCGTGTCGTGAACGCGGGCCAGGCGCGTCGGGTCGCTGTCGAGCGCAAGCACGTCGAGGTCGGCCAGTTCCAGCAGGTGCGCGGTTTTGCCGCCGGGGGCGGCGCAGGCGTCGAGCACACGGACACCGGGCGCCAGGCCGGCGCCGATCAGCAGCGGCGCGGCGAGCTGGGCGGCGGCGTCCTGCACCGAGACCTCGCCCTGGGCGAAGCCGGGCAGTTGCGTCACCGGGGTGGGCTGGGCCAGTGCCACCGCGTACGGCCCCACCACGGCGGCCTGAATGCCCCGCTCGGCGAGGCAGGCCACATAGCGGGCGGCATCGCCGTGCCGGGCGTTCACGCGCAGCGTCATCGGCGGGCGCTGGTTGTCGGCGTCGAGAATGGCCCGCCAGTGGTCCGGCCAGTCGAGCTTGAGCCGCGCCACCCACCAATCGGGGTGGTTGTAGCGCGCCAGCGGATCGCGCTGCGCCGCGGCGACCAGCGCGTCGCGCTCGCGCAGAAAGCGCCGCAGCACCGCGTTGACGAAGCCGGCGCTGTGGCGGGCGCGCTTGTTGGCGGCGGCCACGGCCTGGTCGACCAGGGTGTGCTCGGCGTAGGGTGCGCCGGCCGGCGGCCAGAGCAACGCCAGGGCCGTCAGCAACAGCGCATCGACGGCCGGGGCCGGCGCCTTGGGCGCGAGCAAGCTGCGCAGTGCCTGCGCCGAGCCCAGCCAACGCAAGGCCTGAAAGCTCAAGGCCTGGGTGCCCGGACGGGCCGGTGCGGGGCAACGCGCGAGCGCCGCGTTCAGCGACTGCCCGGCCCGCACGGCCTGGACCGCGTCGGCGCTGTGGTTCAGGAGTTGCGCCAGCGGCAGCGCATGGGCGGTGGGTGCGGGGTCGTTCACCGCGCGCAGTCTACGGTCTCGCCCGCCGCGCCCCGCCGCCAAATCCCCACTGCGGTACGCTCGGCACGTGTAAAGCATCAAAGGCAGCGCATGCGCGGCGAACAACAACCCACACCGATTTTCAGAACCGAAGAAGACCTCGCCCGGCTGGCTGCTTCCGAACGCATCCGTTACCGGCTGGTCGGTGCCGACTGCCGTTACCACGCGAACGACAACATCTCGGCCTTCATCAAGGACGGCGAGATCGACGAGTTGCGCACCGAGGTCGAGGCCAAGATGCAGGAGGTGTTGCGGGCCCTGGTGATCGACACCGACAGCGACCACAACACCAACGAGACCGCCAAGCGCGTCGCCAAGATGTTCCTGACCGAGGTGTTCCGCGGCCGCTACGTGCCGATGCCGGCGGTCACCGAGTTCCCCAACGCCGAGCGGTTGAACGAGCTGATGATCGTCGGTCCGATCAACGTGCGCAGCGCGTGCTCGCACCACCTGTGCCCCATCATGGGCAAGGTCTGGATCGGCATCATGCCGAACGAGCACTCGAACCTGATCGGCCTGTCCAAGTACGCGCGCATCTGCGACTGGATCATGAGCCGCCCGCAGATCCAGGAAGAGGCGGTGACGATGCTGGCCAATGAACTCGACCGGCGCGTCAAACCCGACGGGCTGGCGGTCGTGATGGAGGCCGATCACTTCTGCATGCACTGGCGCGGCGTGAAGGACGATCAGGCGATGATGACGAACAGCCTGATGCGCGGCGCGTTCCTGAAGGACGCCGCGCTGCGCCGCGAGTTTCTGTCACTGCTGCGGCGCAAGACCCCCTGAGGCCAGCGTCGCCGCAAGCCAGGCCTCGAGACGCGCAGGCGGCGCATCGATCGCCAGCCACTTGCGCCGTGACGTGTCGCCGCGCACCAGCTGCACGGCGCGCTTGGGCAGGCCCAGTTCTCCGGCCAGCCAGTCGATCAGCAGCTGATTGGCCTTGCCGTCGACCGGCGGCGCGCCCAGGCGCACGCGCAGCGCGCCGTCGTGCAGGCCATCGGCTGCGGTGCGCTTCGCATTCGGCTGCACGCTGACCGCGAGCCAGACCGCGTCGCCGTGAATCGACAGGCAGGGCCACGCCGGCGGGTCGGCCGGCGCTCCCATTCCCGTCACACCGCTTTCTTGGCCGCCGCCTTCTTCGCCGCCGGCACCTTGGCCGCACGCGGTTCGAACTCGAAGATGACCTTGCCTTCCTTCTTGTCGTAGGCCAGGCGCGCCTTGAACTTGCGCCGCGTCTTGTTCGACACGAAACCCTCGAGCAGGTCGGTCTTGCCGGTCTCGAGCAGCTTGCTCATCTGCTCGCGCGCCACCGGCTGCTGCAGGATGATCTTGCCGCTCTTGAAGTCGCAGGTCACGTTGGCACCGACCGCGTGCTCGCACACGTAGCTGGTGCCGTGCTCGTACACGTGGCCCTGGTCCTTCGGGCACAGCCCCAGGCTTTCCTGGCC
>Ga0307510_10005166_pt1 | contig 15509 bp, 10 predicted proteins | sample 12_EM_MG_FD_207224 | JGI IMG/M metagenome (GOLD analysis project Ga0307510, IMG submission 207224) | Populus trichocarpa ectomycorrhiza microbial communities from riparian zone in the Pacific Northwest, United States - 12_EM | ecosystem: Host-associated > Plants > Roots > Unclassified | place...
CTCCCCATCCGTCGCATCCGCCCCATCCGCCCCACCCGACGAGGAGCCCCCGACATGACCGCCACCACCGCCGCCGCCGCGGAGAAGACCGGCGCCCACACCACCGAGGCCGTCGGGGTGATCACCGGCGCCCGCGAACGCATCGACGCCCTGGACGACCGGATCATCGGGCTGATCCAGGAACGGATGGCCGTGTCCGCGGTCGTCCAGGAGGCCCGGATCACCTCCGGCGGCCGGCGCGTGAACCTGTCCCGCGAGATGGACATCCTCAACCACTACAGCGAGGCGCTGGGCAGGCCCGGCACCTCCCTCGCCATGACCCTCCTCGAACTGTGCAGGGGTCGCGTCTGAGTTCGGGCCCGCACTCACCCGTACGGCGCGTGACCGGGGCGCGCGGCGCTTCGTTGGTGTGGTGTCCGCGCCAGCCAGGGGCGGGTCCGAAAGAACCACGCGTGGCTCGCTGGAGCGATGAGACGTACGGATCGTGGTGTACGTCGTGGGACCTCGCTCCGGGTAAGTGACCGGACGGCAGGGGACAGCAGCCCGGTCACCCAAGAGATCGGTCGGCTCCGGGGACGCCCGGGGCCGCCCGACGGAAGTGCCAGAGAAGTACCAGAGAAATACCAAAGATGCAGCAAGACCGGGTCAAACGGTTGCGGAGGCCGCTGCCATCCAGCACGATGCGTAGAAAGCCCCCAAGTCCCGCCGTCCACAACCGCCTTACCTGCGGTGCCCCACCGCCAAAGGTCGAGACCATTCACGCGCCCCGCACGCGCCAGGTCGCCGACCCGGCGCACTCGGACCACCAGGGCACTCGGACAAGCGGCGCAACCCCCCGGCGCCGCTGCCAGGCACCGGCGCCGCCCTGACGTCGGTGCTGACCGAAGAAGGGCCCCGCGGCTCCGTCCCGCGGGGCCCTTCTCGTGCCCTAACTCCGTGGCGGACCTTCTCGTGCCCGAATTCCCCGGCGGCCCTTCGTGCGCCCGAACTCCCAGCCCGCGCACGGGCCGCGCGTCAGGTCCGCGACACCGTTCCGCACGGCTCCGACCCGTCGGCCCCCAGCTCGCGGCTGCGGTCGTACGGATCCGTGGTCGGGCCGGTGGCCGGGCTGCCCGTGGGTTCGGCCGACGGGAAATTCGGGTGCAGATAGCCGTCGTGGATCCCGCAGGCCGTGTTGCCGACGTCCCGGTCGTGGCGCAGGACGTTCAGGCGGCCGGGAGTGGCCACATAGCGGGCGGGGTCGACGAGTTCGACCTCCAGGACGCGGCGCACGATGGTGCGGGCGACCTCGGGCGAACCATCGGTGCGGACGACCGGGTAGACGAAGGTGTAGTCGGCGCGCACGTCCACACCTCCCTGATCCCCCTTCTTGAACGTCATCCGGCCGCGTGTCTTGATCACGTCGCCGACGAGCCGTACGTCGGCGGGGTCGAAGCGGCTGAACATGCTCAGCGGGTCGTGGTCCTCGTCGGGCGTGGCCAGGGACCGGTTCAGGTCGTCGAGCAACTCCGGCTGCTTCGGGTCGAGTATGGCGAGGGCGGCCGCGGGGTGTCCGCCACCTACCGTCTTCGGGTCCAGGTTGGATCCGACCAGCAGTTTCTTGGTCAGCTGGAGCGCCGTTTCGACCCGGTCCTCGGCTATCCCGCCGACGGCGGTCGCCTTCGGCAGGACGATGCCGGACGCCCCGTCGGCCCACCGCAGAGCCGGGGAGCCGGCGAACGGCTCGTCCAGTGTGGAGGTTTCGGGGTCCGCGGCGGCGGGGGCCCCGGTCGGAGCCGCGGTTTCCTCGGGCAGCGGCGAAGTCGCGGCGGTGTCCGACTCCGAGCCGAAGGGGTCGCCCGGCAGCAGCGACGGTTTCAGCGCGACGAGGGCCACGGCGACGGCGAGAGGTACGCCGATGACGGTCCAGAGCCTGCGACGCCGGCCGGCGCGTTCCGTCGCCCCCTGCGCCGGGTTCGTGCGCCAGCCCTCGGGCAGTTCACCCCGCGCCTCCTGCTGCCGCAGTCGCTCGGTCACGAGACGGGCCCGCGCCGAGGGCTCCTTCGGCGCTGAGCCGCGAATGTCCCGTTCGGTGTCGCGGGCGAACTGTTCCCAGACTTCGTCGGGGATCTCCGGTGTCGAGGACGGTTCCTCGGACGGCTTGTCAGACACGACGGACAGTTCTAGACCGTGTGAAAGCGCATTCACAAGACGATCCGGAGATCCGGCGTGTGACTCAGCCCACATAAAAATTCCGTGAATGCGGAGGCAACCATTCACACGCTTCACGGATCCAACACGGCGAACCAAGGGCCACTCCCGCGCCCCACACGCGGAGGCCTCCCCAAGTGTGCTGCCCACGCGCGGCACACCGGATTACCGAGGTCTTCATGAAGCTTCGTCGTGCCATGGTGGCAGCGGCCGCAACCGCCGTCATAGCCCCGCTCACCCTGCTCTCCGCTCCGGTCGCGTTCGCGACGGACGAGACGCCGACCACCTCGACGAGCAGCCCGGCGGCCGAGGACACCACGCCCGCCGACGACGAGACCACCCCCGCCGCCGAGGACAGCACCCCGGCCACGGACGAGACCACACCCGCCGCGGACCAGAGCACTCCGGCCGACGAGGACAGCACCCCCGCGTCCGACGAGAGCACACCCGCCGCAGACGACAGCACCCCTGCCGACGACGAGAGCACCCCGGCCGACGACGAGAGCACCCCGACCGCCTCCCCGTCGCCGAGCGCCAGCGAGAGCACGCCCGCCGACCCCGAGCTCTGCACCGACGAGGACGAGGGCAGCAACGCCCAACTCAGCGCCGACCTGCACACCGGCCTGTCGGGGCTGCCCGACACGATCGTCGCAGGCAGCGGCTGGACCGCGTTCTCGTTCAACGTGTCCAACCGCGGCGACGACGAGATCAAGGACATCAAGCCGGTGATCGGCGTCGCCGCGATCGGCTGGGAGGACGAGAAGGACTACTCGGGCAAGATCACGGTCCAGGTCTTCGACAAGTCCTCCAGCACCTGGCGGACCATCGCGAACGCGGCCGGCGAGGGTGGCACGTTCCCCGCGTTCGCGCTCGACGCCGGCGGGTCGGTCTCGTACCAGCTGCGGCTGAGCGTCAGCGGCAAGGTGCCGGACTCCCTCGGTCTGACCACCGGCTTCGCCGAGTACGCGGACGACGAGGGCTGCTGGTACGCCGACGACCCGAACGGCTGGCTGTACTTCTTCGACATCCTGGCCGCCGGCTCCGACGCCGGTGACCCTAACGACGCCAAGCCGCAGGGCGGCAAGACGGACCTGACCGACGTCAACGAAGTCTCCGCCACCGGCTCTCTCGCCGAGACCGGTTCCAGCTCGGCGTTGCCGATGATCGGCCTCGTCGGCGGGGTCGCCGTTGTCGCCGGCGCGGGTGCGGTGTTCGTGGTGCGTCGCCGGAAGTCGGGCCCGGCGGCGTAAGTCCCTGGAGGCTCCGCAAGGCTCACCGCAAGACAGAGAAGGACCTGCGCTCGGAGGGGGGCGCAGGTCCTTCTCCTTGCCATGGGGGCCTTACTTCTTCGGCGGTACCGCCGGCATCCCCAGGAACGGCAGCTTCAGCGCGCCGAACGCGTCCGCCGGGACGGACGGTGCCAGCGGCTCGACCGGCTTGAGGCGTTCGTAGGACTGACCCTGTGCCGGACGCGGGTCCGCCTCGCCCTTGTTGGGCCAGTACGCCATCGCCCGCTCCGCCTGGGCCGTGATGGTCAGGGACGGGTTGACGCCCAGGTTGGCGGAGACCGCGGCGCCGTCGACGACCGAGATGCCGGGGTGACCGTAGAGGCGGTGGTACGGGTCGATGACGCCGCTCTCGCGGGAGGAGCCGATCGGGCAGCCGCCGAGGAAGTGGGCGGTGAGCGGGGTGCCCATCAGTTCGCCGACGTTGGAGCCGGCGAAGCCGTTGATCTCGGCGGCGATGGCGGACGCGCCCTGAGAGGCCGCCTTGATCTGCTTGGGGTTCGGGGAGCCGTGCCCCTGGCGGGCGGTGAGCAGGCCCTTGCCGACGCCGTCCGGTTTCAGGTACGTCGTCAGGGAGTTGTCCAGTGACTGCATCACCAGGCCGATGATGGTCCGTTCCGACCAGCGGTGGTTGGAGAGGGAGCGCAGGACGAGGACGGGATGGCGGGCCGCGTTCCGCAGCCAGGCCAGCGCCCGGGAGGAGCCCTCGGCGTACGGCACCTGGAGGATCGACAGGCCGCCCATCGAGTTGGAGCCCTTGCCGTAGCGGACCGGCTCGATGTGGGTGTTGTCGTCCGGGTGGATGGACGAGGTGATGGCCACTCCGCGCGTGAAGTCGACCGTCTGCTCCCCCGTCACCTTGCGGTAGCGGCGGTTGTTGGTCTGGGCGCCGACCAGCGCCTCCGAGTTGGTGCGGGTCAGTTCACCCAACCTCTTTGACACGTACGGCAGTTGGCCGCCCGACTTCATCCGGTGCAGCAGGGTCTGGGTGCCGTAGGTGCCGGCCGCGAGGACGACCCGGCGGGCCTTGAAGGTCCGGCCCCTCGCCCTGCGGCGGTCGTCGGTGGGGAGGGTGGCGATGGCGTAGCCGCCCTGCGAGTCGTCCGTGACCGAGACGACCGTCGTCAGCGGGTGCACGACCGCGCCCGCCTTCTCTGCGAGGTACAGGTAGTTCTCGTTGAGGGTGTTCTTCGCGCCGTGCCGGCAGCCGGTCATGCACTCGCCGCACTCGTTGCAGGCCTTGCGGTCCGGGCCGGCGCCACCGAAGTAGGGGTCGTTCACCCGCTCGCCGGGCTTGGCCCTGGTGGCGCCGTCGGCGTCCTCACCGTCCCCGAAGAACACGCCGACCGGGGCCATGTGGAAGCTGTCGCCGACGCCCATCCGCTCGGCGGCCGCCTTGAGGTGCACGTCGGACGGGGTCATCGTCGGGTTCAGCCGGACACCGAGCATGCGGCGCGCCTGGTCGTAGTACGGCGCCAACTCCTCCTGCCAGTCCGTGATGTCACGCCACTGGGGATCGTCGAAGAAGGGCTTCGGCGGTACGTAGAGGGTGTTGGCGTAGTTGAGGGAGCCGCCGCCGACGCCCGCGCCGGCCAGCACCATGACGTTGCCCAGCAGGTGGACGCGCTGGATTCCGTAGAGGCCGAGCTTGGGGGCCCAGAGGTAGTTCTTCAGGTCCCAGGAGTTCTTGGGGAGGGACTCGCGGGTGAAGCGGCGGCCGGCTTCCAGGACGCCTACGGTGTAGCCCTTCTCCGTCAGGCGCAGGGCGGTCACGGAACCGCCGAAGCCGGATCCGACGACGATGACGTCGTAGTCGTAGGCGTCCTGGGAGTAGGCGTCCTGGGACACGTGCTCTCCTCGTTGAGAACGGGTGGCCTAGGGCCGCCCTAGCGGAACCGGAATGCCTTCATGAGTTTCAGGCTCCGGCTCATGAACTGCGCGTACTTCTCGTCGTCCATGCCCAGCGAGGGCGCCATCGGCAGCAGGCGCTGCTGGGCGACCGTCTGGGCCTCGGTGTACTTGAGGATGCCCTCGGAGCCGTGGCGGCGGCCGAGGCCGGAGTCCTTCATGCCGCCCATCGGGGACTGGACGCTGCCGTAGGCGGGGGCGTAGCCCTCGTTGATGTTCACGGTGCCGGTGCGCAGGCGGGCGGCGACCTCGCGGCCACGGCGGCCGTCCTTCGTCCAGACCGAGGAGTTCAGGCCGTACGGCGTGGAGTTGGCCTGTTCGACCGCCTCGTCGTCGGTTCCGAAGCGGTAGATCGAGACGACCGGGCCGAAGGTCTCCTCCGTGCACACCGACATCGGTTCGGTCACCCCGTCGAGGATGGTCGGCTCGAAGAAGTACGGGCCGATGTCGGGGCGGGCCACCCCGCCGGCGACGAGCTTCGCGCCCTTGGCGACGGCCTCGTCCACATGGCGGGTGACGGTCTCCAGTTGGCGTTCGCCGACCAGGGATCCCATGTCGGCGCCGTACGCGAGGGACGTACCGAGGCGCATCGCCCTGGTGCGGGCGGCGAAACGCTCGAGGAAGGCGTCGGCGATCGACTCGTGGACGTACAACCGCTCGATGGAGATGCAGAGTTGGCCGGCGGAGGAGAAGCAGGCACGGACGGCGCCGGCGGCCGCCTTGTCGATGTCGGCGTCCTCCAGGACGAGCATCGCGTTCTTGCCGCCGAGTTCGAGGGAGACGCCGATCAGCCGGGCGGCGGCGCCCCGCGCGACCTCGCGGCCGGTACGGGTGGAGCCGGTGAAGGATACGTAGTCGGCGTGCTTGACCACCTCGGGGCCGACCACCGGGCCCTCGCCGAGGACGACCTGGAAGACGTCGGCCGGCAGACCGGCCTCGATGAGCAGGTCACGGGCCCAGAGCGCGGTGAGGCAGGTCTCCGTGTCGGGCTTCATCACGACGGCGTTGCCCGCGGCGAAGGCGGGGATCGCGTCGCCCACGGACAGTTCGAGCGGGTAGTTCCAGGGGGCGATCTGGCCGACGACACCGCGTGGGTGGCGCAGCTCGGTGACCTTGGTGAGGGTGGGGACGGCACCGGTGTGCCGCTTCGGCCCGAGATAGGCGGGCGCCTTGCGGCCGTAGTGGCGGGCCGCGACGGCGACGGCCTGGACCTCCTCGTGGGCGTGCAGACGAGCCTTGCCGGTCTCCAGCTGGATCAGGTCGAGGACCTCCGCCTGGCGCTCCAGCACCAGGTCGTGGAAGCGGAGCAGTACGGCCGCCCGCTGCCGTACGGGAGTCCTCTGCCACACGGCCTGTGCCCTGCGGGCCGCGTCGAAGGCCTTCTCCACGTCCTCGGGGGTGGACTCGGGCAGGTCCGCCAGCTTCTCGCCGGTGAACGGCGTGTGGTTGGCGGTCCGGCCCGAGCCGACCACGCCCTTGGTGAGCTGGGCGATCAGCTCGGGAGTCACCACGTCGGCTGCGGTACGGGCGCCCGCCGGGGCGGGGGCGATGGGGTTCGTGCCGGTCTTGGCCGGGGCCTGCGCGTCCGTCATGTGCCGCAGGGTATTCCGCGGCGAAGGCTTTGGGTACCCGTCAGTAATCGGGATTCACCGAGCGCTCACACGACGCCAGCGATCACTGGCAAAGAATGCGCTGATCAGGGCGTAGTACAGCGACGATCACTGCCGGACACCCGGTGTCGGATTGTTTCCGATCTCCAGCCGGGCACGGGCCTGCTCGAAGAGGGCCGTGCCCTTCGCCTCGTCCGGTGTGCCCTTCGGCATGTCCACCCGCAGCTGGTACATACGGCCGTCGTCCGTGCGGACGATCAGTCGCAGGACGCGGGTCGGCCTGTCGCGCGGGTCGTAGGTGACGTCGGACAGTGCGGCCTCGTCGCCGTGGAAGCTGGTGGCGGTGTACTGGCCGGCCCGTCAGCTGTTCCGTCAGCGAACGAGGTGCCTAGCCATATGGCGCCCGCGAGCAGGACACCGAGGAGGGCTATGGCGGTACGGGCCAGGGGGCGGTGTCTGGGGGGCGGCTGTGGGTCTGGGGCTGGGTCTGGGGCTGGGTCTGGGGCTGGGTCTGGGGCTGGGTTCGGGTGCGTGGGCGGTTGCGGGTTCGGCTCGATGTCCCGTACGTCCTTGTCCGCGCCCACCGCCTCCGGATCCGGCCGTCGCTCACCCGCCACGGACTCCAGTAACCGTGCGGCCTCCTCCGCGTCCGGACGCTGCTCGGGGTCCTTCGCCAACAGCCCTGCTATGAGCGGCCGGAGGGGTCCGGCGCGCTCCGGCTCGGGCGGGTCGGCGGCGAGGATCGCGGCGAGGGTGGTCTCCAGTGTCGTACGGCGGAACGGGGGGCCGCCCTCGACGGTGGTGTACAGCAGGACGCCCAGGGACCACAGGTCGGAGGGAGGGCCGGCGCCGGTGCCGGACATCCGCTCGGGGGCGACGTACTCCAGCGAGCCGACGAAGTGGCCGGTGGCCATGAGGGATTCCTCGCCCTGGACGTGGGCGATGCCGAAGTCGCTGAGGACGACGCGGTGTTGGGGGCCGAGCAGGACGTTGGCGGGCTTCACGTCCCGGTGCACGATGCCGACGGCGTGCGCGGCGCGCAGGGCGCCGAGGACGGCGAGGCCGATGCGGGCGGCTTCGGGAGGTGGCAGGGGGCCTCGGCGCAGAGCCTGGTGCAGGGACTCGCCGCGGACCAACTCCATGACGATCCAGGGGAGTCCGTCCTCCTCCTCGACGACCACGTCATGGATGGAGACGGCCGCGGGATGGTCGACCCGGGCGGCGGCACGGGCCTCGTGGTAGAGCCGGTGGGCGGCGCGGCGGTGTTCCTCGTCCTCCGGATCCCCCGGCAACCGCGGCTGCCTGACGGCGACTTCACGCTCCACGAGCTCGTCGCGCGCCCGCCAGACGGTCCCCATCCCGCCGCTGCCTATGCGCTCGACCAGACGGTACCGCCCGTCGAGCAGCGCGTCCCTGGGGTCCGCGTCGCCCCCGCCGTTGCTCATGCCTCATCAGTACCGTGCGCGACGTCTCCTTGTCGACGCGGTCTCCCGGTCACAACTTGTCGACGTCCAGGTTCGCCAGCGCCGTCTTCGCCACCGCCTGTCCGCGTTCGGTGAAGTCGCCCTTGCCCGGATAGCTGACGGTGAGTTTGTACATGTCGCCGCCCTTGGTCTTGTAGTAGAGGATCCTCAGCTCACGGGGGCGGGGGTCCTCGGTGTCGTCGGTGGTGTAGACGACCGTGTTCTGGGCGGCCTTGTTGCCCTCGTAGGTCGCGTCGTCGGGCGTGGTCTTCGCCTTCTCGGACATGTTGAGGGCGTAGCTGCCGTTCTCCTTGAACTCCGTGTCGTCGTCGTACATCTCGGCGGCCGCGGAGTTCGCGATGGTGTTGCCGGTGTCCTCGGCCTTCCGGTCCAGGGTCAGGCTGATCCAGATGCTGCCGCTCCAGTCGGTGTACGTGACCCAGTGCCCCTTGTCGGTCTCCCGGTCGGGCACGGAGCGCTGGTAGTCGACGGGCACCGCCAGGGCCGCGGCGACGTCCTTCTCGTGCTTGGTCGTCCAGCCGTCGGGCAGCGGGCCGGCGAACGGGTCCGCGATCACCAGGTACGCCGTCACCGCCGCCGCGACGAGCACGGCACCGGTTGCGACCCAGGCCTTGCGGCCGAGCCGGAGACGGCGCGGCGGGGCGTCCGCGTGCCGCACGAACTGGGTGGTCCGGGCCGGTGCCGGCGGGTTCGCGGCCACCTCCAGCAGGGCCCGGACCTGGGCGGCGTTGGGGCGGCGCGCCGGGTCCTTCTGGAGCAGGCCGTTGATGGCGTCGGCGAGCGGACCCTGCCCGGAGGCGGGCGGCGCGGGAGTGGCGTTGAGGACGGACTGGAGGGTGGCGGGGGTGTTGCTGCGGCGGAACGGGGAGACGCCCTCCGTCGCCGCGTACAGGACCACACCGAGGGACCAGAGGTCGCTCGCCGGGCCGGGGCGCTGGCCCAACACCCGTTCCGGCGCGATGTACTCGGGCGATCCGACGATGCCGCCGGTGTCGGTCAGGTTGGTCTCGCCCTCGATCTGCGCGATACCGAAGTCGGTGAGGACGACCCGGTCGTGGCGGCCGAGGAGCACGTTGTCCGGCTTGACGTCCCGGTGCAGGATGCCCGCCGTGTGCGCGGCCTCCAGCGCGCCCAGCACCTCGAGGCCGATTCTCGCCGCCTCGCGGGACCCGAGGGTGCCCTCCTGCAACGCGTCGCCCAGCGAACGGCCCTGCACCAGCTCCATCACGATCCACGGGCGTCCGTCCACGACCGCCACGTCATGGACGTTCACGACGGCGGGGTGGTCGAGCCGGGCCGCGGCACGAGCCTCGCGGCGCATGCGCTCGAAGGCGTTGGCCCGTTCGCGCTCGGGAAGGTGGTCCGGGACGCGGGGTTCCTTGACGGCGACCTCGCGGTCCACCGTCTCGTCCTTGGCCCGCCACACCGTGCCCATGCCGCCGTGCCCGAGCTTGGCGAGCAGCCGGTAGCGGTCCGCGATGACGCGGCCGACGCCGGGGTCCGGTGCGGGAGGGGAGTCTGGTGCGGTTCGGGGGTCCGGCAGGGGGTGGGGCTGGGGTGGCACGGCCTGGGCGGGCAGGGCGTACGGGTTGTTCGGGTGCGGGACCGCCGCCGGCGGTCCCTGCGGGGCCAGGGGGCCTTGCGGGTTCGGCGGTTGCGGGTCCCGCGGGTTCGGCTGTTGCGGGTTAGGCGGTTGCAGACCGAAACTCGTTGGCTCGTCCGACCCGTAAGGGGCTCCCCCGTTGTTGCTCATGGGTCCATCCATATCGCGCCAAGCGGTCCGGAATCCACCTTGAGCGCTTTCCGGTCACCGACCCGTGACCAAGGTGTCGACCGCGACGTCGAAGTACTGCCTCGCCTCCCGCACCTTCCCGACCGGCGCCGACACCCACACGTCGTACAGCCGCCCGCGCTCCTCCCAGCACAGGTCGTATGTGTGCCGGGGGCCCTCCGCCGCGCTGAAGCCGTCCCAGGTGAACTCCCAGAGCGCGGCGGTGCGTCCACGGTGCGCGGTCGTGGTGACCCGGCCGTCGCGGTAGCCCGGGTTGGTCTCCGGGCCCTTGGTGGCCGCCCGCCGCAGGACGGTCAGCGGGCCGTCCGCCGCGGGGTCGACGACCCTGACACCGAGGCGGAAGACCCGCCCCGGTGACATGTAGAAGATCCGCTCACCCTGGGGTACGCGAGTGAAGCCGTCCGGCACGGCCAGCGCGAAACCGGCGGGGTCGTCGGCGAAGCGGTAGCCGGAGGGGGCGGCGGGATGCGGGCTCGGGGCTGAACTCGGGGCTGAACTCGGGGCTGAACTCTGGCTCGGACCGGGGCTCGTGGGGGTGTTCGGGGGTGCCGAGGTGTGCGTGGGCGCCGAGAGCGAAGGCGTCCCCGTCCCGTCGCCGCCCCCGTTCATGAGCAGCGCCGCCGCGGACACCCCCGCGCCGGCCATCGCGGTGACCAGCAGCGCGGTGACGAGCACGCCTCGCGGGGAGCGGCCGGCCGGAGCCGACGGGTGCCGTGCGGGCACGTCCCGCTCGGACGCGGGGGCGTACCCGGGCGGGCTGTCCGACGGGCGGTCCGACGGCCAGTGAGGCGGGGGGTCGGACGGTGGCTCCGGCGAGTGGCCGGGAGGGGGCGGCGGGTCGGCGGGCATACGGCCAGGCGGCTCGGTGGACGTACCGCCGGGTGCCTTGGTGCGGGTGCGGCCGGGTGCCTTGGTGCGGGTGCGGCCGGGTGCCTTGGTGCGGGTGCGGCCGAGTGACAGGGTGCGGGTGCGGCGGGGCGGCAGGGCCGGTGTGCGGCCGGTGTCCCGGAAGGTCCGCAGCATCCGCTCGGCCCGCTGCGCGTCGAGCCGTCGCCCCGGATCGCGTTCGAGGAGGCCCCGTACGACGGGCAGGATCGGCGTGGCCTGGGCGGGCGGCCGGATCTCGGCTGAGACGACGGCGTGCAGGATGCCGCCCAGCGAGTCGCGACGGAACGGCGACTCGCCGCTCAGGATCGTGCACAGCAGCGCGCCCAGCGACCACAGGTCGGACGCGGGCCCGGTTCTCGACTCGGACATCCGCTCGGGAGCGGTGTACTCGGGCGAGCCGACGAAGGACCCGGTCTCGGTGAGCGTGGTGGCGCCCGCGACCTGGGCGATACCGAAGTCGGTGAGGACGACGCGGTCGGTGCCGTCCTCCACGAGCACGTTCGCGGGTTTGATGTCACGGTGCAGGACCCCGGCCTCGTGCGCGGCGCGCAGCGCGCCCAGCAGGGCGACGCCGATCCGGGCGGCCTCGTCGGCGTCCACCGGGCCGTGCTCGGCGATCCGCTCGGCGAGCGAGGCCCCCTCGATCAACTCCATCACGATGTACGGGCGTTCGTCGTGCTCGACGACATCGTGGACCACGATGATGTGCGGATGGCTCAACTGGGCGACCGCACGCGCCTCGCGCAGGGTGCGGTCCCGCCGCCGCCGGGCCCCCTCGGCGGAGAGGGTCTCGTCGAGAGGGAGCTCCTTGACCGCCACGCTCCGGGCGAGCAGTTGGTCGGTCGCACGCCAGACGACCCCCATGCCGCCGCGACCGAGCCGCGCCTCAAGCCGGTAACGGCCCGCGATCACGCGGGCGCTGTCCCCCTCGGTCCCCATGCGCCCCATCATCGCGCACCGGACGGGCTCCTTCCGGGACGGCGACCGGCCAAATCCGCCGGGTCGGCCTCAGGAGGTCTTCTCCTCCCAGCCCTGGAGCACCGCCGCGAACTGCTTGCTGGTGGTGGCCCAGTCCTTGGCGGGCGAGGACATGTAGATGGCGTACTCGACGCCGTCCCGGGACATGTACGTCTCCTCGACGGCGCGGCGCGGCCCGGGGTAAGGCGTGTCCTTGGCCATCGCGGTCCACGTGTACTCCCACCTGGCGCCGTCGCGATCCCGGTAGAGGTTGTCGTGCAGGGTCACGCGGTCGTAGTCGCGCAGCCGCAGCAACTGCTGCTCCAGGTCGAGCTGGTGGGCTTTCGGGTCGCTGAAGTCCGGCGAGGTGTCGACGGCGATACGGAGGAAGTGCTTGCCGTCGTCCGGTGAGTAGTCGATCTGGGTGAGGTCACCGTCGACGTCGAAGACCGTCCGCTCCCAGCCCTTGGGCAGGGAGACGCTGAAGCCCACGGCGTCGTCGCGGCGGACCCAGGAGGCCGGAACGCCCCCGCCGCCGGAGCGCGGCGGCGTGCTCGCGCCGGTGTTCGTGGGACCCGGCGAGGCGGACAGGTCGGCGTCCTGCCGCCGCGACTCGTCCCACGCCTGCAGCCCGACGGCCGCGCCTCCGCCGATGACCGCGGCGAGGGCGACGACGAGAGCCGCCGTCCGCAGTCGGCGGCGCTTCGGCGGACTCGTGACACCGGTCGCGCCGTTGGCAGCGTTGTCGGCGAGATACGGCGGACCGAGCACGGTGGGGCCGGTCGCATGAGGGTACGGCGTGCCGGTGACCGGAGTGGAGACCGGGACGTTGGCCCCGGCGCGGGCCTCCGCCCCCTGGTGGGACTGGGTGTAGTGGGGGCCGGAGTGACCGGGACCTGGGTGACCGGGACCGGTGTGGCCGGGACCTGGGTGGCCGGGACCTGTGGGCTGGGGACCCGTGTGGTGACCGCCCATAGGGCCCACGCCAGTGCCCATGGGGTGGGCACCCATAGGGCCCGTACCCATGCGCTGGGGATCCATGGTCTGGGGACTCACATATTGCGTGGGCACATACGCCTGTGCCGTGTTGGGCCGTCGCCCCTCCGCCGCCTCCGCGAGCATCTGCTCGGCGGCGACCACATCGGGCCGTACCGCCGGGTCCTTGTACAGCAGCGCGGTGATGACAGGCGCGAGCGCACCGGCGTACCGCGGCTCCGCGGGTTCCTCGTCCACGACGGCCTGCATGGTGGTCAGCGGTGTCGTCCGACGGAACGGCGACCTGCCCTCGACCGCCGTGTACAGCGTGGCGCCGAGCGCCCACAGGTCGGAGGAGGCGCCCGGGTCGTGGCCACGGATCCGCTCCGGGGCGAGGTAGTCGACCGAGCCGACGACCTCTCCGGTACGGGTGATGGTCGTGTCGCCCTCGATCTGGGCGATGCCGAAGTCGGTGAGAAGGACGCGACCGTCCCGGCCGATGAGCACGTTGCCGGGTTTCACATCGCGGTGCAGCACCCCCGCGGTGTGCGCCGCGCGCAGCGCCCGCAGCACCCACAGCCCGATGCGGGCGGCCTCGGTGGGCTCGACGCGGCCCTGTTCCTTGACCGCGTCGGCCAGCGAGTGACCCTCGACCAGTTCCATCACGATCCACGGCCGGCCGTCGTGGTCCAGCACGTCGTGCACGGTGACCACGGCGGAGTGGTTGATCCTGGCGGCCGCGCGCGCCTCCGCCCTGGTACGGGCGAGAAGGACGGCCTGGTCGCCCTCGGACACGTACAGTGCGGCCGTCAACTCCTTGATCGCGACGGCTCGGTGCAGCACTTCATCATGGGCACGCCACACGCGGCCCATGCCGCCCTTGCCTATCGGGTCGGCGAGCCGGTAGCGCCCCGCGAGGAGCTGGCCCTGCATCTGATTCACGTTGCCCCGCAATGCTCTTGACAGTGTCAGACTAGGGACCCGTCGTCGTCGAACGGAACCAGGGGGGCGTCACGGTGACCGCACTGTGACGGTTGTCGCTTCCCGAGGCGGCGGTAAACCCTCCACGCCTGACCGGCGTCCCGGCCCCTCACAGGCCGTCCCCTCGGGGCCCTCTCCTCAGCCGGTGACCTGGTACGTGGCCGACGCCTGCTCGTACAGCCGGGTCACCTCGTCCCGCTCGGCCTCCGGACCGCGTAACTGCACCACGTGGTACTTCCCGCCGATCAGCATCGCGATGTTGCGCACATACAGTTCGCGCCCGTCGTCGCCGGTCCACGTGAACTGCCCCTCGGCCATGGTCCGCCCGCCCACCTGGATCGTCTTCAGCCCGGTCGCGGTGGCCCAACTGGAGTCGCGGTAGGGCTGCAGCTCCGGTTCCTTCTCCCGCTGGTACACCATCGGGTCGCTGCCGTCCTCGGCCGCGCTGTCCCGTCCCGGTACGACGACGAGCTCGAAGTTCCCGTGCGCGTACACGACCTGACCGCGCCCGTTGACCGGTGTGCGGTCCCAGCCGTTGGCCACGGCCACCTGGAAGCCCTCGGCGTCCTTGCGCAGGGCGAAGCCGTCGGGGACGTCGGGCCCGGTGGTCTGGGTCTCGGTGGAACCGGCGGACGACGAGGGGCTGCCCTTGGACCCCGGGGAGGTCTGTTCGGGCCGGGGCTCGCTGCTCGCCTCCGAGGACGGCTCGGGCGCCGGACTCACCTCGTCGGCGGCCCCGGTACGGTCCCCGGCGCCCTCCGTGCCGGAGTCGGACTTGGGCATGAAGAGCATGGCGTACGCGATCGCGCCGGCCAGCAGGAGCAGGATCAGCAGAAGCAGGGTCCGGCCGAGTCTGCCCGGTGAACCAGACCCCGCCCGCGACCTCTTGTGCCGCCCGTGGTGCGCGGGCAGTCCGGCACGCCGCCTGCGCACCAGCTCGCCCCGCCGCCGTACGACGGGCAGTCGGCTGGTGTCGGCGGGCGGCGCGGCGACGACGTTCACGCCGGCCTCCGGCTCGGGCGCCGAACGCACCAACGAGCGCAGCCAGCCGCTCAGTTCCTCGAAGTCGAGCCGCTCGGTCGGATCCTGGCGCAGCAGCGACTCGACGACCGGCCTGAGCGGACCGCACTCCTCGGCGAAGGCGGGCGGCTCCGCGCACACCAGCTGCACCAGCTCGGCGGTCGACTCCTCCGGGTAGGGCGCGTGCCCCTGCACGGCCCGGAACAGCAGCGCGCCGAGCGCCCACAGGTCGGTCGCGGGCCCGATCGGCGCCGCGAGCTGCCAGTTCTCGTGCACGGGTCCGGCCTGCTCGGGCGCCCATCGCTCGGTCACGGGCCCCACGACAGCCATCCGCGCCTGCCGGGCCCGCTCGGCCGCCAACGCGGTGGTCGGCCCTCGCCGCGCGGGTGCGCCGGCGTCCGGCCCGTCCCAACGGCCG
>Ga0307510_10005167_pt1 | contig 15506 bp, 17 predicted proteins | sample 12_EM_MG_FD_207224 | JGI IMG/M metagenome (GOLD analysis project Ga0307510, IMG submission 207224) | Populus trichocarpa ectomycorrhiza microbial communities from riparian zone in the Pacific Northwest, United States - 12_EM | ecosystem: Host-associated > Plants > Roots > Unclassified | place...
TGGTGGACTCAGCGGATGTGGCGGACACAGTGGTCGTAGCAGATGCGGTGAGTGATCCCAGTTTGCAGAACTCACATCTCTCCCTGTCGTCATCGTCAGATTCCCCATCGCCTCCCGAGTCCCACCACAAGCTCCCCATCTGTGCCCTTCCCACCTGAGGCTCGCGCGACTTCCCCTTCGCACGCAACTTCCCATCATCCGCCTATCTCCCATCCACCTTATTCAGCATATCGCATAACCACGAGGGCTTCAGCGTATTCGTGTCATTTCCCGCACGGACATCATCTCCATCCTGAATTCGTGCACTGGTACCAACTCAGAGATGAACTAGGTGCTGACGGTTATGGTTTCGTTCTGACGGCATTGCACTGGCTCGAAATGTGTGAGTTAAGGGCCTCTGAACAAGCTCTCAGGTCTGACCAAACCACTCGCATACACACGACCATCCCAGAAAAGAAAGGCGATGAGAATTTCACATCGTTGTGGCACGAAGTAGGACGTCCGCAGGTCCATGGTTATGACCTCCTCGGCGTCGTCTCACTGGACCCGTTGCGATTTGTCAGTATCGCAGACAAGAAGGTTGCGCGTGTCTTTGGGGCACCGCGTTGCTTTGTTAGGACTTTACGAGGACTGGGCGTGGTTGATTTAGAAGGTGAAGTCAACCGCACCCAGCGAATGACCAATTCGCTCTCAGAGAAGCCTCCATGACACAGGGAACGCTCCCCGTGAGCGCGGCCATTCCACCGCTCGGTTTGTCAAACAAGGCTACGAGCGACAGTCAGCACCAGCTTTCAAACCTGGCATTTCACTGCGATATTCTCATCATTGGCATTTTCCATCTCCCCGTCTCGATCTCGGCCTCGCAAAGACCATTCGAGGCTGAGCTACCTTCCCTTCGACGACAAACACTATTTTTACCTGGTGAGTCGTCACACATCTTCTAGAGCACGCAACAGCCAAAGCTAACGAAGGGGAGACTCCACTGGATTTGGCATTGCAACAGGGACACGATGACGTCACACAAATCCTTTTTAGAGAACGGAGGGGTTGTGACAATCAAGGACAAGGACAGGACATGTCAAACCAGGAGCACGACACCCACTTCAACTACAAAAGGCAGCACAGCTAGAACGTCCTTGTGCAGATCGCCTGGAACAACTCAGGTGCGCCCTACTGCTTCGACACGCTCCCGACGCAGTTCCAGTTTGTCAACGCCGTTGAGCCGCACTCTCTCAGAGCCACCTCCCCCTTCTCTAACGCGCGCTGTGTCCATCCACAAGTCATTGTACTTGAACCGCTGGACATTGTCGATCTGCCACACTGAACTCAAGGTCGGACGCGGTGGGTGTGGCAGACACGGGGGACTTGGACTTGCAGACGTGGCGGACTTGCAGACGCAGGGGACTTGCAGATGCAGTGGTCCAGTGGACTTGTGGACGCAGGGGACTTGGTGGACTGTAGACACAATCAAGGACCCGGGGGTATGGAAAGGAAGGGTGGGGTGTTTTGTAGTCACATAGCATCAAAAAATACCAGTATTTTCTGACAACAATGGGCGGGAAATGACCAAGAATCACCATTAAGCCAAGATCATATGACATCAGAAAGCAACAAGATTTTTGCCAAACGTTGGCTTCCATCGACACTATCTGATCGGAGTCTTGGTGAGCCACATAACGTCGAATGAAGTCACATAGTGTCGACTCATTTCTTGTTGGGCCTCAACGGCTATGTGGATCTCGCACGAATTCTCGTAGAGCGCGGTCCCGACATGTCGGCCCAGGACGAGGACAAGTCGACTGCGCTGCATTTGGCATCGGAGAATGGCCACGCGGATCTCGCACAGATGCTGGTAGAACGCGGCGCCGACCTGTCAGCCCAGACTGAGCACGGGTGGACTGCGCTGCATTTGTCATCCCACAATGACTATGTGGGTCTCTCACGGATGCTCATAGAGCGTGGCGCAGACGTGTCAGCCCAGAACGAGGGCGGGTGGACGGCGCTGCATTTTGCATCAGAGAATGGTCATGTGGACCTTTCGCGGATGCTCGTAGAGCATGGTGTAGACGTGTCAGCCCAGAACAATGACGGGTGGACTGCGCTGCATCTCGCATCCAACAATGGCCATGTGGATCTCGCACAGATGCTCATAGAGTGCGGTGCCGATGTGTCAGCTCAGAACAAGGGCGGGTGGACTGCGCTACATTTGGCATCCCACAATGGCCATGTCGGTCTTGCACGGATGCTCATAGCGCTCATAGAGCGCGGAGCCGACGCGTCAGCCCGTAGAGCGTAGCAACGGCATGGCATCCCAGGTCCCATAGATTACAATCGCGACAACACGTGTTAGTACGGACTGAGTAGCATAATTTCCTACTGTATGCCTATTGTCATGTTGTGCAGGCTGTAACAGCGTAGTCAGCGTCGTGGGTAATAGGAAAAGGCGATATATCCTACATGTAATGGAGAGATTTGAACCTGCAGGGTCCCTCAATTGGAAACGTCAGTGTAAACTATCGAGACCGCATGGGTCCACAGGGGGTCCCAGAATCTATAACCTAAAAGTATGTTGTAGAATATCAGAAGTTGTCCAATCCTCAGCGACTGCGCTGAACACCGAACTCTGTTTGAATCAAATATAGCCCCATAGCAGCTTCACTCCCATGTATCCTCTTAGGTTTTACTCGGAACTTGTATGTGTCCGAAGAGATCGAGATGGGGTAACCGTCACCTTGCTGCTCCATATTTCTTCAGGCCGCTCTCTCTTCTTAGAGAAGAAGCATTACCAAGTGCTCCTCACTCAACACCCCGTTGCATACTGTGCCATACGATGCGTCTTACGCTAAAATGAATCTCGCACAGAGAACTATTCTAGGGAGTCTCACAAATAATTCCCATTGAATTTAAAGTTCTTAACCATGTATTCTGTTCCTCAAATAGCGGTGCAGTCAGCTAAGCGTTTGCAAAAAAAGAAAAAAGAACAGGAATATCTCCACAGAGTAAACGTCCCCTAGTGATAGATTATCGCGGCACACCTAGCTCATGCCCAACCTCCTTCGAGCATTCCCTCGCTAACACTCGAGCGTCGGACGACACATGGCCTAGGTTTGAGCCCGCCTCGTTACCAGTTGTAATAGCACTAGCAGTTGTAGAAGCCTCTGCCGGCCTGCCACTGTAGTTGATCTGGACACCGGCAACTCGTTTCTTCTTGCCAGCAGCAGGCCTACTAGATGTGGCAAGGCGATCCCCGCGATCCACGCTATTTTCGTGGTACAGACGCGATCTCGCATGGCAAATCGTAAAGTGGAACATGCGCGAGTGCGACAACTGCTTTACTGCATCCGCGACGAGACCGGAAGGCGGTAGAGTCCCGTCGACGGCTTCGGGAGCGGATTGGGCGTTTCCACATCTCAGCCAACGACGGCGGACGAGAGTGTGTTACATACCTGGCTGCTCAGTTGCATATTTAGACAGTGGTTCTGAGAGAGCCGCCCATAGTGACCCCGACCACAGTTGGAGTTCTCGCTACTTGTATAGTACACATATCAGCTCCTCTTCTCGAACTCTGCATGGTGGCCAACACTACAAGGATAAAAGATTTGCATATGATTCCATAAATCAGGTAGCATGCCTCGGAAATGGGAGGTTCCCGCCAATCTGTGCATCTGCGACGTAATCAGCGAGCGTAGTGCAACAGCGGCCAATGAGAGCAAGCAGGCACAGCGCGGCGACCCTGCTCCGCGACGATTCATGAAATAAGAAAGGAGATATACTTAAATCGCCTTGCTGATATCTCCCAGGACCCATGGGACCTTACCTTTCGACGTTCCAGAGCAAGTGAGAAGGAGTAGATCGAGACGCCAATAAGAAAACCGATCCCTCAAGACCTCTCCTATGGGTGCCGTGCTACCCACTACCGTTTCGTTATCATTCTTACTAATCCGTGCAGCAGACTTGATGATTGGCTTTGGTGGATTAGTTCGCGTCGGCGGGTGAGCATCATCCTGTTCGTGCTGCAAGAGCCACGAGGATTGTTGTAAGACCTTGGCTAGATGGGTGATAAGACAGTCGGGAACGTAGTCAACACCGTGACAAGGAATAACATTGGTCTCAAGAGACATGATCAACGACACATCAAAGTTATCTCCTTCTCTTGCTCGGTGACGAGAAGCTATCTGTGGCGGAACTTATTCACACATGGCGCTTGAGCAAAGAGATGGAGACGCGGCTTGCAGCAAAAGGACACACCAGTCCGCAAGAATGTGCCGCGGTAAACAACGATCACATGCCTCCAAATGTTTTCCACCCTGACTGGAGATAATCCTGTGCAGTCGTTGTAAGCGTGCTCAGGACACGGGAATTCTGCGGGCTCGGTGAGGCACCGCTTCCACTTCCGCTGTCCCCACCGCCGCCCGCGAGGCTGAACGTGAGCCCTTCAGTGGGACAGGGGAACGCGACGGCTGCTGCGCTTATGGTGGTTTTTTTTTTTTTTTTTTTTTTTTTTTTATTTGGAGTTTATTGTCCACTGTTTACACAACAAGACATCGCGGTGCTACGAGAACACTACATAAGAAACCCAGGGAGTATATAACAGACTGTCGAGCGAAACGGATATAAGTAAAACAAAACGCATATAGTGCGTCAGGCCTCAAGCCAACCGAGAAAGTAATCAAGGGGGGTCTGGGCAAGGGGGTAACGGGCAGAGAAGAGAATTGCTACGTACGAGAAAAGTGGCAAGCGCCTCAGCGCCTTTCACAGTCCAAAATAAGTAATGGAAGGAGAAGTCCTTGAGTATGTGGGAGCGAAAGATTGAAACTAACGGACAATCTAACAGAATATGAGGAGCGGAATGAAGAACAGGAACGACAGCATCAGAATTCCGGGGGTGAGCCATGCGTCCGCGGACGCGACGTTGGCCGCCGTAGCGGGCAGCCGGAAGGCGTGCGCTACCTCGGTTGGGGGAAGGGGAGCGGGATGGGGTGAGACGTGGGTTAGCATGTTGTTCAGCCATAAGTGCTTCGAAGCCTTCGCCACGATTAGCGATGGAAACGACTGAACGAGGCGCGGCATATGGCCGTGCGACGGACGATCGCCCCTTGGGCCGGTCTCGGGTCTTCCCGGCTTGCAGCCGAGGGTTCCCGTCGCGGTCCAATTCGGTCATCGGGAGAGGGGTTTGCGAATATGTACATGGGCAGACAATGGTGTCCCCGGATGTGGGGCGCATGCGTTGGGAGTAGGCCCCACAGAAGCAGTGTTGGAAGAAAACCTGGAGAGCGGCCGACATAGCGCGGCGCTGCCCAAGGGACAGGGATCCGATGACGAGATCGGAAGGGAGGGAGGATTCAGGAACCGGGCGCTTATGGTGGTTCGTCGCTGCGCCCGACGAACGTAGTGGGAGCGTGGCTTTTGTGAGCAGTGAGGAACGCGTCGCGGGCCGTGGGCACTGCAAGGCACCCTGCTGTGCGGGGCGAGCACCTGCAGCGCAGTGGGGACGTCATCAAATAGCAAGTTAAAAAGGTTGGTGGTGAGAGGGAACGAGAGAGCGGCCAGTAGCGCGGGACAGTGGCATTAGGCATCGTGCGCACTGTTGGCAGGCCACGCGGGCAGCTCGGATTCGGGTAGCGTCGATGGGCCAAGCGGGCCTGGTGCATGTACGGGCTCCGGCGATCCGGCGGGAGGCTGCGAGGGTGGTGTGTAGAAGGCGTGAAAGCTAGAGCTGGAGAATGAGTTCCGGGCATGCGTCGGGGCCTCAGAACATACGGGTAAACACAGGAACTAATAGTGTTGAGGGCGATACTGTTACTCACCAAGCCCCCTGATAATGCCGGGGAAAGTAGATTTCGAGACAATGGAAGAAATTTTCGATGCGCCCGGTTATATCGATGAAAGTTTCTGGACTCGAGAGAACACCTTTAGCAAATCTTTGTCTGAGGAATGTGCGAGTTGTAGGCAGCTCGCGCAAAGATATGAAATAGGAAACGCACTAAAAGGAGAACACCAGCTCCGCAAAATATCACTTTTGTGGGTGAGAAGCCTGCCGAATAAGTATAAGAGTCCGGATGTATGAGGACTTCATGTCATGAGACGTACTGGACTGACGCCCTCTCCAATCGTCTCAGAAAAGGCATATAGGTCATTGACGGTCGGTTCAAGCCACTTGGTTATCCTTTCATCGCTTGATCGAGTTCCTGTACTTGTTGTTGAAGTACGGCAAGAATGGAGCCCGGAGCTTCGCAGGCCCGGAGCTGAGACGCGAGTGGATGAGAAAGCAGATCATTCTTTGTGTGCATTTCGTTGGCTTTCAAGGCGTAATAAATTGAAAGTTGTGGGAAGAGGGGTCCGCATGGTGAGTCTGAGACATGATGTGTGAGAGGGTTTTGGTGATCGTGTTGAGAAGAAAAGGCGAGTTCGTGGGCTTCGACAGTATATCGATAATGGAAATTAATTGGTGGGCGCTTTTGCCACGTTGAGTTTGGGAATAGCTGATAAGTGCGCAAGCCGCACGAGAAGCATACACTGTGCGAGACAAAGACACATACTGACTCGTAGCCAGTTGATTGTTTCTGACGATGGATTGCAGTCGCGTTAAACCGGCTTCACGGGCCGGGGGTCGCCAAACCACTAAGGGACGCTCATTCATTGGCTGGGACCTACACACGCGGATCCTCTCATCCGCCCTCCTTCACAGCATTGCCTCCACATGGGGGCTTCTCACAGATGGCGTAGGATCCCTCGAAAAAGTTCTGATCTTGGTAAGGTCTAAATGTTCCTTATTTACGGTCTAGAAGTAGGAGAACATCATCTCCCTCACACGCAGGCGCAACTTCAAGCACGAGTCTGACCACATGACACTCAATTCCGACAAGTTCCCTGTCTACGGACTGTCGACTTCCTTGGTTTCTCTCCAGAATTTGGCCTATCAAGGTGAGATAGGGAACATGAGGTGATGTACCCCGGCTCTCGTCCTTACTCTCACCACGCCGTCACTTGAACCCCTTCTCAACCTTCTCCGTCACTACCCTCTGCTTCATCTCCCTCGCGTCATCCCTTTCAATTTTCTCCGAAATAGAAGGCTATCCCTCCCAATTCAACCCGATGCCACTTCCTCCAGGCCCGATACTCAAAGAACTGAACGACGTCCCGCTCACACGCAAGCTCCTCACACAAGCGCTCTACGACCTCTCCGAGAGGCTCTACCGCTCGTTCAAGCGCCAGGTGCGCCTCGTAGTCCACGGCGGCGCCGTCATGGTCCTCCACCCGTCGCTATCCCATCGCGAGAGCACCCAAGACGTCGACTACCTCCACCGCTCATTCGTATCCGAGTATCGCGCCCTCGGTTTTCCCGATGCCGGCCAACGGCTCCGTACATGCATCGCGGAGACCGCACACAAGTTCGTCCTAGGCGCGGATTGGATGAACGACCACGCAGATGTGGCGCTCCCCTGGGCCCTCGAGTACGCCATGACTCCAATTCCCCTCTCTTAGACTCGGTTCACCCGAATGTACTGACGATCTGCTCTTCCATACCCGGCTTGCAGCCAAAGGGGGCACGTATACGACCCGATCTTCCTCGCCTCGACATATCGCCAAAGCGCAGTTCCACAGACGATCTTCAACGAGCGTGGCCTCGCGCTCGTCGCGGTGCCGTGGCCGTGGGCGGTCGCGCTCAAGCTCGCACGCTACACGAAGCAGGACCCGGCAGACTGCGCTGCGGTGCTACGTCTCGGCGTGATGCAGCGCGGCATCCACTGGACGCTCGTTGGGCTCGAGCAGTGGATCATGGAGCGCTGCCCGCCGATGGGTTATACGGGCTTCCAGCCCCTGCAGAAGCAGCAGCTTCGGCAGCGCATACAGGATGCGCTCAATCGGGCGTTTCCGCCTGGGTCACAAGGTATGCCGGTGTCGCGCGCGACGACCGAGACCTCCCTGTATCTCTCGCGGCGGGTACCCGCCTAATACTCCTGCGTGCCTTGTGCCATGATCTGACGCCGGACGTCGGACTCTTCTTCCTCCCCTGCGCCCCCGTTTTTTCTCAAGCTGTTGCTCATGTATCCTATCTAACGTCTCTTTGCTCTCTGTGTCTCGCTTTCGTCTCACAACCAAGTGCAATGTTGTCGTGCCATGCTGTGCTTATAGTTTCGTCTCACTTTTTATACAACCAAGGACAACCTGTACCATCACCGTCACATGTTATCCCTCAGACAAGGATAGCGTCCTTAATGCTGTCCATGTCCATGGAACCCGCATACCCACCGCCACCGCGTGTATATTTACAATCTGTAAATGAATAAATTTGTTACAAATATCATGGGTACTACGAGAGGCACTACATGCATGGATGCAACCATATAACCCCCTGTGTGCTCTGCGTTCCTAACAGCGTCCGCAGACCGTAGATACCGCCAAGTACGGCGGCGACTTGGCATATTACCGTCTATGTTGTTCCCATTCCCCATTTGATGCGAGGAGAAATCTACTGTTTCGAGGGACGGCGGCCGGTGATCATCGATCATTAATCATTGGTCACGGTACCCGAGAGACGATCAACACCCCTTAGCCCTGCTAACGCTATTTTATTTGACATCGCCATCATTCTTGCAGACGGGCGTAACTCCGGATCTACGCACGACAAGCCACATGACGTCAAGTTTGACGGCACGTCCTCGTTGTTTCATTCTAGGCTCCGGTTATTCAAGTTGCTGTAGGATGGTGATCTATTGCAGGATGATGCGTCCATTTGCCTAGCCGGGATGAATGTCAGGAAAGGGTCAAGTTAGTGCCACTCCCCCTGACTTTGACTGATGTAGATAGTAGGATAGTACTACATCTGGTGGGCGTACTGGATGATACCTTACCAGAGTTTATCTCTGATAAGGGAGGGCCAATCTGATGGCCGCACTGGCAGCTTCGGGCGATTACGCGCTAGTTATGACCATGTCATATGTGAAAGTGAAACAAAAGAACTCGCCACGAACGCGTAAATGGCAAATACGTGGTCCTCCTCGACTCCTCGATGTGAGCTAGTGCCGATTCCACCGACACTGTAATTCCCTGTGGAATGACTAGTTGCTTTTGAATCATAGGTCCCGCAGCGAGGGAGCAAAACTCAGCGCACAGGGCTATTTCAAACCGAGGAAGGAAGACCAGAACGAATCCTCGATACCGCCTGATCGTCTGAGCAAGAATAGGAGACCGTCACGGTGTCCTCGTCCATTAGGCGATTGCTATTGTACTACGTACTCTGAGATCCCAGACAAAAACCATGTGTATACTACACTTTCTACAATCCCAAATACGTGCCGCGACACCGCCACCGAGGTAGCCAGGTGCGTAACGCACCCCGCAGCTGGGATGTAGGCGTAAAACGTCGTTCTCGTTCTTATCTGTACTAATAGTGGGCATGGCCGTAAATAATATAATATTGTTTTTGTGGAAGCGAGAATTAGCGGCCCGAAGTTCAGATGTGGACATCCGAGTCGATGCAAAAGAGCGCGATATATTCACGTCCAATTGCCGCCCGAACTACCTAAGCATGCTGATGCAGAGCCCCAGGTGCTCGGAAGAGGGTGCGGCGAGGCCATCGCAGATGAGCATCATACATTAGAACGCAATCTTGATCGAGAATGGTACTTCTCCTGCAGATAACCGAGCGGCGGTGGACGTTGGCGAGACGTAAGATACGAACTTAGGTCGGACGGCGCATGCCGTCAAAAGCTGCCAAGCACCTCAAAGATGGTTTCCTATCCGACAAGTAGGATGTGATCCGGCGCCTGTAGGATCTGGTGAAGGGTCTCCAGGTCCAAGCGACGTAAGTCCGTGTTAGCTTGAGGCGGTGCCACTGGGCATAATCTGCTGCGCGGGGACGCCGAGAACGCGCGGCTGCAACGCCGGTTCGAGATCGCTGGGTGTGGTGGTAAGGTGGCGCGGGATGAGGGCGAGAATGTCATCGAGGGTGCGCGCGGCTTGTAGGCGTATGGGTTGCGGCGCGGCGGGAGGATGGAGAATGGGTGGCAACAAAGAGTATGGAGACGCGACAGAGCCACTGCCAGTGTCGCCATGGCCAGAGCATCGTGGCGTTGCCAAAGGCTACGCATGAACTCAGCGTCCCAGCAGAGCCTTGACGCGTGTGGCATCTGTCTATAAGCGCCGTACGATCAGTGATAATGATGAGAAGAGGAAGAGACACCCGCGCATGAATGCGGCATGATCTCCGTCGCGAGCACACTCATCTGCCCTGGCCGAGTCCGCCGAGTCCCACCAGCCTCCGCCTCACCACTGACGAGTTTGATCAGCAGAGTGAGAACGACTTCGGCTTCTGTCACAGGTTCAGCGGAGAATTTGTTTTTGAGTAAGAGAAAGACGATGCGAGCCCCACAGAGCGTTCAGAAAGCGTTTTGAGAAGCGGCGGGGAGAGATGGTGTTGGAATAAGAGTAGGAGTTCCGGGTGCTGTGAACACGACAGCAATATAAGGACCAGTAGAGGGCCTTGGTCTGCGTTTAGACAAAGGCGACGAGCGAAGGAGCCCGCGCCTCGAGAGGGGTATCGCTCGCTCGGCGCTCGGTTTTTTTCTTTTTTCTTTTTTTGAACAAAATAGACTGTCGACTAAACACGACCGTGCCGCCGGTCCGTGCGGCATCGCTATCGTTCGGTTCCGAGCCAGGCCGCGCGTCAGTGTTGCATGACCTTCCGCATTGCGATGTTCCTCTCGGTCGTGGAACGGCCTTTGATATTATATATTGCCACTCATCGTGTCATTTCGGCGCCTGGTCCGCAGCATCTATTCGTCGAATTTACCCACTGACGTACTTGTAGGGGTCGAGTAAATCCTCGGCTCTACTCATCATGTCCAATGAGGAGCAACCCTTTCAGATTACCGTCTCAGAGGAGGCACTTTCCCTCCTCAAGCGAAAGCTGGACGACGCCCGCTTTCCAGACGAAATAAATGACGCCGAGTGGGCCTACGGTGTTCCTCTGGCAGACATCAGGCGGCTCACCGAAAGGTGGAGGGACGGTTATGACTGGCGTGTTCACGAGCGGGAGCTTAACAAACTCCCCATGTTTACGCGGTCCATAGAAGTGCAAGGATTTGGTGAGATGAGCGTACATTACGTTCACCAAAGGAGCTCTGTGAGGGGTGCCATCCCTTTGTTGTTCGTTCATGGTTGTGAGTCACCATTCTATACCCCTCCTTTCTGTCTTCCCTCATCATTTTATTACGCGTGCCCCCCAGGGCCAGGAAGCTTTCTCGAGGTGACAAAGATGTTGCCGCTGTTAACAGCAGCTTCGCCTGACCACCCGTCTTTTCACGTGGTTGCCCCAAGCCTCCCCGGATTCGCCTGGTCGGAGGGAACGCGGAAGAAAGGATTTCGTCCAGAGCACTACACCGAGGTATGTGCCATAAGTTTGGCATATATCAGCTACGGACTCTCACAGCTGGGTCGCTCAGCTCTTCAACAAACTGATGATCTCTCTGGGCTACACGGAATATGTGACGCAAGGCGGGGACTGGGGTCATGTGGTGAGATACCCACATGGGCTGAATCCGTTCGGGGGTCGTGGTGCTGATCAACATCCTACCCCAGCTGAGCCTGACGACAGCGTCCAAATACGGTCCTACACACGTCAAAGCATCTCACACGAACCTGCCCATGTAAGCGGACTTTTTACTCGTGCCATCCCAGACCTCATCGTTCTGTAAAAACAATAAATAAACAGCTCCGACCCTCTCAAGTTTTACCAAGCACCCCTGGCATACATAAAATGCGTTTTCGATGCCTTATTCAACTCCAGCGAGAAGCAAGCACTTGCGGACATGAAGAGTTTCCTTGAGACAGGCATGGGTTACTATGCCTTGCAGTCGACAAAACCACAAACACTTGGCTACAGCCTTGCCGATTCGCCCGTTGGGATGTTGGGATGGATATACGAGAAGCTAGTCTCTTGGACCGACTCATACCCATGGGAGGACGACGAAGGTATGACCATTTAATTCCTTATCGGCACCCATTCCCTCGATTGAACGCTGGCTAACCTCCGATTTGCAGTGCTAACGTGGGTGTCGATATATTGGTTCTCCCTCTCTGGACCTGCGGCATCTGTCAGGATATACTACGAGCTCGCAAAGACCGGTGGTGCAGCCGCTTTCCCCAAGACGACTATTCCAGTCGGAATATCATTCTTCCCCAAGGAGCTCGGGTGGTTCCCCAGAGCGTGCGTGCCCATTATGCCGAGTCTTCCCATAAATACTAATGATGGATGTGCGATGCCTATAGCATGTTGCGAGCCAAAGGCAATATCGTATTCGAGTCGGAACACGAAGCTGGGGGCCACTTTGCGGCGTACGAAAAACCAGACTTGCTCGTTGGAGACCTGAGGAAGATGTTTGGCAAGTCCGGACCTGCGGCGAGTGTCGTATCTGGGTGTAGTGGCTACTGATCTGAAGTGCTCCCGAAGTCTTCTTGACTTTGTTTAACTTCTGTTTCTTACTTTCTTTGTTCGCGGGGCTACCGACCCGTCAATGTTTCCCGTCTTTTACGTACTGTATGGACACACAATCGAATCGAATGGACGATTCCTCGTTGGGTGACGTACGTGCTTGTGTGCGGTCCGTTGAGATCAATGTCCGCTTCCGGTATACAGGTCTAGTTCAACTCGAGCGACGAGGGTTTGCAGATGACGAACCACCTCTTTTTTTTTTTTTGGAATTCATAGTTTATTACGGGAAAATGACGAACCACCTTGGACTTCTTCATGCCGTTGAGGAAAACTTTGCGAGATTTGTCGTCGATCCAGGTGACAAAGTAGAGCAATCCCTAGTGAGAGCAGGTGGTGAATAACATGCAAACATTGGAGAAAACTCGGCCTAAGACTCACTGCGGTCCGTCATCATCCGTCTCTGGCTCTGTCTCAGACCATGCAGAAAGGTCATTCCGGACTTGAGTCGGCATGACTTCGAGGAGGTGATTGATGGCTTGGGACGTGCTCGGTCTGGGATCTGATGACAATGCCGGTGGCTTTGGGGGAGCTGGTGCACATGGAGTCATCGAAATGGCTGTCGAGTATTGCGGTAGACTAGATGGGGATCCCCTTGTATGCCATAAGGATGATGTCATCGGTGCTAAGGTGACTGAGCCGACGATGCCAGGCCAGGTATCGATCGAGTCCCTGGATGTGACAATTCCACCACTTGAGTGTCCTCTTGACCCATGGAAGCTCCGGATGATCGTCTTCGAACACTGCAACGATCCCTTTGTAGAAATGCTGGTAATTGAAGGACCCATCGAGCTGGGTCCACCCCTCCCGCCTCCCTAAGTCGTTCCACTTGTTCGGACGTTTGAGTTCGACGATCATAAATGGTGAGTCCTCATCCTCGGTGGTATCCTGGGACACGATGCCGTCGGGTTTTCCCACACCGTCAATCTGGAGTTGAAAGTTGACAGTGTGATATGCGTCCGATGGGAACCATATGCCCAGGATGTGGCTATAGAGCCCGTGGAATCGACATTCTCTTGCGGTCTCGCCAAGATTGCGAACACGAATTGAAGGACCCGTCGAGCTGGGTCCACACCTCCTTCTCGGTGAGAACAAGACGCGCCTGAGTACAACATCCTGTGAGCATGCGAAATACATGATGCGAACACGGGACTTACTTAAATAGCTGTATAAGCAATTGATCGAGGACGGTGAGTCATCTTCTACTATTCTCCTTCATCTGTGGGCCAGTTGTCGTTGGAAACGGGAGCCTTGGCCAGTTAACTTGTCATTTATGTTTATCTTCTCTTCTCCATTCCCCAATTGACTTCATTTCCTTAATGTATACCTGTCGTCGTACTCTGTAACTGTGTAACAGCATAGTTAGTGTTATAGATAATAGGAACAAGTGAAATACCCTTGTGAAGGGTACCTTGGAGAGGATTGAACCTGCAACCTAAAGGTCCTTGCATTGGAGACGTCACCATTAAGCTATTGGGTCACCCTGGGATGGGCTCCGGAAGCTACTAAGTAGCGTTTGAAGTATGGAGTACGCTTTGGATATCAGAAGTTGTCCAATCCTCGGCCCCAGCGCCTGCACAAGTGACCACCCGATGGCGGCTTCCCTTCCATGTATCTTTCGTATGTTCTACTCAGAACATGTATGTGCTTGACGACCTATATAGATTGGATAACCGTGACCTTGTCTTCCAGCTCTCATACTCGGGAAGAAACATTCCTATCGTGTTCCCCCGCCCGACATCCCATTGCATACAGTCCCGTACAATGCGTCTTACTCTGAAATGAATCTCGCACGGAGAACTATGCTAGGCGATCCCACAAAGAATTCCAATGAATTCAAGTTCTTAACCATTCGTTCTGTTCCTCAGATAGCAGTGCAGTCAATTGAGCGTTTGCCAAAAAGAAAAAAAAAGAGATATCGACAGACGTAGTCTCGCAGAACAAAGTATAAATTTGGAGGATGTGCGCGTGCTACCACCGCTTTACTGCGTCTACAGTGGGCTTGGAAGGCGGTAGAGACGCATCGATGGCCTCAGGAGCAGCTTGTGCCTTTCCACATATCAGCCAACGGCGGCGGAAGAGAATGTGTTACATACCGGGCGGCTCCATTGCATAGTTGAACGGGAATTCCTCCAGAGCCGCCCAGAGCGAACGCGACCATAGTTTGAGGTCTTGCAGCTTCTGCACCACAGATATGAGCTCCTCTTCTCAAACTCTGCACAGTGGATAACGTCGCAACGACAAAAGATATGCATATGATTCCATAAATCAGGTAGCATAGCTTGGGAATGGGAAGCTGACGCGAATCCTTTCATCCGCGACGCAACCAGCGAGCCTAGTGCGATATCGGTCGATAAGGCAGGCACACCGTCCTCCGCAACGATTCATGATCTATGAAAGGGGATATTCCAAATCACCCAGCTGATGTCACGTGGTAAGGTTAGCGCGGGATGATGGCTAGAATGTCATCGGGGGTGTGTGCGGTCTGTAGGCGGATGGGCCGCGGCCCGGCCCGGCGGGATAACGGAGAATGGGCGGCGACAAAGACTGCGAACGCGCGCCGGAGGCACTGCCAGTGTCACCGTGGGTGTACGAGGCATCGTGGCGTTGCCAGAAGCTACGCATGAACTCGGCGTCCCCGCAGAGCCTTGACGCATATGGCATCTGTCTATAAGCGCCGTATGATCAGTGGTAATGATGAGAAGAGAAAGACACACCCTCGCATGAATGCGGCATGATCTCCGTCGCGAGCACCCTCATCTACCCTGGCTGAGTCTCACCAGCCTCCGCCTCACCACCGACGAGTTTGATAAGGAGAGTAAGAACGACTTCGGCCTCTGTCGCGGGCTCGGCGGAGAATTGTTTTAAGTAAGAGAAAGACGACGTGAGCCCCGCGGAGCGTTCGGAAAGCGTTTTGAGAAGCGGTGGGGAGAGGTGGTGTTGGCTTGGGTGTTGGAATAAGAGTAGGAGTTCCGGGTGCTGTGAACATGAAGGCAATATAAGGACTAGTGGG
>Ga0307510_10005168_pt1 | contig 15504 bp, 11 predicted proteins | sample 12_EM_MG_FD_207224 | JGI IMG/M metagenome (GOLD analysis project Ga0307510, IMG submission 207224) | Populus trichocarpa ectomycorrhiza microbial communities from riparian zone in the Pacific Northwest, United States - 12_EM | ecosystem: Host-associated > Plants > Roots > Unclassified | place...
ATTATTTCCAAGCTTAATTAAGTCTCAAAACTTATCAATTCTCCAATTAAACCCTTGATTGGATGAATTAAATTAATTTCAAGCTTAATTAAGTCTCAAAACTTATCAATTCTCCAATTAAACTCTTGATTTGATGAATTAAATTAATTCCAAGCTTAATTGGATTAATTCCAAAGTTTAATTAAACCCCAAAACTTCCAATCATTTTGTCCTTAACCCAAATTTTAATTCATTCTTCATTTACTTGTTTTTCCAACATCATTATTTTTTTTTCATCATTTTTTTTTATTTTCAATAAATAAAATAATAATAATAATAATTAAAATAAAATGGTCAAAAATTGGGTTATGACAATGTTTATATTCTAAAGCAAAATAATATTACAATTCAAAATGCATATTGTGGGACTAATCTATATAATCAAAAGATGCGAAAGTAATCTACTCCTAGCTTGAATGTGATGGCCTTGAAAAGAATGCAACATATAATATATTATTTAAGAACAATCAATTAAATAATTTAATTCAACTAAATTACATTTAAATTCTTCCTTATCCATATTTCTTCTTCTTCTTCTTTTAAGAATAATCAATTAAATAATTTAATTCAACTAAATTACATTTAAATTCTTCCTTATCCATGCTTCTTCTTCTTCTTTCCTAATCATACATGATTCACCTAAAATATATCGATATCAATGTCTATCATTGATATCATTAGTTTCTCAATTCCATAAATGATTAATCAAATCTTGGATTATATTTAAATAATCAATTAAATAATTTAATTCAACTAAATTACATTTAAATTCTTCCTTATCCATGCTTCTTCTTCTTCTTCTTCTTCTTCCCTAATCATACATGATTCACCTAAAATATATCGATATCAATGTCTATCATTGATATCATTAGTTTCTCAATTCCAGAAATGATTAATCAAATCTTGGATTATGCCGATATCAATAAATTCCATTGATATCATTAGTCTCCTAATTATGGGATCGACTAATCAAATCTCAGGTGATGCTAATATCAATAAATTTCATTGATATCATTAGTCTTCTAATTTCGAGAACGACTAATCAAATATCGGGTAATGTCGATATCAATAAATTGTATTGATATCATTAATCTCCTAATTTTGAGAACAACAAATCAAGTTATGAGAAGTGCCAATATCAATAAATTATATTGATATCATTAATCTCCCAATTTCGAAAATGATTAATCATGTTTTAGATTTCCTTTGGTTCCCATTTATTTCTTTCATCATCACCAAATCATTTACTCACAATATCAAATACAAACATAATAAATTTACATATTATAATTAAACAATGCCTTAAATAATTATGCTAGAGATCAGGAACCTACCCGTAGTGTGTTGTGTCCTAGCTCCTGCTTCAGACTATGACCTGCTCATAATAATATCCCTTGCTATCACAGGATAATTTCATCATCATTAATCATTCCTCTTTTCCCCCAAAATCATCGAATCACTACACAATATTTTTAAATAATACTATTTGATTATATCTCCTGAAATCATACATGTACCTATATATTTTCATTTTAATATTTGAAATTCTATATCGACTGAACCAAATAACTTCAAACACATTTTCTATGATAATTTCATACATTATTTACATAACTTTTCTTCTTTATCCTTTTATGGCCAGTAGGTCGATATGTCCAATAAAGGGAACCACAAGTTCCCTTTCATATTCTTTCAATCCTTCCACACTAATTATCATCATTGGATATTAATACAATCCACAATACAATTAAAATACAAAATTTGAAAACTATTCTCCCTATATGCATCACATATGGTCGACCATATGGTTAAGTGGGGGCATTTTTTTTTATTTCACCTTAAATTGATGTTTTACCCAATATTAAACTACTATAATAATTATGTTTCAAGCATTAAACAAGCCATTAACACAATCAGTTTCTATAATCTAATTTTTACATAATATAAAACATCTCTTAACACAATAAAATCATGCTAAAACTCAAAATTAAGCTTTGATTAATGTTCCTTACCTCTTAAACAGGAATTTTAGAAATAAATATAGCAAGGAAACTAGTCTTTCTTTCATCCCTCTTTCTCTTCCTCTTTTTTTCCCAAAACCCGCCCTTTCTAGTTGTTTTTTTCTTTGATTTTTCTTTTAATTCCCTAGCTAAACTCCTTCTAGCCCTTTTTGATCTTTATTTTCTAGTATATTCTTGCAACTTTTAAGGAAAATTTGAAGAATTTTGGCAAAACCCTCCTCTCCCTTTCTTATGGTGGCCGACCACTCTTGGCTTTTTCTAGAAGTCAAGAGTGCATTTATACTCCTCCATTTATCCATATTTATTATTTTGCCCTTCTTTTTTAATTTCAAGTGTTTTTCATTTAACTGATTATCTGTTTTGTTGATATCCTTAAAAGTAAACCATGTTCAAGGGCTTTTAATCCTTAAAACTTTATTACTAAAATAATTATCACTATTATGTTTATTTTATTACAGGTTTACAAAATTTGTTTAAATTCTTCATGTACAAGCCAAATACAATGAAAACAAATTATTGAAAATTTTCATTTTGAATCAAATGAAAAAATCACATTTCAAGAAGACATTAAGAATTCATATATCAAATATCTTCTATATTCATACGAGTTATTATTATAAATTACCTCTCTAAAGAAAATTGATGTAGATTTCATTTATAACTAGTCTTTTCAATCATCATTCTATCATATCCTATCCATGTAATACAAAATGAAAAAAAATAAATAAATTCGCATAATGTTCAATGCTCTATTTCTAATTAGTAAACAATTGTTTTACATTTTTGGCATTATAGCAAAAAAAAAAAAAAAATTCCATTCATGACAAAATGACAATATTTTCTCAAGAGAAGGAATAGTAATATTTCGCGTGTTAGATTAAGTGAGCGTTTAGAAACGCGATTGTACTCGCGTTTTCAAAAAAATAAATTTTTTTTTTGTTAAAAATTAATTTTTTTATATTTTGGATCGTTTTGATGCGCTGATTTCAAAAATAATTTTTTAAAAAATAAAAAAACATCATTTTGATGTATTTCAGCATGAAAAACACTTTAAAAAGCAACCGCAACTACACTTTTAAATAGACTCTAAATAACTATTTATTTTTGTGTTATGGATGTTCTCTTTAAATTATTTTTTTATTTGAAAAAATATTAATTTAATATTTTTTTTAAAAATAATATATCACAGCAATAAAACACAACTAAAATCTAAATCATGGGCAATCATGATTTATATAATCCTAATAAGACTCCATTCGGCAGAACATGCTGACCTATCCCATCCATCCAACTCATACGTTGTACTTTCACTTTTGAATTTCCCTCCCAATGTTTAGGTTCAATAATATTTCTTTCAAATTTCCTGTCGAGTTTATTCCATCAACATCACCTGCTGCTTTAACAATAGCCTCTTTCAGTTTTTACAGCCCAGGGGTCGAGATCTTCATTCAAATTTAAAAATCAACATTTTTAATTTACTTAATGATGATTTAAGTATTATTTAATCACTCTCAAACGCCAACTGTCAGCGGTCAACATCCCCAATAAGTAATAAATATCATGAAAATAGTTTTGATATCCCTAGAATCGGGAAATTTAATGGAGGTTTTAAAAACCTTACCCCTACCCTCTTCTTCTCTCTCTTCTTAATGGTTAAAAAAGGATTCAAAATAGTCCTTGTTTACCAAAAAGGATTCAAAATCTACAATAGTCAAGACCCCATTTGCAGATGGGAACTCCCTTTTGATTTTGAGTCATCAAACTGAAAGATTTCCTCTGCAGAATCAATGGCAGAGATACTGAGCCACAAATCATAGAAGAAACATCTTTTCCTAGCCCAACAGAGGAAGAGGAGCTCTCAGCTTTTCTTTTTGGCTCATTCTTTTGGAACCCAGAGAACCTATAAAAAGCACCCCTTTAATGGGCTTTCTAGCTTTTATGCGTCTTCATTGCACTTTCTTTTTGTAGAGAAAGAGAAGGGGGTAACGTTCATTCTTGTTATATGTATTATTGCTTTTTTTATTATTTAAAACAATATTTTTTTTTTAATTTTTTTTAATATTAATGCATTAAAATAAACTAAAAATACAAAAAAATTGAACTTCAAGCAATAAAAAATATTATGTTTTTTAAAAAAGCATCACAGTAACAAACAGGAGAGTGAGAGAGAATCAAACTATACTCAAAATGGGTTTCGAAAAAGAAATGCAAAAAGGTGAATTGATTCACGGGATGGTCAGTGGGCGTATCTAGTACACGTTGCTCCAGAAAGTTAGAGAGAGGGAGAGAGAAATTTTCTACTGAAAGAAAGTGATCCGAGAAATGTTTTAAGAGACAGAAAAGTTGGTTTTTATTTTTATTTTTTATAGTTTGTTTTTGAAATTGAGAAGGTGAATAGATTGTATTTTATATATTTGCTATTTCTTATATTATTATTGAAGTTTCACTTGTTATGCGTCTGTCTTCTGATTCTTGTTTGTGTATTGTGAATACCTGAAGAGTATTTCGAACTCTTTTTTCCTTTATTTTTCAGGTTTTTTTTTTCTTAATCTGCATCTCTGATCTTTCTGTGACTCCTTTTGTCTTGTAATACAGTTTTTCACGAGGTTGTGTCAGATTTCTTTGTTTTTTTTTTAAAAGAACTAATCTTTATCTATTTTTTAAGGGTTTTTTTTTTATACTGCTCCCGCAATGCTCTCTTCACTTCTCTGCTTGCAACCTGTAAAGATTCTAAAGATCTTGCAGTTCTTGATTTTCTATCCTCTATAAACACTCCTCCTGGGCTCTTGTTTTCGGTTTCTGAAACATACATTTTGTTTTTTTGGACCCCTTTTATACTATTATTCCTGTCATGCCTCTTTTTTTTCCCCTGCCCATTTTTCACACTTCAAAAATAGCCACAACCCCTTTAGCTTCTTTGACATCAACTTTCTTTGTCTAGTTTTTTCAACTTAAAACTGTAGAGCATAAACAAATTGTTACTCCAAATTGGTGCTGTGCTGTTATATCAGAGTTTTAATACTTTGTTTATCTATTTAGGATTCTTGGCTAGTTGTATCTCTCTATCTGATTTGTCACATCAAGCTGTTCCTTGAAAGTAGAGGAGAGAGATAGATGAAGATGGGCAGAGCTTCAAGGTGGCTTAAGGGCTTATTAGGCATGAAGAAAGACAAAGATAAAGAAAGAGAGGATGTTGCCACACAAATTTCAAGTGACAAGAAAGAGAAGAAAAGGTGGAGTTTTGCCAAATCAGGGAAGGACGACGCTCCAGCGAATCGCTCTGGGAGCATGAAAGATGATGCCTGGCTTAGATCCTACCTTTCTGAAACAGAAAGAGAGCAGAACAAGCATGCGATTGCAGTGGCAGCAGCCACAGCTGCAGCTGCCGATGCAGCAGTGGCTGCGGCTCAGGCAGCGGTGGCGGTTGTGAGGCTCACCAGCCATGGCAGAGGGACAATGTTTGGTGGAGGGAGGGAGAGATGGGCTGCAGTCAAAATTCAAACTGTCTTTAGAGGCTACTTGGTGAGTGGATTTTTGAATTTCGATTTTGAAATTGATATTTATCTGGGCTCAAATTTTAAGTTCAAAAGTTGGTTTTCTGATCTTGGTGTATCTGGTCTTTGCAGTTCCTGCTCTGTTTGGTTAGATTTGTGTATTTTTCTTTGCACAGTAATGAAATGTTTCTAGATTTGTCAGGTTTTTTTACATTATAATGTTAATGGCACAAATGTTTTTCTTGGTTCATGTTATTATGCATAACCTTTACTTTAAAGCTGCGAAACACGAGGGTAACGAAACAGTACATATGCTTTTGACATGCTTAAGATGAGTTGCTTTGAAGATCCTTTTCAAATATTATTCAAATGTTACTATCAGTGTCTTTTTTTTTTAAAAAAAAAAACCTTCATGTTGACATGGTAATGAGGCTGATCAATGTTGGTACGAAACCATGCTTTCCTTGAACTGTACATATGTGCCTTCCATCATGTGCTAAGACAAGTAGATTTAATAGGTAATGGAACAGTGCACACGTTTTTTAGGGTCAATGCAATGTTCGTATGTTTTCCAGGTTTCTCTTTAACTGGGCCATTGATTTGTTTTTGTTCCTTTCATTCTTCATTTTGGCGGATTTGGTGCACTTTCCTGAATCTGAAATTTGTATTTGAAACTTTGCCTTTCTGGGTTGGACCATTGATTGGAAATTCTTTCCCTTTTTTGTTTCACTTGATTCCTCCATCCAGTTACCTTCTATGATTGATTTGAGAGTAATTTTAGGTAATTCATTGCAATGTGTTTTGTAGACTAATTGCTCTTTAATGAGTTAAATTTTGATTTAATTTCTCAGGCTCGAAAAGCTCTTCGCGCATTGAAAGGGCTGGTTAAGCTACAAGCAGTTGTTAGGGGCTATTTAGTCCGGAAACGGGCTACAGCAACCCTTCACAGCATGCAAGCCCTTATAAGAGCTCAAAATGCTATTAGATCTCAACGCGCTCGTCGTTCTTTCAACAAAGAGAATAGATTTTCTGAACACAGACCACGAAAAGCCATTGTAAGAACCAAATTTGCGTTCTTGTATATGCTGTCCCTCTTCTTATTTTGACAAAAAAAAACCGACATTTTTTTTCTTGGGTTCCAGGAGAGGTTTGATGATACTAGAAGTGAATTTCACAGCAAGAGGCTATCTACATCTTGTGACATGACTGCATTTGATGAAAGCCCTAAGATAGTTGAAATTGACACCTACAAGCCAAGATCAAGGTCTCGTAGAATCAACGTTGCCTCATCGGAATGCGGTGAAGAACTTCCTTACCAGGCTATCTCGTCACCTCTTCCATGTCCAATGCCAGCTAGAATCTCCATACCCGAGTGCAAAGGATATCAAGATTTTGAGTGGTACTTCAATGGGGAGGAGTGTAGGTTCTCCACTTCACACAGTACTCCAAGATTTGCAAACTCTGCCCAGTCCATTGCCCCTGCCACTCCTGCAAAGAGTATTTGCGGAGATGCTTACTTTAGGCCTTATTTGAACTTTCCTAATTACATGGCAAACACGCAGTCTTTTAAGGCCAAATTGAGGTCTCATAGCGCGCCAAAGCAAAGACCAGAACCGGGGTCAAAGAAGAGGCTTTCACTCAATGAAATAATGGCATCAAGGAATAGTATAAGCAGTGTTAGAATGCAGCGGCCATGCACCCAAGTTGATGAACATTTGGTCATTGACGGATTTGTTAGTGAAGAGGTCCATCCTTATCAGAAGTGATTTAAAAAGGATGACTGCTAGAAGAAAGTGGAAGCTGGAAGTAACAAGACTTTGTTTCTTCTCAAAGCTTTTCACCTCAACTAAATGCTGACAAGCAATAGCGCACAGAACAAAGAATGCTTTGTGTAAATTCTTTACAACAGTTTGGGTGATCGATCATGCTGACTTATCAATGAAATGAGAGTTTTATTTCGTTCCACAATTAACTTTCGGTAATGAAAGTTGCATTGTCAAATAACACGACTTCAGTATTGCTTTGTATAAAGTGTTGATTCGAACAATATCAAGTTCTCTGCCCCCATTTTCTAAACACGAATATGACGACCTTTTCACAGTTGTGAAGACAACAGCAAGGCAACAAACTATAACGATAAAGAAATTTACTAGCCTGGCTTCTGTGAAGCTTCCCTGTAGTTTCCTACTAGTCAAGACTGCCTTAATTAATTATTAGGGGTTATGCGGGTGAGGTCTGGTGGAGGTGATTCTTTACTTTCAAAATTTAAAAGTCTGAAGCTGAAGTTATTTATTTATTTATTTTTTGGACCAAGAAGCTGCAGTCAAGGCGGGCAATAGATCATGGGTTTTGAAATAAGCAAATGGTCAAGAACAACGGTTGCCTCTTTCTTGTGCACTCTGCACTGATGTCTTGAGGTACACCAAATGCTAGTAGTTCATGCTGTTGTTAAGAATCTTATTACAACACATAAATTAGATTAATTTCTTGTTTACGTTCTTATAATCTCTTAATTAAACCCTCCCTTGATAAAAGAGTGGAAAATAAATGGTGACAAATGCAATGGCTATCCTTTGATCTTCGTTTAGTGGGAAGATTTCTTACATATAGCGAGATTGATTTTAAGGGCATGAGAAACAAGGTTGCTAGTCTATGGTGGCCAAGTAGAGGTATATGTATCTGGGACATCTCAATTCTAGTTGTTATTTGTTCCAATTCTTTCATCAAATTGTTATGAAAAGGGTACGCCATGGACTTTTAACAACCATCTCTTATTGCTCTATTAGCTCAAAGAAGGTGAGGTGCCTAGCCAGATTGCCATTAATCATGTAGAATTCTGGGTTCAGGTGCATGATCTACCAATGAGATGCATGTCTATGGGCGTTGGAAAACAACTTGGAAATTTTACTGGCACATTCATTGATTATTATTTGAATACTAATAATGGCGTTTGGAGGACCTAAACATGAGTATCCGGAAGTTCAAAATGGCGAGGTCCGCAAGGAATGGAGAGCATGGCTCAAGGTGTTACATTGAGGCCAATAGGAGAGGACGACGACAAGCGGTCGAGGGAATGTAATGGGGTGGAGGAGAAAGGCTTAACAACCGTTACATCTATTATCGGCCAATAATTAAGCACACTATTTAATTCCATGATCCAGGAGGCATTTCAGTCACATCTGTTATAGCTGACATTAATAACAGAGAGGGAAGTGCTAGGGTTGTTCAAGAGAAGTTATTTGGGCTAGAAGAGTTGGGCCTTTAGCTATTTGATGATAGAAAGAAATGAAGAGTGGGCTTAAGACATTGTAATACAAGTTTAATGGGCTTTGTAAACGAGATTACTTTTGTTGGGCTAACTTTCTTATCAATGGAGATTGTGGGCACATCTTATAAACATAGAGTAATGGCAGGACTTGATGACTAGGCTTGCCATGAGCCATGAATTGTTTAAGTTGGAACTGTCGAGGACCTAGTAACTCTAGTGCAGTTCAAGCTCTTAAAAGTTAATGTTGTCTAGAAATCCAAATGCTATTTTTCTTTTGGAGACTAAAGTTGATAGTAGTAGAATTGAATCTATTAGAGGGGAAATTAAGATTGATGGGTGTTTTGCAGTTGATAGATTGGGAAAGAGGGGTGGTTTAGTTGTGTTTTGGAAGGGTCTAAAGGTTGTTATATTAATTAGATGCTCTCAGAACCATGTGGATTTAGAAGTGGTGGGTACATACTCTTTTCAATGGAGATTAATGAGTTTTTTATGGGTTTCTAGAATGACATAGGCACAAGGAATAACGGAACCTTCTAAGAACCCTTAGTAGAGGATCTAATCTTTCTTGGGTATGAATTAAAGATTTTAATGGTTTGCTTCGGTTGAAAGATAAAAAGGGAGATAATCCTTATCATTTATCCTTGTTACAAGGTTTTTAAAATGTTGTAGAAGACTGCAACCTGATTGATATTCTTCTTGTGAGCTATCCATTCACTTGGGAAAGGGTAAAGGGACTCCTACTTAGGTTCAAGAACGTCTAGATAGGGCATTGTGTACTAATTCTTGACAATCTCACTATTAGAATGTGGGGCTCCTTAACCTCACTATTGGGACCTCTGATCACAATCCCATTTGGTTGGTAGTTCATAAATTGCTTTTCTTTCATAAACACTTCAGGTTTCATTTCGAAAACATATGGAATACGAAGTCAGACTTAGGAATTGTGATTTAACAAGCATAGACAAAATCAGCAGACAAATAAATTCTTGATAGATTTCAGAAATGTTCATATCATCTTGTTTAATAGGGAAGAAACCTATCAAAGAAATTCAAGAATGAGATAATGGACTGTCACAATTATCTTTAAGCTTTGCATGGCCTTAGGGTTGTAACATCAACAAAGGCTTATTTTAGGTATCGAGATAAGCTTTCCTAACTTCTATCCTAATAGGAGTTGTACTGGCATCAATGTGCGGATAAAGATTGGCTAAGGGATGGGGTTAATATAAATTTTTTTCACGCATCAACATCTATAAAAAAAAAAAGACAAAACAAGATTAAGAGGGTGTTTAATGATGTGGGGGTGGAATTTGAAGATGAGGAGGACATGAAAAATATGGTGTTGGATTATTTTCACCAATTGTTTAGTGAAAGTCCTAACTCAAGTGACTTTGTAACAAACCATATGGCCCCATGTATTTCTGCAGCAATGAACTCTACTTTGCTTTCACCATTCCAGGATGAGGAATTCTAAAGGGTCATGTTACAAATAGGAGCAGATACTTCCCCAGGAACTGATGACTTAAATCCTAAGTTCTTTTAACAATTCTAGAACTTAATAAGGCCAGGTGTGTGTATTGCTTATGGGTATTGCATGAAGAGTAATGATTTCCCAACAAAACTTACCAAGACCATGCTTGTATTGATTCTCAATGGTGACAATCCAATTTCCATAAAGGACTATGGGCCAATTGCTTTATTCAATGTCTTGTATAAAATTATGGCAAATGCTATAACTAACAGACTAAGAGGAATTCTACACGAAATCATATCACCTGCATAGGTGAGTTTTATCCTAGGAAGGTCAATTATTGATAATATCATTATTGCCTTTGAAACCATCCACCATATGAAGCAATGCAGGAAAGGTAACAAAGGCTTAGTAGTGACAAAATAAAATGAGATTACTTGTAAGCAATTTTGTTGAAGTTGGGATTTAATAGTGGTTAGATGATCTAATTATGTTGTGTGTTACATCAATTTCTTATTTTGTGTGTTTGAATGGAGCAAAGGTTAGACCAATTCAGCCAGGAAGGGGTCTACGACAAGGTGATCCATTTTTATCATACATGTTTATTCTTTGTAATGAGGGTTCATTTGCTTTAATCAGACGTGTTGAAGAAAATAGAGACATCCATGGGGGTAAGGTTTGTCGAACAACTCCTTCTATTTCTCATCTGTATTTTGTAGATGATAGTTTTATGTTTCTTAGAGTTACTACACATTAAAGCACAATAGTTAAACACTTGCTTCAACAATATGAGATTCAGGCAATTAATTTTGCAAAATATGGTATTTACTTCAACAAAAATATAAGGGGTGAATGCAAATCACACATTTCAAATATCTTGGAGGTTCACAACCATTTGAATCATGAGAGACATCTTGGATTGCCATCTCTAATTGGTAGAAATAAAAAGGGTTGTTTTTTCTTTTATCCATGATCGATTATGGAAAGGGATCCATGGTCAAATAAGATGTTGTCGAAAGCTGGAAAGACTGTAATGATATCTTCAATGGCCCTAATCATCCCAAAATATCCAGGTAAAATGTTCATAATTTTTTATCTCTTAAGATAAATATACATATATTTCAAAGCATTAACCAATTTAAAACTCAAGAACAAATATTTTTGTTCATTGAATTTAAGGCTTTTTAAAATCATTTATTGCCTAAAGTTATTTTATACATTTTCTATAAATATATTGACTTTATCATCGAAAGGTCTTGAAGTCTTCTTATTTGGAACTGTTTTTACAGGTACTTAGACTTCTACTATAAGCTTGGAGTTCCTTAGATTAAAAAGAAGAAATCAAAGCACTTGAATATAATAATTAATCACTATCTCAAACACTAAATAAAATTTTATTTATATATCTTAGATTTTAAAATATCATTACCCACTAATTTTTTGACTGATTAAACATTTAATTTAGACCTTCAACACAAAATATAGCGACCATATATCCAAATCAAGAAAACTAAGTATAATAAAATAAAATTAAGTGTCAATGTCCACTACTACCTATCTTGATTTTTGTTTTAGGTGGTATAAAAATGCCAAGCCTCAAACAAAAAAATATTGCAAATTATATATTGTCTTCTTTAGAAGATGGGATGAAAATCAAACCATGACAATCAACCTCATCGGACCACCATTGTAGCAATCCAACAACACCACCGCATTCTCATAACACCCACAATTTGATCCAAAACACCATGACATTGGGCCGCCGTCGTCGTTAAGAAGGAGAAATAGGATTCAAATAGAGGAAAAGGAGGACAAACAATGATAAATAGGATCTTCATATTCTATCTTTACTTAAATCTTAGGCTGTAAATTCTTAATCATAAAAGAATAAAATATAACCACAAATCAATATGTGGTATCCACTGAAGAGTTGAGAGCATAGAAAACGGGAGGAGGCCATGGAATTATTGGCTTAGAATGAATTAAGATTAAATCACAAATTTCGAATGAACATCAATGGACCATGTATATATTTAAAAGTATAATAATGTTTATTTAAAAATATATTAACATTTTTTAAAAATATAAAAAAAATATTGATTTAGAACAAAATAATAAAAAATATTAAAACATTTTAAAAAAACAAATATCCATTTAATAAAACAAGCTTTTTCTGGTCAAATCAATTGCTATTTTTATTTTCTGGATGAGAAAGAAAAAAACATGGTACTTGGTTGTGGTAAAATTAAAGGAAAAAACAATGTAAGTGGAGTCAGGAAACTAGCTTGGAATATTTTATTTTTATAAAAGAAATTAAAACAAAAACAAAAATAACGATGCAAATTAACACATGGACGCAAACGTATCTGTAATTAGAGAGAAAGAAAGAGAGCGAGCAAACTCGATCTGCATGTTTTCTAGATCCCATATCATATTCAAGAAAGACACACCCATTTAACACCCTTACTTCTTGAAATCAAAATCTAATTAAAAAAGAAAAAGCAAGACCCCTCTTCTTGTTCGAAGCCAATCCTTTTCTTTTCGTGTTTTTTTCCGGGTCTCATTTCTTTTTAGCGGTGTTGCTGTTTGCGATGGAGAAGAAGGTGGTGGTAGCTGTTGTATGTGTGGCTGCGGTGGCCGGGGCTGTCGCGGCGGCATCAGTTGTGAAAAGGAAAATGAAGAGGGACAGGAGATGGGCCAAGGCAATGGAGATGGTGAAGGAAATGCAGGAGAAATGTGGAACTCCGATCGGGAAATTGAAGCAGGTGGCTGATGCCATGGTTGTTGAGATGCACGCTGGCCTTGCCTCTGAAGGTGGCAGCAAGCTTAAGATGCTTATCAGCTATGTCGATAATTTGCCTTCTGGGTATATCTTCTTTATTTTTTCTTTCAAGTATGTATGGATGTATGCTAATGTCTGAAATGTGTATATGAGATCCAATTGGACTCGAATTGTGTTTGTTTATGCATGTGTGATGAAACTGATCTGCTCACTTATGTCTATTTGATTCATTTTTATATGTAAAGAGGCATCAGACAATCACATATATATATATACTCTCTCTCTCTCTACACACACACGCTTGCATACATGATCCGGTTTCACTTGAATGTATGTGTACATACACCATTTGATCCATTTTGAATTAATCAAGGTGAGTGCTTGATATTGTTGTCTAGAGTTTATTATTGCACACTCGCATATGGCTCTAATACGTGTTGTTCAATCTTTGCTGTTGTGTTGTATGAATGTATAGACCCTTGATGCAATGGAACTTGAGTGTCTTGTGGATTTTCTTGTTTTTTCATTTTCACATTGTTTTTTCTAAGTAGATTATTTAGGTGTTTAATTTCATGCCTTCCGGAACGATATTTAAGCACCACAATTGATTTCTGTTGAGGTGATTAATTTTGTTCTGGATCATTTTGAATTAATTCACGTCTTTTGATTAATGTTGAATCTTAATCAAATGAATCTTGACTTGTGCTGAGTGCATGAAATCTGGAATTACCTTCTTTGCATGGATCATAGTTTTGTGATAACAACTTGCAAGTATTGTCTTCGATGGTGTGATAAATGACAGAACATAAGTTGTACATTGCCATGTGGATAAACATTGTAAAACCTTTTTAATCCATCAACAAGTGGGAACATGTATCAGAGAAAGTTTTATTCTTTCCCTGAAGATTTGTTTAGATATATGAGACAAGATTTTAAATTTATTGTTATTTTTATCACAGTGATGAGAAAGGATTGTTTTATGCGTTGGATCTTGGTGGAACAAACTTCCGTGTATTGAGGGTGCAGTTGGGGGGGAAGGACGGTGGACTTGTTAATCAAGAATTCACTGAGGTGTCAATTCCACCAAATTTGATGATTGGGACTTCAGATGTAAGTCTGCTTTTCGTTTCATTGTTAATGCTATTATAGTCAGTTAATCCATAATAAGGTCTTTCACTAACAAATATGATTGCCATTCCAGGCACTTTTTGACTATATTGCAGCAGAACTTGCAAAATTTATTGCTCAAGAAGGTCAAGAGTTTGAACTTCCTCCTGGTAAACAGAGAGAGTTAGGTTTCACGTTCTCATTCCCTGTCATGCAAACGTCCATTGCTTCTGGGACCCTTGTTAGGTGGACGAAAGGCTTCTCTATAGATGACGCAGTTAGTATTGATTGCTTGATCTCAGATTTATGTTTTTTGATATTTCAATGCTGTACTGGTTTTTGAACTGATATACTGTTAGAAGCACATACCAAAACTAAGCCAGTGGATGTACATACATCTCCGGGATATTTCTGTAATTAGTTTAGTAATTTGAGTTTGTGACTCAAAACAGGACTCATCTTGATTTCTGGGTAATAATAGGTTGGCCAAGATGTGGTGGCAGAATTGACTAGAGCCATGAAAAGACAAGGCCTCGATATGCGTGTGTCAGCTCTGGTAATTTAAATCTGGACTCCCATGACAAGTTATAGGATCTTCTTTTTTGTATTTTTTTATCTGCTGTTTAATGATTTTGCATCAGGTATTGAGTAGGTTTTCCATTTTTTCCCCCTCTTCATTCTATACCTAACGAACAGTGTTGATACTAGGTCAATGATACGGTTGGAACACTAGCGGGAGGTAAATATTCCTACAAGGATGTTGTTGCTGCTGTGATTTTAGGTACTGGATCTAATGCTGCGTATGTGGAACATGCACAAGCAATACCAAAATGGCATGGTGATCTGCCAAAATCCGGCGAGATGGTCAGCAAAGATTGCTATTCTTGGTTTATTTTAATGCTAATAGTAAATTACTGAAGTGCTGAAATATTGCAATGTAGGTTATAAACATGGAGTGGGGTAACTTTAGGTCATCTCATCTTCCACTAACTGAGTATGATCATGCAATGGATAATGAAAGTTTAAATCCCGGTGAGCAGGTAATTTTCAATTTTAAGTTATGTAAGTCCATTAATTTTTTTTGTTGCATGCCTAGCAAAAACTGTACTGTTCATATTATCTATTCAATGTTTTTTTTTTCTTTACAGATTTTTGAGAAGTTAATCTCTGGTATGTACTTGGGTGAAATAGTACGAAGAGTTCTACTAAAGATGGCTGAAGAAGCTGCTTTTTTTGGTGACATTGTTCCTCCAAAACTCAAGATTCCCTTCATACTGAGGTAAATCCAATTGGCTATAACCTAAAGAGACAAACCATCTTAT
>Ga0307510_10005169_pt1 | contig 15504 bp, 19 predicted proteins | sample 12_EM_MG_FD_207224 | JGI IMG/M metagenome (GOLD analysis project Ga0307510, IMG submission 207224) | Populus trichocarpa ectomycorrhiza microbial communities from riparian zone in the Pacific Northwest, United States - 12_EM | ecosystem: Host-associated > Plants > Roots > Unclassified | place...
GCCCGAAGTCCTGTTTTTCCTAGTTAGTGTTAGAGACTCTTGTCGACGAGTGTAATCAGGGCGTAAAAAACAACAAACCTCCTTCGCTGAGGTCTAGGTGATGCATGGCAAGAGGCGAGGATGATAGACGGTTAGGGGTCAGGGTCTTGCACGTTCCACTTATTCCGACTCCCGGAGCCAACTTTGGATTGCCGAACGGAATTAGGGGGCCATCGAACTTCACACTCACACTCACATACTGTGCTAGTCACGACATGCACGAAGATGGATTTGTGATGCCATGTATCAGCTTGAGCATCTTCTCCTCGGATGGAAAATCCAGCTGCTTGATTGAAAGGTGCGACCAGCGCGACAAGTAACGTACATGCAATAGTTGGTTGCGAAGAAGAATGCCGGGGAGAAAGGAGCTGGTCACGTGGATCCATTGAGCCGAGCCGACTTGCTTCTGTCTGTCTGGTCTGTTGAATGTGAATGTAGAAGATATGGACATTTAGAGACGGCTTGCTCCCTTAAATACAATACTGGTTACGGAGTTCTGTACGAGGAGGTAGCCAGGCTGTCTTGTGTCAAACGACGTGGACAATAAACTTCAATTTAAAAAAAAAAAAAAAAAAAAAGATCAAAATCACAATAAAGCGTCTAAGCGACCAACAGACTGAGACCGCCCAGCCTCCCTTACTGTACCATTTTGCATCATTCATAAAGCAAGGAGACTCCCCCCGGACAGACTCCCGTAGCGATCGATTCATGTTGCATCGCCTCGCCGTAGCCTCAGATAGCCGATTCCAGAATGTTCGTTAATCGCTATTGCCCATTGCCAATTTCGCTGTCATATCAACCTACTACAGTGCTACTAGTACACGCCTTTTTCTGCACGATCCCAATTATGATGAGATTTAAAGTGACGAGTTTCCAACTCCTGCGTTTTTTTTAGTAATCTTAGTGGCAGTGGATGTGCCTCGTGCGGAGAGTCTATTCGCGTATCAGAGACGTTTTGGAGGTCTTGATATAGAATAGATTGTGTACCCGAACCTGAGAGACTGACAAGATTCGCTCCTCACTTACATGGATTCAAGACTATTCAGGCAGGCAGAGGGGGAGTCACTGTCATGACGCCCCCAGGAAAGACTGAGCCCAAAATGCATGGTCGAGATATATGCCGCGGACGTCACCTGCGCTGCCAAAACAGCGAAATCCGCGCAAGTGGGCTTGGGCGGTGTCTGGCCACGCCGCCGATGAGGAAAGGCGTCCGCAGTTGCAAGCAGTCAGATCTAGTCAGAGTTCGCATGACGCCCTCATGTCATTGTGTCGTTGCAGGCCCGTGAAATACGAGAGAGGCGTCATCCAGAGGTACGGTGACCCATTCGCTGCATCGGATGGGGCATGGCCTTGATCTCATCTCCGATGCAGCAGTGAGTTGAGCCCTGAGTGTCGGCAAGATCTCGAGGGGTTCGCGATTTCAGACGATGGAGTGATCATAAACACTCAACAATGAGGGATCTCACAGTCAGTCTTTTGAGAAATGAACGAATGTGCATGTTCACTGATCTACATGTCTCTACCCCAAAGGCGTCAAGCACGGAAATATGAAAATGAAGGCCAGTAAATAATATCATACAATTAAACCTACGATTCCCCAAGCAGCGAAAATGTCCGGGAGTACTTTACGATTGACAACGCCTATTCGGGGTGCATGAGCAATGCCGGACAGGGAAAGAGACGTGGCAAAGCTAGAGCTCACATATAATAAAGCCCGATGAAAGATATGCACATGAGAGACCTAACAAATTATACAGTTCGTGTCCGAGGCGTTCGTTTGTTGCAACTTGACCCCGAGCTCAGCATTCAGTGTCCCATCAGCATCGACGTAGGACGAGGCACTACGGGCAACAATGGGTGAACTGAGAAAATGGGGGAACGTGAAAGACTCACTCGTTTTGGAGGTTCGCTCCAGGTAAAAATTTATCGAGAGACACAACGATTTCGCGCATCGGACCACCAGGCGAGATCTGGTAGTTGCCCGTCTTTATCGGGAGCGACGCTACCGGGCGATGTTTGCCATGGGTGGGAATCTTTCTTGGCGGCAGAGGTAGGCCGTGGAGCGCCATCCGTTGGGGTATTGATAATGCATCCATCGCAGGTGGTGTCGATGGGGAGGGATGATCAACGATAGAGAGGCAGGCGTCGACCCATGAGGGCGAACTACAATCGCAAAGACCAAGCGAGACAAGCCACTCGCCGGGACGGCCCGCATACATATGCGGCCCATTGGACACGCCCGCGACAGAAAACGCAAGGTACCATAATCTCCCTGAGCAAAGTCGAAAACAAATCAAACAACTTAGCAACGGCTCCGCAACTGTACGTACCACGCGCGATGAATTCGATCCTTGCCAACTTGGACACGCGCATGCGGAGCTGGAACTGTGTGATGGAAAAGCGGACAGTGAACGCCGCTCCGGCGGCCGCGCCACTGCCGCCAGCGCCGCCGCGCGTCTCCATCACCTGGACGGTATCGACGGTATCCGTGCCCCCGAGCAGCACCCTGTCTGTCCCAGAGCGTGGTGAAAAGGCGTCGTAGCGCCTCCCGAGGCGGTGGAACAGTGCATTGTCCGATACAGTCATGCACGCGAGGCGTGCATCCGCGATGCTCTGAGGGCTCAGCGGGATCGATGTGTCCATGATCGCGAGCACGAGCGCGTCGTGATCACCGAACGACGGGGTAGTCGTATGGCCCTCCTTGACGGGCGCTGGTGCTGCGGACGATGAAGCTGAGCGCTTCAGGATCGCCCAGTAGATGGGGAGGTGACCCTCCACAAAGGGCTCCTGGATCAGCGCGGAGAAGTTGAGGCCGTGCGCGCTGCACGTGTCGGCGCAGTGGCCGAGAACGGTTATCCATTCGTGCTCGCAGGGGCGCGCTTGTGAGAGGAGGTCCCGCAGGAGGCCCTGCGTTGCGCTGCGGACTTGCTTCGCCGTTTTGGAGAGGCCGAAGATGGAGGTGGGGAACCACCGCGAGGAGGTTGTCGGCTTTGTGCGAGCATTCGGCTGACGCTTCGATAGGGTTGTCCGGGAGGATGACCGGGAAGTAGAGGACGAGTCGGTTGAGGGTGGTGCGAGGTTGACCTTCGAGTCAGAGGAACTTCGAAGGGCATGTTGGTACGGCGGTGGTGCGTCGACGTCGTTGAAAGCTTGAGATTTGTCGATCATCGTTACTCGCTCCGATGTTCGGTGATGGGATGGGGTAAAAATGAGTCAGGGGGTCTTCGAATAAAAGACTCTGCCGGCGCCAATGCGCACAGCTCCTTGGAGCGCAGCGCTGCCGTCCCGGTTATGGCTGTGCTTATTGTTGGCGGTGGACTTCCATTCCTTCACATTAAAAGAGGGTGTTACCCAATCGTACTCGCTCCCTTTCGGAGCACTGTATTTACATAGGACCCAAAAACGATGATATCATGAGGACAAAACGAGAGAACAGTAGCTACAGGAAAGCAATGTGTGGGCTGTGGAGTACACGTGACAAATCGATAAGTGGCGTGAATGGTATAAAGGGTATCAACGGTGAACGGTTTTGTCCGTAGCAGCTTCGTTATTTTCATCAGGACGTTTTTCCCAAGCCCCGTTCGGTATGTTTCCACGACGAAAGCCGTCGGCTCACTCAAGAGCTCACACGGGGAAGTCACCGATCATAGAAATTCGGGTTCGCTCCTCGCGCACGTGGATCATCTGTAGCTCCAGGAATCTCACCGCTCTGTGTGAGGTGGTGCCAGTACAGGAGATCGCCGGCCCGCAGTCGCTGTGGGCTTGGCTTTTGTGCATCCGCCAACGCCAAGATAGGCGACGGCACAGGGCACGGTGACTCGGGTGCGGGTGGCGGCAGAGTGCTGTATGACGAAGTCAACGCGGGAGAACTTGAAGTTGTCGACGACGATTGCACATCAGCTGAATCTGGCGTAGGAAGGAAAGACCGCGGAGACCAAGGACGATTTGGTGGCGACGAGGATAGCTCGGTGTAGGCGGGAAGAATCCCGGGCTCACCTGGAGTATAGTGTCTCTCAGAGGCAGTCAGCTCAGACGAGTGGAAAACGAAACGATGACCATTCGTCACGCGATTCGTAGCCGAGCTAGAAGATATGCATCGGGCGCACTTGAAATATCGTAAATATGCTTATGCGAGAAAACGTTATGATAAATAGGAAACCTCACAGGAACGACAATCATATAACCGACGGCAGTTCCACATCCGTGGCAGCAGAGTGTCTGCGTGAGACACTCACAGGTACGAGGTTGCTGCGCGTTCGGCTGTCGCTGGGGAGAGGGCACCGATGGTGGACGTGCAGAATAGGCTGAACAGTTGACGGGAAGTGCATCTGTAGAGTACAGTGGGACGTGAGGGCGAAGTAGTAAAACAGCCTGGGTAGAAAGGTATCCCCGAAGTGAGAGGACGTAGAACAAACTTGCGGTGAGAGCGGCACCTTCATTCCACGATTCGTCAGAAATGTTTGGCAGTGCTTGCACTCCAGCAACCACATTTTATGTTCAACTAGTGGCGCAGAGGTGGAGGCATGTGGATCGGCAAGGGAGCTAGTAGATTCCCATTGTGTATGGTGGGGATATGCCCAGGTGGGTTGCCAACTCATTGGAGAGGGGTATTGTATGGAGGATGGACTTTGTTGCTGAGCGGGACTAGTGGGGGTGAGACTGGGAGGAAGGTAAATATGGTCTGTGGAAACGTAGTCTTCGTGGCGGAAAGGGGCATGGGAATAGAGAACGGAGGTAGTGTCGTATATAGCAGCGGGTTGATGCAAACGATAGCGTCGCCAAGAATGGGTGGAGATAGTGCCGACCCGAGTAGTGGCAGAGGGGTAATGCGACGAATTAGTGCCAAACGTGTGGTGAGGCAAGTTAGGCGGTGTCGTTGATGGCATCGAGGACGAATATATAGGGAAGTGAGAGAGGGGAGACGGGAAGCTAAAAGAAATGATGGGCGCGTGTCAACCAAGCCAAGGGACTAGAGGTGACACTGCTAGAAATCTAGAGATCCAACACCTGGCAATTCAAAGAACTGAAGAGGCCACATCTCGCCCGAGCCAATAGAGCATCCCGTTAAATTAAAAACCAGGTCGTAGATCTAAGGCAGCTGCAGCTGAGATCAACGCTTGTCCAGGTTCAGGTTCAGTTAGTCCCTGTTCAGCTGTTCAGGGATACGATAAAGGTATCTCTCTCTCAATCCCGCCCGCGGTCCCGAGTGAAACGGACAAACTCCGCAGACAGACGTATTCGGCAGTACCTGCCGAGCAAATCCATCCATCCAATCCACCAACCGCTATGTCCAGCAAATCAACAGAAGAGCGAATCATCAAACCAGTCCGCTCCATAGCAATAACATTCCTCGTCGACAATTCCATCGAGTGGTTAGCCGATTTGGCACCGCCCATATTGTCTCCCTTACCACGTCGCTGAAGCACCCGTGCCTTAGGATGACAAAACTCCCCTCGGGCTTCACGCATGAGATGCGACACCATCTCACCAAAAAGGTGCCTGAGCCTGACCCACTTACGGGCGTGCCCATTCTGCCCCTTGAGGATTTTTGCTGTGGTTCGCATTGGCGGTCCCTTTCTCTAATGAGCCAATCGCTGATCGATATCCCCGCCCGCATCTATCTCGCCTAGCTGCTCATGGCTTTTCTGCTCTGATTGTACGTACTGTACCCCGTCATACGTGGGTGAATGCCGAAACGTTTTGGCGTCAATCCTCCAGGAAACATATGAAACCACGGACACAACTCCCCGCTTCACGCTTTTCGACACTGGTCCGGAATCCAAGTCGCTCTCCCGCAACCTTACCGGACTCGGCACGCCCATCGGCCCTATTGAACGCGTTGTGATATCTCATTGGCACGCCGACCACACCGGCGGTTTACTCTCTTTTCTAGATCGCCGCAGCAAGGAATTTGGGGCGACCACCGTCGTCGATGTTCATCCAAATCGCCCCACCGCCCGCGGTATCGCACCTCCACCATCAGGAAACGTTATCTGTCAATTGCCCCGTGATCCCACATTTGAGGAGATAGAAGCCCACGGCGGCACGGTAGAGAAGCACGCAGAGGGTCATGCCGTTGCAGGTGGCACAATCTGGGTCAGTGGCGAGATTCCTCGGGTAACGCCCTTCGAGACCGGCTTGATTGGTGGCGTCCGGTTTACGTCTAACGAGGATGGCACCGCTGGGAACTGGTCCGAAGAATGGGTGAGTTGTGGCGCTCGGTCTAAGTAATGAACCGGTTTTACGAAGAGTTTCAGGATATTATGGATGAGAGATACGCTGTCGTAGACGTGCTTGGGAAGGGCCTTGTGATTTTCAGCGCGTTAAGTGACCTAGGCCTCTTCGAGATACACGATACTTATTCCTAGGAGCAGTTGCTCGCATGCGGGTATTGTGAACGTCGTCAAGGATGCCGTTAAGAAGTTCTCCAGGCCAATATACATGGTAAGTTCTCCCATCACTATTTTTTGATCGAAGGTTTGACCCTATCTCCCGCCCTGTGAAGATTGTAGGTGGCCTCCATCTTGCGGGTCCCGAGCTTGTGGATCGTATCAAGCCCACGGTCCACTTTCTCTCCGAAGCTCTTATTCCCTCGCCAACCTACGTGCTCCCGATGCACTGTTCTGGCTTTGCTACCAAGGTTGCACTGGAAGCCGCGCTGGGCGAGGGTTGTGTTCCCGCTGGCGCCGGTCACAAGGTAATCATCAACGGAGTACCAGAAGACGACGCAAGTCTGCGACCCCCCAGCATTCGCTTCCATTAGCCTAGACGACACCCGCCTTAATTTGGGCGATGCTTATCAGTCCCAATCTGCCACATTTAAGCACCCTTTAACGGGTTTTTCCGGAATGGCACCAAGTTTATGGCCATCTGCATTGATCCGCCATCAGAACACGCTTCGCTGCCTGTGCAATCCTTCCTGGAAACGAGAGAACGTAAATGCATCACACCATGTGTTAACTGCCTGTCAGCATAATCACGTTGCTTGCCGACGCCAGTCAATTCCCTTACGCGCCCGAGATGTTGTATGTAGAGTACTTCACAGAACTGATGGAACATCCTAGGAACTCTGATATTGTCTGCTGGTAGCTTGATAGTGCATGGTGGGGAAATTTTGATCTAGTGGTGCTCATATTTACCCGCTAGAACATAATGAGATTATCTTTGCTATCGTACATTGAAGGTTTGGTGACCAGTAGACGCTGACCTCGTGTTCAAATTTAGGCAAAATGTGGCGATGCAAAAGGCTCCTTTGTGTACAGACGGGGTTAACAACATGCAGTCCAGAGATGAACCATATGAATTAGAGAATAAGATATAGGTCTTCATATTCCTCCAAGCTGAGGCACTGCTAGCGATTGCCATCGAGGACAACCGCGAGGCTTCGGCCGACTCGGACTCTCGGAGACATGTGAGGCTGTGAGAGGCCAATTTCGGAATCGGAAAGTGACTTGCGCATGATGAGTAAGCTCACGTGTCACCGTAACGGGATGATAAAGCGCAGCGCCTCATGGTTCCTTTTGTTCTTCTCAACCACCACCACCATCTTCACCTCAACACCCCAGTAAGTTCTTGTTCCTCGTCTGGAGTTTCGTTATATGATCCTAAAATATCTGACCCCACCATAGCCATGCAGATCTTCGTGAAAACCCTTACCGGCAAGACCATCACCCTTGAGGTGGAGTCGTCCGACACCATCGATAACGTGAAGGCGAAGATTCAGGACAAGGAGGGAATCCCCCCGGATCAACAGCGTCTCATTTTTGCTGGAAAGCAGCTCGAGGACGGCCGGACCCTTTCCGATTATAACATCCAGAAAGAGTCCACCCTTCACCTCGGTACGCAGCGCTATCTGTGATATTGTGACGTGTATTCCTTACATCACTATTTGTAGTACTTCGTCTCCGCGGTGGTATGCAGATTTTCGTCAAGACCTTGACGGGCAAGACTATCACCCTTGAGGTAGAATCTTCCGACACGATCGATAACGTAAAGGCGAAAATACAGGACAAGGAGGGCATTCCCCCGGACCAGCAACGTCTTATCTTTGCTGGCAAGCAGCTTGAAGACGGTCGAACTTTGTCGGACTACAATATCCAAAAGGAATCTACCCTTCACCTTGTCCTTCGTCTGCGTGGTGGCATGCAGATTTTCGTGAAGACCCTCACCGGAAAGACGATCACCCTCGAGGTCGAGTCATCTGACACGATCGATAACGTCAAAGCCAAGATACAAGACAAAGAGGGTATTCCCCCCGATCAGCAGCGTCTAATTTTCGCCGGCAAGCAGCTCGAGGACGGTCGCACGCTCTCGGACTACAACATCCAGAAAGAATCCACTCTCCACCTTGTCCTTCGTCTGCGTGGTGGTATGCAAATCTTTGTCAAGACATTGACCGGAAAGACGATCACGTTAGAAGTGGAGTCGTCTGACACCATCGACAATGTGAAGGCAAAAATCCAGGATAAGGAAGGCATTCCACCGGACCAACAGCGTTTGATCTTCGCTGGTAAACAGCTCGAAGATGGTCGCACGCTCTCTGACTACAACATTCAGAAGGAGAGCACTCTGCACCTTGGTTAGTTTTTTTACGATGATATTCGCCTCTTTTTAACACAGCCCATAGTCCTTCGTCTTCGTGGAGGGAACTGAATGTTGTGACGTCTGGCCATTTTTACCTTGCGCGCGTAGTAGTTTCGTGAACGTGAATGTGAATATCAGCATTTTGTGTAAAGCCTTAGTCAGTGCGGTGTGAGGATGTTACGTTTGAGCGAGCGAAACAATCGGCATATCGGGCCGTGAAATGGCCTCTAATGTTGAACTCTTGACGAACGCTTACAAGGTCGTAAAGGCAAAGAAACGACAGAAATCTAGGCAAATTAAGGCTGTCGTATTCGACGAGGATGCACGGAGGTGTGCATACGGCTCTATTTTCACCATTGTGCAAGGTGCATGACGTCGTAGCCTAGGGAATTTCTGACTGGCTTCCACAAGCGAAAGCTGGCGAAAAAGGAGGAGAGCAAGAAGAAGGCCCAGGCAAGGGAGAAGGAAGAACGTCTGGAGGCACGCAGGGAGGTACATACATGACACAATGTGTGCTTTCAACACCTGTCGATCTTGGGCTAATGTCACTTGCTTACCCTTCAGCAACGGCGTGTGCTCGCAGAGCAGGCTGCCCAGAACGCGGCAAAAGTCGAAGAGGCGTACGGTGGCGTCGTACAGCGTGCGTCCCATCCCTATACCTTAATCCATCCATCCATCCAGGGCGAGCTCACAGTTGTTGCGAAAACGCAGCCGTCGAATTGGACTCGGACAGGGAGGAGTGGACCGGCATCGATCCAGAACGCGACGCGGACGCGGACGCAGCGGAGCGGCACGAGTATGCGTATTCGGATGAGGAACAGCTCGCGACCGTCACCGTCGTGGAGGACTTTGATCCGAGTGCGCTCCTTCACGGCGCCGCTGCTGCTTCCGAGGGGCACCACGAGCGTGCGTCCACATCACCGCCACCGCCACACCCTCACCCTCATCCGCCGCGGCGCGGGAAAGTTGAGGGTGAGAACGAGTGGGGGAGTGCTACGAGTAAGGGGAAGAGGAACGGCGTGGCAACGAAGGTGAGGTATGAGACCAAGGCGGCGCGCAGGGCAACGAGGGCGACGCAGCACGCGCGGAGGACCGAAAAGGCTGAACGCGCTGGGGGGAAGGCAATGAGGAAGAAGGCCGGTGGGAAGAAGAAACACAAGGTGCCGAGGGGATGAAGAGGTTTCAAAGGTATGTTCTTCGGTCTCTGCGTCGACGTCGCTCGAACCCTCTTGCAGCTTTCAATTAATTTTTTCTTTTTTCTTTTCCTCTGAAAAGGTTCGTTTTCTAATACGGTCAAGTTACCATTGAAGCTGATTGCGTACTAGTACAAGGACAAGATAGATGCAATAGATAATCCTCCCACCTCATCACACATGTAGAAGCCAACTTCTATTGCCGAATGTGGCTATCATCCATCTTGGGGGTAATGGGCCCTAGCAGTCAGTGACACAGAGGCCAGCCGAACAGCATCACTGGAACGTTTGGGACCCCCTGATTCTTGTTGCGGCTATGATCATCCTCTTCGTCCTCTACTAACCCTAACCCATGGATTCCTTCTCTCTCCTGCCCCAACAATGATGAATATACGCTTTTTACACCCTCCTTTCCCAACCCTATAGCCCCTGATGCATGACCTGATGCCCCACAACCGACGACGAATTTGAGAAGCATACTGTCTATTTGCATGGCTGGTACCTGTGACCGCTGCCTTGACCCCTCCGTAATCGATCTCAACCGAGTATCAAGCATCTTACATTTGACCCCGGGTAACAGTTTTCTTACCACGATGCCTTAGATCCTTCTCCTGTTCTCCCAAAGTCCTGGGCAAGACACCAACCTTACCGGGGGACAATTTTTTGCCACGTCTTGCACGTTCGTGGCGGAGGTGAGTTGGACAGAAGCCTTGTTTTCGGACAAGGTTAGTACTTATCCTTCAATTTTGTTTGTCACCTTGCCCAGTTCCATTGTGTAAAAAGCTATCGGAGATAAAGCTGTTCTCGCGCTTCATTAGAGCGGGTGAGTGGCGCCAACTCCGAGGGCATAGCTTTTACGAAGCGGCTCGTCAGTTATGTCAAGCATTGTGGAACAAGAACCTCGACTCTATTCTAGAGCAAGTCCCGGGTCGACCAGAAAAAATCGTTTCCCAAACCCAATTCTCACCTACAACTAGACAAACTCGGCCACGCTGAAACAGTTCTTCTCGTACGTGGAGATTACAATATCGCAATCAAGTTGCTGGAGGGGACCTGTAGATATTCCGGGGGTGCGGTCATCCTTGGACAACCGGGGATTCGTATGTGGGCTTTCCCCATACATGATCATATTGGCCACATCCGCGTTTCAAACTCTAGGGATGTCCTGCTTCATTTTTTATCTCCTGCTACAGTATAACGATTGAGCGCTGGAGAATCTATGGCCTTCCAATACACCATGTCATCTTTATTCTCTTTCAAGAGAACGCCGTCAAGATATATGATGACATTGTTTCAGGCGTCAATGCTTTCCCAGAGAAAGAAAAGACCTGGGCACTTTTCGATTCCAATGATGATGGCACAACGCCATGCAGCCCCATCCTTTCCGCTTACAAGTCGGAACTGGCATGGGTCGTGCAAGCGACATTAGAATCCCGGTATAAGAGACCTGGCAGACGTGTAGTGGTGTGTTCAACCACGTAATGGAGTGTTTCTCTCCTGAGTTCATTTCACTCGGTTAGTCCGATCTACTTTTGGTGTGCTTATTCCCACTGAGCTTTTGCCACAACAAGGTACTTGATCCCGATGGGCAGTTTCTTCAAGAACTTTCTGCATTCGACAACCCAGGGAACTTCAGACGTTCACATCTTAAGTGAAAAATGCTGCAAACCACTTCGTTGACAAGTTCAACCGAAGCACTGACTTGGATCCGAGAGCGGTCTCTCACTCTTTGTTCTTAGACCGAAGAATATGGAGGATCTTGCGGGCAGATCGATGAACATTGCCATAGTCGCCTCGAAGCACGTTGGCCGATTCGTAATTGAGTCTGCAGCCGCGGCCAATGCTTGTAAGCACGTCGAATTTTACACCACGATGAACAAACATTTACGTTCCATTTTGAGGAAGCGCTTTTATGCCTTCCAAATTGTAGCAGTGTCCCTGGCATTATCATCACATGAAGAAAGGTAAGGTCTGGGGGCATTGGGTCCAGGTTTGAGGGCAGTTGTTAGAGCCTTGCTCTGCCTTGGTTGTTACTGGTGTGTCTCCAATATCCCTATTCTTTCTTGGTTGGTCCTGACCTCTTCTTTCAGGAGGTTGTGTAGCCTCATAGTCATTTTCAATAGACCGCTTCTGGGCCAATTCCAATGTTGCTGTTAGTCTGCCTTTTCCCACTGAGTGAACATCTCCAGATTTTGTTGTCGATATATGACATGATGAGTTTCTGGGGAAATCCCCTTCGCAAATGTCTTGTGATTTGTCAGGTTGTCAAGGTCTACCCCTGCATGATGACCAACTCATTTAAACATTGCGATCTGTTTGTCAACAGCCCCATCTTTCGTCTTGAGGCATCTCAGGGACTTCCCTACCTCGATGCCGTCGCCCGTCACGGTACAGACCGCCATATCATCACGATTCAGGTCGCCGTCGCTCCCGAGCATGACGCAAAGCCGGCTGGCCTCGACGAGCTCGAGAAGTTTATACCTACGAAGTTTAAAAAGAGCGCACGTGGGACCATGTCTTTGTCACCGATAATGATGCCGATGCAAAGTAATCGTGGTCCGTGGGACTCAAAAATCAAGTTTCTCACTTCGAAAGGGATCCTCATCTACTCTGCTGTCCTTTACATCTCTTACTTTGGGTTAACGTTTGAGCATGTAACAATTGCAGAAGACGCTATGGTAAGTAGCTACTGACTACTGTCGCTGAACGCGGCCTGAGATGGCAGTGTTGATGTGAGTTGATATGAATCGTTCTATTGACAACTCTATTGATTTTCACAACAATCGACGCACTTTCTACTTGTAACAGTGTGATCGGCGGTGGCCCGAGGCGGTGGAAGGACAGCCCATCGCCCTGAGGACTGCGTTGAAACTGGCATTAGAGGCAGGCTGTGCAAAGGTGATCCCAACACACAGACTCGGACGGGATGAGCCTGAGCTACCAAATTAGAATTGGCATGTGATCCCAATATATGAAATATTAATTTCGAACCCCCACCCCATATTCTAGGTTTCGGGCCAGAAGCAAAATCAAGGCGTAATCAAACGAGGCGATGGACTAGCGATGACATGCCCTGCCCTGTTTGAAAGTCTGAGCGTGGTCCAGGCCCAGGGGAATGGCTACATCATCGGTATTTGACTAAAACAAGAAGGTTCGCACTTCTGCGTGGGCTCCAGAAGTTTGAAAAAAGTGGCTTCATAGCCGCCATCAGCGCCAAATAGAAGAAAAAAAACAACCAACAGATGATGGCGTATCTCGAAAGCCCGGGCATAATGGGGTACTCGGTTACAGGAACCAAAAAAAAACACTCGGAAGAATAGGCTGTTCCTTGGAACCGGATTTGTGGGTATTTTAGAGTTAGGAGTTGACGCGAGACCCGACCGGACTTGCAGTATGGCACGGTATACCACCGAAAAGAGAGACCTCCGAGCGTTCTGTTCTCACCATCTTGTTCTGATAGATGAGGGCGCTCACTTGGATGAACAATTTGATAGTTTGGTCTCGTCACTCTCGTGTGACATGGCAGGCTAATAGATCTAGGCGAATAAAGGCCAAACACCAAAACGAAAGTGCATCCAATTGTCGCCTTATCGGCGCATGAGGCCTGAGGCCTAGCTACATGCAACAAATAATGGATATGCTGGATTCTGGCGTCACACGGACGCCCGCGCACTGCCAACCGCGACGGTGGATACGGGTAAGGCCTACATCATGAGGCCCGCCAGTCCCCCAGCCTGGTATGCCATTGGGCGTACATTCGGATGTGATTGCGCTTCGAATTGGGTATATTCCTGCTTGCCTTCCGCGTCGATGCGAATCTAACAGATAGCAAAGTCATGTGCCGTGATACGTATAGCAGGTTAAGAGACATACAAATGCTCCTCTGTTGCCCCCCTGGTCAACATAATTTGGAGCGGAGAATATCTGGAACTGTGTGAGAACAGAGCATTAAATATGGGATTGTCATTGAATACCGTCGTGCATAGGCCGTTATGCTCAACGGCATAACCATCTAGGCATCATCGAATTGAGAGTCATGATAGTCGCGCAGGGTATTGTCTCTCCTACCTTGTCGTACCTCGTGACTGCGCATGATAGACGTTACACAATTCAGCTCGCACCACCGTCGAGTGACGTCAGGTCCAAACGCAGTGCCGACTCCCTGGTACCCGCGAATCTCGTCAGAGCGTCATCCTTGGCGTCTCAAAATTGACCTACACGTTTACTTGGTCCCCATCCAGGGGATTCCTGCGGGTCCGTCCAAAGGAGCTGTGGTACTGCTCAGCATTCGACCTCCAACAACGAAGGGCTAAAAGCTCGAACCTCGCCTGAGAATGCAAGTGAGTCGAATCGCACGAACGCCGCGGAGGTGAACAAGAACAAGGACGTACACATCAAACCTTCCGTTCCCGGCTGACGACCTATTCGCTTGATTTTGCGAATCTCATCGAGAGTTATGCCGTCCTTGCTGAAGAGACCCCCGTGTACGACAAAATACCGCTTGAAACCGTCAGGCGACAGGATCACGTTCTCCTTCACAGAAGGGCGGCGTGTCGCGCTGACAAGGGTAGCAAGAGGCACTAAGCCCCCCGTGAGTCATGCTATCGAGCAGAATTAGATGATGGGGTATATACTAGTTGTAAACACATGGGCGAATAGCTGGAGAAAGGATGCGACTGAGAAGGATGTTCAACTATACTACGTAATCAGGACGTACTTTGTAAGTTTGCTCGCCGTGCTTGTGCTTCGCCTCGCCCTCGAACCCGTATGTCCGGTTCATATCCTTTGCTTCGTGATTTCCGCGATTGATGAACATGTTCTTGGGGTACAGCCCTACAACCAGTCGATTGCTATTAGTACCAATCGGACGAGTGTAGATCAAGTGTACTAACATTTGAATGCGAAAGCGGTCAAGATGACCTCTATAGACCATGAGCCGCGATCTACGAGGTCGCCGTTCATGAGTAAGATATGATTTGAGGATGGCTCTCCTGTTAATGACAACAGATGTATTACATCGTAAAATTGTCCTGCAAAAATGTCAGTCTGGAACCTTCCCAGGTAAAGTGAACGGATTGCACCGTGGACGTCCCCGATCACATCGATGGTAACGTCGTCCTCTATCTTGACATCTACGAGGCTTTCCTCCTTGACGAAATGATCGTGTGCTCCGAGTATGATCTCCCATGCGTATCGTCGAGGGAGCGTCTTCCCATCTTTGAACCACTGCATCATAGATCGAATGAATTCTATCGTGATCTTGTATTTGCCATCGTCCGTCGTCTCGAGCTTTGGGCCCTTGTAAGATTTCTCCACCTCGCAAGCACCTTTTTATCCGTGGTCCGAGATCGAGGTAGGGCGGACGAACAAGACGATACGGACGCACCTTCGGCGATGATCTCCAAGCATCTTTCCGCGGCGCTTTTCTCTTCTTCCACCTCGATCGCCTTCTCAAACTCGATCTTGCGCACGAGCTTCTGCATCGACTCAAGCTCCTTGCGGACCTGCGCGTTCTGCGGCTCAAGAGCGAGCACCTTTTTCAAATCAGCGACGGCCAACTGCGGCTTGAGTATCTGTATGTGACACATCGCACGACTGCGATTCAACCAAAACGCAATATCAGCTGCGATTCCAATAACACGAACATCCGCGCGACCGGGGGGGGGGGTGGGTAGGGAAAGACACGTAC
>Ga0307510_10005170_pt1 | contig 15503 bp, 10 predicted proteins | sample 12_EM_MG_FD_207224 | JGI IMG/M metagenome (GOLD analysis project Ga0307510, IMG submission 207224) | Populus trichocarpa ectomycorrhiza microbial communities from riparian zone in the Pacific Northwest, United States - 12_EM | ecosystem: Host-associated > Plants > Roots > Unclassified | place...
CGACGACAACTCCAGTTACTGGTATGCCCTGTTCACCAGCGTCGGCGGCCCGGTGGACCAGGACGAGATGCGCCGGCAGCGGGTCGGCGCGGTCACCCTGCCCGACTACCGGCCGCGTTTCGGCCGCGCGAACGGCTACGGCTACGACCCGGTGGAGCAGCGGACGACGACGTACACCGGGCTCGGCACGGACATCAACGTGCACGACCAGTGGGCGGTGGAGGGGCAGGGTTCCGTCCAGGACCGTACCCGCGAGCATCTGGGCCGCTCCGACAAGGCCATCGTGATGTACCGCCGGATGCTCGGCGAGGCCATCAGCGCCGTCGAGCGCGGCGAGGACCCGCCGCTGGTGCTGCCCGCCGAGGAGGCCGGACAACTGCACGGACCGGTCGCCCTGGACGGGATCGGCCCCACCGAGGGCTGGCTGGAGCACTGGACCGCCGTCACCGACAAGCAGCGCGCCGACAGCAGTTGGGCGCAGCCACTGGGAACGGACGGCTGAGCCGCGTGGGATTCATCGAACGCCACGGCCTGTGGAACCCCGAACAGGCCGCCGCCGCACGGGAGATGCAGGCGCGCGCCGAGAGCGGCGAGATGACGGTCGTACGGCTGGTCTTCGCCGACCAGCACGGGCTGCTGCGCGGCAAGACCGTCACGATGGGCGAACTCCCCAACGTGCTGCGCGACGGCACCGGCATCGCCTCGTCCCTGCTCGCCAAGGACACCTCGGGGCGGACCGTCTTCCCGCTGTTCACCAAGGAGACGCCGCTCGGGCTGCCCGAACTGCGCGGCGCCGCCGACATGGTGATGGTGCCCGACCCGCTGACCTTCCGGATGCTGCCGTGGTCGCCGGGCACGGGCTGGCTGCTGTGCGACCTGCGCTTCACCTCCGGCGCGCCGGTCCCGCTGTGCACGCGCGGACTGCTGCGCTCGGTCCTCGACCAGGCCGACGGGCTGACGTACCGCACCGGTCTGGAGGTGGAGTTCCATCTGTTCCGGCTGGACGACCCGCGTCTGGGTCCCGGCGATCAGGGTCAGCCGGGTGCCGCGCCCGAGGTCGGGATGCTGAACCACGGCTACCAGTACCTCAGCGAGCTGCGCTACGACGAACTCGACCCCATCCTCGACGTCCTGCGCTCGAACATCGAGGGACTGGGACTGCCGTTGCGCAGCCTGGAGGTGGAATTCGGCCCGAGCCAGGTCGAGTTGACGCTCCAGCCCGCCGACGGCCTGGGCACGGCCGACGCGATGGTGCTCCTGCGCAGTGCGGTGAAGCAGGTCGCCGCCCGCCACGGCCACCACGCCACCTTCATGTGCCGTCCCCATCTGCCCGGGGTGTTCTCCAGCGGCTGGCATCTGCACCAGAGCATGCTGCGGGACGGGGTGGGTGTCTTCGCGCCGGAGGGCGGCGAACTCACCGCGTCCGGGCCGCCGTTGTCGCCGTACGGGACCGCCTTTCTGGGCGGGCTGCTGCGGCACGCGCGGGCGACGAGCGCGTTCTCGACGCCGACTCTCAACGGTTTCAAGCGCTTTCGCTCGCTGTCGCTGGCGCCGGACCGCGCGGTGTGGGGGCGGGACAACCGTGGGGCGATGGTGCGGGTGCTGGGTGACGGACCGTCATCCACCCGGCTGGAGAACAGGATCGGCGAGCCGGCCGCCAACCCGTACCTCTACCTCGCCTCCCAACTCGCCGCCGGACTGGAGGGCGTGGCGGGTGGCATGGAACCCGGACCGGCCGCCGACGAGCCCTACGCGGCACGCGCCGAGCCGCTCCCCCGCTCACTGGGCGAGGCCCTGGACGCGCTGGAGTCCGACCGCATGCTCGCCGACCGGCTCGGCAAGGACTTCGTGGCGTACTACACGAGCATCAAGCGAGCCGAGATCACTCGTTTCAGCCAAGAGGTGACCGACTGGGAACAGCGGGAGTACTTCCGTGTCTTCTGACCTCGTCTCCCCCGGCGCGACGACCGAGCGGCTCCTGGTCCGACAGGCCCGCTGGGTCGCCCACGACGTGCTGGAACTCCTGCTGACCCGGCCCACCGGCGGCGACCTGCCGTCCTGGGAACCGGGCGCGCATGTGGAGTTGACGCTTCCCTCGGGGCTGCGGCGGCCCTACTCGCTGTGCGGGGAGGTGGCGGACACCGAGGCGTGGACGGTCGCCGTGCACCGCGTGCCCGAGGGGCGTGGCGGGTCGCGGGAGATCCACGAAACCGCCTTGGTGGGCCGGGAGTTGGACGTGCGCGGCCCGGTCAACCGTTTCCCGCTGGTACCCGCACCGGGCTATCTGCTGCTGGCCGGCGGCATCGGCGTCACCCCGCTGCTGCCGATGGCCCGCGAACTCACCGCCCGCGGCCTGCCCTGGCGCCTCGTCCTCGGCGCCCGCGACCGGTCCCGGCTCGTCTACGCCGAGGAGTTGGCGGCGCTGGGCGGTGACCGCGTACTGCTCCTGCCGCAGGACGAGGCAGGCTTCCCGGACCTCGCGGCCGAACTCGCCGCCACACCGCCCGAGCACGCCGTCTACGCCTGCGGCCCCCAACCGATGCTCGACGCGGTGACGGCCCTGTGCCGTGCGGCCGACCCGGCGCGGTCGCTGCATCTGGAGCGCTTCACCGCGGCCGACGACGCGATCCCGGATCAACTCGGCGCCGGGAGCGGGGAGTTCGAGGTGGTGCTCAGCCGTTCGGGCCTGCGGCTGACCGTGCCCGCCGACCGTTCCGTCCTGGACGTCGTACGGGAGAAGCTCCCGGACGTGCCGTACTCCTGCGAGGAGGGCTACTGCGGTACCTGCGAGACACCGGTCACGGCCGGGGTCCCGGACCACCGCGACACGGTGATCGAGCCGTCCGAACGCCCCACCGCCACCACGATGATGATCTGCGTGAGCCGTTGCGAGTCCCCGGTGCTGGAGCTGGATCTCTAAGCGCGACTTTTCGCCAGGCGATGCAGCAGAGCCCGAGGGCGGTAGGGAATGACCTCGGCCAGAGAGATGGCGGTGCTGGTCCTGTCGACTCCGTCGATGGCGAGGATCGCCTTGGTGATGCGGTGCAGGTCCGCGGTGTCCCGGGCGACGACGTGCGCGAGGAGGTCGGCGTCGCCGGTGGTGTAGTGGACCTCGATCACTTCAGGGAGGTCGAGCAGGCCCGCGTGGACGCTCTCGGGCTCGGCCTGGCTCACCGCGAGCGACATGAACGCCACCAGGCCGTATCCGAGGGCGGCGGGGTCGACGCGTCGGCTGACGGGTTTGAGCACGCCGTCGGCGGCCATCCTCCGCAGCCGGGCGTGAACGGTGTTCCGGGCCACGCCCAGGGTCTGGGCCAGGGCCAGGATCGTCGCGTCCGGGTCGTCGTCCAGGGCCAGGACGATCCGGGCGTCCAAGGGGTCCATCAGCGTCATGGTGTGCATTCTGCCACCAGAAGGCCATGTAATTGAGCATCTGTCGCAGCAGATGGAGCGTGTATTGCGCCGATGCCCCAGCGTGTGGTCAACCTGATGGGCCATTCACCCCTCCGCCCTGATGAAGGACCACCCGTCATGGCCATGAGTTCGCACCCCACCGGTACCGGTCGCTCCTGGGTCGTCGTCGTGACCGCCGGAGTCGCTGCCGGGCTTCAGGTGTGGAAGGTCCCGCCCGCGCTCCCGTTCCTTCGGCACGACCTGTCGCTGAGCCTGGTCCAGGCCGGGACCCTGCTGGGGATCGTCCAACTGGCCGGGATGCTCGGGGGACTTGCCGTCTCGCTGCTGGCCGAACTGATCGGTGAGCGTCGCTGTCTGAGCGTGGGGCTGATCCTGCTGTGCCTCGGTTCGGCGGGCGGCGGTTTCGCCTGGTCGGCGGCGCCTCTGCTGGTCTCGCGGGCGGTCGAGGGGGCGGGTTTCATCCTGGTGGCGGTGACCGGCCCGGGGTTGGTCCGGCGCACCGCTCCGCCCGCCCGCTTCACCACGGCCATGGGGTTCTGGGGCGCCTACCAGGGCATCTCCACCTTCGCCGGGCTCATCATCGGCGCGCTGGCCCTCCAGATGATGCCGTGGCGGGTGTGGTGGTGGGGCATGGCGGTGATCGCGCTGCTGCCGTTGCCGTGGGTCCTGGCCCGGGTTCCCCGTGACGATGCGGGTGGTGTGCTCGGCGCGGCGAACGCTCTCTCCCGTATCGGCCGTACCGTCCGGGCACCGGCACCTTGGACGGCCGGTCTCGTGTTCGCCTGCTACACCCTGCCGTGGATGGCGGTGGTCGGGTTCCTGCCCACGATCTACCGCGACGGCGGGATGACGGGCAGTTGGCCGGGCGTGCTGAGCGCGGTGGTCGGTGCGGCGAACGCCGTCGGTTCGATCGCCACGGCGGCACTCATGAGACGCGGCCTGCCCACCGGCGTCCTCATCGTCCCCGCGTTCGTCCTCATGGCCGTCACTTCCGTGCTCGCCTTCGCCGTCGACTGGCACGACCTCCCGGCAGGTACCGCTGGGCAGTTCGTGTGTGTGACGGCCTTCTCGCTGACCGGCGGTGCGATACCGGCGACGTTGTTGCGCATGATCGGTGAGCTGACGCCGGCCGGCGGCTCCGCTCCCGCGACGATGGGTCTGATCCAGCAACTCTTCAACGCCGGCAGCTTCGTCGGCCCCACCGTCGCCGCGTGGCTGGCCACCCGCACCGGCGACTGGCACTCCACCTGGTGGATCACCTGTGCCTGCGCGGCCGTCGGTATCGTCCTCGGTCTCCGCCTCGGTGACCGATCCGGACCCGCTACGGCAACTTCCCTTCCCCTAGCCGCTGTTGGAGTCCGGCGCGGAGGGGATCGTCGTCGGGCAGGCCGAGTTCGGCGGTGAGGTCGAGTGCGCGGGTCCACACCTCGTGGGCGGCGTCGGACTGGCCCGCGCTGCGATGGCTGTCGCCGAGGCAGATCAGACAGGCGGCCTCGCTGTGCCGCTCCCCCGTGGCGTGGAACAGCTGGGCCGCCTGCCGATAGCGGTCGACTGCCTGTTGGTAGCGGCCCAGTTGGTGGTGGATGTAGCCCAGGCTGTCGGAGATGTGGGCCTGCCCGTCCACGTCTCCGGCCGCCTGCGCGAGTTCGAGGGCCTGCTCGCAGTGGGCGAGCGCGCGGAGATGGTCGCCGAGGTGCGCCTGCCGCCAGCCGATGTGGTTCAACGCGGCGGCCTGTCCTGCCCGGTCGCCCGCGGCCCGGTAGTGCTCCAGGCTCCGGTAGGCGTGCTCCAGGGCGAGTTCGGCGTTGCCCTGGGCCCCCGACATCCGCGAGAGATGCTGATGGGTGCGGGCCTGGCCCGCGTCGCTGCCGACCGCGGCGAAGAGTTCGAGGGCCCGCAGATAGTGTTCCCGGGCCGGTCCCGGGCACTTCAACCGGTCCAGGGCCAGGCCCAGTCCGCGGTGGGCGCCCGCCCGGCCGGCCGGGTCGCCCTCCCGCTCGGCGGCGGCCAGGGCGCGGTGCCCGGCGGTGAGCAGCGCCTGCCAGTATCCGTGCCGGTCCAGGAAGGTGGTCAGTACGGTGACCAGCCGCCACGTGTGGGCGTCGAAGCCGGGCTGCTGCTGCCGTACGAGCGCCAGCAGCACCGGGTGTTCGGCGGCGAGCCAGGCCAGTGCGCGGCCGTAGTCCCCGAACTCCACCGGGTTCGCGCCGGGTCTGGGCGCGGGCGATTCCACCGGGTTGGGCTGCGGGGTCACCAGGACGTCGGCCGCCCGTGCGGAGTGCAGGTAGTGGTCCATCATCCGGTGCCGTGCCGACCGGCGTTCCCACTCGTCGTCGTACGCGGTCACGAGTTCCCCGGCGTAGACCCGCAGCAGGTCGTGGAAGGCGTACCGTCCCGGGGCGTGTTCGACGAGCAGGTGGCCGCCGGTCAGTTCGGCCAGCAGCGCCCGGACGCGCTCGGGCGGTGCCCCGGCCAGCGCGGCGGCCGCGCGCTGGTCCAGGTCGGGTCCCGGGTGCAGCGCCAGCAGGCGGAACAGCCGGGCCGCGGCCGGGCTGAGCGTGCTGTAGGACCAGGAGAACACCGCCCGTACCTGGCTGGACTCCTCGCCCCCGTCGAGCGCGTCCAACCGGCCGCCCGCTTCCCGGAGTTCCTCGGCGAGTGTCCCCAGGGGCTGATGCGGTTGCGCGGCGGCGCGTGCCGAGACCACGGCCAGCGCGAGGGGCAGTCCCGCGCACCAGGTGACGACGTCGGCCACCGCCGCCGGTTCGGCGGCGACCCGGCCCGCGCCGAGCCGTTCCGCCAGTACGTCCCGTGCGGCGGCCGGTGTCAGCGGGTCCACGGCGAGCAGATGGGCGCCCTCGGTCGCGGCCAGCCCGGTCAGCCGGTTCCGGCTGGTCACCAGCGCCATGCAGCCGACCGCGCCGGGCAGCAGCGGGCGGACCTGTTCCTCGTCACGGGCGTTGTCGAGTACGACCATCATCCGACGCCCCGTCAACAGGCTGCGGTACAGGCCGACTTGGGCCTCCAGTCCAGGGGGCACCCGCTCCGGCCGTACTCCGAGCGCGTCCAGGAAACCTCGTACGGCCTCGGTCGGCTGCACCACCGATCCCTGCGGGTCGAAGCCCCGCAGGTTCACGTACAACTGCCCGTCGGGGAAGGCGCTTTCGACCCGGCGCGCCCAGTGCACGGCCAGGGCGGTCTTCCCCACGCCGGCCATGCCCGAGACCGCCGAGATCACCACGGCGGCGGACTCGCCGTCTGCCGAGGCGAGGATCGCGGCGAGCCGGGCCAGTTCTCCGTCGCGGCCGGTGAATCCTCGTACGGCCATGGGGAGTTGGGCGGGTAGCTCGGTCCGTCGTTCCACCGCCGACGGCTCGGGGCGCGGGGTCGACGCGGAGCGGTGGCCGCGCAGGATCGCCTGGTGGAGCTGGCGCAGCGCGGGTCCCGTGTCGGTGCCCAGTTCCTCGGCCAGCCGTTTGCGGACGGCGGCGTAGCAGTCCAGGGCCTCCGCGCTGCGGCCGGTCTCGTGCAGGGCCCGCATCAGCGCTTCGGCCAGGGGTTCCGCGAGCGGGTACTCCCCGAGCAGGCCGGTCAACGGGCCGATGACGGGGGCGGGATCGCCGTGGCGCAACTCCGCGCGGGCCCAGCCGACGGCGGCGTCCTGGTGCTGGCGCCGCCAGGCCTCGCGCATCCGGGCCGCCCACTCGCCGTTCAGTCCGGACAGCGGCTCTCCGCGCCACAGGTCGAGTGCCTCGCGCAGCAGCACCGCCCGCGCGGGGTCGGCCGGTCCCGCCGCCCGCGCCTGGTCGACCAACTGCCGGAAGCGGTACACGTCCACCTGGTCCGGGCGGGCCTCCAGGAGGTACCCACCGGAACGGCGCACCAGTAATAAGGGTTCCCGCGCGGTCTCGGCCGCCTGCTCGCACATCCGCCGTATCCGGGCGACATGGGCGTGCACCGCGCCGCGCGCTCCGTCCGGCGCGTGCGGGCCCCAGACCCGCTCGATGACCACGTCGACGGCGACGGGCCGGCCGACGTCCACGGCCAACGCGGCCATCACGGTGCGGCGTTGGGGCGGGCCCACCTCCACCGCGCGCCCCTCCGCCGACAGTTCCACCGGCCCGAGCAACTGCACGTCCACCATGGCGTGTGCCTCCCCCTGCACAAAGCCTCCTCCTTTTCTTCACGGACGTGTATGCGGCGCGACAAGCCTTCGACAAGGTTTCTCGTCACACACCGGTGCGAATCTGCTGGGGAACGGCCGGGACGCCGACCGCGTCCCGTCCGGGCATGACGGCAGGGCCGTCGCCTGGCGGCTGCGCAACAGGCAAACGGGGGCGAGACGTGTGATCACACGGGGAGTGATGGCACCTGAGACACGGGTGCCGGTACGGCGGCCGGAGACCTTACCGGCCGCCACGGGGAACGCCGGCGGAAGGAGCGTGCTGGAGGGCGCCTTCGCGCTGCTGGAGGCGGTGGAGCGGGCCGTGGAGGCGGGGCCGACGAGGCTGGCGTCCGACTGCGGGCTGCCCAAGACGACCGCGTACCGCCTGCTGGAACAACTGGCGGACCTGGGCGCGGTCGAGCGGTGCGGAGGGAGTTACCGGGTGGGCCCGCGGATGTTCCGCCTGGGGCGCGCGTGGCAACCGCACCCCCGGCTGCGCGCCGCCGCGAAGGAACCGATGCGCCGGCTGGCGCAGCTCACGGGGACGACGGTGGGGATCGCCGTGCTGTGGAAGGGCGAGACGCTCATGGTCGAGTGGTGTCCCGACGACGCCCGGCGGCCCGATCCGCTGGAGACCCGGATGACCTGGCCGTGGTTCACCGCCGCGGGCAAGGTCCTGGTGGCCACGGCCGCGCCGGCACCGCTGCTGGGGCCGCTGCCCGCGTCCTGGGCACGGGACGCCGACGCGATACGGGAGCACGGTGCCGCGTTCGACCGCGAGGAAGTGGTGACCGGGGTGTGCTGCGCGGCGGTTCCGCTGCTCGGGGTGCGCGGTACTCCCGTGGCGTCCCTGTGCGTCCTCACCGACCCGGCCCACCACTTGGAACGGCTCGCGGAGACCGCGCGCCGGACGGGGCGGGTGATCAGCGCGGGGTTGCGGGGGCGCTGAGGGGAGGTCGGGGGCATACGACGGGGTCGGTGGCGCGATCCGGAGGCCGGGCGGGGACGAGCACCGGCCGCGCCACCGACCCCGTCCTCGAAGACGCCGGGCGCTCGGGCGGCGGACGAGCGCCCGGCGTCGCGTTCCGCGTGCCCGGGCGTCGCACGGCAGGGGACTGTGGCCGACGTCAAGGCCACCAAAAACCCCTGCGCTCCCCATCTGTCCACGTCGTACGCTGACGGCCGCTGTCTGCCGAGGGAGGACGCATGGGGATCCGAAGCCTGACCCGCACCGAAGCCGAGCGCCGGGCCGAGCTGATCGAGGTCGAGCGGTACGACGTGGACGTCGATCTGACCGCACTGCCCGACGGTCCGGAGGTCCACTGCGTCTCCACGGTGGCGTTCACGTGTCGCGAACCGGGCGCGGAGACCTTCGTGGACTGTGCGGCCCGGGTGCTGAGCGCCACGCTGAACGGCGTCGGACTCGCCCCCGCCGAGGAGGGGCGGATCCGGCTCCCCGCCCTCGCCGAGCACAACGTGCTGCGGGTGGAGAGCGTCCAGGCCGACACGACGGCCGGCGAGGGCGTGCACAAGGCGACGGACCCCGCCGACGGCGAGGTGTACGTGTGGATGAGCTTCGAACCGGACGAGGCCCGCTTCGTCTGGGCCTGCTTCGACCAGCCCGACCTCAAGGCCCCGCACGCCTTCACCGTCACGGCCCCGTCCGCCTGGACCGTCACCAGCAACTCCGGCGACGCGCAGGTCGAGGAGCTGGACACGGCCCGCCGCTGGACCTTCCCGGACACCCCGCCCCTGTCCGTGTACAACACGGTCATCAACGCGGGCCCCTTCCACGAGGTCCGCCGCGAGGCCGACGGCCACAACCTGGGCCTGTACGCCCGCCGTTCACTCGCCGAGGTCCTCGAGCGCGACGCCGACGAGATCTTCACCCTGACCAGCCAGGGCCTCGCCTTCTACGCCGAGGTCTTCGCGATGCCGTTCCCGCAGCGCCGCTACGACCAGGTGTTCGTGCCGGAGTTCGGCGGAGCGATGGAGAACTACGGCTGTGTGACCTGGTCGGACGCGTTCCTTCGCCGGGCCGCGCCGACCCCGGCCGAACACGGGCTCCTGGCAAGGGTGTTGCTGCACGAGATGGCGCACATGTGGTTCGGCAACATCGTCACCATGCGCTGGTGGGACGACCTCTGGCTGAACGAGGCGTTCGCGGAGTTCGCCTGCCACTGGGCGGCCGAGCGCGTCACCCGGCACACCGACGCGTGGGCGAGCCATCTGATGATCGGCAAGATCAGCGCGTACCTGTCCGACCAGGGCCCCGCCTCGCACCCGATCCACCAGCCCATCCACGACGTCGCCCAGGCCGCGTCGATCTTCGACAACATCACGTACCCCAAGGGCGCGTCCGTCCTCCAGCAGCTCAAGACGTACGTCGGCGAGGACCACTTCAGGACCGGCATGGCCGCCTACTTCGCCCGCCACGCGTGGGGCAACACCACGCTCCAGGACCTGATCGACTCCCTGTCCGAGGCCAGCGGCCGCGACCTCGACACCTGGCGCACGGCCTGGCTGGCGACGGCGGGCACCGACCGCTTCACCCTGGAGCGCGACGGCGACACGGTCACCCTGGTGGCCGCCGCCGAGCCGCGTCCGCAGGTGCTGGCGGTGGGCGCGTACGCCAGGAACGGCGACGCGCTGGAACGCCGGGCGCTGGTACGGGTCGAGGTGACGGAACCCCGCACCACCGTCACCGGCCTCCCGCCCGCCGCGGACGTCCTGCTGATCAACGACGACGACCTGACCTTCGCGACGACCCGCCCGGACCCCACGACCAGGGACGCCCTCTTCCGTACGGCGGCGCAGCTGCCCACGGCCATCTCCCGGGGCGTGGCCGCGGCCACCGTCTGGGACATGCTGACGACCGGCGAGGCCACGGCGGCGGAAGCCGGGCGGTGCCTCACCTCCGTTCTGACGGCCGAGACGTCCGACGCGGTGATCGAGCCGTATCTGGCCCTCGCCGCGAACGTGGCCGAACTCTGGGCGCCGCCCGCCGAGCGCGACGGACTCTCGGCAGCGGTGGCGGCGGCCTGTCGCACCCTCGCCGGAGACCCCGGCCGCCGTCAGGTCGCGCTGCGCGGACTGGCCCGTACCGCGACGACCACGGACGATCTCGCCTGGCTCCGCGAGCAGGCCGGCGACGACGTTGACCTGCACTGGCGCGCACTGGTCCGCGAGGCGGAACTGGGCGGCGACATCACCGCGGAGTCCGAGCTCCTGCTCACGCGCGACCCGGACCCCGACGCCTGGCTCCGCGCCCTCACCGTACGGGCCGCCCTGCCCGACGCGGCCACGAAGGCGGAGGTCTGGCAGCAGCTGGTCGTGGACCGTACGGTCCCCATCAACTCGGTCGGCCTGGTCGCGGCGGCCTTCTGGCGTCCCGGCCAGGACGCGCTCCTCGCGCCCTACGCCGAGCGCTACCTGGAGGCGGTCCCGAAGCTGCACCAGGGCGGAATGATCCTGGCGATGAGCTACACGTACCGCCTCTTCCCGCTGCACGCCATCGACGCCACGTACATCGACCAGGCCCGGCAGGCGTCCCAGGAGGCGGTACCGGTGGTCCGCACGACCGTCCTGGAACGCTCGGACGAGGTGAGCCGGATGCTCCGCGCCCGGGGCACCTCGGACTGACCGGCTCAGCGGCCCGCTCCACCACCCAACCGGTCGGCCAGGCACGCGAGACAGAGGGCCCTGGCCGTCCGGTACTCCCGCAGTGGGCGGCCGGTGATCTGCTCGATCTTGTTCATCCGGTAGACGACGGTGTTCCGGTGGATGTGCAGGGCCTCGGCGGTACGGGCGCACCGGCCACCGCCCCGACGCGCTCACGCCGTTCCGCTTCGGCCGGGACCCTGGGCAAGGGCCTAGTCCGCGGGTGGTGTCGGCTGGGGCGCGGTGGGTTCCGGGTGCGGAGAGGACGGCTGGACGCGCAGTGGGCGGGCCGCCCAGGCGGGCAGGTGCCAGTTCCAGCCGCCGAACAGGGAGACGAGGGAGGGAACGAGCAGCATCCGCACGATGGTCGCGTCCAGCAGGATGCCGATGCCGAGGCCGGTCGCCAGCGTCTTGAGGTCGGTGCCCGGTCCCGAGGCCAGTGCGGCGAAGGCGAGGAAGAGGATGAGCGCGGCGCTGGTGACGAGTCGGCCGGTGCGGCCGATGCCCTCGACAACCGCGTCGTCGGTGGAGAGCCCGGCGTCGTACTCCTCCCGGATGCGGGAGAGGATGAACACCTCGTAGTCCATGGACAGTCCGAACAGGAACGCGAAGATCATGATCGGGATCCAGAACGTGACGGCACCGGTCGCCGCGATCCCGAAGAGCGTGTTCGAGCCGTGGCCGTCCTGCCAGAACAGCACCATCAGGCCCAGTGTCGCCGCCAGCGAGATCAGGTTCAGCAACACCGCCTTCAGCGGCAGCAGCAGCGAGCGGAAGGCGCGCACGAGCAGGACGTACGTCAGCAGCGCGATGATCGTGAGCATCAGCGGGAAGTTGCCGTAGACGGCGTGCAGGAAGTCGATCTGTGCCGCGCCGAGGCCGGCGACACCGACGACTCCGGGCAGGTGCTCGGTGGCGGTCTTGACCCGTTTGACCACGTCGACGCTCTTCGAGTTCACCGTCTCGGTGTCCGGAATGACGACGACGATGCTCTGTCCGCCCCGGTTGCCCGCGGGCCCGGTCGGCACGAGGACGCTGGTCACGCCGTCGACCTTGGCGAGCTCGGCGGCGACGGGTTTCGCCTGGTCGGTGCTGACCAGGACCTCCATCGGGGTCAGCGCACCGGTCGGGACGCCACCGCGCTCCAGGGTCTGGAGGGTCTCGTAGGCGGGACCGCTCTTGGCCAGCGACTCGGAGGAGGCGAGGCCGATCTTGATGCCCAGGAAGACGCCGACCAGGGCCGCGAGCGCGGCCAGGGCCGCGGCGGCCGCGATCCAGCGGCGCCGTACGACGGCGGCGGTCCAGCGGCTCCAGAAACGGCTCGCCCGGTTCTCGTGCCGGATCTTGGGCCAGTCGACCTTCGGCCCGATGCCGCCGAGGATCGCGGGGGTCAGGGTGAGCGTCGTCAGGACGCTGGCGAGCGGGATGAGCGCGCCGCCGTAGCCCATGCTGCGCAGGAACGGGACGGGCAGGACGACCAGGGAGAGCAGGCCGATGGCCACCGTGACGCCGCTGAACACGATCGCGTGTCCGGCGTGCTGCATGGCGACCACGACCGCGTCGTGGTTGTCGCGGCCGCGGTCGCGTTCCTCGCGCCAGCGGGTGACGAACAGCAGCGAGTAGTCGATCGCCACGCCCAGGCCGATCAGGGCGACCAGGAACTGCACGATGAACGACATGTCGGTCACGTAGGTGAGCGGCAGGAGCATCACGAAGGTCGCGAGGATCGACACCGCGGCGACGAGCAGGGGCAGCAGGGCCAGGAAGGAGGCGAAGACGAAGGCGAGGACGGCGAGTGCGCCGACGGCGCCGAGGAGCGTCTCGCCGAGGACCCCGGGTCCGCCCCCGTCGTCGCCGCCGGAGGCCAGTGGGTCCTCGCCGGTCACCCCGATCACCGCGCCCGCCGGCATGGCCTTCTCCGCCGCCGCGTGGATCGGGTCGGTCAGCGGTTTCTGGCTGGGTGACGGGTTGAACCGGTAGAAGACCAGCGCGTAGGCGGTGCGGTCGTCCTTCGTCCGGAAGGCCTTGTCCCCGGTGTTCGCCTCGTCGATCACCCGCACGCCCGGTACCGCCGTGCCGACGGCGGTGAAGACCCGCCCGACGTCCGACTCGTGACCGGTGACCGTCTGCCCTGCCGGAAGGGTGACCGCCACCAGATAGGGATTGGTGTCGCCGCCGCTGCCGAAGGCGTCCTCGATCTTGTGCGCGGTCACGGTGCCGGGCTGGCCGGGCAGGGAGAAGTCGATCGTCAGCCGGTCCGTGGTACGACCGGCCAGCAGGATGCCGGCGACCAGCACCAGACCCCAGAACGCCACCACCGCTTTGCGATGACGCAGAACGAATTCGGCCCACCGTCGCATGCCGGACCTTCCCAGCGTCGTAGGTTGCGCGAGTTTAGCCCGCGGCCCGCTTTCTCCGCTATCGGAACGATCCATCCGCTTTGACGGGATCCGGAAGCGCGGAATCCGGACGCACGACCCCTCAGGAAGAGAGCGCACACGAGCGGTGTTTAGCCTGTCAGCACTGGATCATCACCGGACGCGTGAGAACGGAGCAGTCAAGGTGAACGACGCGCCGAAGGCCGACATACGCCAGGCAACGGAGTATCCGACTCCGACGCCCGATGTGCTGGATCGGGTACGGCGGCACCGGCGCCACACTCTGGAACTGCTCACCGTCTGCGCCGTGGGACTCGTCCCGTGGACGGTCCTGCTGGCGGTGACGCTGCCGTCCGCCTACGAGGTCCACCAGTGGCGGACCACATGGGTCGGGTTCGACGTCCTGCTGGTGCTCTCGATGGCGGCCACCGCGCTGCTCGGCTGGCGGCGGCACCGGGCGGTCATCGTGGCGGCGGCCGTCTCGGCGGCGCTGTTGATCTGCGACGCGTGGTTCGACGTGTCACTGGCCTTCGGCACCTCGGACGTCTGGTCGGCCGCGGCCCTCGCGGTCTTCGCCGAACTGCCGCTGGCCGGCTACCTGATCCATCGTGTGCTGGCGATGATCTCGCTCGCACGGTGGCCGTCCGTGGAAGCGGCCACCAGGCTCACCGAATAGCCTTTTTGCCTCTGCGGCAACGGTGAGGTTTTCGCAACTCCCCTTTGTTCCCGATGACTTCGTTCGGAAATCCACGGGGCTGAAGTTTGTCGCCATGGAGAGCGGCGAGGTGGCAAGACCTCGGCGCGCGGCATGGAGGATGTCATGCCCGAGATGTATTTCGATGTGCGCTGGCCCGACGGTCTGACCCAGCGCTGCTATTCCCCTTCCACGATAGTCGAGGACTACTTCGCGCCGGGCGGTGAATACGAGCTCGCCGAATTCGTCGAGCGCAGTCGTACGGCGCTCGGTATCGCCGGGGAGCGGGTCCGGGAGAAGTTCGGCTTCTTCTGCACCGGCGCCTCCGACCAACTCGCCCTGATAGAGCGGACGGCCGCCGCATACGGCGACGTCACCGGGGCCAGGGTCACGGTCGAGGCCCTCACCGGTGCCGACGGGAGCCCGCGATGAGCCCGGCGGCACGGCTGGCCGGCGCGCACTACCCGGTGGCCGTGGTGGGTGGTGGCCAGGCGGGCCTCTCCGTCAGCCACGAGCTGCGCGAACGCGGCATCGACCACGTCGTCGTCGAGGCCCACCGGGTCGGACACGAGTGGCGCGAGCGCCGCTGGGACTCCTTCTGTCTGGTGACCCCCAACTGGCAGTGCAGGCTGCCCGGTTACCCCTACCAGGGCGACGATCCAGACGGCTTCATGGTCCGCGACGACATCGTGCGGTACCTGGAGGGCTACGTCGCCCACTTCCGGCCCCCGCTGGTCGAGGGCGTGACGGTCACCAGGCTGCGCCGCTCCCCGAGCGGGGTCTTCGAACTCGCCACCACCGAGGGGGACTTCACCGCCGACCAGGTGGTGACAGCGACCGGCCCGTACCACACCCCCTCCCTCCCTGCGATGGCCCAGCGGCTGCCCGACTCCGTCACCCAGGTCCACTCCTCGCGCTACCGCGACTCCGCCCAACTCCCGCCGGGCGCAGTCCTGGTGGTCGGCACCGGCCAGTCCGGCTGCCAGATAGCCGAGGACCTGCACCTCGCCGGACGCCAAGTACATCTGGCCGTCGGCAGCGCGCCCCGCGTCGCCCGCTTCTACCGCGGCCGTGACTGTGTGGCGTGGCTCGACGAGATGGGCCACTACGCGAAGAGCATCGACGACTTCGACGACGCCGGCGCGGTCCGGATGCGCGTCAACCACTACGTCACCGGACGCGACGGAGGCCG
>Ga0307510_10005171_pt1 | contig 15502 bp, 14 predicted proteins | sample 12_EM_MG_FD_207224 | JGI IMG/M metagenome (GOLD analysis project Ga0307510, IMG submission 207224) | Populus trichocarpa ectomycorrhiza microbial communities from riparian zone in the Pacific Northwest, United States - 12_EM | ecosystem: Host-associated > Plants > Roots > Unclassified | place...
CTGGAGCGTCAGCTATCCAGGCGTCAGCTATCCAGGCGTCAGCTATCGAGCCGGAATGCAAGACGAGCGGCTGTGCGGGAACAGACACCGCTCAACAATCACGCCGGGGGTTTAGAGCACTACCGGCAGAGTGAAGATGCATCCCAGGGGAGTGAAGTGTCGTTTGACTACAACGAGGCGTCGTTCGCCCAGGTGCTTCAGATGCTAGATTCAGATTTGGTCAGCCTAGGTAACTCACAGGAGCTGACGCTGGGACCAGCGCAAGAGGGGCCAGCGACCCCGGGTTTCGCCAGTCTGCTATCGTTGAACCTGGACGACTCGCAGGAAAGTGACGCAGACGCGGGAGAGAATGGTTTTTTGTGGACTTGGCTATGTGTGAACCGTTGAGTTTATGGAATTTGATTTGCAGGAAATGTAAACTATTAGATTTCGGTTGGCCGATCTGTGGAGCCGTGAGGACAATTTGGGGTGTATTTCTGAGCGAGATCTGAGCGAGAGCTCAGAAATGTAGAATTGCGGTGGCCAGGGTGTCCTGGATTCCCTGGTCACGGTAGTAGACTAGTAATAATAGAATATCAAGATGGGGATGAGGTTCAAAGTCACGATACAAGGGGCACTAGCGCCTCGAAGCTTTTGTGAATGGCACTCAGTAATACAAATAAATAGTGAAGCGATCGAGGCGGCGTCTGGAATATGTGTGCTATCATGATGCCGTCGAGAGTATGCATGTGAGCTATCACGACGTCGTCAAGACGGCGTCTGGAATATGTGTGCTATCACGAAGCCGTCAAGAGAATGCATGTGAGCTATCACGACGTCGTCAAGGCGGCGTCTGAAATATGTGTGCTATCACGACGCGGTCTAGAGTATGCAAGTGAGCTATCATGATGCCGTCGCGACGAACATATGAGCTATTTGGAAGGCATTGGGAGCCTATAGCCAGACATGGCAATTGATGCCGAGGGGGTTCAAATATCGCTGCGTAGCATCCGGAAGACTAAGCATCAGGATAGTCTTCCGGATGCTAGAGTGGAGTTGGATTCCGCCATGACCAGGGAGGCACAGGAAGGAGATCGTCGGGATGCGGGAGAGCAGAGGGTCTGCGGGCATCTGGACGCATGCGCTTGGTGGTGGACGTCGTCGGCACGTCGCAGACGCAGGGGTAGATAGGGCATGGCGTCCGGACGTGACGTCCGGCCGATGTCGCGTTCAGAGTAACAGTTAACGTTCTGAACGTCCTGAGCGTCTGATGCACTGGATGCTCAGCACGCATATAATAATTTTTGGTCATGGTAATGATACCATTGCGCGCCCATTGCTTCAGCTTCTCTCATCCTTACCTCCCCTTATGCTAATGTCTGATAACCTTTTCCGCCTTTGGCCGGACTCGCATTCTCTGTTCATACCTAGACTGGCGTTAGCCAAAAGGACTGGGGTATGCACTATGTGAAAACTGAGATCTAGAGATTTAGTGGTGTTGATTGGACGTCGGGAGATGAGGTTTGAGATATCTAATCCGCATTGATCGTGGCGTGTGTCTTGCTAGACCTAGTGTCGCTAACGGATACTCGTTGTGGCCAGTTTTTGCATAGGTACTACTGATCTTAGCGACGCCTCCTACTTTACTAACACCTCGAACCTTTTCATCCCAGAGCGTAGACGAACATCATACCTGAGCTGGTCCAGAGTACGAACATAATGTTGAACAAGGAGTAAACACCTTTTTGCAGTTGAATAGATTCTTTCAATATCGCGTGATAGTACGTGAATCTCACACCCCTGCTCCCCCCAACAGACGTAGCGTATAAGACCTGATGCGTTCCATTGCACAACAACTACAAACTGCAAATATCCATATCGCGTGGGATACATTACACTAACGCATTCTAATCCCTATTCTCTCTGAAAAATCTTCATCAGTCTCCGGTATTCTACGATGTCTAGACAACCACAAGGCAAATCACTAAGTCAGCCAACTTCTCGAGTAGGCAATGTAGAGCGGCGTACACGTGACGCCATCCCCGCCCAGAGGGGATCAGTATCAGGAACACAGCGGACCGAATCAGGCAGGTCCCATAGTACAAGAACACTGCCTGCCGAATCAAGCAGCTCCCACAGTACACAGTTGTCCGGTCGCAGTTCTTTCCCACCCCGAACTACAAGACGCCCCACATCACGACCTGTGAAGCGCGCCAGAAGCAGGACCTTACAGACAACGGCGTATAGTGAACCTGAGGGGGAACCAGATGCACAACAACAGATAGCGATAGTTCATCTGGGCGATGAGAGCAGCAATGAGTACCAGAACTCCGGCAGATGTGCTGAAACTGAATCGGACAAAGAACCAGACGCAAAAGAAAATGATGTCCTGGATGACGACACTGGATCAGGGTCTCGTCACTGATCACGAACTGCAGACAGACGACAAGCAAATACCGGGGTTTCAACTATGCGAGTTTCGACCACCTGCGGATCTCAAGGAGGGGCCCAAGTCGAGGGCACCCAAGCTGCTCGACCACACATAATTCAGGATGGTGCCTATACTCTACCGGCGTTCACATCTTCCAGTGTACCACCATATTCGTCGCCGCTGGCTACCCATAGTCCCAGTACGTCAGGAGTCCCGAGCTCGAGTCCTCCAAGCCTTCCCAATAATCAACAACACGAGTATCACATCTGGCCGGATACTAACTCACGGCGCAATAGGGCCACCAAGGCCGAGGCTGCAGCAATAGTACGGGCCAAGACTCTTATTCTATGGTACACCCTGTTTGTGAATCCGCTCCGAGCACCCGCTGTATTGATGTCCGAGGTCCACAGTGTTTGGCTGAGGGCTCTCGAGGACATATCCGACGCAGGAAATATTGAAACATCGGTGGCAAGCATAAAAATAGTAAGTGAACGCTGATACTCAAACTTGACGCACTCGTCGTGGGTGCTTACTAAATGTGACAGATACGGGCCAGACACTCTGCAGTAAGATCCCAGTGTCTGTTCGACGTAAAGGAAGGCATTGGAAGATATTATGATCTCTCCCGAAATCTGACGGCGGTTGCTCGTAGGATAGACTACCTCCTTGAGAGGGATAGATTCATGTGTTCCCTGAGAGGGTATAAGGTAAGTGTGCGCTTTGTGATAGCCCAGCCACAACTAATGCGTATGGACTTGACCCAGCATGTAACCAATGGATTCCTCGCAGCCCAGATCCCGGAGGCACTATGGGGAAAGAACTTCAAGGGCAAGAAAATGCGTGGGATTGCCAAACCTGATTTTCATGGTCACATCAATGGCACCATGGTATGTTTAACGTGTGCCATACTCTGTCATACTCTTCGAGCATGGCAAACCGGAATCTATCGTGAAACAGGCGTCTTCAAGCCGGACGGAGTTGCAGGTGAGCCTGACCCTGAACCTGGTGTTCTCTAGTTCCGGCTGGGAGGCTAACCTCATGACGAGCGCGGAAGACCTCTTTGGCTGCCAGCGCCAGATGTGGGCCACGTGCCCAGACTGGGTACAGACAATGATCCTCAAGAACATTAACGAGACTATCAAAGCGAAAATGGAGAAGGAGCATGGGATACAGGAAGATCGCCATGAAGGGTTACCTGACGATGGGGTAGCAGTGGCGGCAGAGGTGCAGAGTAAGATGTCTAGACCGCCCCCCCACGGGTAACTCCTCGGATTCCGACACGCCCAACTCCACGCATTCAGACACGTCCACCTTCACAGATTGAGAGTCAAACTCCCAGCAACCTCCGTATTGGAGGCCTGGCTGGAGCCCCGGATAACGGAAACGATTCACCAGCAACTGTCACGTCTTTCGATTTCACCCAGGTGTCGGCAACCCGGCTACTCAACTTTCTCGATTCGGACCTACAGACTCTGAACGGCTCACATGAGGTGGCTGGGTGGCTAACTTTGGACAATACTGTGACTCAGACTACATTGTGACCGCTCGCGCTCAGCCTTGATGATCTAGAGGCGGCGGAGGAGAATACTGATCCGTGGGATATGGAGCAGGGGGAAAGTGCGAGCATAGATGCAGGTAGTTAGAATGCTGAGCATGTGTAGTGTAGTGGTTTTAGGATGCGTTCTCAGATACAGGAAAGTGTGCGAGGAGCATAGTTGTATTAAGCTGAGGGCGGCTAGACAACTCATCGAATTCAGAATAGAATTAATAGAAGCAACGCTTAACAGGTACATCTTGGCGATCAGGATAGCAAAACACATCGTGACACCGTTTGAAAGAAGAGAAGTGCCTAGGCGTAGGATCAGGATGGTATTAGACTAAGTACACGATGCGTCGGGATGAAAACGCGGCGTCAGATAGAGTCACGATGGGATCAGGACGCGGCATATATACGGCGTAAGATCAGGAAGAAGTGAGCCGGCGTCAGGAAGGGAGAGATGGGGATCGTGGGATCCGGACGAGGTCAGCAGGGTGTGAAAACATTAGGACGCGACATCTGAAGATGAGTGAAGCCCTGACATTCGCCGAGAAGGAACAGGCATTAGGGTGGGAGAGTCATAGATCCGATGCAGTCAGAACGCAATAGCGGATGACCCAACGCAGTAGGAATGGAAAACTCATAGATCAGGGGGAGTGAGGAGGTAAGAGAGGAGCACCAGACGCAGTCAGGACGCACAGGGCATCGGGGTCCGTGCCCGGATGGCGTCAGGACGGATGGCGCTAGGTGACGCAAAGTCAGGACGCGACGTTACATCCCGATTCGCGATTAGCATTCCGACGTCCCTGGCGTCGGACGGACAGGGCACACAGGACGCAAGGTATTATTTTTGCTGTTATTGATCTTTTGCTATATGATTTATTAGTTGTTAAGGCATAAGAACTCGCATGCTGTGCCAGCTATAGCATAAGGAAAACCATAATTCCAACAATGTCCTACACCACCACTTCATGGCACAAATCTGTACTCACAGGAGTGGTGGGATAGGCCTAACCGGATATCTTACACCAAAGAATGAAACGCCTGCCTTCAAGACACCTCACCCCTCTTTACACAAATCAACCAAGCTAACCTAGTCACAAAAGAGAAAGGAAAGTATAAGCAAGCCATTCAACAGGCCCCACCTCATAAAAGAAACACCTGTAAAGCGAAGGGGTGCCTTAGAGAAAGCCCACGCATCCCCAGAATAGAAAACTATGAAAATCAGCAAAATTGGGTACAGCATTTGACTATTCAGTATTGGCCGCATTATCTTTTCTCAAGGGATTGCATATTTGACAAGGAGGAGATACAATACCCGGATGGATCTTAACTCAGAGGTGGGCCGTGATCTGTTTCTTGGAGCTGGTGCAGCACTTAGCTACAAACTAACAATCAGGCATTCCAATAGTGGAACTGATCAAAATCAGTCCAGTTTTGCAAAAAAGGGTAACTTGATTGTTTTGTATTTTGAGTAAGAGGCCCTTTTAGCTTGGATAGCAATCTACCTAATTTTAAGTAAAAGAGAAAAACAGTTGTTCCCAAAGCAAGTGAAATAACTCAACTATGTATCAAGTAAACACTTTAGAAATAAAAAGTGAGCAATTGCTACAGTTTACTCTTTGGTTTGATATAAAATGTTTTTGTTTTTAGCAAAGTAATAAATAACGATAAATATTATAGGTATAAATCTGGTAATTAATGATTATAATTGGTGAGAAAGAAAGGTTAAATGAATTTATCATTTGGATAAATCTACGATTATCTTGAGTTTTGATAGGGAACATATTTTTAAAACAGGTTTACCTTGTCTGTAAAATATTGCTGATTTCTGCATCTTTCACACAAAGTTTTAATAACTTTATATTCTACACTTGAAAATATTTGAAAATTTGGTTACTAGTGCATGTGGCTAGAGGCTATGTTTCTATGTAAAAAATGTGTTTTAAGGGATATTTTTAAAATTGTTATTAAAGATAGAATATCGCTCAAATTTATACCTTAAATATATTTTAAGAAGCCCAGAGGCGCCTCTATCAGTTAATAAATTCTCTGAGCCATTCAACCTACATCAGCAAAAATAATATCTTGTATTCTGAGTGTCCTGTCCATCAGACACAGAGGACGGCTGAACTCTAATCGAGGTGGAGGAAGAAACCATTGTACCACACAACGCACCAGATGCAACATAATACAGCGTATGAGACTCAGGATCCACTGGGCCCAACAAGTACTACCCAGGACACCACCTGACACTGAACCAGATCTTCCAAAGATACCGGAAGGGTTCCCCTTCTCACCTTTTCTGACCTCAGTCACCTAGGTCACAATAGATTTCATACCATCAAACTGTTAAATTTACTACTAGTAGTCTTCTATTATTGTAATATACGGACCAACTGACAGAGAAACACACAGTCATAAGCACCCTTCTGACCCCTTGCCCTGTCCTTCCCCTTACCCGATCTTTCCATTACCACCATTTGGCACTGGGACTTGATTAATAAAATTCGGAGGTGGAGGGAACCTACACCATCATGTAGCTGGGATCGGGCCCAACAAGACCTGGCAACCTGATACAGAATCGGCCCTGCTGTTGTGGAGGAACCTCCCATCAAGGTCCGGCACCTGTTCAAACACCACTCTGACGAGGGTTGGCGAATTGCTGAGTTTTGATGCGACACAGATGTACCTTAAACCACTAGATAACTAGCGTCAAGCCTAAGAATCTGCCTCAACTAAATCCAGAACCAGAGCTGCAGTCATGTATGAATAAGCTATTCTGTTGAAGTTATGGGATAACCAGCAGACTATTCAGTACTGTAACTTCAGGAATAAACCATGTGGGGAACTGATCCTATACCGTCATGTGAGTGCTATTGAGCCCAACAATCCCCAGCAATCCGATGCTGAATCGGCCCTGTGGTTGTAGAGGAGTCTGCTATCGAGAGCAGGGATCGCCAGAATCCCACCCCCTTCAGCCCTATAACATCACGAATAGTATCACTCTGGGGATGAATATTATACAGGTGGATAGCTGGTATCGAGCCCTGAGACCTCCAAGTGTCGGTTTCGGGATTGATTGCCTGGCTGTGGTGGAGTGTTGCAGCTCTGGGCTGGGTGTGTAAATATTTAGAGTTGGGATGCAAGGACTGTATTGCATCGCGTTCAGGTTGAGGTTAAGTGCCGAGACATCACCACGCCCTACCCTAGACTTGAGAGTCTGATGGCTATCACTTGATTTCAGACTTGAGTGAGCTGGCATTTTCGCATAATCACCGAAGATGTTCTGAAAATAGAACTTTGAGTGCCAGGGTGACATGGGGTCCTTGACATAAATTATAGATTAAGCTGATGATAGCTTTCTCACCTGGTGGACGAACTATATTTTCGGGAGTCTGAAATACTTCTTCCTCACGCTAGGGCTGGGCCTCAGACTCTGCGAAGGCTGGGAGGATACTCAGAGAGCGTGGTCAATGATGATGGGCGATGGTGGTGGGGTTGGAATCTGGATGAATGGGAGGCAGGGTTCCTTAGTTGCATATGTACTGCCAAGTGTGTCCAGCCACACCAGATGCAACCAGATGTCATGGCAGAGTAGAGGCTGTACCGGACACAGAGAACGCAGAGTCTACACTACGAGAGGCAGGACACAAAACCTCCATATCTAATCCTAGCACAGGATGGCTTTTGGCTGATCTAAAGACTGCTTTTAGTGGGCCGCTCAAATGTAGAAGATGTTTGCATTTCTTGTTACAGTTGGTTTAAGCAGACCTCAGTAGTAGAAACAATGCGCGCCGTGTAACAAATAACCGCAACTCTATCATAAACAGCATGCCTAACCGAGACAAGCACCAACGTCAATTATGTTCTAAGTAAACAGAATGACAGGAAGATCAACTTATACCAGGAGCTGAATGTTATAACTGTCCAGAAGGACATGCACGCATCCATATCCTTCGTGAAGGCTATCGAATCCCAGTCTTGCTGCACTCTTGATCGAATATTTTCCTGATCAACTAATAACTCATTCAAGACCTTCAGATTTCTAACCACTCGAAAACTAACGCTGTTCACATTCCATGTTTCCAGGGAGAAACTATTTCTTCTAGTGAAACGAATTTCACCAAATCTCTATTTCTAGAAATAGGAAACAATCAACAGCTCTTACTCCTTCCCTGAGAGATAGCTCTAGCAAGAAAAGATTGTTTTATTATACCAGTGATATGGAAGTATCTGGAACACCAGCTTACAAAATATCTGAAACCTGAAAGACGCCTGCTCTGATAATAATCAATGCCTATAGCAGTTACTTTTACAAGATGAAGGAATCTTGGTAAACTCGCATGAAGGCACTTTAAATGAACAAAATGCTGTGGTCATTGGTTGAATAGAAAGAGGTGATCATGAAAGAAAGACCATTATTGACCAGCTACCGGAAAGGTACCTGAGCTCCCTGAACTTATTCTGTACCTCTAGGGCGGTGATACTAGCACCTCGCTGTACCTTTGAATATGCGATCAACTGAAACCGGATATGCAGCCACCATGGGGTCCAAGATACCCGTTATCTCAAGAGCACGTGCCGGATCTCCGCAAATAGTTCGCTGATATGCTCAGGGAAGGAAAGATTTCTCCATGCAAGTCACCGTTTGGTACAGCAATCCTTTTTGTTCGCAAACCTAGCGGTCACCTAGAGCCTGTTGTTGCCTACCGTGAACTCCATAAAGTCATGATTCACAACAAATATCTTATCTCCCTAATGATGGAAGTGAGCGATCAAGTCGGTCTTTCTGAAATCTTTACAAAGTGAGAATGGAAAGCTGGTTTGCCTCTGATAAGAGTTTCTAAACCGGAGGTGTATAAAACAGCTTTTCAAACCTGGTATATACATTCGTAATACCAAGTTCGGTTCTTTGGTTTGCTCAACTCACCTGCTCCCTGCAAAACTATAATGACCAAAATCCTGAAAGAATTTTGAGACCACTGAGTTGTCATATATATTAATGAGATTCTTATCTACTGCAACAGAGTTGAAGAATACACCATACTGGTCTAGAAGGTTTTACAAAAGCTCCGTGAATAGAAGATGGCAATCTGCCTAGAGAAGAGTGTGTTCAATGTTAAAATAGTGGATCTTGTAGTTCGTGTTGTGGCAAGGGATCGGGTGACAAAGCACGAGAGAAAGGTGGAATCAAGCAAGGCTTGGAGAGCTCCAACCTTGGTTAAGGATATTCATATGTTTAGTGGGTGCAACAACCTTTACCGGCGATTGATTATGAGCTTTTCGGGCATTTGAGCCACACTAACGATTCTGTTGGAAGATGACGAGAGAAATTCTTTTTCGGGCAAAGCACAACAAGAGCCTATTGACGCCTTCCAACACGGCTTTATATTAGCACCAATCCTATAGCATTGCTATCCAGAACTTGACACGGTCATTGGAACGCATGCTAGTGATTACTCACTAGGACGGATCTTATTGCCATTTCATGGAAAAAGACTTCACCCAGTCACCTTGAATTCTCCAAAGCTTACCCCAGCTGCGGGCAACTATGATATCCATGACGAAGAATTATTGGCCATCCTCGTTGCCTTCAGTGAATGGAAACATTACTTGGAAGGGACTCATCAGCAAAACTATTACCCTGCGTTCAGTCGGTTCTGTGGGTTTGACGCACCTAGCGCAGGAACGTAAATCGCGAATCAGTATGCAACCACCTGACCACACAACTGACCTGACGCAACCTGACAGAGAACCTAATCTTCAAGATACACGAGAAGCAGGGCCTAATACTTATGACATACCGGATGCAGCATCTCATACTCTGGACGCCCCCTGACGCGCGACTACATCTTCCTAACATAAGTGATGGGTCCCCGCTTTACTTATTTCTGCCCTTGGACACCCAGGTCACAATATATTTCCATCTCTCAAACTATTAAATTTAGTACATGTAGGCTTCTCTTGTTCTAGCAAACAGACAAATTCACATCCAAACCTGAGCCTCGCATTCCCTCCCCTTTCTATCCACCTTCATAGGACCCTATAGCTTCATCAGGAATAATCGCCTCTGGACATACCTTATGCCTCCATGTAGCTGGCGTCGAGCCCGATATTCTCAGGCAATCGGATCCTGGATTGGAGCAATCGTCGTGAAGGAATCTGGCCTTGAGTTCTGGGATTATGAGCCCTCGATTTAGCCTTGTAACCTTATGAATAATGTTCGTGGAGGGACGGATCATACATCATTGTGAAGCTGGCATCGGGCTCAACAGCCTCCTGCAATCAGATCCAGAATGGGCCAAGATGCCGTGGAGGGATCTGACATCAAGCTATGAGAGCGCCTGTGGAGCGCTAAAGACAACCCCCATACTGGTCAGCGATTTCATGAGCTGTGATGTGACCGACCCATCCTTTATACCACGGCGTTGTGGGCGTCAGGCCCACCAAACCTCCTCAATCATGTCCTGAATCGTCCCTGCGGTTGTGGAGGTATCAGTCATCAGGTTCTTGCATCACTAGACCTCCCTTCAGCCCTGTAACTTCATGAATAGAGATTGCGGAGGGATGAACCTTGCATCCTTATGAAGGTGGCATTGTGGCCAACAGGCTCCCGCAATCGGAACCAGAATCATCTTCCCGGTCATGCAGGAATCTGATACCAAGCTCTGTGAGCGCCTGTGGACCTCTGAAGACAGCGCCCAAACAGGTTGGTGATTTCATGCTTTTGGATGCGACAGAGCTGTTCTTTATACCACTACATAGCTGGCGTCGAGCCCAACCACCTCCCGCAATCAGATCTAGGATCAGCCACCCTGTTGTGGAGGAATGTGCCATCGGGTTCTGGGATTGCAAAAGTCCCACCCCATTCAGCCCTGTAACTTCATGAATAATACACCTCTAAGAATATATCTGATACAGCTGGATAGTTGGCATTGAGCCCAGGAACCTCCTGGTGTCGGATTCATGATTGATTGGGTGGCTATGGTGGAGTGTTGCAGCTGTCGCCTGAGAGTGTAGATGTTGAGTCTGGTGATGAAAAAAGTGTCGTGGCGCCTCGAGTTTCGGGCTAAGTGCTGAGAAACTACCAGGCCGTAGCAAGTGTTACGGTGATTACTCACTTTCAGACTGGATTGAGTTGGCATTTTCGCAAATTCAAAGATGATGTTGTGAAATAAAACTCACTGTGCCAGTATGAGTCGACTCAGGCAAGGGTCTTTAGCGTAAATTTCCGAGTAAGGGTACGATGGCTTTGTCACCTGGCGCAAGTAATAACTATCCTTTCTGTGCCAAGAAATACCCCACTCTCTCAGTTGGGCTGGGCCTCGAACTACGTGAAGGCTAGGAGGGTCCTCAGGGGTAATGGGAAATCCTGATGTGCGAACGTGTTGAGGTTGAAGTCTGGATTTATAAGAGGCAGGGTGGCTTAGTTGCGTCTGTCCGGATGGAAGCCAGTACTGTGAAGGGTGTCTGAACATGGCAGATGCAACCAGATTTGGCACCTGATTACCGGACGTATAGGTCACACAGGACTCAAAGTCCGCACTACAAAAATCAGGATACAATACCACCATGTCGGAGGTGGGATGGCTTTAAGCTGATGCCGAGACACTGATAACAGTCTATACCAATCATTGGAACCTGGAATATTTGCTTACAACAAAAGCCTCAACTGATAAACAGATCCGGTCGGCACACAAAGTGTGTGGTTTCAATTTCAAAATAATCTACGGAAAAGGCACCAAAGGAGGCCAGCCGGATGAGTTAAACAGGTTGTCACAGTACCCCTCAGAAGAAGGAGTCCTGCATCGCACACAGTCTATTTTGAACCCTCAGCACTACAGAAAATTGAAATTCCCGTAGTGTGCCCACCACCTTTCACACAGCTTCAAAAGGAATTTCCTCAAATCCAAAAGGAAATAGGTATTCCCATTCAAAGGAATGTTTAACAAGCACTAATCCACCTCGATGATCAAAGCTTACAGTATCATACAACTGCTCCTGCATCTCAGGCAATTCAGGAGTTATTCATGCAGATTATAGAGGCCAAGTCAAAATCATACCTGTTTATCACAGAAAGATAGGTTACGAGGTTCAGATCAGAGAAGGCATCGCGCAATTCATGCTGGAGAGACTTGATGATCAGAAAAGGATAGAGGTTGATGGATTGGATGAGACTGATAGAGCTGAAACGGGTTTTGTCCACTGTGGAACTGGGTTGGAGTTGAAAGAAACTCAACCAAAGATATGTTCCCTCGCAGTTGATAGCAACCACAAATTTTACAATTCCTGTCTCTTGATATTAACCAACACCTGAGCCTCCCAAAATGGCAGGTGTTATTATTAAACATCATTATTGCCAAAGCAAACTTGAAATGTTTTGAAGCAGACCTTGTAGCCAAAGTTCGTAAATTGGAAGAGGATAATCTAGGTTGAATGTAGCTCAAGGCAGAGTTGGAATCCTTAAAGAAAAGTGCAAAGGAATTGCCCAAGCAATTTTCCTTATCCGATAGCCCTCTCTACTACCAAGATGGTGCTTTTATTTGCGCAAATAAGGACCTGCAAATACCCATTGCTGAGGGTTTTCAGAACTCTGAAGTCGCTGGTCACTTCGGACAAGAGAAAAGACTCGAAATCATCATACGGGATTTCTAGCAAAAGGCATTACCAGACTGGGTAAATCATTACCTCCCTTCCTGCACAGCCTGGAAAACAAGCAAAAGTCCCATGACATACACTATTCAGGTTACTTATCAACTACAAGTGCCTATACTGGGTACACCTCAACCTCCGTAGACTTTATCACACAGTTACCGCAATGAGCAGGATATACCCCTATTAGGGTTCTAGTAGAAAATTTTATAAACATGTGCCACTGTATCAGATAGGAAGAAAAGTTATGCCAAGAGATGTAGCAGAATCCTTCCTTAAGGAAGTATTGAAACTTGATGGATGACCTTCAGAAATCATTTCAGATCTGTACGCGATGTTTGCTGTAGAATTTTGGGAATCTTGGTGCAAAAATCTTGGTATTACACAAAAATGTATGGACAGAAAACCACCCTCAAACTGAGTGACAAACAGAATGAGTTATCAAATACTCGGAGACTATCTCCCCATATTTGTCAACTACGATCAGGACAACGCGTACTATCTTTTACCTTTACACAACTTCGCTTATAACAATCTAGTAATCTGCGCACACAACAAGAGCCCTTTCTTCATACACTACAGTTATCATTGTCAAACTCAATCGCCCAAGTAGCATCAAGCGAGAAATCCAGAAGCAAATCTTTCCTCTCATTCGATGCAGATGATATATCAATAAGCGATACAATCTTGAGAAAAGGTCACAGCAGATATGTGATGCTATTACGATCTGAAGACTAAGCAAACCCGGACTTCAACATAGCCTTCCTAGTCATGCCGAATACCCAGAATATGGGTACTAAAGACTCATTCCCGAAACTAGCGTGTAAACTATAGGCCACCTTCAAAATCCTGTAACAACGAGGAGAACTCACTTACAAATTTCAAATATCTAAAAGTTAGAAAATCCATGCAGGATTTCATGTAGGGCTGCTCGGGCCCGATAGAACTTCTATTCAAGCAGCCTGAGGACAACCACCCATGGAACCCCAAGAAATTAATAATCATCTCAAATGCAACGTGGAAAAGATTATTAAGAGTGAAATATTCTCATATGATGGAAAGGTCCTTAGCAGGACTAGAACCTTTGACAAACACTGCAACTCTATGAAGTCAAGAGGATGTTAAGAAGCTGAGATCCCCCGGGAGCCGCCTGACCATTTAGAACACGCACAGGAATGAGTACAAGATTTTCATAGAGAAAGTCTGAATATGCTAAGTTTGAGCAAAGTAGTATTACATGTAAAGGTTTTCCTGTAGTAGTGAAGCAAACGCAGAAGCTTTTTCACTCCCCCTTGTAGAGTACTAAATGGGATTAATATTTAACATATTTGGCCTAGTGATGGGATATGTAATAGTTATGGGACACTTTTACAACTTACCAACAGGACATGTTAAATACTTATATCTACATCAACACAAGCTTATAGATGTAGAAGTTATAGGCAATAAGAACAAACCTGTTGGCTATTGGCTGGCAAAAGTCGAATAAAATTTATATAATTGTTAGGGATTGAGTTCTTGATGAATAGTAAGTAGAGAAAAATCTGTAGCAGTAAATTAAATGAGATTGGACAATTGAAAATCAGATATACTAGCAGGCAATTTAAGATAGGTCAAATCAATAAGCCTGGAGGATCATGTCTCAGATTTGGAAATAAAAAGTTCTTGTATTTATCCCACCTGGTAAATTTGAAATGTTGTAGTCAAATGTGTTCCTCACAACCCTCTTTTTTGGAAATCACTATTCAAAAAAAATCAACCTGATAAGTTCAAAACAACCCCAGGCTAATTCCACTAGCAGAAAGCAAAAAACGTCTCCAATAGAGAGGAAACTAAATTACACTCTAAGCTTATTTGGGAAAGATTCTGGTAGTGTAAGGTTCCCTAGCATGAATAAGGTAAGCGATTGTGAGATAGTCACTAAGGTATGTTACACTGTATTAATAAGTACTAACGTATTATACCTAGTTATGGGTCACCCCCTAGTAATGGGTCAATATTTTCACTTCGTCAAAAGCAACAAAACTTACAACAACTCACGCACTATACATCTGAAGAAGCGGATATTTGAATAGTTCAATGTCTTGCACCTGGTAATAATCAGCATAAAAGAATATTAGCAAAATAAAATAAACTGCACTCTTGAACCACACAAGTGATAATTGATGATTGAATTACTATTTGTTCGATAATCAGTACTTGGAATAGATTTCTAGGTAATCTTTTCATATAGCAAGTATTAGGAATAGGTTGTTAATAAACTGTAGGTATTAGAAATGGAAATTTCCATCTACAAAACGTGAGCTATCAGTTTGAAAACAGGGTAAATTGAGATATTTGATATTTAAGAGAGTATTAAACTTAATAAGGTTTATCATATTCTCATGTTTTTTTTAAGACACCAAACTTTGTATACTACTACCTTAACATACTCACTTTAATATCTATTAATTGAAAGATCATTGGACTCTTTCTGCTCTCTCAGTTACCATTTCTTTAGTATTGATCATTTCTGTACTTTGAACTTTATTTATGCTATTTTCCATACTTTCCAAAACCTAATCTATTGAATTCTATCTTTCCTTCAAGTGCGTAGCATGTTAAGACACTATTGGAAGTGCAAGAAATCTACTACCCCTTCTAAATTTTAAAAATTCACTTTGTACTTTATACTCTTAAGAATATCTTGTTCTACATCCAGTTTTGATTGATTTTACATGAATTTTCCATTCAGATGTATTTGAGATGAGTATACCTACTATATAAGGTGGGTTTGAGCTAGAGGAAGTAGTCATCTTTCTCGTCCGCTCCACCTCCAGCGATTGAAATCTCAACACCATGAGAAATCATCGTGAGAGTGTCTACCGCCGCTGCTCTCCCCTGATGGCTTCTGCCTAGGA
>Ga0307510_10005173_pt1 | contig 15500 bp, 13 predicted proteins | sample 12_EM_MG_FD_207224 | JGI IMG/M metagenome (GOLD analysis project Ga0307510, IMG submission 207224) | Populus trichocarpa ectomycorrhiza microbial communities from riparian zone in the Pacific Northwest, United States - 12_EM | ecosystem: Host-associated > Plants > Roots > Unclassified | place...
CTTTGAGGGTCATAGTTTTGTTTCCGGAGGGCATGTTTTAGCCAAGGAGGGTATTGGAAAGGTATGCAACCGGCCGGAGGGTATGGGAAAGGTTTTCTCAACGGTTATATGACTCCTTTGCTTAAACAAACATGAGGCTAAGTACTGCGAGTTAAACAAGAAACCATTTTTGCGATGAAAGCCACCATTATGGTTTGTCCCAGGCTATTCCAAATTCCTGCTACATGCAGGTTGCTAACTTGATTGACATAGTTTGTTTAAATATTTTCAAAACACACCAAACACCTCTTCTAGAGTATTAGAAGCTTTGGCGTCGTCAGAGTCCAGTTAAGGACAAACCGGAGCCAGTGGAAGGCAGATATAGGAGGGGAGGACAGGGTAGAGAAAGAGGACTCACAACGGCAGGATTGGCTCTGGTGTCCAGAGCAATTGAGTCAGGACAGGAACAATGAGATGGATACGAGAGGCTATTATTACCATCTCCGTGCCCTGCCCCTCGAACATCAGAATTGTTCATGTGCCAAAGGGAAAGTGTCGAAACAATAACTTGCTTGTGGAAATTCCTGCTAGTGGCCAAGTGTCTTGAAGATGTGGGTGCCTCCCAGGATTCTTATCACTGTTCGCATGGTGGGTATAATGGTTTACATGGTTGTGCTGGTGAAGCTTACACTGTCTTTATGATTATTGTATTCAGGTTGGCAGCATTCCGGAAGGTGGGTATTTACAGCAAAAGTCTGCAATAGGGAGGTTTTGTTGGGACAGTTGTAACAATCCTATTGTTGATTCAAGATGAAACAAGCAGTAAGTGTCGTCTCCTATGTAAGCAAGTCTCTTGTCCTTGCACTAGGGGGTAGGACGGTACTATCTTTTCAGATAGTACAGAAATGGCTTGTTTGTTTTGTAAGAGACTATCTTATCAGATAGTAAGAAGTGTGGATAGTGGTTCTTGTAGAACTAGCGCAATAGTTGTATGTCAGGCAACCCGTGATGGAGACTATTGTGATAGTCTCCGGGTTGTTTGAGCATAGGCTCATGTACGGAGGGAGTGTATCTCAAGAGTGATAGAGTAATTGTATTGCAATTATAAGTATAGAAAGGTACTTAGATGGTTGTGTGAAGATCCTATGATTCCTATCCCTTGGTCGGAGCCAGGCTACTTATATCGGCATCTTCGAACAATCCTAACCCTGGTGTCTTATCACCTTGTATCATGCGACCTCTATGAGTCATCACCTTGCCTCATGTAACCTCTGTGACTGGTATTGAGTCATAGTATGAATTCCATCAGCCCACTCTCTTGAGCCAACTGAGCAACCTCCTTTTAACCAATCAAAACTGATAAAACAACTCATGTTCTCAAACGAGTCACATGCGTGAAACCCATGACTCATAACATAAGTCATGTGCGCAAGTCATTATATCATATGACATGAAAATCGTACGTCATAAAACAATCAACCAATGATAATATAACCATGACTCGCAAGTGCGCAGTCATGTGTGATCCTATGAGTCAAGTGACGTCATAGTGTGAAATCAACATCCCTTATGACTAATAAGTATTAGTCAAGTAAAATCTGCCTTGCTTGGTCACGATTTGTGACAACAGTTACAGCTTGTAAACAATTCTTAAATATTATACTTGAGGTGGCGTGATGTTGACAATGTCGTTTATAAAAGCTGGCAATACTTGCACTAATGCAAACGAAGTGCTTTCGCCCCATACTATGATCATGTTCTGCTGAGCAAAACTTCAGTTCTCACAGACCTTGGACCTGTGGCTTGTTATAAGATAAAGGTATTGAGCTCTGCGGTTGCAAAACAGGTGCCCAGGCTTGAGAGGAAAACGGATTTAGGCATTTGTGACCAGTCATGAATGAAAAAAAGAATTTTGTGACCAAAAGGAGAACTGATTTCACCCGGACTTGAACCTGGGCCCACCACTAAATTAGACTGGTGCGATAACCAACTACATCATGAAACTAAATACTTCATATACACGAGTTCGTGAAATTGAAGTCTAATATAAGATGCAAGTGGTCATTTTGGTGGAGAGAACATATTCCGTATTAGCTGGGGATCTGTGCGTAAAATCCCAAGGTTTGAAAAGTCTAGTATTGGCAATAAAAAGTTAGCTTATGGTTCTTTATTACCATTGCCTGACAAAACTGTGTTAAAACTCTTATTTGAATGTCCTAGCACCAGGCGGCTGTCAATAGTCGATGTGGTATCATACTGTATAAACTCCTTTCCTATGAGCGAGGTGGTGCCCCCAGCGAGGCTGCCAGTAATGAAGGGCACTTTCAAACAAACAGGTCTGGCAAATATTTGCCAAGCCTGACATATGGCGTGGCTTCGCTCAGTGCAGGTGGGGTCAATACCTAAAAGCAAGTCACAGCGATACCCCACAGCGTGGTACTAGGTGTGCTCTTGTATAAGACCTGTTTGTTTCTGCTGCACACCTGGACCCTTCTACCCTTCATATGACTAGCCTCTTACTTTTAACGCCTATACTGGTTAGTCTCATTTCTCTTTCCTTCTTTTTGCTTTTCCTGCTTGGGAATAAAACCCTTTCACAAACCTAGGTCACAGACAACCAGGTTATTATCAAGGCGGAAGAAAGTCACAAATCTCAGGTTTCTGGACCAGGGAGCACTCCAGGAGTCTATACATATCCCACATTTTAGGGAGTCATTCCTTACTTACTTTATTGGATGAGAGCTGGCTGACTAACTACCACATCCACTCTGCAGAAAAACTCTGGTAGATAAGACAACATAATAGAAAAAAGATTGTGGGGCAGTCAACACCTTTCCAGCCATTCCATGATGAATGGTAATATTTCTGCAATTCCCAGAAGGACTGCAGTCGATTTTAGAAATGACATCCTTCAAGCAATTAGTCACTTGTCATACTAGATCTATAAAGGCTTGACATAAATTGTTTCTCGTGTGGACATGTGGTTCAACACTATGGATTAGCGTTTGATTACCAACTACTGCCATCTGAATGAGCGCATCCGGATTATCGACAAGCGTTACAGAACAATCCGGCTATATTTTAACACAATCGATCAATTGTTCAATCCAGTTGATTCCTGATTTACACCCACTGATAACTTTTTCCAATTAGTGAGTGACCAGTTTAACTCAGATGCTAACTGTTTTCAGGTTGTCCATAACCATTTTAATAGTATTGCCTGGGCCTTTGGTACAATTTATCACAATTCTCTTATTGCAGAGAATTATTATAACAACATCAATTGGTGTTTAAATTCTGTTAGTGACCATTTGTGTCTGGTCAATAATCGCTTTAATCAAATGGAGAACGGACTGGAAGGAGCCAAGCTTTATCTTGATCGTGTCTATGACCAGTTGGAAAAATGCTAAAACCTTATCAGTGCCTTTACCCTCCGCCAGGACTATAGGCATGCAGAATACTAATAGCGACATTCAGCCCGGTAGTTGAAAAGAAGTTATGCAGATTCTTTGGGTTGAAAAACTTTCAATTATGCAATGCCTTATTGCATACAAAACTACCAGATAAACTAGACTCGGAAACTTGGCACTCAAAAAGACACTCTTTCAACCCAGGGCTGAATTCCTCTATTGATCTTTTTTTGATTATGGGAAAACAGGATAACTTTGATATGCAGTGAGTTTAATTTGGCAGCATGTTTAGAGAATCATTGTGCTCACAGTCCTTCGCCCTCACTACATCTTCTTAAAACTCTGTGCAACCAAGTAATTCCTGCCTTGGCTGCCACAAGGGCAGTGATCAATGCTGGACAGTCAGCTGCAAGCGCCCACTACCTGCGGTGATCAAATTTACTAACTATTGATCGCAATCGAAATTAGTACTTTGATGGATGCCTATAATTTGCCAACACTGGACAATCTAGCTATGGATAAGCGAGGATTTGCCTGGTACATTGGAATTACTCTCCCCCCAGTTGTTTAAGAGGATATGTGTTTGTTTTTTTATTGCAGCTATTAGCCAGGGTTGAAATTGGGGTAATTCCGGTGGTTGTGGAGTGGACCTTTAGCTTTTTTACACTTTTTATATTCTTTGTCACCGGATGATAGGATTCGGTAGCGGGATTTGTGGCTCTGTATCTAGCTACGCAACCCCCAACAATAATAAAAAATTATACAAAAGCTATCTCAGTGTCTGACAGTATTGCACCATTTATTGGGCTGTGGCATTTATGGTAATTTATCAGTTATCGTAGGTTCGGTGCGGCCTTTGTGTGTGGTTGCTTGCCGTCGCCAAGAGAGTCATTGTGCTATGATAAAATAGACTGATTTTATTCTAAATAAATTGAGAAGACAATGCTAGTGCACACCCAATTTGATGAATATAAGTTAGCTTCCGTTGTGTCAATGCGCTGGATTCAGCCCGCCAGTAGCAACATGGGAACCAGGAAATGAGAATATGAAAAAACCCCTCTGCTAAGCACCTAAGTCTAGAAAAGAAACACCCGCCAACCTTAGTCAGGCTACTGCAGAAACACACAGGAGCGTTGACATTTATGATCGATGACATAAAGAACTATCCCAGATTACGATATGATCGCCATCTAACATAACCTCACAAGTCCGGCCTTACGAAAGGAACTTGTAGCCCAGAGTCACAATTCGAAGAAAGTTTCCTCCGTCTCTCTAAAACCTTTTCATCCTGTTCTCTTGCTGCCGCTGACGGTTGATAAGGAAATCTTCCAACAACTTTGCCTGATGAACCTTGGAAAGAAGTATATCCTGCTGGTTGGGCGAGTCAAAGGCTAGATATCTTGATAAATAGTCCAGGTACCCTTCAGGAACACTGCACGACTCATCATCCAGGTAGCTCCAGCCCAGTACAGCTTAGGTATGAGTCTATATATTCGGGGATTGTTGGTATAAAAACCAGAAACGTGATTGGGTCGGCCCAAACGAATTTGATATTTTCCTAGGTAATAGGAAAGGGCCTGAATCACCGATCTGTGAGATTGGGATGAACTTCGGACTCCACCAACCCAGCGTTCAGGCTAATGGGATACGGCACTTGGATTTTCTTGGTGTCGACCATCTGTTTGTAGCTGTCATCCGTGCACAGGCTAATATACCAGTGATCATCGAGCCTCTTCAGTCGAGCGACAGAGCGTTGCTCCTTGCGCTCTGCTAATGAAACTAGCCCTGGAATGCTGGCATCGTCGACCTCCATCCGGTGCTTTGTTTGTGCTAACGACTGGCGTATAGATGACGATTGTGACGTTCTTACAAGGATATCCATTATCTTTCACGGTAATGTCAGCAAATAGGAAGCAGGAAATCATAAGGGGGTAAGCAATACCAACATATCCTGTATGCACTGGAATTCCCATCATGTAAGTGCATATTTTCCAATCATGACAAACGGGTGATCGTGGTTGCTTAGAACCTTAAAAACGCTCTCCAGGGAAAGAGCGCTGGGTGCCCATGCCTGTGCTAGTGCTATTTGAGCTCTCCACAATACCCGTCGTTGGTGATAATAGCTTTCAGAACTTTGCCGAATATGGGTGATGGGATAGGTTTGGCACGGTGGGAGTGGGGATACTGGTGGTGAGGTCGTTGGGTGGTTGTAAGGCCGAGATGGGTTACAATAAAAACAGGCGCCTTGGCGGGTTGGGTGGTGGAAATGATTTGGTTACCGTGGCAGTCCTTGAGACACGTGACAACATCAGAATTGAGGTTCATCTGAAATGGCGCCAGAGCAGTCATCTGCTCCCTGCCATCCTGGATCTCCCTATCGTACCTGATTTTTGCAATTCCGCCAACTTGCCAAAACAATTCCCGTTTGTACTTCGGCCATCAGTGGAAAAAATTCAGAGGTTATATTTTTTTCCTTTCCTTTTCATTTTTTTCTGAGTCTAATTTCCCGCTCACTAGCACCAGAAGACTTCGTACAACACTGTTTCAAAGGAACGACCTTGCTAACCACTACATCCTCATTCGTGCACCCATCGACGATAATTTCGGACAGATTTCTAGGCAAAAACCCAGCGCTTCTGCAAATTTCGGGTCAGGCTTTCCATTGCAGAAATAAATAGGAGTCCGTCTTCCCGCACCGGTTCAACGGTCCAGTCATGGCCCTTGGTAGCTAGTTGGCGTTAGTTGTTGAAGCATAAACGAGGGGGGAAGTCGCTACCGTAATAGGATCATGAGCCGGGCTTTGAGGGTCAGTTTTTGTGAGTCCCCGGAGAAAGTTGCAAGCATTAGCCCACCACATCTCTAAGCTCACAAAACATCAGCGAATGCTCAAGGTCGAGTGGCTAGAGCTAGAAAACAACTTCCCAGAACCCCTACCCGCCTCCCATTGCTTAATCTCATTCCACACTCTCTTGTTAACAGGGTTATATAGCGGAACGATCGCGCGCATATCCTCGGACCTCGGGCCACAGTCTTTACGCTTCATCGCCTTGAAGAACATCCCCTCCGAGTAGTATATTCAATTTCCACTCACAAGGCCTTGATACAGTGGATCGCGCTCCGAATTTGACGCCTCCATGTTCCCCCGCAGGAATATCGAGAACTCCCAGTTGACTAAGCTTTAAATTAGGGGCCTTAAGATGTCCAGATGGGAGTGTCTAGTACATGTTCAACGAGTCGCAGGAGGTTAAGGGTTTCGTCGAGGGAAGCCATGTTGAGCAAGAGGAGTGAGGTACCGGACATGCATCTGTTCCGGTAGTGGCGGTGGCGAGGTTGAGATTTTCTAACCTGGGCATTTTTGGTGGAGTTGGTGGGAAGAATGAGGCATTGAAACAAAAACGTTTCCGCTCGAGCGAGAGGGGAGGTTTCTCCCCATAACAAAGCCTGATGGAGAAGGTTTGAGGGGTTGAGACTTACCCGCCTGGCGTGACATTGCTGGTTGGTTATCACAGCCCCGTGGGTGTTATTTCACCTCTCGATTGAAAAGACTGTCAATTTCCTCCTGAGTTGTTATTTTTCTTTCTTCGCCACTTTTGCCAAAAGGTCACGAGAATAAATTATTGTCAATAAGAAGGGCTGCTCTGCGAGTACTACCGCCCCCATCAACATTAGTGTCGTCAAGTGTGTTTTTACCCCTTTATCCCCCGACTCAGCTTCATCTGGCCCCCGCCAGATCTTCCTCTTCCCCATTCCTTGCTCCTATAACCCTAAGATTGAACGATCCTCTATCTAACATATCCTTAAATAGGTAATAAGGCAACTACGACACAAAGCTCAATCTCGCCACCAACTCCTGTCTCTCCCATGGCGGCTGAAGAACCCACACAACTGGGGCCTGCAGCAGCACCTTCACACAGAATTTCCCTTTGGCTAAACGGTGAAGCTCCGAACGTCGCAGGGCCGGGAAAACCGCCTACTTCTGCGAACTCGAAGTTTTGAGAAAGAACCTCGCGGACGCCAACCTGTCCCTACCTAAGCTGAGCGAGTACTGAGTTCACCCCATCTCAGAGGACAACTTCCCTACTGTAGCAGGACTTGTGTCCACCGCTGCTGGCTTCCCAGCATTAGTTGGGCCCATTGTAGATTTGTATGAGCTGCCTGAGTCACTGACTGCGTGTTCCAAGGTCGCGCGACAGGGGTCCGGGTCGGCATACGGATCGTTGTTCTATGGATATTTTGCGTGGAAGGTCGGGCGAGCCGTTGTTGGGATCTATTCACATGCGCTGGAAGTGGCACCGGAATCTGACTGGCCGGATATGAGAGCCGTTATTCCCGTCGTGTCTCCGCGAAGAATGTGGTTTCTTCTACCCCTGGTATGCAACATACTGTATAATCTCAAATAATTGAACTATGTGTATGTCTTTGGAGATGCCTCCTCTGGTAAGGTCTGGTGTTTTTCATTTTTCCATGTCTCAGAGGGGCTGAGGCAAGCAGCTCTTTTTTTGCCACGATTTCCGCCTTTTTCCGAGGCAGGGAGTTTTTTACTATAAGTTATGGCACATAGTTCAATTCTTGGAGATTCTACGATATCGGCTACATGTGATAATTTATGAGAAGGACACCCAGGGAAAACTAACAACCAGGCTAAAAAAAACAAAGCCCTCATTATAAACAAGAAAGACTAATTATACCACAGGCATCAGGTAAGTTAACAAGCCAAACAACCAAACCAACAAATGCAACTGCTGTGCCATCTCAAGCCTTGCTCATACAATGCAATCCCCCCCACTCACTGCCCCCGCACCGCCCCACCCCTCCTCCAATCACAGAATCAAAGTCTCCAAACAGCATTATTGCCAGCAGCCAGTCCCCCATCCCCATTAATCTGCCGTCACTCCCGGCGCTGCTCTCCCTCTCATTCGCATTGGTAACCATATTCTTCTTCATCCTCACATCTGCAGGGATAATGTTTCCGCCGGCTCCCCTGGATGCTGCTTCCTTAGCCTTGCCGGCTTTTTCTATCATGTCCCTTGTCGAGGGTGTATCCCGTCACTGCTAGGGCGTTGGGAACACTGCGTTAGCCTACACCATCATAAGCCGGGTTGGAAGCTGGCTGGCTGGCTGACGAGTTGGGGATGGGTACAGCTCAACACGGGCTCGGGCACAAGCTCCCCAAACCCACCTCTGCCCTCCCTCTCCTTGAAAACCGGAACTTTATCCATACCTCCCCCAATCCTCCGGACACACGCCTCCACTACTGCCTTCCGAAACAGGTTTCCGAAAGTTTTCTCCACACCCCACACCCACGCCACGAATAGCCACTGCTTGTACCCCAGCTTCTCGGCCAGGGTCGTCCAGTCCTTCATCCACCTGTCGCTGTACATCAGTACATCTTCGTCGCCTGCGAGCAGTCTTACTTGTCCACTACAACGCCCATCTTGACCAGCTTCTTGAATGACACCAGCCGGGGAACGGACTGGTGATTGTGTAAGGCTTTCAGTAGGATCCAGAGTACCACGGGGTCGTCGTCATGGAGCCTTAGGACGAATGGCTCCCTCAAGGAGTGGGGGGAATTGTTGAAGCGCTGGGGTTCGGAGAAGGTGGAGGTGGGGCTTAGCATTGCTGAAAAGACCTTCGATGTGGTGATTAACACGTTCAGAGGCTCTGTAGTGCAGTGTTTGCATGGGTGTGAATAGGCGGAGGGGTATGTTCCACCGGGGAGAATATTATTGTCTCGAGGGGGGGTGGTAATGGGGTGGTTGGTGTTATCGTCGTCGTTATTATTATCGCCGCGGTGGCACCAGCTTTTTCCCGGAGGGGGGTGGTGGTGGTGGTATGGGTTGGGAAATTGTTGATGATTTTCTGTTCCTAATAATTGAAGAGGGTCGGGGGTTGTATTCGGTTTTCATTAAATTTTTCATTTTTCATTTTTTTCATTTTTTTTGTTGCTCCGCTACTTTGAGAGTTCTTTGGGGTTGTTCTGCCTAGGATTCATGAGTCGTCATTCGTCGTGGTCATACAAGTGCTCGTAAAAGTGCCCCCTTCGAGGTGCATCTCGGGAAGTTTGCCCGAAATCGGGAAGGCGGCGCCGAGAAACCATCATTTATGCTATGATACGATATAATACATATGAGAGCATACCCATGTTGCCCAACTATGCTCTGTTATCATACGCGAACCCAAGTGAAAAGGTCTACTGTTCACGGGAGGAAGGAAGGAAGGTCTCCAAAAGGAAATTTCCTATCTGGGGGGCAACATTCGGGAGTAACCTCTAATAACAGCTGCTCGGCTATTCCACGAGGATAGAAGGGCATTGAAAATATTAGTTCAAGAGAGCGACGGACAAAAGCTTTCAATCGCTCGCATATAACCACGGAGGTCCCTTGATCTTTTTTGGCGACCTGTTCTAACAAGTCTTATATCATATCAGAATTTCACAGCTAAAACTAGTTATGAAAATGGCTCACTGGGTAAGTTGTAGGTTAGAGGGTTTTTTTTCTGTCCTTTTCCTCATAATTATGATACATATTTGGCGCAAGATGGGCATTTAAGTTAAAGTACGGTACAGCTGGTGAGGTCACGTATTTTGGGATCTCGCACCGAAGAAAATCCCACCCCGGTTCTTTCCTTTGGAGGGGTTTTTTGCCTCCCTGTGGCATGGGGAAAGAAAAGTTTTTTCACCAATTTTATCCGCCTGGCCAAAGTGACGGCCTGGGGGGGAGGGTTGTCTTTTTTCTTTCTTTTCTTTTTAAGAAAAGAAGCTGACATGCCGACTAGGACACTGGAAGATAAACTTAGATGAAGGGGAGAAGGAGATGTATGTGCAGGTGAGAATTCGGTATTCCAGTATTGAGGAGGGGTTGCATGGAGGGAGGGAGTGCGAGTGATGAGGAAACTACAGTAGGGAAAAATTGAATTGATAATACTACGAGCAATTGCGGGGGGGGGTCAGTTGTGAGTAGCTTGATAATTTGGCCTCTTGCTATTGTAACGCTGTACTAGTGCCACTTGTGTAGTTAGGCTCTCTCATCCCCCTTCCACATTCAAATTTCCATATAAAGTGTTTTTTCCCCCTGTGTAAATCTTACCAATTTGGCTGAGAGCGTCCGGTAAGTTCGTACTATTCAACCCTTTTAATCTTGTACTGTAGTCTTCCTCATTGTGTCGTGCGTCAAGCAAGAGTACTAGGATTTTATATTAAAAGGATTATTTGGTTGGAGTGTTGTTTGAAAGAGAGCCAAGTATCGGAAATGCTTTCCTTGTTTTTTATGACCAATTCTAGCAACTCCTATCTCCATATTTCAGAACTAACATTTCCTTGTAGAACGAATGTTTGCTGGTCAAGTTTTAGGATGTGGCCCCCCCTCTTTTTTGCTACATAATATTTGGTGGGGGGCAGGGATGCTGTTGGGCTGCTTTTGCCCACTATCTGGGGATCTGGGGGTCATGCAGGTCAAATTGAAATTTTGAGTAACCTGGAATCTTCGCTCAGACATCTGCGGGCTTGGCCTGGGCCCCTGGCGGCTGTGGCCTGAGCGGCTTCAGAGTTCGGCACAGCGGTTGCATGGGCGCCGCTACTGCAGGCTCTGGCAGTCGTTGTTTTTTTCGGCCGGGCTGAACGAGGCTTTTTAAAACCATGGCCAGACCAGAAGGTTTCCGATTTTTTCATCCCTACCTGAGTACAGTCATAATTATATCGGTGCACAGTATAACAATGAGTTTCAAGTAGCTTGCCCGCTCATCAGCACTTGTCCAGAGTACGGGGCTTACTATGACTGGGGCTCCTGAGTACAATATTCTACTACCGGGATTATTATGCCATGAGAAGAAAGGAAAGAAATTGAGGAACTATATAAAGAAACAAATACGGGGGAAATCATGACGCGGTAGGGATGTATATGCGTAATGCTTGTAGCTCCAACAGCCTGCTTTCAATATACTACACTTGTACCTCTGATGCAGACTAAGAGCCTGTTGGGTGGAAAATGGAAGGCAGGTCAAGTGCTCTGTTGCTCAACAGTTTCCTTATAAAATAGTAGTCATTCTGTTTAAAATGGTCAGAGATAGCCACTTTGGTGTTGGCAACGGACCGGAAGGGCTGTTTCCAAACAAGCCACAAGCAAAGCACAAAGGCAGGACTGAATGAATATGCAATAGCAATAGGCTGTAGGAGGAAAGGTGGAAAATGCAGGAATGGTACGGTCATTTGCTCTACTCTGCCTACTTAAGGAAAGCCCAGGAGATATATCTCTCCATTTCACGACAACCAAATGCTCGAGAGACTTAACTAACTCTAAAACAAACATATATGGCTTAAAGGACCTAATACTTAGCGTCTAGAACCATCCTGATCTCCCATGATCCTGCATGATGCCTTAAATCTCTGCCACAATGAAGTACATGCAACAGCCATGGTTTCTTGTAACACACCGAACCAAGTTTAATCCTAACAAAATAAGCACAAGTCTTCAAACCAAAATCAGTCAGGACTAACTGATATTCGTGGACATCACTTGGTTGTGGTGTATAATATTGGAGAGCTGGCCTTGGCCCTCTGTGGTAAGCAGGTCAATGTTCAACAGCTCAATAGGTGCCATGTCTGTAACGATTGCCTGGTTAGTGGGAATAGTGGGCTTAAAGCGAAATAGCTAAGCAGCCTGCTCATGATATGAAGCTTGTAGATGCATGTTTTGGTTGCCATAGCGCAGCCCCCATAAAGCATCCCAATGGAAACAGCACCGAACATGTGTCTAAACTTCTCACGCTTTTGTGGATCGGCGCTCTGACTAATAACAATATGACCCAGATCTTCAGAGGATTTGACCATGAAAAAAAACACTCCAAATTGATCTGTTTTACTCTTAACTGTGAAAATAGTCCGGTGGTTGAATGACCTGAACCGTGTTGGTTATTGATATTCAGGAACTAGGAAGTACCCCGGCTCTGGTGGGAAAAGGTCACTTAGGAGAGAGTAGTAAGGCTGGTAAATTAGAGATTATTGGTTTCTGGCTTAGGGTTCGGAAACTTAGACGCCTTGTAAATGTTTTGCAGTGCCGGCATGCTTGGGTTATGTCTTGAATTTACTGTAAATGGTAATAGGATGAGAAGTATATCAGGAGTGTTGTATTTGTAATTGTGGAAACTGTTGGAGACTAGGTTCTGGTGTGGATGGTGGTCAGATCTTATTCTTACTACCAGAGTACGGGAAACTCAAAGGTTTTATACGTCTGGTTGGGTTGCCAAGACTTACTGGCATTGCGATTGTGACCTAAGATGGAATACTAATAGCCGGTTACCCTCCTATTCGCTTCCCTCCTATTCGCTTCCCTCCTATTCGCATCCCTCATAGTCGGGAAAACCAAGTGTTACGCAAAAGCAAGCGTTACGCTCTGTTTTTTTTTTCTACCACCGGATGTTCCATATAAACCAACGCAAACCTACTGGAACTGGTGTTTTTACAGTTGATTTCTCGCCCACCCCACCAATCATTCTTCCTTCCACTGGCAATTATTGACCATGTTTCAGCCAAACCGACGCTCTTCTGGCCCAAGCACTCCGACTGTCCTGTCCAGCCCAGACTGTCTTCGGCTCTCTTCCAGCCAATCCCCCACCCAAGCCCAACTATACCTTGCCCAGTCCTCTCCCATGGAAAATCCTACTTCTCAGCCAAGTCAATCTGTCACTCAGGGATGCTCGATACCCATAGATGAACCTCTTACGCCATCGGAAGGCCCCGGTCAAATCACGGTTTCTGATACTATGAACAAGCTTGAGATGAAGGAGCGTTTAGGTCGAGCTATGGAGTGGCTAGAGGAGGAACCCAGTGAAAAGGCAAGCACTGCTGCAATTATCTTTCAAGTCAACCCTGCGTGTTGAATCTGATTCATATTCTTCATCTATATCTTGTCACTCAATTGCAAGAAATGCTGATTTTATTACTTTCAATTAAGACATGTAACCTAGACAATAGTTGTACTAATACTCTAGAGAATTAATAAGTAAACCTCTGGGTTGATATATTGTATTATGTAAACCTCTTTGCCCTCCCCTAGAAAAAAAAAGCTGTGTAACGCTAGCTTTTGCGTAACACTTGGTTTTCCCGACTATGAGCGAAGCGAATAGGAGGGTAACCGGCTATTAGGCCGGCTGAGCAGTCATGGGCATGCCCATGACAATATAAGGAACCAAAGACATTAACCAATTTCGTATAAGTGAGGCTACTAACAGTAATGGTCCAGTTACAATGTAAAAAACCATGAACCCTGGTATGCAAATGCAGAGAAGCAAAGAAAGATCATAAAAAGAAGAGAAAATTACATCATGTGCTTCTATGTTCTGTTAAAGAGGGGATGCACTGCATCCAATGATAGCAAATGCCAAATCAATAATGGTGAAGAAAATCTATAAGCAAAAGGTGCTGATGATAATAAAAAAGCTAGGGTCATCTTCTAATTGTGATGCCCGAAAAGTACTCTATTCATTCAAGGGAAAACACAGTCTTTGAAAGAAAGGGAAAAAAAAAGAACCGCCATGACAATCTCCCTCCAAACCTTGAGGACCAATTCCAAGACATTGTCCACTTCGGCGCAACACCCTGGATATTAATGAAATAGGTATACTACTCGACATGCTCCTTGATAGGACAAAAATGATTGCCTTAATCTCAAACCCAATATACCATTAATAGATTTCTTACATCAGGAGCCTCTGGAAGCTCGAAGAGACTCTAGCATGGACTGCCTCCACCGTGTTGTTAACATATCACAGTATTATTAGACTTGGTGCACATTCCGTGGTCAAACTTACTAGGATTCTCAAGGAGCTTTTTTCCCGTCTGCCACTGCCCTTCCCATTGGTGGTCTCTTGCTTGATGTTCTTGAAAGTGTGTTCAGGTTGTGCGCTAGTGGTGCTGAACCATTGGCTGGTTCCCAGAGTACGGTGGGGAGCTTGGGCTTCGAGATGTGTCAGTTTTCTTGGTAGGTAGGTGCCTTGGATTAAGTCTTCAGCGGATACGCTCAACCTTCGCATGTGAATTGAGCAGTGTTGGCAGTGGAATTTGAATGTTGGCTGAAACAGTCGAGGAGTGGGCCTGTGATTAGGAATACCACTATTACGTCGATCAGGCCCAAGGAGGGAGTAGAGCCGTATCTGTAAAGCTTTCATACCTCTTCAACCCAACAGCAGGAATGGAGCCAAGGATGACATCTTTGAAAGCATGGGGAATGCTTCTGATCTGAGATGGGTCTAATGACTGTTAGTAAAGTCAACCGAAGCTACGGTCGAAAGATAGGATACCACTCTGGGTTGTCTTAGTTTGGACAGTGTCAAGTATCAACTGGGGATTCTGTTCTGATTAGGCCAACTCAGCCTCATCCCAGATAGAAGCTGTCAATCACTCTCCAATTAGCTACGAGCCTCTCTTCTTTAATCACGACCTGTTGCAATCCAAACTCACCTTCACAACCTCCACCATCCCATTAATGAACTCCCTCTCTGGACAAGTCTCTAGAAACTTCATATGAATGAAAATCGTCTCTTGGTGCCAAAAGGCCCCCTGGGCCAATCTCATTCTTGCCATGTAGGGAATACAGGGCAGTCCACCTCCCAATGGAAGAATCCACTATAGTCAACAGTGTAGTCGGTACCTGAATGAATCTAACACCATGCATGAATACTGCAGCCACACATAACCAATCAAATTCGACATGACACTACCTCCGAGTGCAATCAGTACTGTGTCGAGGGTACATTTCTCGGAAAGCACCCACTCTTCCACAGTAACTTCTGTGGGGTGAGATTTTGAGTATTCACCTGGTGGGATGATGTATGAGGGAGAGAGGGCTTCAGGGGAGTACTTGGCCTCATCTCTATTGAAAGAGGATTCAAAAGTGGTGAGAGAGAGGCGTGTGAGATTTGTGTCTGTTATTAGGTGATGACTTTATGAAATCAAGTTTTGTAGAATGTCAGTAGTGATATTGTCTGTGAGGTCGTAGCTGACTCCCTGCTCGGACAATCAAGAGAAAGCTCGGCACTCCGTGTAGCCTAACCCTGAGAAATGTCTCCCGCCTCCCTCTGTGTAGCTGGTTCCCACATTCTTTCGGGTGGTGCCTCTGC
>Ga0307510_10005174_pt1 | contig 15499 bp, 22 predicted proteins | sample 12_EM_MG_FD_207224 | JGI IMG/M metagenome (GOLD analysis project Ga0307510, IMG submission 207224) | Populus trichocarpa ectomycorrhiza microbial communities from riparian zone in the Pacific Northwest, United States - 12_EM | ecosystem: Host-associated > Plants > Roots > Unclassified | place...
GTGAGCTCGCATAGTTCGACGCTTTGCATAGACATCTGGTATTTTTGTCGTGCTTCCGTCGGTGAGAGGTATGGTCAGAGATGTCTTGAAATGAGGGAAACCATGACCGCTAAAGATGGCGGTGGTATCAGACTTTGACATTTTGACATGCAATGTTCTGGGGCCTGGGATAAATGTCAATACCTTGGGAACGACAGTGTCACCGAAACGCCGCGGCGTTGGCGGCCCTCATCAGGGTCTTTCGAACTTCTATGTATCGGCCCATTAACGATCATTGTAGAACCAATCAAGTAGGTTTTAACACCAAACTTCAGTTTAATGAAATAAAGAATGGGTGGGTAATGGATGGAAAATGGTCAACTATGAAACCCCTTGGTACAATAATGGAATATATAATCAATGGGATTTGCAGGCACATACATAAGGTTTCTATCTCCGCTTCATTGCGACTCAAACATGTGCTGGCGTTCTAAGACGCGGACGTTCTTGCGCAATGCCACACATGCCACTATGTCGCAAGCTCCTCAACCAACTCGGCGATGTTGACCAGTCATTCAAATGCGCGAGGCTTGCAAAATATCTCCGTGATGCCTCGATCGGGTTTCCTTTCACCGTTTCGGAGAGCGAGTCCGAATCCGACATATCTACCATCTCGTCGGTATCCATCGTCTCAAGCTTGTCCTCGTTGTCCAGCCTTGACTCCGACATCTCCTATGCCACTTTATCGCCTTCAGAACTTATGGGATACCATTACTCGATCGTCCAAGCAGAGATCGACAGGCTTCGACACGAACTCCACGCAGACATCGACGAGCTCTTCCGTGATATCCAAGCGGAGGTAGACAAGTTTCAACACAAAAACCTCACCTCTCGGGTCTTGCGGCGAAATCCTGAAGCCCATTATACCCCTCGTTGTTGCCCCCAGGTTCCTCCCACTGAGACTACGGCCATCTCCGCTGAAGTCCCTACCCATTCTACCGTGGACACTGCTGGCGACCGTGCACTAACAGAGAAGCCATTTGTTCCAGCACCTCTCACGCAGCTCGTCAGGGCCCAGGTTGTTAATGACGCGGTCGTGGTCGTAGGGCAACGTCAAAAGAAGCGCAAACGGAACAAAAAGGGCGGAATGGGGGGCGAGTGCAGTGAGCCAGACGACGGGAGGGCCGGGAAGAGGCTTCGATCAAAGAAAGGCCTGGGTGAGTCCTGATTCTTCCGGTGTTATTACGAAACTGAATTTGGTAACGCATCTCATGGTGGTAGGTACTGTGTTGGACGTTGAGAGCTTCCCAGCTACACCAGAAGACCGGAGAGTGCTCCGGAGTCGGAATGCGACACGCACACTCCGTCCATAAAATGAGCACAGCCTCATTCTTCACTATGTCGTGGGAGACGCTCTGCCTATTCGTCATGATGCAACTCTTGGGCCTTGAAGTCAAACGCGGATGCGGGATCCTTCTGGGTCGTGAATGTCATATCGCTCGTGGCGCGTGATTAGACGCGTTCCCCATCCTGCTAAATATACTCACCCGAATAAGATATACTTACACTATAACCTTTTACCTATTCAACACTTATTGGTTATTATTTTGACGTAGCGAAGGTCTGGTTATGCAAATGCAAGATTAAGTGGGAAATGATTTATGTAAGTGTAAGAACCAAGAAACTTGAACGATAAATCATCGATAGCAGTTAAACTTTTTCCTGATAGTCGCCATCTTCGGCACCAACACATGCCACCGCCATGTACTATTTTCGACATCATCCCGTCGACAGGAGTCAGGGATTTGAGGAGGAAATCATCGAAAGCGTGTCGATTGTCAAATGACCTAAAAGTGCAACGGTCAGCAGCCGTAACAGACGCTGCACAAAGTATGTACCTCGACGACATCAATCTCCACCTGAATACCCCTGGTTATTTGATACTTGACTTGAGGATACTGGATGGTGGTAGATAACCTTCTGGGCATGGCTGTGTAGGGCTTCATCAGTCACTTTGGGACCGGCGCGTTTCCAAGAACGCACCAGCGAGAGCCCATGAGTCAGATCCATGGGGATTCAACAGGGAGAAGAGGTTTTGGTGGGTCCCCACTGATGCGGTCGCAAGGTGCGGGAACTGTGTACCCAACAGAGAAACAGGGTAGAGGTTCCTGTGTCGTGTCAGGCCATACTAAAACTAAGAGGTGCGGGAATAGGGGACGCAGACCGTGAGTGATCGGTGGGCAGCATGACGCTCGTCGAACAATACCAAGCCTATGTCGACCCTCGAACTTGGGTTTCTCGTGCGGATATTCGAAAAGGATATTGACATTGACTTCACTTGTCGGGCGCTGCTCTGATATCTTCTTCATTTGTGGGCCCGGGGCCGCTAAGCGTGGGCTGCAGCAGACGACGAGGATAATGAATGTAAGTTCTGCAAAGCAGAAAAAGAAAAAGGAAAACCAAGGTAAGTCATGGTGGGGATGGGAGCGATGAGCATAGCTACGCACCGTCCTTGTTCTCCTTCCTCCTTCCTGTTTACGTCCATACGACATTGGGCCACGGGTTTCATTGAGGAAGGAAAAAAGGGGGATGCAGGGAAGGCAAGTCCCCGTGGCATCGCATATTCCTACTCTGGCCCCGCTTGCCGTGAGCTTACATAGTCCGGTGCTCTGCATCCACGTCGTATTTCTATCGTGTTTTCGTCGGTGAGAAAAGATGTGTTGAAAGAGTGAAGGGATAATCGCTGAAGATGGCGGTGGTAACAGCGGACCTCGGCGTGCAGCCAGAAGTCAACGATCATGCGAATTCTGAAAAAGGGCCGATAGGGAAGGAACAGCGGTACTTCTGGTACGTACTGTATCGCCTTGACTTCTCATGGCGTCGTAAGGGCGGTCATGCGCCCGGCGCCGGGACTTTGCGGGACAAATAGGTGCAAAATCATCCTTGTCCTGCACGAGCAAGTTGCCCGACCAAGATACTGTCTAGTATCCGAGAGACCGACGGTGGACGGTGGTCCTTTGTCGTCGTCGTCGTCGTCTTCACCGATGCCGGTGTGTAAGCGCTGTAAGTGGCTGTTCGCTAAGTCACTCCCACAACTCATCCCGCCGAGTCTGCTGACTCGTTGTCTCCTCTCGCGGGTTTCTCGTGCCCGACGACGTGCTCGCTGATGAGGCGTTAGGCTCCATGAAGGTCTGACGGTGCGATTTGTCATTGACGGAATACGTTTTGTTGTAAGGTTTTCTCAGGGACCATGATATGAAATAATACTCCGATGGATTCACCCAATTTAGTGAGGGTTCCTAGGGTCGTGACCTCAACGACCTCAACAATCAGCTGAATACATCAGCGACTACTATGTACACCAGGTCTTCTGGCTGATTCACCACTATCATTATGAGCACTGACAGGTATGTCTGAAGTCGTTCATGCGAAAAGTAGCTGACTCTGAACTTACCAACCTGTGTTTCGGCATGCTCTAAACCCATCAGCCTACTGTCCCAACAACCAGATATTTGCGTCAGCGACTACGCGTCTCCAACCGCCTCTTCGATACTAACATTTGAGGGCTCAAATGCAAAAGAGTGCGCTGTCCAGGAGTTGGAGTCCGAAGGGAGTGAGTATGAGTGTTGAGAAGTACGTGCCTCTGCCAACCATTACTGAGTTGGGACGCTGTTACAGGCCAACTTCATCGAGAGGTGACTATAGGAGCACTCCCAGATACCGCTCTCCTGGATATGTTTGCCTTCTATATGCATGGAGCCGATTTTTTGGAGCAATGGCATGTGCTAGTCCATGTGTGCCAACGCTGGCGCTACCTCGTCTTTGCATCTCCACGTCGGCTCGACCTACGACTTCTCTGCAGAGGGACAACGCCCGTGAGGGAGATGTTGGATTTCTGGCCAGCCTTGCGCATCGCCATTTTGAGCAATCATGCCGAGTCAAAGTCTCACAAGTATGCGGATAACATCACCGCTGCGCTCGAGAACAACGATCGTGTGTGGGCGATCCACTTGTTCGACGTTCCAACGTTGCAATTGGAGATATTCGCAGGGGTGATGCGCAAGCCGTTCCCGGAACTGACATTGCTAGAACTTCATGCAAATGCAAAGAACGAGTCGACCGCACAGGCGCCGGTCCTCCCCGATTCGTTCTTGAACGGATCTGCCCCTCGTTTGCACACGCTTTCGTTGGATTTTGTTCTCTTTCCGGCATTACCCAAACTACTTCTGACTTCCAGTAATCTCAACTGCCTTGTACTTTTGAACATTCCTCATTCCGGCTACATTTCACCAGAGGCGATCGTCACTTGCCTCTCCTCTTTGACAAGGCTCCAAACACTCCACCTTGGCTTTCGTTCTCCCCGTTCTCGCCCAGACCAAACAGACCAAACAAGCCGACGTCGGCCTCTATTCACGCGCACTGTCCTACCCGCCCTCACTGACATTTGGTTCCTAGGCTCCAGCGAGTACTTGGAGGACTTTGTGGATCGTATCGATGCCCCTCAACTCTACTTCGTATGGATAATGTTTTTCAATCAGCTCATCTTCAACATTACACAACTCCCTCGGTTCATCAGCCGTACAGAGAATCTCAAAGCGCTCAATCAAGTAAAGGTAGACTTTCTCAGTCACTCTGCCAGGGTCGTTCTTTCCCGGCCGACTGAGACGGTTAACTGTCCAGAACTCACGGTTGGAATCTCATGCACAGTGTCAGAGTGGCAGCTTTCATCTCTAGCACAAATCTGTAGCTCTTGGCCACCGAGTCCCATCTCCCTTTTGGAACGCCTCGATATCATCCTCGGGGACCAAGATACACGACCACATTGGCAGAATGATATCGAGAACACCCAATGGCTGGAACTTCTACACCCATTCGCCTCTGTGAAGAATTTGTACGTATCCGAGGAACTTGGGCTATACCTCGTGCCCGCCCTGCAAGAGATCACTCGGGAGAGGGTCATAGAGGTGTTATCCGTGCTACAAGGGCTTTTCCTGGAGGGTCTCCAGTCATTGGGACCTGTCCATGATGCTGCTGAGCACTTCGTTGCTACGCGGCGATTGTCTGGTCACCCAGTGGTTGTTCACCGTTGGGAAAGAGGGTAAGAAATTTGCAGGAGATCAATAGTTGACGAGGACCCCCCTTATTCTATGTTATTGGTGTTTGCCGTCATGTACTCACCATCAGTCATTCTCCTTACGTTTGTTATATGACCCCTTATATGCCAATCAGAGCACTAGTACTTACGCTACCGTAGCGGCGATCGCGTCTCTTGTACGATACCTAGATTCCAAACTGATGGAATGTAATTACTGCTACGACTTGTACAACGAATGTTCCAACCTGCATCGAAGAACGGCGGTGACAGCGAGGGAACGAGAGATGCGTCATCGACATGAAACATGACTATGGGAGCGATACCCTACCACCACAAAGCATGAACTGCGCTCTGGTCACAGTCCATGACCCTTTTCAGGGTTCGAGACGAAGTGAACAAAGAGACGAAAGTTGGAGGTAGCGGGAAATCGAGTCCGTGAGGCCGTTCTCGCTGGGTTGGCTGTTGTTACGAGCAGTATCGAAACAACAATATATACACGAATAAGTGCATAGGAGAAAAAAGCCCGTCCGGTACCAAAGCAGCATGTGAGGGAATAGGAAGAAGGTCATTGCAATGTAGCTAGCGAATGGTGGTCTCAAATTACGATCGTACAGGTCATGAGATGATGGAAAGCGGTCAACTATGGTCAAGCATGGGAAATGACGAGATAGCGAAAGGACGAGTGATTGTGGAAGAGGGGAAGGGGTCGGGTATGGGAAGAACAAAATGTATCATAGCAAGCAGGGCACAGACCAAGGAAAGACTCGGAACTAGATATTGTATCTGAAAAGATAATCCCAATACTTTGAACAAGTTCGTCAAAGGGGCTTCAAGCCTCAAGCACGCTGAGGGCGCGTGTCGAAAAAACGAAAGAGGCGTCGCCACATGGGTGGTTTAGGATTTCGGGGTGGTAGCGCATGTTCTGCGGTAGTTTGGGGTAGTGGCGTGGGTACTACAGTGCTTCGAGATGGTGGCACAGCCTCCTGCACGTTGGTACTTGGGCGTGGTTGCGAGGGCACTCTGTTATGTTGGGGTACAGGGGGATGAACTCCGTTACGATGACGTGAAGGCCCGGAACTTTGGTGTTGTCGCATCGGCACTTTAGTACTTGAGGTAGATGGCACAGGCTCTCTGGTATCTAGGACGCTCTGGTGTTCTGTTTCGGCCGATCTCAAGCCAGAAGCGGAAGCTCACCTTCCAACAACTCAAATAATACGCGTCGGAAACCATTCGAATCACGGATCTGCTGATCATGCGGGAAATCCGCGCAAACACGGCGATGGATCTGTTGATGAGCGTCCGACCGTCCTGGTGTTTGGAATACGTCTTTGACGGCGACCCACGTTGTTGTCCCTGAGAAACTTGACATTATTACGATGTCAAACAATGATTTCAGTACTGTGACGAGATCTGCAGTGTAGGCCGTTAAAAGACGCTGAGCTGGGTGTCTTCACAATTTCCTTCAGAGGCTTGATACCAAACCTATAGAAAAAAAAACATACCTGTTATCCAGGACAGCAGTTGAGAACCATGTCACGAAAGGGTCTGTCAAACCAATAACAGCCATGGGTGAAGAAACAGGGGCGGACGCGGTGGCCATTAGACTCAAGAACTCAGAAATCTTGTCAAATGCTGGAGGGCTATGAAATAACCGTCACATTCTGTTCAACCCCATCGTATGGCCACTTACGGCGTCACATGGGATCTATCCTGATTCTGAGAACCTTGAACGCCCTGGACAATGTACAGCATCAAATGCCAGAACTCGTCACTGCTGAGGATCTGCCAGGGAACATTGTTAAGTATTGTCCATTACACCACAAAGATCTTAATAATCCTACCCGTTCCTCATCCCTGAAGTTCCAACAAGTGATGATATCTTGATGAAGCCTCGGAAGGTAATCACGCAGATGCGTTGGCTTAATACCAGCGAGAGCCAATCTGTGATCTGAAGTGTGGTAAATGTCCGATAGAGACACACCATCTGAGAAACCTACAGCGCATGGCTATGCTGATCAAGAGGCAAGCAACATAAATGACCAGTACAGCTGGGAAGGGATTGAGAGGGCTTACGCAACACAGACGTCGATTTTTACTGGGAGACTCGCACGTTGTGCAATCGCCCACATGACCGATGCATCGTTCTGGAGTATGTTGTGCACAAGATCACGGGTGACTTCAACAAGAGATGACATCTGAGCTTCATAGCCCTGACGGTCTAGGGAGATGTCAACACTGATCAACAAAAGAAGGAGAATTTGTACCTGAAACGTTCGCATAGGGTACCATCGGCGTCTCCATTCCTTGCAAGGAACGCTCGAGACACTGGACGCACTCATCAAGTGCGTTCCCAGCCTCGACTTTGCTCCGCCTATCCAGAACCTTCGGATCCACGCCAAGGTTCTCCTCTTTCAATTCGTCCTTCTTTGTCCTCACTAGTTTGTCATACTTCGTGAAGACGACCACAACAGGAGCTAATTCCATGGACGTCAACCAAACCATCTCGTGTCAGGCGAGCAGTAGGAAGAAGCTTACTTTGGGTTTGATGGGCAAGTTGAAGCAATTTCTCGTCCCCTGCCTCGAATATGCGCCCCCCGGCTCTCGGCGTCTCCGTACACAGCCTAGTACCAGTGAGCCTAGTAGCCTGAAAAAGCCTTCAAGAGGCTTGAGGATCCTTACCACACAGCGTGGAGTTGATCTTTGAGGGGGAGGTCCGGATTGCGTCGCTGCTGGATGAATTTAGACACTATACCAAAGGTTCCGTTATCCCCTGGTTCAAACCCTTTAGAGTCATGGAGAACGAAGAATGGATTTTCCTTTGAGGTATATTCTTTGTCGATGCTGGCTTCTCCTGGTTCCAAGTGTGAAACGGACTTCACCGACAGCCAACCGAGTCAGTGGAACAATCTCGGGATACACTGGCCGTATGGCTCCTTACCGCTTCATTCACACGGAACACACGATTTATTAACGACGACTTGCCGACCCCTGACTGCAAATATAGAAAAATGGTCAGGCATACATTGGCAGTTGGCGGTATCAGTAGAAAGGACAGTGACATACCCGACCCACAATAAGGATGCGGAACCTGAGAAACAGGATTGAGAAGGAACCACTAATTCTGAAGACTTTTTTCTCACCGCCCGACGACCTTCAAGATGTCTTCGACAGTTGAGTCTATGGCCATGACACCAAAGACAAGCCAAAGGAAGTCAATTGAACTTTGGGGGAGGGGGTTGAACAAAGCTGCCGTCGTCCACTAATCTTACTAAGCGCGACCCTACACCCGCATGGCACGTGTCATCGGTGATCATCATCACCTGGCTCTTAAGCCACTGCATGCAAATCAGACTTTTCCTTCACTTTTCTTCAGTGGAAAAGTCCGATTTGCACGCTGGTTGCGGCTCAACGGGAGGCAGCGGGACATTTAGTAAGATCGGTCTTCTGGTCACAATCATAATGGTCTGGGCCTCAGTACAGTAGTCTTACAGTCATTGTCGTGAGGCAATCATAAGGCAGTCATGTGGCTCAGACCCAAAATTCAAAGCTAGTGATAGTCCGAACCTACAGTATACTATAATAACCTGCCAGCGATGCTCCCTAGTAAGCTCTCCCCAAGTCGTGCGCCCACAGGTTATGTGGCGCTCTCCTCGGTTCTGAAGAAGTTAGGGACAAGCTAGACAAAGGAAAGCGGTTGCCAAGGGCACAAGGCATACTCGTCCTTTTTCTCAAGACATCTGGTTGTATCGGAGTCTGCTTCGCCCTTGACTATCGGTCTGAAGAGAAGGTAGTTGATTATTTCGACCTTGTCAGGTCATTGGGCTGTTTATGTACGGGTTTACCTTCGCCCGAAACCCCGTTTGTCATCACTATCTGCCAGTGGTCTATTCCAGCCCCCCGGGCCAGGCCGCCTCAAATACCTAGTCGTGAAGCACGGGAGTCTGACGCACATGAAGAGTTGGATCCGGTTACCACCTCAGATGATGGTGCCATGGATAACCTGAATGTGCACTTTGGTGTTGGAGTGCCGGCCTGAGATGGACTTCTCCTATCTCCAGTAGGGTTCCGGGAATAACTGCTGAGTTAGTAACAGTAGTTATATTAACACCATGTTATTAACAGTTAATAACAGGAAGGGAGTACCTGCCGCACAGCCGTCGTCCACGTTATCCCACATAACATCCGACACAATTCATGACTTACTCAGCGATTTCAAGGCCGTAGTGACCCTCGCATACAACACCACCTCTGCTGGGGACTCGGTGCATGCTCCAAGTTATGTAACGGATTCTCATTGCACGGGGACGTTTCCCTCAGCGCTCAGGCCTGACTCGGAGTTTTCCATATGGCGGACCTTCAACCTTGTCGAGACGTGCAAAGAACCCCAACGCCAGATCTGGTCAATGCCGCCGAGGGCGGAGACGACGTCGTGCTCCGTTTTGAGCGTTCTTCGACTGGGACGACCTGCTGCCCCAAACCATCTCGAACGTGATTGACTACATCCGAGTTAGGCATAAAATTAGTGGGACTTTTATTTCTTGCACGGGCCATACGGCGGCGACCCCAGCGACCCTGCGATCCCACGGTATTGGTGCAGGGTATGTGTTTTCTCCACGAATATAACATCGTGCATCGCGTGTACGGCGACCCGACCGGCGTGATGATAGATATAGGGCACCCTACCACGGCCGACTTTGATCGCACGTCAATATCTCGTAGGCACGATGGGCTCACGCAACGATGCGTACCCGCACAGCGCGAGCCTCTGCTGCGACGTGTCGGATTGCAGGTCGGGTCGAAGTTTCAGGTGCTCGAACCATAGAAGAGGTGAGTTTCTCCTCTGGGCGCCGATTGCATAAAATCATGACCTTACCTTGAAACCGATTGAGACAAGACGGGGAAATTCGATTTCTCGCTCCTTGTGGCGATGACGGATGATGAATATGTCGCGGAAGACGCTGTGAAGAACTAAGTGGCGCCGCTCTCCGTGCTGATTACTAGGAGCCTTGGTAACGGGGTATTCGCGGGTGACTAACGACCAGCACAACATGATGCTCGAGGTTTCAATGCTAAGCTCACACTCGTATACAGAGATCACCCACAACTTCCATCAGCAAGGGAGATAACGAGGAAGTAGTTTAAGCCAACGATCATAGGATCTCAGGCTTCCGAGACGATCCTCCGGAAACATGCATGAAGGACTGGCACAACCTCATCATACAACCAACCTCAAGAAATTTCAGCTCCTGAAATTGATCCTGCATTACCATGGCACATCATTTGAGTGGAGAACTTGTCGGGCAGCGGCGACCGAAGAGGCCCTGTTAGATTGCTCAAGCAAGTTGGTGGTAACTGATTTCCGCTACAGCGACGATGAACAATTCTTTGTACCTCCGCACTTCTTCGTTTGCCCAGATACAGGATCAACTTAGTGACTCCATTTCCTATTTCTCTTTGTTCGTCGTACGGTGACATAAAATGTACGTTTGTGCCATACCTGTAATAAGGTTATCGAGGCGCCAATGGATATTCTCGTACCTGCCCCGCTCCTGGCCAGCTCCGAGCTACGTCCGCGTCGACGACCCGCATCTCAACTTCGCCAAACAAGGAAATAGACCGGACGACTTTGAAACCAAGGCTCGAAAACAACGCGATACTCCGCACGTTGGCCGCACCGATGCGGGCTACGAAGGACCCCTTCGCTACACCGAGCTTGTCGCACGCGTAAGACAACAGCAAGACGAGCGCCGCGTGGGCGCGCCGTTGACCGCGGTATGCGGGCTCTAGAAGGGGACGTGGAGAGATTTGGAGGGGAAAACGGAAGGCGTGTATTTGAGCGTTCGTTCAGGAGCGATGGAGGGCACGAGCAGCGGAGCACTGACCAGCTATCATGACTTCGCACTCGACTTCGAACTCGGCGTCATCGCGCGAGTTTTTGAAGAAGAGATTGACGTCGCCGATCATCGGGAGAGCTCTGATATCCTCGTTTGTGATCTCGACGCCGCTCAGTGTGGGCTCCAGCGGACGGGCGAGGACGATAAATGTAAGTTCTACATGGTACAGATAAAAAAAAAATGTGGTGAGGCATGGTGGGATAAATATGGTGAATATAGTCACGCACTGTCTTCGTCCTCCTGCCAACTTCCTGTTTACCTCCGTATCGTATTGGGGCCCAGGTTTGATCAGGGGAGGGTGGGGAAAGGTTGAAGGACGCTCACGTTGCATCGCATACTCTTGCTCTAGCGTGAGCTCCTCACTTGCTGTGAGCTCACGTAGTTCAGCGCTCTGCATCCACGTGTGATACTTCTATCATTTTTTTTCGTTGGTGCGAGGCATGGATCGAGTTGTCTTAGAATGAGCGAAAAAGTTTGCCGATGGGCACGGTGATGGTAACAGCGGACCTCGACATGTTCGGGCCTGGGGGCCAACGAGTCAACGACTATGTGAATTCTATATTAGATTGCATACCGATAAGGAACCAGGACGACGGTGTCACCGACGATTGCGGTGTGAGCGTTGACTCTCATCCCGAAGTTGTGGGTGCGGACGGTATGGGGACTTTGGCGCAGAGAAAACGCGTGGGTATGATTACTAACGCTGCTGTTATATTTCGATCGTCGCTAAAGCATGCCGCGATTGGAGATTCACGCCCTCGGCCCATCCGTGTAAGATAAAATAGGTAATCCATAATGTAGAGTCTCGTCTTTGGACTAGGTGTTTGGTACAGATTACATGGCGGTACCACGACAATCTATCAAGCCACGTCAAGTCCCAACTCCGGAACTTGCCCGCGGCAGGACCTACATGAGATAATACGAATAAGAAGACAGTGGTAATGTCCTTGGCATGGGGGTGACGCTCATGAAAAGTAATTGCAAGAGGATGAGTAGAGAATTTAGAATGGTAGCGGGAACGAGGGAGCGGTCATCGCTCGTTCAAATAGCACGCCAAAAACCTACCGATGCCATCGCAGCACGGCAACAGGGCGATCGGAGAGTCTGCGTGAGTCCGTGAACGGCTCAATGGTATCTGACACGGAGCCGTGTGGTTGAAAGCCCTCCAAAAAGAGGGTGTGTAACGCGGGTAACATCTCTGCGGCCCTTCTCCCTGTGAGCCCATGGAAGGCTGGCGCAACAATCGACTGCAGTTCCTCGGATACATGCAGACTCCGCACAGCGGTAAATCGGCCAAAAAGTTCTAGCCATTGCGCAGAATCCAGGTCATCCAGCCACTCTGGACGCAAAAAAGACCCCTCGCAGATTTCAAGCTCTTCCACGTGAGAGAGGATCGGCGAACACTGGGTGCAGATCTGTTCCACGGATGAAATCTGCCAATCCGACTCATTACATGAGATTTGCAAGTCGAGCTTTGCTGGGCTAATTGGCGAATAGAGGGAAATCTTGACAGTGTGAGGGTGAAAGGTCACCACGGCCCTAGTGGGTGACGTGAGCCTTTCCGTGCGGTGCATGAACTGGGGAAGTTGAGGAGTATCGAAGATGAGTTGATTGAAGAATGTTATCGTGGCGAGGTCAAGTAAAGGGGCATCGATTCGGGCCACAAGGTCCTCCAAATACTCGCTGACACCTTGGAAGTGCAACCGAGTTAGAGTAGGGAGGACGGTGCGTGTCAGCGGGGGTGGATGTCGATTCGTGCCATCAGGGAATCTTGGGGATTGGAATTCGATGGAAAGTGACCCGAGTACAGCCAACGTAGGCAAGCACATGGCCAAAACCTCTGGGGAAAGATACCCGGTAGCTGGGATATTCCACAGTTGGAGATCAACAAGGCTACTCGTAGACAAGAGTAGCTTTGGTAATGTTGGGAATGGAACACCATTCAACAAGACCGTTCGTAGATGCGGGGCGGATCCACCTAAAAAATCATCGGTGAGAACCGGCGCTATCACATCGTTTAGTTCAAGCCAAAGAAACGTCAGTAACGGAAATAGTCCCTGCATCACCGGGGCGCATCTTTCGAGTTGAAAACTCGTGAGGCCCGAGAGCTCGATCCAGGATACGCGTTCGGGGTGTTCAAGAGCGGCCACGACGTCGTCCTCATCCTCGCGAATGGGATGGGCCTGAATGCCGATAGGAAAGGGTGGCCATACATCCAGCGTCTTCCTTACAGGTGTTCTAGATTTACAGACAAGTCGTAAATCCAAATAGTGGGGTGACGCAAAGATGAGCCTTCTCCATCGTCGGCAAACGTGTACCAATTTGTGCCACGCCCACGTGTAGTCCACGGAATTCGTGGAATACACTCGGTAGAAATCGAATATGTCCAACAGGACCTCATCGGGGAGCACGTCGATCGTCACACGACCTATCCAAAGGCCAGCCCGGGTCAGCTAGTACGGTCGTGAGCGGAACATTTTGAACATACGTCGACGTCGTTCACTCATTAACCCATTCCAATGGTGTGTAAGATACATCGCTGTGTTTGTGTTTGGGGCTTCAGAGGGGCCATCTGTTGGTGTCGAAGGGGCGCCAGGCGCGATGCATTCCTTGATTACACTGATGAACAGAGAGAACGGATTGCGGACAAATTTTTGAGTGCTGCTGCGTGAAACTTGGTCGTTAGTATAGAAATGGGGTTGGAAAACGCCCTTTGACGTACTGATGAGAGCTCATAGGTGCGATAGGGGGGCAAAGTGGATGCTTCCACCCATAGGGCGCACAACGGCGAACTTAAGCACATACGGTTGCAATGCGCACCGCATGGCGTCATCACGGCTTCGCTCCGATTTGCGAAACGGTTGCGACGATGTTCTGTCGTAAGTTTTCCGCTGTATCTGAGTAGGGTACTACTGCACAGCAGCGAGTGTTTTGTTGCTGCCCGGTCGGTGCCGAATGTTGGCGGGTGGCGTTGACACTTGACACGTGCCAGCCACAACCGCATTTTGTCTCCCTGGGCCTGGGCCCTGAATGTCTTTGCATGCAAAACCGATACTGTACAAGAATGAAATCTCACGGCCGATGGAAACTGCATATTTCATATTTGAATGTAGCGAGAAATGGTCGGATTTCTGTAGCACAGCTTGCACTGGCACAGCCTCATGCAGTTGCTTTCCTGCAAGGAATAATGCTCGAAGATTTATCTTGTGCCCATGGTAGGTTATATTGAGACATCTAAACACTCACTGGGTTGCTTACAGGCGACAAATCTGTCTTTCATCACGCAAACTTTCTTTGTATCTCCTGTGCATTTGTCCCCTTGCCCAATGTACAGTGGGACGTGTCCCTGGCATCTACTCATACATGTATTAATTTCCAGCGCTCGCTCCATCCCAACGAGTGGCAGCTGCCACAGCCACGAGAACGTTTTTGAATTCACGTGTCAGCGCTGTCAGCCTTCGACGCTTTTTGGCACTTTGTTGCGCACAGCACTGACTAAGGGAAACCTTCGTGTTGCGCCGCATCAGGTAAAAATTGCCAGGGTGGTGTGAACCTCACTTCCTTTCTAAGGCACATTCTCCCAGTACCTTCGCCCTCAATCCATGTCTACCACTCACCCTTGACGCGCGCATAAAACAAGTGACGGCAAGTTGTCTATTGTTTAACCTTACATGGCAGTACGTTCAGTTGCCTTGTCTACACAAAGATCTAACTTCTACTCCTCGTCAAATACCAGGCAGCGGACCTCGATGGATTGCCTGTCTGGCGCATCCCGTGGACTCGTGGAATCAACGAACGCAGTATGCGGTGTCAACCGCGCCTTGCTCTCGTCCGAGTCGAAACACTTGATCAACGTAACTTCCTCCGGCGTCTGCCCGCCCAAGTAGTACCAATGGTGCGAAAGGTTGTGACGCACGCTGAGCGTAGCTCCCTCCCGGTCCAGATAGATGTGCCGTGTCGGAACGAGGTCCTTCTCTGGTTCGAGAGAGCGCCAATCCGCGACGGCGAGCGGGTGGTGCGCGACGGGATTAGCGATGGGACGCCACACGTTGATGATCCGCACTCGGCCCTTGAGCAGGCGATCTGCGTCTGCGGGTGCATGTTGCCGCACTCGTGCAAGGCTTGCGGCGTACGTCTGGTCGACGTGCACCCGTGTCTAGAAAGGAGACGTCGATGAGAGGGCATGAGTGGTGAGACTAGCAACGGGCGTACCACTGGTCCACGATGCTGTGGGTCAATCGGTTGGTCCTCTTTGATAGGACGTCTGAATGGTGAATGAGAGCCCGATTCCAAGCGCATCCGACGTCGTCGGGATAGTGGTGTGTGTTGATGCGTGACTACCACGATCTTGGTCACGACGTCTTATCCTGAAACACACGTGATACTGCCCACCCTCATAAGTTCGGGTCTTTGGTATCTATTCCCCTCAGTCTTGTCTTTGGACATATCACTGAGGGGTACGTTGAGCTACTTTACATCGCATCCTACCTTACTAACTGTACCATAGCACGCTAGGTACTTTACACTAATA
>Ga0307510_10005175_pt1 | contig 15499 bp, 10 predicted proteins | sample 12_EM_MG_FD_207224 | JGI IMG/M metagenome (GOLD analysis project Ga0307510, IMG submission 207224) | Populus trichocarpa ectomycorrhiza microbial communities from riparian zone in the Pacific Northwest, United States - 12_EM | ecosystem: Host-associated > Plants > Roots > Unclassified | place...
TGGAAAGCTTAATTTTGATTAGCTTTAGCAAGAAAACAGCTTACGTTGAATTTATACTTAATTCTATGAATAATCGAAAAAAAATAGTGTATTTCTTGCATCAATAAAAGATTTTTTTTTTTTTTTGGATCTTATGCCATTTAAATATCCAATCATCCAAATGAAAGCTTTTAGCATTATTAAACTCGTTTTATGAGTTGGTTATAATTGATGATATAAAGTGGTTCTTGTATGGTAGTTTAAAATCAAAAAACTGTTTAAAAGTCATAATTTGAGTAAAGTATAGTTTAGCCCCCATAGTTTAAGAAAAATAATTAATTAATCTTCATATCTCAAAAATTATGTATCTAATTCATATATTTTTAATTTTATTTATGATTTAGTCCTTCCACCAATTTCGTGTTCCTTAGGTATATGAATTATTTCTACCAAGAAAACATACAAGCTTTCAGATCCATCTATATTTCAATTACTTTAAAAGCGAAAAAACAAGTTTGTATTTAAATGTGTTAGCTATGGCTTTTCTTAATTAAAAAAAAAAAAAAAGAACAAAGAAAGAATGGCAGACGTGCAAATTCCCTGAATCATCATGCTTGATTGTTTTGAAAAATGATTTGAGCTTCACCAGAATTCCAATGGGCATGAAAGAGCATTAAATTCAAGGGAAATGATCCTAATTTAGAAGATGTTGTTTAGAAAGATTTTTACTACATTTTTTTTTAATTTTTAGATTATTTTGATAGGTTAATGTTTAAAATAATTTTTTTAAAAAATATATTATTTAAAAATATTTAAAAATATATATATTTTAAAAAACAATCATTACCATATTTTTTTATATATATAATATATCCTTTTTAAAAAAAAAAAAATAACAAAGGGGCTAAACTGGTACTGACAACGGTTGTTTCCTCTCTCTCTCGCGCACTCTTCCAATTTGAACCAAAATTAAAAGTTAAATTATTAATTAACACCCAAATTAAACACATCTGACATCTCCTTCCATGAAAATAAACCACCTCAACATGTCCACTCATGAGTCATGACTCAATTGTTCTCCAGTAGCTTCGGCTCCGAGCCAGAATTCATTCCCGTTACACCGAACCAAAATTCAAAATCTCTCCCCCCAAAAGTCCCCAAAAGGGCAAAAGGCTCAAAGAAAGATTGTACCCACACCTCTCTATTTTTGAAACAGACTAAAAATGGTGTCCAAGTCCCTCAAAAGAAGCCCCACGAAATCCATGAAGGATCCGAGGAGCCACCGCCCCCGCCCCCGCCGCTGCAACAAGAGGAAATCTCCGGTCAAAACCACCTCTTCCATCATCTCAACCATCAACAAAACTATCTTCACTTGCAAGCGCCGCCTCTCCAAGCTTTTCTCTAAATTGGCCCGCATTAGCACCCCAAATAGCCGCTACAAAGACTACAAAATCTTGAAAACTGGGTCCAAATATCATGACCTAGAAGTTGAGAAGGATACCGTTTGTAGAGCGCTTTTCTTCAACGAACGGTTACCTCCCTTGATTTCTCCTGATAAGAGGACTGTTTTTCTTGATCTTGATGAGACCTTAGTGCATTCTAAAGCAGGCCCACCACCCCAAGAGTTTGATTTTGTTGTGAGGCCCAAGATTGATGGAGAGATGATGATTTTTTACGTGTTGAAGCGACCGGGAGTTGATGCTTTCTTGGAGGCTTTGGGGACTAAATACGAGGTCGTGGTGTTCACCGCCGGGTTAAAGGAATACGCTACGCTGGTTCTTGATAGGATTGATCCAAAGGGGGTGATTTCGCACCGGCTTTATCGGGATTCTTGCAAGCAAGTTGACGGGAAGTTTGTCAAGGACTTGTCTGAAATGGGGAGGGACTTGAAGAGGGTGGTAATTGTTGATGATAATCCTAGTTGCTACATTTATCAGCCTGAAAATGCAATTCCAGTGAAGCCCTTTCTTGATGATCTTGGAGATTTAGAGTTGGGGAAGCTGGCTACTTTCTTTGACCGGTGTGATTGTTTTGAGGATATGAGGGATGCTGTGAAGGAGTATGTTGGTGGTGAAGGAGACGTGGAGGTACAAGTGGAAGTCTAATTTATTTTCTCACTCTGCTTCCGTTGTTCTCTCTCTCTCTCTCTCTCTTTGTCAAAGGTTTCTTTTCATGAAATTAGTTGCGTTGAACACAAAATTGTTCAATCCCAATTGAGAAAAGCAACTTGTAGCTTAATTACTTATTGTATTATTAATTCACTTGTAATTCAGTTCTTCATCATTGATTATTTGTTTGACTAGTGAAAGGTACCTATTACAAGGAAATTTTATTTCAAAAGGTCCTCCTAACAATTACAAATTTTGATTTATGCTTCTCTAACTACGCCTTGCCCTGCTATGATTTTGCGTTTATCCCTCAATTACTTGAAAAAAAGAAATCGGATTTGCAACTGTCTAAACCGTGCAAAACTCCCAAGTGCATGAATGTGAGTCCTGTAAAAGTGCAGTCAGGATGGATGACCTGCATTGAGGTCTGTATCAAGGTGAGGAATCAGAGATAGTGATGGTGGCTGATGGGTAGGCCTAAAGGTTCTTTGGATGCATGGTAATGGCGGAAGAGTTGTCTCATATTGAGCTACAGTTATTATCTTCTGTCATTGAAGAGCTAAAAGCAAGTAGAATGGTTCCTTTTCTGTGTTAGTTTGGGACAAATTGGTTTCTTAGAAGCAGCTCCTGCCTCACGGGGCTTAGAAACTACAGCCATTCATACGTACAAGAAAAGAAGAAAAAAACAGCTAACATTTGAGTGGTGTTTTTGGATTTTTACTTTTTGTACATTGTAATTATTGCACAGCTTCTAGGGTCAACTTTTCTTTACTTAAGGTTTAGGATCGTTTTAGGTTTTTAAATCTCGAATTTTGTGGAATTATTCTATGGGGTCAAGGATATTCACTCTTTTTATAATTTAAAAATATATGTCAGCAAGTAATCATTTAATTATATCAAATTTTATTTATTTATTTTTAATTTTATCTTTTAACATTTGATTTTTATGTTTTTATCAAATCATTATTTTTTTAATTCCTAATTATTTTGCTTTTAATTTTTTTTATTGAATTTTATTTTTTAATTTAATCCTTAATCATTTAATTTTAATTCTATTTTTTTTTTAATTTGATCTTCATTCTTATGATTGCAATTCCTTTTATTTTAAGTTTTTTTCATAATTAATTTTTTTTTCAATTTCATCCCTTATTGTTAATTTCATTGAATTTTCATATCATATTTGGTGTTTATTTTTTTATCATGTTTCTAAATTCATCCCGGGAGTCGACCCCCTTCATGTCCCAAGTCATGGGTTGGGTCGAAAAACCAAGGTTAATAAGGTCAATTGGATTTATTTTTTTATTGTGCGGGAAGTAAAAATGATATTATTTTGATAAAAAATAATAGCAAAAGAAAAAATCAACGGGTGTTAACATGATTTTCTCCTAACTAATCGCTTGATTTTTTATTTAGCTAAAAAGTAAAAATGATATTATTTTGATAAAAAAAAATAATAGAGAAAAATTCAATTGTGATCCCTTTTTTTTTTGTTGGTTTTTCTTTGTTTTGGATTTTTTTTAGATTTTTTTCCCTTCATTTTCATCCATTTCCATTTGATATTGTTTTGTTTTTATATTAAATGCGATACTCATTCTCTTGATTGTTATTTTTTTATTTTTTTTTTGGTTTTTTTTCCTTTCAATTTTTCCTCTCAACATTTTCTTTCATTTCTTTTTTTTTCTCCAGATTTACTTCTTATTTTTTTAATTGCTTTTTTTATCATTTTCTTAATTTGTTTTATCTTTTTTAATTTTATCCCTCAGCATTTTATTTCATTTGTTTTTTTATCCAATTTTGGTTCTCATTCTTTTGATTGTTCATTTTTATTCTTATTTTCTATTTTTTTCTATTTTTCGATTAAATCTCTCAATATTTTCTTTCATTAGTTTTTATAATAGATTTGGTTATCATTATTTTGATTACTAATTATGTTCTTTTTAATTTTTTATGGTTAAAAATTTTATTCAAGATTTGTTTTTGATCTTCTATATGATCATCTTGGTCTTATGACCAAAGTTGTTAGTTTCAAAAATTAACCTGATTTAACTTCGGTTTTTTTTTAATTTTTTATTTTCATCATTTGACATAAAACTATTGGACTTTAGCTTTCTATTTTTTTTTTTATTTTCCCTCCTTCAGGATTATCCGGATAACGAGTTAGTCAAGTTAACTCAAATTTATTTAAATTATCAGAATATCTTTTTTATGTTGAAAAAAAAAAAAAACTGCCCCACAGCGGGTTAAAAAAAAAAAAACAAATCTAGCTTCATCTAATTTTGGTAAAGTAAATTGAGAAATACAGTAGCAGAAAAAAAAAATCGATTGGATGTACAACCATGACTAACATTCCTTGCAATGTCTCACTTTTACACCGGGAGAACTCGTACATAAAACCTAGCGAGGGAAGTATTCTTTACTCTTTCCTCCTTCCAAAATGTTGTGGAATAGCAAACTGCATGGTCGAGGCTTGCCAGAACTCTGTTGTTCAGCATGGGCATCTCGACCAGGATTGTCCTGAAGCAACTTTGCTTCTTGATCACAGTGACTAGATATCAGAATAAGATACACTTGAGAAACAAATTATAAATCAGTCATCTGAAAAAACAGAACTTGCTCTAGATCACAGCTGTTTGCAGCAATTTGAAACTTAATAGCACACTGGACGCCATGTTATCCTAAAAGTAGTACCTGGAATTCATTCAACAGAAACTTTTCTTGTTTTTTGTGAAAAAAATAGCTCAAAACGAGAATTACTTCTCACATAATCGCCGTAGCATAACCAGAAACACCATTACCAGGAGAAGAAGAGAACAAGAAGATCAAATAATCTTCTTGACCGGACCCAGTTTTTCCTTGTGACCTGCACATTGGTTAACTTTTCTTGTTCTGTGGCTCTACCAGTCAATCACTATGACCCTTCTTAGAAATGTAGTTCATAGTTCTCTTGTCAAAACTGGTTATATAAACCTTAAATGTACTAATTAGATGCCAACTGCATGATTCTTATCCGTTAAAGACTTCTTGAATTTGTTATCCCTTAAAGACTTCTAGAATTTGTAATTCCCCACTCCAGCTGTGCTAATAAGGTTCCAATCACTCAGGATGAGCCAATTCATAAAGAACTTCAAAGCTAGGCTCTTCAAGCAAAGCTATCTATTCACCGGATTAGATATTGGACAAGATTGCTAATGCTTCCTTCTGTGTTCCATTAACTACAAAAGCACTGATCTTGCAACTGCAAAGCTTCATTCCTATTCAAAAGCAGACTGCTCATCACATTCAAAGTGTACCAGATTTCCATTTCCCCTCCACCAGGTTACACCACCTCCCTAATCCTCAAAAGTCTCCTTGGATCTTAAACTTGACAGAACTAAGAAATAACAGATGCATGCAGCATAAACCCACTTGCCCATTTGAAAACCTAATGCTCAAACCTTGGAAATCAAACATAAAGTTACTAAAGAAATTCTGTCCTCAAGCATTAACCCACTTGCCTTCCCAGTTTACAACTGAGAGAAAAAGAAATATCATTATAGGGTTGCTAATCAAAGTTAACAATACCCTCCAACATTTCCTATTTTAATCGGGATGACATTTCTCGTCAATGACTCCGTTGAGCAAACAGATGTTTGCTTGGTTATGAACATTTTAAAGGAGTTTTTTAAGAGCCAAAGAATTTAGACAGAGTCTAGCAGGTTCTTAAAGATGTGAAAATGAAGACGAACCCACAGTCCCTCTCCTTAAATATAAAGAAATCAAACTGCTACATCATCCCTAAACCTCAAAACCCAGTAATGAATTGCTTACCTTTTCCTACCCATTTTTAGCATAAGCAGCCGAATGAAGAAGAAAATACTTGTGTAACTAAAATTTAAGGAGTAGAACAAAAATAGAATGGTATTAGTTTCCAACAAATCCAAAAGATTCCTTAAAAATCGCAAATCATAAAACATAAGAAGAAAAAAAAACTAAAGCTCACTCGATTCATTTCCCATATGTTCACCATTGCAAAGCTAATCAATCAACAACAAGATCAAAAACTAATAATACGGGCAACATGGAGGAAATACAAAGAAACCCATATTAGAAATCAATCATAAGACAACAAGAAGAAGAAAATGAATGAATCAATTGCAAAGAAAGACCTGTTGAGGCAACCTCCAAGCCTCAGCGTTACTAAAGCACATATCATCAAGAACCTCACTCTTACACCACTTGCAATTTGGGTTATGGCTGCACTGAGATCTTGATACCATCTCACTGCAACTCGGGATCTGAAAACGGGCTGCGTTTCTCTGTCTTGCTAATAAAACACGATCATGTAAAGAAGAAGAAGAAGCATTTGAGGATTGGACAAGAGTTGAAAGAACAAGTATAGCTACTGCTAGAAAGGATAAGATTAAGAGCTGCTTTGTGTTTGCCATAATTAACTTGCTAGTTTTGGGTCGAGACACAGACAGAGATAGTCGGTTTGAGTTTCTTTCGCCTTTGTTGTTCGTTTTCTTTTGCGGCATTAGAACGAGCTAACAGTTACTGTAATAAATTAGTTCAAGTCTTTGGGTTAAATTGTCTTTGGGCCCTTTTTTTATATATATAAATTATAAATGAGAGACTCCTTCTTGAATTATTCTTTAATATTAAATATTTAACAAACAAATTCTTTAACGCGTGACAGCAACGCAGCCAAGGCGTGGCTCTAGCAGCCTTTTTTTTCTTTCTTTCCTTTTGTCTTTCCCCTCTCCATTCTCGCACTTATCATTAGAAATCATCATTTTCAATTTAATTCGGTTTTTATTAAAATAAAATAATCAAATCAAAAAAAAAAATTTAAAAACCAAAACCGGTTCAAATCTGTCGATTTCGGTTCGATTCGGTTTGGTTTTTAGAACAAAAACCAGTTCAAACCGGTTTGGCTTGGTTTTTCGGTTTGGCTCGGTTTTTTCCCGGTTTGGCTCGTTTTTTTTGTTTGGGTTCGGTTCAGTTCGGTTTTTTTTGTTTTAGGTTTATAAAACCGAAACCGAACCGAACCGGTCGGTTTTTTTAAAATTTTAATCGGTTTAATCGATTTTTTTTTACGGTTTGAATTTTTTTGTTATTTTTTTTTTTATTTTTTTAGTTTTTTAGTTATTTTACTCACCCCTACTTATCATTGAAAAAATTAACTATTGACATTAGTTCGTGAGAGAGGGCACAGTGGTCTTTCTACTATCGGAATTATATATATATAATGATTATGTTTTAAAATAAAAAATTGCATCACATTAAAAAAATGTGTAAGGCTCAATAAGGAACTAAGATTCCTTTCTCTCGTTTTTGTTCATGTTAATATAATTGAAAGCATTAAGGTTGTGTTTTGAGACGTGATTATATTTGGGTTTTTAAAATATTTAAAAATATTTATTAAAAATTAAATTTTTATATATATTTTTTATCGTTTTGATGCGCTAATTTTAAAAATAATTTTTAAAAAATAAAAAAATATATTATTTTAATATATTTCAACACAAAAAATACTTTAAAAAACAACCACAACCACAATCAAACTCCCAAAAGTTTCCTCGGTGACCATAATCTTTAAACATGTTAAGAGTAGCAAAAGCTTGACTTTTGCTTTTGTTTTCACTCTCTCCCACTTACTGTGAAATTAGAAACAAAAATCAATCGAGTTAATAAAAATAAAGGTGTTGGTGTAGTGAATATATATGTTTTTCAGTATCCCAAAAAATTTTAATTAAAAATTAGAAAGATGATATTTGTGCTTAATAACATAAATTGAAAATATATAAACTAATAAATCATAAAAAAAAATTGTTAATATTAATTAAAGACTAAAATAAAAAATAAGATTTTCTTGTAGAAAGTAAAAGATATGTACATGAAAATATTTAAATTCATGTCATGAGGCTTTATTTAATTATATGAAGATTAAAAATGGATATTCATAAGAAAGAAAATAATTTAAATTTTGTATAAAAAAATTATTTTTCATTCTAAATTCTTTGTTCTTATTCATGTATCTTTTTTCTTTTAAGAAAAAATATTTTTTTTATTAGTAGTATGTTTTATTGAATAAAAAACAAAGGTAATTCAAAAAAATCTATTGATTTGAAATAAAAAGAAAAATATATCTCTTTATTTGAAATTCATTTGTTTGTTCATGTGTTTATTTTTAACTTTGCTAAAAAAATGTATTCGTTATAAGAAGTATTTTTTAAAATAAAAACTTATCATAATCTTAAAAATAAGTTTTAATTTAAAAATAAAAAATTATAATTCAATAATTTTGACATGAATATGTCAAAAAATACAAGAACACTAATTTTGAGAAAAACTATATAAAAATCTGTAATAAAAAAAAACATATATATTCTTTTGCATTGAATGCTCAGTGGCAAATTTTTTAAAACAATGTTGCATATTAGGTTTTTATATAATTATTTAAAAATAATTGTTAATATTACTATAAAAAGCTCAAACATATTGAATAATCATTTAAATATCATCATGATAAATTTATTTTAAAAACATATTATTATAAAATGTACAAAATCAAATAATAATAATAATAATAATAAGGGTTATTTTAGAAAAGGTAAGGCATGCTTGGGATGGAATATAGGATTGTGCACTTGGTCCAAATGTAAATAAAATAGGTGCACTTGATCTTGGAACGCAGGCTCACCCGTGTAAAGTTTTCTTTTTTTTTAAGAAAAAAAAAGGAGCAAAAGGTTATTATTATTATTATTATTATTATTTTGTAAAATAGAATGGATAACTCAACCTAAAAATCATTTCATAAACACCAAAATTATAGGGATTGATGGCTGAATTTGGTCAACCTAAAGCTTTCTCTTACTTCTTTATTTTTAAATCAACATACAAGAACTGAAACACAAAAACTAAAATTTAGGATTGAATTGTAAATTTTTTAAAAACATGGATCAAATTTGACTTTTAAACGCTATTTGAATTGTGTAAATGAGAAAATGCTCTTTTTTTAATGTTCATTTTGGTCCTTGTTTTTTTTATTTTGTTTTTTAAAATAGTTTAAAATTTAATTTTACAAAATTTATCTTTAATTTAATATCACAATACTTCAAAACATATCAGGTACGCGAGAGCATGCAAATTGAAACAGATTATAATATGTAAAAGCATGCCAATATAATTTGCAGGGATATAATTATAAAAAATATTTCATTGATTGAATTGTAAGTGATAAAAATCTTAGGGACCAAGAAAGGGATAAAATGGCCATTGTTACAACGGGTTGAACAGGAAAACAAGAGTTCATTGGCAGCACAATAAAAAAACAGTTCTTTTTTAGGTATTTGTACTTTGTAGTAGCGTTGGTGTAGGATTATTTTTTATGTAAAAATTGATGTTCATGTGTTAAAATGGGATAAAAAAACATAACAAAATGTCATAAATAAACTTGTAACCATGATAATTAGAGTTTAGTTAACTTGGGATATCTCTTGAAACACGAGACCCAGATCATATGAGTGAAATAACCCGATAAAAAAATAAAGAGAATTATAAAGTTTTTTTTTTAAAAAATTTGTGTTAACTTTTCAAACTCGTGACATGAGTCATTAGACCTGAAGCACCCAATTTAAAAAAATCATGAAATTCAATTCTCATAATTAAATATTGAAGGATGAAATTGAAGAAAAAAATTCAATTATACAAAATAAATTTTATATTTAATTAAAGGGTGAAAAAAATCAATTTGTTAAAAGGAAAAAAAAATAAAAATTGAAATTGACATAAAAAATAAAAACAATGTTGTAAGTAAATGGTGAAATTAAAAAGAATAATAACATTTATAAAAGTGCCAAGAAAAAAATTCAGAAATCAAAACAATAAGGACCAAATTGGTCAACATAATACCATCAATTTGAATTTAAAAATGAAATTGAAAACTACTAAAACTTTTACAAAAAGACTAAGGGAAAAAAATTAGAAATTCAAAGAATAAGAACCACATTGAAGAATATGATATTTGGTAAATTGAATTGAATGATAAAATTAAAAATAAACAAACTTTTACAAAAGGGCCAAAACCAAAAATTAAAAATTAAAAAAATAAAAATTGAAGTTGAAATACAAACAACCAAGAGGCTCAAGTTATAATTTTTAAAGAAAGAGAAAAAAAAATTAAAAAATATTTTGATCATTTCACTATACAATCAAGAAAGACAAATATTTATTTATTCCTGTGATAAATAAACTACATGTAAAGATTTCAATGCAAAATCAATGTTAAGTGTTATAGATGAAAGAGCAAAAATAACATTTCACTATTCCAATAAGCCGTGGGAATAATTTGGAACGAACTACAGTGATTTCCCATTCCGATTAGCTCTTTTTAATGATAGCGAGTCCAAAATGGACAAACCAACGCCCAAATATAAAGGGTCCAAAAGGAACAGAACCCTTAGAATGACTAGAAAAAGCTTGAAGCATCTGTCGATTTTTCGTAGAACACTGCTACGGAAGGGGATATTCATCCATTCAAGGCCCTGCGTCATCCTCCATCGTCTACAATAGATTGGAGATATGAAAGTTGAATCAATTGGTTTTGGAACAACGGTGGGTCTTACTGTTGGATTTCAGTACCGATATAAACAAAATAACCTTGTCAAGTTAAGAACTCTTCTCAAATTGGCATTAAATGAAAGCCCCTGAACGGCATCAGTGACTTCTTTAGCCCACTACCTTTACATTTCATCTACGAGTGCTCAAATTAATCTCTGTTTTGGCCATGGATCATGAACGCAGGCAAGAAACACCCACACATAGGCAGATCAGCTACATTTGAGCGATTACAAATTAATCCAAACATCCCACTTTCAAAATGTGCTAATCAAATGGTAAAACTGGGAGCTGAATTCCTTACAAAATCATTATTTTTCACATTGCGCAACACTTCTCATCAACATGCTTAATGTCTGCCACAAAAATGAACAAGATTTGCTCACAGGTCAGGCATTCCCTTCCCGGTTTTAGCATCGAATGTCTTCTTCAACACAAGATCCATTGGGGTATCCTTGGGACCAGCTGGAAAAAGAATATTAAATCAGTTTATTGCCAACGATGACCTCGAACAGTAGTGAAAACAATGGAAAGATGATCTTAAGAGTTTCAGATAATACTTTGTACGTGTTAACTTATTCCAGAGCAAGTTTCATAGATAAGATGTTTGGAATGAAATCACATCTCATATATTTATTGGTACGTTTTCTTTATTTATTCAGAACAATAATTCAACCGAGCAATTCAGAATTACTTCAGTCCCATCAAAAGCCATTCAACCTCCATTTATCTTACCAAAATACCAGATAAGAGACCCCCTCCTCTTCCCTCCACCAATCAAGAAACATGTTTTTCACTCAAGGAATAAACACTAGAACAATGCTCGCATAGTGAAATCCTTTTAGATGATGCACATCCAGCCTAGTGACTTGCTGGCAGAAATTTGTGAAATTACACCAGCAATGAGCCATGAGGTACTTGTCCCGCTCAACACCTTTCCATCATCACATACCTCATAGACCAAGCTATTTGGACCAAATATATAATGCGTTACAAACTAAACCATACTTCATCTCAATCAGGTCCAATTTTTATAATCCATTTAATGAGGGCTGTCAATCAACTATAGTCACCAACTTACAAGTTACACACCCATTAATCAAATTGGCTAAATAGAGAAAAGGAGATTCAAAACATACCATCTCATGATATGAAAGATTTCAATCACTCAATATTGGCATTAGCATGTGTCATGCGAATTTATAATAAATAAGCAAAGACAGACACTACACATTGCCTCATATCCCATTCCTATCTCCCATCAAATGCAAATTTCAAAAGTTTTAAATTCTAGTCAAATGAGTCACAGCAAAAAGGTAAGTTTTTAGTGATGTACCAACAGTAGGTCTTGGAGTTGTCCTTATCTTTAAAATCTCAGGACGAGGAATTATGGACCCGGATGATCCTTCACCTCTTGAAACTCTTACTTTAGTACCATCTTCTAGATATCTAATTCCAACCTTGCATGGCCTCCTGCACAAGTAACCGACTGCTTGAAAATGAGTTCAAAGTATGAAACACAGGAGCATAAAAACCGATGATTGTTAAATCAGAAACCTCAAATTAACCATACCCTGTAACTGGGTCAACAACTTCAACATTTGATGCATGAAGTGGGGCTTCAACGGTAAAGATTCCACCTTCATGACCTTCACCTGCCTTGATGTGCTTTTTCACCTGCGACAAAGATTTACAAGACAATGAAAGAAATTTTACAAGAAAATACAGACAGCCTATGTCTCCAGGAAACTCATTGACAAAAATCCTATAATTCATAAGGAGATAGAACAAAATGAATACCCAAACTAAGCTCATAAGTTGCAGACAAATTTCTAATAATCAAGCACAGAAAAGCCTAACAGACAGAGGGGAACCAAAAGAATTATTAACATAAGATGGCATCACCATTTCCTAGCTTGGAAAACACCGGTACAACACTCTTTTAAGTGTAATATCCACCTCCATTTTCTTTGACCCAAAACAATCGTTCACTTTCCTTGACTACTTTGCTCTTCACATTGTAATTAACGAGACAGGAAGAAAAATCATCACGCCAAGAAAAGGGATGAAATTGAACCATTAAGTTACTGCTGATAATTATCAAGCATGTCCCCAAAGAAAATTTGGAATCTCAGAAAAAATCAAAGAAAGAAACTTTTACATAAACACTAGATTAAATAGGATTTGATGCCAACTACAATAATGAAGGGCAGTCAGCCAAACCATAAATGGATACAAGGCAGTAAAAAAAATTAAAAAAAGAAAAACACAACCCAGTTCTTGTTTCTCAAAATTAAATAAAAAAGAAAACAGAGTTGCTTAAACAGAAAATAAAGGGAAACAGTAGTAATAATAATAATAATTAAACGTCATACCAGATTTTTGCCCTCGACAATAACACGATTTTGAGAGCGAACGACACGCTTAACAACGCCAGTCTCACCTCTATCCTTTCCTCTGATTATCATAACCTGTAAATGTAAAAAAGAAAACAATTAATCCATTAAGCCCACAAAGCAAAGAAATGATGGTGATGTTATTGATATTTTACATTATCTCCTCTGAGTACTTTCCAGTGCCTAATCAGTTTCTCAGCTGCTTTCCACCCCATTTTTCAAATCACAAATCGACTGGTCTTCCCTTCTCTGTGTGGTTGTGGGGATATAAACCCTACTAAAGACTAGCTTGCTGCTTCTGGCTTTCTCCTAAGCAAAACGAAGGGAGATATAATTGTGGTTGGGCTCAGTTGGGCTCCGCTTCTTTAGCCAAAAGTTGGGCTTTTTATTACAAGGCAACTGATAATTTGGCGGCCCACCCAAGCTACCAAATCCTTTTTATGTGCCTTTAAACTTTCTTTTTGAGTTCTTATGATTTAGTCCCTATAGTTTAAAAAGTAAGTAATTAGTCTTTTTTTTTTTACTTAGAAAATATATAATTAATCCTTGTATTTTTTTATATTCGTTTATATCTTAGCCCATTCTCTATTTTCATGTTCTTTTTTAATTTATTTTTTTCTTTTTTGAGATATAGAAATTGATAAGAGAAGCATGTAAGATGAGAAAATTTGAATGGAAAATTCTCTACAGTAATGTTTTGCATCTTAATAATAATGTTTTGCTGATTTATTTTATATTTTATGGTACTTAAAAAATAATTATTAACATCATATTAGTTATTTTATGTGCATATTTTTTAAAAATAATAATAATAATAATAAAAGAAATTATAAATATAAATATTCTTTTTATTTTTTTTTGGGGTATGAGTTTCGTACATCTTTTCTCTTTATATCTTATCTCTTTATTTATTTAAGGTAGACTTAAAAAAAAAAAAAAAACTTAAATAGACTTTTATGAAGACGGGAAATACACATTAGCACAACGACACGCCAATATTTCATAGCTACAAGTTTCCGTCAACAGCTTATGGACTGATTGCCTTTGACAATCCTCTCTTTTGCACGTTTTCTCTGTCTCTCTATTGTTATTGTTATTATTCTTGCTACTGGAGATCGTTAATTTATTTGTTTCTATTGATCCTGAACCGTTTTTGCTTCTTCGTTCTGATAAGAGTTGCTTTCCATGGAGGGCAGCCCTGTAAACTCCGAAAATACCCACAACCTGGATTCTAGGGTTTCTGATTTCCATCGTCCCACCAATTCTCCTCCATCGGTAAAATCACTTATCCTATTCCCCCCGATTCCATTGCTTGTTTCTTTACTTATATTGTATTGTTGTTGGTTTTTTTCATTTTTTATATTTCATGTCAATTTTTTTCAGTTTTTATTAGTTCAAAACCAGAATAATAATAATAAGAAAAAAGTTTTGATCTTTACATGGTGTTATAATTGTGTGATGATGTGTTATAATTGTGTGCTGATCACAGGATAATGGGAAAATTGGGAGCCAGGAAATGATTAGACCTGAAGAAAGTGATACTGGGTCATTTGAGGAGGGGAATGATGAGAAGAGAGAAGAAACAAAAATTACCCATCAAAAGCTAGGTAATTACTTTTATTATGACTCGCCTCATTATGAAGAAACTGGGGTTTGGATTCCTGTTTCTGTTCCGCCCATGATAGAAAGTAATCGTGAAGAGTGGACGGCTAGAGGTGGTTTTCACTCCAATGGTGGTTATTTTCCTGAAGGTGATATGGGGTGGAGTCAGTATATTGGAGAAGACAAGGAGTTGACTATGTGGGATGTGATTGTAGAAATGTTACTTGCAGCTCGTGGAAAAGTGAATGCAATTGCTTCTGGTGATTTACAGGGGTGTGGGATTTCGTGGTTATCCAGCCATTTACTTGAGCAAGCTTGGCAAGAGATGGCCCAAACTCTCACCGAGGCTAATTTTGGTAACGTGAGTGAAATTCTTGAACAGGACCCTCCTAAATGGTTGCCTGATAGCACTGCTCCTGCTTGTATGCTTTGTGGTGTGCGGTTTCATCCGATTATGTGCTCCAGGCATCACTGTAGGTTCTGTGGAGGAATATTTTGTGGTGACTGCTCTAGAGGAAGGAGTTTGTTGCCAGTAAAGTTTCGTGTCACAGATCCCCAGCGAGTCTGTGATGTATGTTGTGTGCGACTCGAGTCTGTCCAGACATATTTGATGGACCAAGTAAGCAATGCTGCCCAGCTACCAACCCATGACCTGACAGACCTCAGCACTTTGAGATCGTGGGTTAACTTTCCATGGGGACAGACCATGGAATATGAAATTTATAAGGCAGCAAACACAATTCAAGGCTATCATAAGGTAAGGTTTTAAGATCCCTTTTTTTTTTGTCATTCATTGCTGATGTTTAACAAATTCTG
>Ga0307510_10005177_pt1 | contig 15493 bp, 10 predicted proteins | sample 12_EM_MG_FD_207224 | JGI IMG/M metagenome (GOLD analysis project Ga0307510, IMG submission 207224) | Populus trichocarpa ectomycorrhiza microbial communities from riparian zone in the Pacific Northwest, United States - 12_EM | ecosystem: Host-associated > Plants > Roots > Unclassified | place...
TGATCTCACCATATACATTGCCAAAGGTCCTGTCGACATCCACCCAGTTGGTCAGGATGCTGTTGATGCCGATACCGTTGAGCGAATTGGCCCCGTTGAACTCGGAATTGCTTCCGCCAAAGCCGTTGAGATTCGCCGCATCATAAACGGGCATCGTGGGAATGGCCACCACGAGGCTGCCGATCAGCGGAGGGATACCGCCGAGTAAAATATCATCCCTAAAAGTCAGTGTGTTCTCATGTGAATGCGTATAGCTAAAGGACTCTCCTATTTTCAAAATGCCTTTCTCTGCGCTGGTGTTGATCCGGGCCGTATACCGCTGGTAGTTGGGGCCATTACCCACATAGGTGCCCTTTTGATCAAAATAATCGAGGGAAAGGTTGTAGGCGCTGGAGACACCGCCGCCGCCAATACTGATAAAATGATCCTGGCGCGTACCCCTCTTCAATCCCTCTTTCTGCCAATCCGTATTGATCTTTACATAACCCGGGTTGGACGGATCGTTTGCGGGGAACAAGGGCTTGCTGGCATTGGTGCGGGACTCGTTGTTCAGCGTCTGGTACTGTACTCTGTCGGTGACCTTTTGCCGCTGCCAGACATTATCCGTACCCACATAACCATTATAGGTCACCTTCATGGGGGTACCTTTCCTGCCCTGTTTGGTCGTGACGATAATGACGCCATTGGCTGCTGCCGCACCATAGATGGCCGCCGCGGATGCATCTTTGAGGACTGTCATCGACTCGACGTCGTTGGGCGAGAAATCCCTGATCGTGGCTCCAGGTACTCCATCGACCACATAAAAGGGCTGTGAACCACCAAAAGTGCTAAAGCCCCTGATGCGTACATTCGGCACCGCACCTGGCTGTCCGTCGCTGTTGACGGCTACCCCCGGCGCCCGCCCCTGTAGCAGCTGGGACATATCGCTGGCGCTGTATTTCTTTGCCTCTGCAACATCGACCGTCGAGATAGAACCCGTAAGGTCTTTTTTGCGCTGGGTGCCATACCCCACGACGACGACATCTTCCATCGCCGTAGCTTTGGAAGTCAGCGTCACCGCCAGACTGGTGCTGGTGCCCGCCTTTATCTCTAAGGTCTGATAACCGACGAACGACACCAGCAACACATCCCCCGGCGTAGCGGCAAGACTGAAGCTGCCGTCCCCGCCGGTAATAGTCGATGTCTTCTTGTTTTTGATGGAGATCGTGGCTCCCTTTATCGGAAGCCCTGCTGTATCCTTTACCTGGCCGGTGAGTTTTGCCAGGTCGGTGGACTTCCCCTGGGCCATCACCGACTGGGCGGCCATCAGCATGATCAGGAGGATCAGAAAGCTAAATGGTCTGCCGGAACATGTTCTTTTCATTTTTTTCATATAGCATTATTTGGGGTTTTATTTACGTGTCAAATCAACGTTTAATAAAAACGATAAAAAAATCCCTCAAGTTTTGGCAATCGTTTGTACCCTGTGAAGGTGGTAAAAATAATTTTCTCCGGTTCGTCCTATCGTCTCAACCTTTCGATAAAACTTCTCATTTTTATAGCCCGACGGGGATAACTTACCCGCCTTTCCCTATATTTATATTCCCAAGCTAACTCTATAAGATTGATTTATAACGGGTTCATACTTGCCATTCTGCTTTTCCTCTCCGCAGGTGCGGAGGGTCAGTCCTATTACTTCCGACACTACCAGGTAGAGGATGGGCTGTCGAACAACGCGGTGCTCACCTGCGTACAGGACAATAAGGGATTTCTTTGGTTTGGCACAAAGGATGGGTTGAACCGGTTTGACGGTTATACCTTTAAAGTCTTCCGCAACGACCCCGAGGATAGCACCAGCATCGGGAATAATTTTATCCATTGTCTTTTTATGGACAACGACCATGTCCTTTGGGCGGGTACGGACAAGGGGCTGTACAGGTATGATGAGAACAATGAAAGCTTTACCCTGCTTCCCACGCCCTTTCTGCTACAGGTGAACGATATAAAAATGGATACCGGTGGCAATCTCTGGTTTATCTCCAACTTTAATCTTTTCAAATATTCCGTCTCCACGAAAAAACTGCAGCAATTCAATGTGGACCACTATTTCGAGGCCACTTCGATCTGCCCGCTTGCTGATGGATCGGTTTGGGTGTCCACGTCTACCGGGATGGTGGAAAAATATGAAGCGTCACGCGACGGCGCCGCAACTCGCGACAGCTTCACCGCCGTCGATCTCTTTTCGCATTCTCCCAAATCGGTCTCCAACTGGATCGAACATCTCTATGCCACCCGGGACGGCAATATATTGGCAGGTACATCCAACCAGGGTGTAAAGGTCTTCTACCCTGCCAGTCGTGAATATGCCGACGTCCTTACCTATAACCCCGACCATACGGAGATCTTCGCCCGCAACTTTCTTCAGACATCGGATCATGAATGCTGGATCGCCACCGAATCGGGCATCTATATCTATGATCTCAAAACCCGGGAGTCTACCCATCTCCATAAAGAATATACCGACCCATATTCTATCTCGGACAATGCCGTCTATGCTTTTTGTAAAGACAAAGAAGGGGGGATCTGGGCGGGCACATATTTTGGCGGAGTCAACTACTATCCGCAGCAGCCGGTGACCTTTAAAAAATACTTCCCCGAGAATGGCCGCAACAGCATCAGCGGCAATGTCGTCCGGGAGGTCATCGAAGACCGTTATGGGCAGCTGTGGATCGGCACGGAAGACGCCGGGCTGAACAAGCTGGACACCAGCACCGGGCAGTTCACAAATTATTTACCCACCGGCACCAGCGATGGTATCTCTTATACCAATATACATGGCCTTCTCGCCATTGGGGATGAATTATGGATCGGCACTTTCGAACATGGCCTGGATGTCATGAATATAAAGACGGGTAAGGTGGTGCGTAAATACGCCAAAGGAAAGGACAGCAATATGCTGCGAAGTAATTTCATCTATTGTCTTTACCGGTCGGAGGACGACGAGATCATGATCGGCACTACCATCGGCGCCTATCGGTATTCCCGAAAGACCGACTGCTTTTCACTTCTTGAGGGCATGCCCCTGCACAACTGGTATACCAGCATTGTAAAAGACAAACAAGGGGTCATCTGGGCGGCCACCTATGGCAATGGCGTCAACTATTATGACACCCGGACAAAAAAGGGGGGCAATTTCAGCTACCGGCAGGGTGACCGAAGCAGTCTCAGTCATGACCGGGTAAATAAGATCTTCCAGGACAGCTATAACAATCTGTGGTTTGCCACGGAAGGGGGACTGTGTCGTTGGGACCCGGGGACTCGTTCGTTCAGACGTCTTATGACCGCAGACGGTTTCCCTTCTAACTTTATCCTCAGTATCGCCGAGGATGACAACGGAAGACTATGGATCAGCACCACCAAGGGCCTCGTCTGTTTTACCATTGCCACTCAGCAGGTAGCCGCTGTGTTATCCAAGGCCAATGGACTGTTGAACGACCAGTTCAACTTCAGCTCTGCCTTTAAGGACAGGAATGGCAATATGTATTTTGGCAGTGTAAAGGGGCTGATCAGTTTCCAGCCGGGTAAATATTTGAAAAAAGATTTCTCGCCTCCGATATATATCACGGGCTTCCAGGTAAATAACAAAGAGCTCGCCATAAACAAACCCGGTTCGCCCCTGTATCGTTCCGTCACGTTCACGGATAAAGTCGTCCTCACACATAGCCAGTCGACCTTTAGTATCGACTTCGCTTCTTTGAGCTATACTGCTCCAGAGATGTCCGAATATCTCTATAAGATGGAAGGGTTGGATGCGGACTGGACCCATTTGAAAACGAACCGCAAAGTCTATTTTACAAATCTATCGTCGGGCGTTTATACCTTTACGGTAAAGACCGCCGGCAGTAATGAGACCCGTCTCGTCATCGACATCTTACCGCCCTGGTGGACGAGCCGCTGGGCCTATATTTGTTATACTGCTCTTATACTGTTATTGACCTGGTATCTTACCCGTGCCTGGCGTCTGCGGCTGAAAGACAAGGAGCGGCGACGGATCGAACAGTTGGAGATAGCAAAGGAAAAGGAGCTATACGAAGCAAAGATGCAATTCTTTACCAATGTAGCGCATGAGATAAAGACGCCGCTGACCCTGATCAAAGGTCCGCTTGAGACCGTCATTCGAAAGGCCGGCGACACCCCGGAGATCAAGAACAGTCTCCGCATCATGGAAAGAAATACCGACCGACTCGTCGACCTCACCAATCAGTTGCTGGACTTCCGGCAAACCGAGATAAAAGGGTTTAGCCTTTCTTTTACCGAAGCCAATATATCTGCCATCGCGGAAGATATCTTCACGAGCTTCCGGCCGCTGGCAGAACAGAAAGGATTGTCTTTTACCTTTTTTAATGGTCCAAAGGATATCTATGCGTTTGTCGACACCGATGCCTTTAATAAAATACTCACCAACCTCCTGAGTAATGCGGTAAAATATGCCAAAAGCAAAGTAGAATTGCATATATTTCCTGGCGGCGACCTGAGTTTTGTGATTGAAGTAAAGAACGACGGCTACCTGATACCCATGGAAATGAAGGAAAAGATCTTCGAACCTTTCTTCCGGCTAAAAGAGACCGAAAAACAAAAAGGGACGGGTATTGGTCTGGCCTTATCGCTTTCACTGACACAGCTGCATAAGGGAAGTCTGTATCTGAAGGAGCCCGAAGAGAATATGAACGTCTTTTTTGTATCTATACCCATTAACCAGGTTGCTGTATGACAAAGCCTCTACTCTTATTGGCCGATGACAACGAAGAGATATTGGAATTTCTCGAGCATGAGCTGTGCGAAAAATATACCGTGCTAAAAGCCCTCGATGGCCGGGAGGCGCTGGAGCTTCTGAAAGAGCATGTTGTCCAGCTGCTTATCTCCGATGTCGTCATGCCGGTGATGGATGGGTTCGAACTCTGCAGGATCATCAAGACCGACCTCGAATACAGTCATATCCCTGTGATCCTGCTCACGGCAAAAAATACGATGCAGTCCAAGATCGAAGGGTTGGAGCTGGGGGCGGACGCCTATATAGAAAAACCTTTCTCGCCGGAATATCTCAAGGTCCAGATCGCAAACTTGCTGACTAATCGAAATAAGATCAAAGAGTATTTCGCCAGCTCCCCGCTGGTACATATAAAAAGCATTGCCTATTCGAGGGCTGACGAGCAATTTTTGGAGCATATAAATGATTGTATCATCCGGAACCTCGAAGACTCTGACCTGGATGTGGAGAAATTGGCCCGGCTGATGAATATCAGCAAGCCTACGCTATATCGCAAGATCAAATCTTTGTCGGATCTTTCGCCCAACGACCTGATCAATGTGACCAGGCTGAAAAAGGCGGCCGAGCTCCTGGCCGAAGGCAAGTATAAGATCTATGAGGTGTCCAATATGGCGGGCTATGCGTCACAGACAAATTTTGGAAGAAATTTTCTCCGGCAGTTTGGTATGACGCCGTCGGAATATCTTGCGATCAAAGAGGCGGAGAAAAATAAGACGGAGGAGTGAAAGTGCGCCCCTGCATCAGATCATGGTGAGACCCTGATAACGAGAGAAGCCCTCCCGATATCCGGAAGGGCCTTCTCTCTGACCCATGTTAACATAGGGTGTATTGACCGTCTGCTCTATCGTTTAACAAGGTTCACCGTCCCGGCGTTGGTAACAACCCCCGTACCTACCGAAACAGTGAAAGCCGTGTCTTTATATGTTGAATCCTGCGCATGAAACTGTAGATTCCATGTTCCTGCACTTACACCACCGAAGAAATAATTGCCGGTAGCCGAATCCGGCAGCGCCAGCAAAGTATCGGTACCCATGGTAGCCCATACCTCCGGTTTTGCCAGGGCAGGCAATACATAACCTTTTATACTTCCGCCGATGGCTTCCGTATAGGTGCGGATGACGGGTTTAAGTATGTATTTCCCGCTGCCGGTGGTGACGATCGACCTGCCTGCATTGAAGTCGATCCACAGGCGGTACACGATACCCGCGGTCAGCGTCGAATGGATATTGAATTTAAGTCCCGATTGCTGGGCCGAAGGAGTGGTCAGCGGAAAAGACTGCCCGTCTACGACGACGGAGTTGTTACTGCCAAGGACCAGTCGCATCTGGGAGATCGTGCCGGCGGGTAAGTCGGCAGCTGCCAGCAGCGTATCGATCCCGTTGCTGAATTTTAGCAGATTATAAACGCCCGGGCGAAGGACGTTGACCGTCTGCCAGCCCGAGCCGATGCCGGAATCAGAAGAGACATTCACCTCGACTTTTTGCACATCAATATATACGGCATCATATGCTCCGGGACCATCCGTCAGCATCACCTGCAAATGGCCGGAGCCGCTGCTGCTGCCACTCTTACTACAGGAAAGAAAAATGACGCTGCCACCAAAGAAAGCTAAAACGAGGACAAACAGGATTCTTACAGTTTTCATAGACTATTCAATTTAAATGTTTTAGATTATTGCACTTTACCGATTAACTTTTATTTTTGGCCGGATTATGGGGCTTTTCAATAGGACAGCAGAAGTGCATCATGGTCCTAGTGGGCGAACAAAAAATCTGGAAAATGAATCCCGACGAAGAAAAAGTCTGGCGTGCCATACAACAAAGGGACGGCCAGGAATTTGAAAACTACTATAAGGAACATTATAAAGCCTTCCACCTCGCTGCCTTTACCTACCTCAAAGATGCCGCCGTCGCCGAGGAGATCGTCAACGACGTGTTTGTAAAACTTTGGGAAGCTGCCAGTACCATTCAGATCGACACCTCCCTCAAATCTTATATCTACCGGGCGGTCATCAACAGAAGCCTGAATGTCCTGGACAAAAACAAGAGAACGAGGCAGGAAAAGGAAGAATACAACCGTTTGCCTCAGGGAGCTTTTGAATCCCAGGCAATGGAAGACAACGAGCTAAAGATCAAGCTTTACCAGGCAATCGATCAGCTGCCGGAGCAATGCCGGAAGGTTTTCCGTATGAGTCGGTTTGAAGAATTAAAACAACAGGAAATTGCCGACAGGCTTGGGATTTCCATCAAGACAGTGAAAAACCATATTACCCTGGCCCTGAAACAGCTGAGCAAGGTCCTCGCCGACTGGAAGGCGCTGTCGCTCTGTCTTGCGCTCGTGAAAGAAATTTTTTGGCCCGGCCACTAGGTCCGGAGGTATTATTATTTGTCTTATACTTGAAACTATGGATCCTTTGCACCAATATGATGATATTCCCTGGGAACTGATCGAATCCGCCCTGCAGGACAGGCTTTCGCCTGACGAAGGGTTGCAGCTCAGCGAATGGCTGGCTGCTTCGGCGGACAATCAGCAGACCTATGCCCGGCTCCGGGAGTTGTGGAAGGAGGGACTCTCCGGCTACGAGGTCTGGCGTGACGCAGACGGGACAAAGGCATGGGAATCCGTCAGACAGAGGATCGGAGGGCGGCGAGATCCACAGATGATCAGCGAGCAACAGATCAGGGATCAACAGACGATCCACGAGCCACAATTGCTCCGGCTGGATTTCAGGAAAGCAAGGACAAGGAGAATCCAAATGGCAGCGGCAGCTATTGTCCTTTTGGCAATAGGCATGACGTGGTGGTACCAGACCCAAATGAACCATCCCTATACATACGTGACCGCAGACAATGAGCAGAGGAAAATAGCCCTTCCGGACGGCTCGACGGTTATCATCGATTCGAATACTGTGCTGCGGATCGCCGCCGACTATAGTAATAAAGGTGGCAGGACCGTTTCACTGGCTGCCGGGCAAGCCAGTTTCGAGGTTACGCACAAGGCGCAGATGCCCTTCCGGGTGGATATGGACGTCGTCAGTGTAACAGATATCGGCACCAGCTTTACCGTACATCGTACAAAAGAGAAGATAGAAGTCAGCGTGACCAGCGGCAGGATAGCCTTTATAAAAAAAGAGACCGGGGAATCAATGGAGATCTCTGCGGGCAGTGGGCTGGTGTATTATGTGGCGGAAAGGAGTTTTGTCGGGATGAAGACAGCGGATTCGGCAGGTGGCCCCGGCGGACCAGGACGGTATGTTGATGCGCCGCTGGAAGAGATCATCGCAGCACTGGAGAGATCCTCGGGAAAAAAGATAACCCTGGGCGACGGAATTCCGGGGCAAAAAAAACTGACGATAGATATCGGTGGAGGATCAGTGGAAAACTCCCTGAAGATCATTTGTGCGACTCTTGACCTGGAATATGCTGAAGATAACGGTGGATTTATACTAAAGAAAAAGGCAACGCGTTGACATTGAAGTGAACCGAACAACTGAATATTTTCGTTCCTGTTTGACTAAGGGGTCATTCCTGCTGCTCATCCTTTCTTTCTTTTTTTCCTTTGGCTCCAACGCCCAGGAAAGGACGTTGGAGCAATCCCGGATTTCCATTACGCTTGTTAACCGGCCTTTTCCCGAGGCGCTGGCTGTGATAGAATCGAAGACCCCCTTTAAATTTGCGTACAGTACAGAGTTGATCCGGCAACAACGGAACGTAACGCTGAACATCGCTGACACCCCGCTGCAAAAGCTTCTGACCATCCTGCTACAGGGGACAGGGCTTACCTATAATGTCATCGGCCGGCAGATCGTTCTGCGGTCTGTCTCTGTCCCAACCCCTGTTACCTTTAGTGGCTATATAAAAGACTCCCGGACGGGAGAATCACTTATCGGCGCGAGTGTAGCCATCCGGTCTGCAGCGACTGGTGCAACCGCCGGAGCAGGCGTTGTCACCAACAACTATGGATTTTATTCCATCACTGTCCCTTCGTCCGATACTCTGCAAATCACCGTATCCTATGTAGGCTACCAGCGACTGGTGAAGAAGCTGAACGCCGGCGAGAACTCCGCCCTGTCCTTTGGCCTCGAGCGAGATTATAGCCGGGAAGAGATCAATACCTTTGTCCTCGCCAACGATAAAAGGGAAGACAATATAAAAAAGAACGCCTCCGTACCTTCGGAGATCCCACATGATATGATCACCACTGCGCCTTCGGTTGGCAGTGCGGGAGACCTCCTTACATCCATCGAACTATTGCCGGGTGTCCAGGCCGGGATCGACGGCACACCGGGTTATTTTGTACGGGGCGGCAATGCAGGTCAGAATTTGATCCTGCTGGATGAGGCCACATTATATAACCCCAGCCATGTCTTCGGGCTGGTGAGTATTTTCAATACGCCTGCCATCAAGCATGCCAGCCTGATGAGGAGCGGGTTCCCGGCCTCTTATGGCGACCATCTCAGTTCTGTGCTTGACGTGATGATGAAGGACGGGAGCAATCAGCAGGCCGGAGGTGTTGTAGACATGGGGACCGTAGCATCAGGACTGACCCTGTTCGGGCCGGTCAACTCCGGCGGTTCGACCTATCTTCTGTCTGCACGCCGAAGCACAACGGATGTATTGCTTCGACCACTGCTGCATAACAACTATTTCAGCAATTACTATTTCTATGATGTCAATGCCAAGCTTAACTTTACTCTATCTCCCAAAGACAGGCTGCTGCTGAGCTTCTATACCGGCAGGGACAACAACAACTACGCCTCTGATTCCACCGACGTCACGGGGATCAACTACTCCATGCATTTCGGGAATACTACCTTTACGGCGCGCTGGAATCATCAGTACTCTTCAAAGTTATTTTCCACTACTTCGGTTGAATATAACCGGTACCATCAATTCCTCTCTGCTACCCAGAATGGCTATGTTGCACAATTATATTCGGGGATCAGGGATATCAATGCCAGGACTAATCTAACCTGGTATCTTTCACCAGTCCATAAGATCAGCGCAGGCGCTGACTATCTGTATCAGACGCTGTATCCCGCATCGTTGTCCGAATCAAAACCCGCCACAGACTCATCCGGCGGCATCATCCCCGGCAATATTCCGGCAAAGGCGGCCTCGCGGGCAGCGATGTTCATCAGCGACGATATGAGCTTTGGCGAGCGCTTCCAGTTGTATGCAGGGGTAAGAACGCCGTACTATTTCAATGGAGCGACACATTACTTCAGTGTCGAGCCGCGGCTGGCGCTGTTGTACAGGATAGATGCAAGTACCAGCATCAAACTATCCTATACCCTGATGCATCAATATACTCATCTTGTACAAAGTTATAACTCATCATTCCCTGCGGAGATATGGATAGGCAGCAGCGGTCTTGTCCACCCGGAGACCTCCCAGGAATTTTCGGCAGGTCTGTTCAGAAACTTTAAACAGAATATTTTCCAGACCAGCGTGGAAGTCTATTACCGCCGTCTTGGCAACCAACTGCTGTTCGGAGGTTCTACAACCCCAACGATCGACAATACTATCGAAAACCAGGTGGTCTTCGGTCACGGGTGGAGCTATGGCGCCGAATTCTTTGTCCGCAAGAACAGGGGACGGTGGACGGGATCGCTGGCTTACTCTCTGGCTTACGCGCGGCAACGATTTGACTCGCTGAATCTGGGACAATCCTTTCCTTATGCCTTTGACAGAAGACATCTTTTGGATGTATCCAGCGGATATGCCCTTACCGGTCATTGGCGGATCTCGGCCAATTTTGTGGTAGCAAGCGGGCGTGCCTTTACGCTCGACACCGACACTACAGGGATCTCCATTACGGGCGCCAATCCACTCTATCCCAGCCAGGCGAGGGGCCGGGCCATAGGCCGGGGACGAAACCAGGACACCGTCAGCACCTATGGCATCAAAACCAACAACTATCGTCTGCAACCTTATGACCGGCTGGATCTGAGCATTCACTATAGGAAGATCAGGAATACGGGTAGCAGGATATTGGAGACCGAATGGACCTTCTCCGTATATAATGTATATGCCCGCAGCAACAGCTCCTTTGTCTACCGGACCATCGACCCGGCTACCAAAACGGTTATCGCAAAACAGGTAGCATTTATCCCTATAATACCCAGTGTCTCCTACAGTTTGAAGTTCTAAGTCCTTCATAATTAATCATTTCAGGGAATAAGGTAAATTTTATTCTATTCCGGCTAGGACCCGGGGCCTTCTTTCCTGTCTTATCTGGAAGGCAAATCCGTTACTATGAAACCATATGCAATATCCTTGCTGCTGCTTGCCAGCCTGCTTCCTCTTGCAGGCATGGCGCAACTGAACAATGGCGGTCTCAACGCGATGTTCGGCATTGATGCCGACACCCGAAGCAACTACATGAAGTTCGGGCCCTTTCCGGGTGCCGTGCTCAGCGATGACTGGTTCTCCCCTTCCGGATCTGGAAATAATGTCATCGATACTTCTTCCGCATCGACTTATTTGTCACTGCTGCAATCCGGTGCCAACATTATTTTCAGTAAACGGATGTCCCAGCTGCTCTATGCAAAGGTCAACGGGAAGCTCTGGCTTGACGCGGCCTATGGGAGGGATTATGTAGCGGCACAATCGCTGAAAGATACGACCACCTTTACCATTGCCGCCAAGAACGGGGACAATCCCAATGTCTGGCAGGGGGGGCTCGCTTCTACCCCCACTAAGAACGACCTTGTCGACGTCTATGCTCATATGCGCCGGGATGGCCTGACGGTATATGACTCTCTCTGGTTTATGACGGGGATAACAGCCTATGGCAATGCGGCCAACAGCTATTATGATGTCGAACTCTACAGAAATAGTTTTGGTTTCAATCCGGCCAGCGGTACTTTTTCCTCTGCCGGGACAAGCGGAGGTCATACAGAATGGTTGTTCGATGCTGCGGGCAATGTCATTCAAACCGGGGACCTTATCGTGGCGGTCAGCTTCTCCCCCGGGTCAGTGCCGGTCATCGACGTAAGGATCTGGGTCAGCCAAACCACCTATAACAACTACTACGGCGGTGCACTGGCGCCGAAGTATTTTAATTTTAACGCCAGCTACAGCAGCACCTCGGGATCATATGGGTATGCCTCCATCGTTTCCAAAACAGGCACGACGGCGTTTGGTTCCGGCGTCGCCAACTATTCGGGGACACCCGCCCAGGACACGACCTATGCCACGCCATGGGGCACGGCCAACAACGGTTCGGGATGGACTCCTCAATACCAGTCGGAACAATTTATCGAAGTAGGATTGAACATGACCCGTATCGGCGTGGACCCCGCGCTTTATTCGACCCTCAACCCCTGCCAATCTATGTTCTCCAATATCTTTTTCAAATCCAGGTCTTCCTCTTCGTTCACGGCCAATCTACAGGACTTTGTGGCGCCGCTGACCTTTCTCCGGCCGCCCGTCATGGACTTTGGCGTGACGACCGATACCCTGCGGTGCAATCACTCCACCGCCACCATCACGCTCACGAACAATACCACGGCGGGATACTATACCTGGAAACCCATCTCCGGTGGAACTATCTCCGGCGCCAACAGCGATAGTTCCCAGCTCAATGTCAACCAGGCCGGCAAATATATTGTTTCGGCTTCCCCTGCACAGGGCTGTCCTGCTACACAAGTGGACACCATCGTCGTGCCTGTCGATACATCAAAACCTGTCGCTTCCGCCGCCGTGGGACTCATCAGCAACACGCTGTATCTCTATGGTGGAAATGCTGCCGCCAGTAATTATTCCACTCCATTCGGCGGCTCTCAGGGGCTGACCTGGAATTGGACCGGGCCTGGCAGTTTTGCGTCCGGCATTCAGAACCCCACCAACGATACGGTCTGGGGAACTTATAACCTGACAGTTACCGAAAAGCGCAACGGTTGCACGGCTACGGCCTCAACGACGGTCAGCGCAGCGATGTTCACCATTCTTGAAACACAGGAGCTCCAGCTGCGCGGCAACTATTCCGGCCATGCCGTTGTCCTCGACTGGCAGGACGCCAACCAGGATCTTGCCCTGTTCTATGTACTGGAAAGAAGTGATGGCACAACGGCGTTTGAGCCTATTGCTACGATCTGGAATTCGAATATATCATCTGCCGGTTCCTTTTCCTATACCGATCCGCAGCCGATGCCCGGCAACAATCTTTATCGTGTAAAGGCAGTCACTGCAGCTGGCAGCGTTTATTATTCCGGCGTCACAACGGTGTCGGCAGCATCTTCTGAAAAATTAAGTGTGAATATAGGGGGGATCAGCCCTCAGTCCCTTTCGCTGATAGTCACTACCAATAAGGAATGTCGGGGTCTGTTGACGGAATACACGATCCTGGGGCAGACGTTAAACAGACAGGAAGTCTCTTTTTCCAAAGGCAGCAATACGATAAGTATTCCGGTCCGGCAAACAGGCAGCCTACAGGTGTTCGCCTTGTTTATCGACAACCGCATGGTCTGGTCGCAAAAGATATTTCTTAGATAATTTTTGAGGAAAATTTTCTACACTTTTGCTATGACTTAAGTCAACCAACAAATTTTTGTTCAGCTAAGTATTTTTTCTGTGGTCCGAAGCGCAAATACGGATTGATTTTTGAGGTAATCCGGTTTTATTCAAAATGGAAAAGGCTCTCAAAGAACTTTCTGCCTCAACACTCCGTCGTCTTCTGATTGTGGACGTCCGGAAGTTTATTGATGCCCTCGACAAGGGGTCGACGGAAGAGCTCGAAACGATCAAAAAGAGGTTAAGGGAGATCTTCCAGTTGTTGAAGGAAAAGGAGCGTAATGAGATCCCAATAAGCTGGGGGAAAAATTCGAAGAAAAATCCCCCTGAATCTTCCTAAGATCCCTGAGGCATTTCAAGGCTCCTTTTGTTTATTTCTTCCGGTATTCATCCAGCAAGGCGCTGATATCTACGCCATCTATTTTCAGTCCTTTTATATTGCAGTTCTTCAGCTCTACGCCGCTGAGGTTGCAATTGCTTATCACAGCACGCTCAAGTTTGCAATCTTCAACCACGCTGCCCTCCAGGTTGCAATCCTCAAATTTTATCGGACGCATCTTTGCCTGGGCATCATACAGGGGATGCCCCTTCGGAGGCATGCCGACATTGTGGATATAGGCCCCACCCAATTGGGCCCCATCGATCTCCAGGTCACTGAGATTAGCATCCTTTATCCGCACTCCGGTCATCATCACGTCCTGAAAAACACAGTCCTTTAGCATCACTTTGAGAAATTTCGATCCATTGATCACCGACTCGCTGACATCGAACCGGGTGTGCGCATTTTGTATTTTGGTTGGTACCATAGTTTTTTCTCAAATTAAGAATCTCTTTTAAAAGTTAATTATTAATCTTAATTTCTACGATGCCAACACCACTTGCCCGCCGCCGCTGGCTTCGCCTGATACCAATAGCCTTTATCACCTACAGTCTCGCGTACCTTGACCGGGCTAACTTTGGTTTTGCCACGGCAGGGGGCATGGCCGCAGACCTGCATATCACCTCAGCCATGTCTTCCCTGCTGGGGTCGCTGTTTTTCCTGGGCTATTTCTTCTTCCAGATCCCCGGCGCGATCTATGCAGCAAACCGCAGCGCCAAACGTCTGATCTTCTGGTCCCTGATACTATGGGGCCTGCTCGCGATGGCCACCGGCATGGTCTCCGATGTAAACATCCTGATCGTGATCCGGTTCATGCTCGGTGTGGTCGAGAGCGCCGTCATGCCATCCATGCTGGTCTTCCTCAGCAGGTGGTTTTCAAAAACAGAACGTTCCAGGGCCAATACCTTTTTGATCCTCGGTAACCCGGCGACCATTCTCTGGATGTCTGTCCTGTCCGGGTACCTGATCAAATCGGTGGGCTGGCGTTGGATGTTCATCCTGGAAGGACTTCCGGCCATCATCTGGGCCTTTTTCTGGTGGCGCCTGGTAGAAGACGATCCTGCAAAAGCAAGGTGGTTGACGGAAACGGAAAAATCGCAGCTGCACCAACAACTGCAACAGGAACAGTCCCTGATCAAGCCGGTGAAGAATTACGCGGAGGCGTTCCGTTCCAGGGTCGTTATCCTCCTGTGTCTTCAATATGCCTTATGGAGTATCGGCGTGTATGGTTTTGTCATGTGGCTGCCATCCATCATCCACTCGGCTCCGGATATGAATATGGTAAGAACCGGGTGGTTGTCTGCTGTCCCTTATGTGTTTGCGATTGTCAGCATGCTGACGGTATCCTGGCTGGCGGATACTACGATGAACCGGAAGATCTTTATCTGGCCCTTTCTGCTGATTGGCGCCATCGCGTTCTATAGCTCTTACCTGGTAGGTACCCATAACTTCTGGATCTCCTTTGTCCTGCTCGTTATCGCAGGCAGCGCCATGTATGCCCCTTACGGCCCCTTCTTCGCGGTCATTACGGAAATCCTGCCCGCAAACGTAGCCGGGGGTGCGATTGCCCTTATCAATAGTCTGGGTGCGCTGGGCTCCTTTGCCGGCTCCTATTTAGTGGGCTATCTGAACGGGACTTCGGGAGGATTTGGCGCGTCCTATGTTTTTATGGCGGGATCACTTTTTTTATCGGCTTTACTGACGATGATGGCGATCAATGATAGATCTCCTGCAGCTTAATGATGAATGCCTTCACCGGTTATGATATCCAGTATCCCTTCCTGTTCGATG
>Ga0307510_10005178_pt1 | contig 15493 bp, 15 predicted proteins | sample 12_EM_MG_FD_207224 | JGI IMG/M metagenome (GOLD analysis project Ga0307510, IMG submission 207224) | Populus trichocarpa ectomycorrhiza microbial communities from riparian zone in the Pacific Northwest, United States - 12_EM | ecosystem: Host-associated > Plants > Roots > Unclassified | place...
AAAATGCCACGCTCATATAGAAGATGAAGCAGTGGCGGATGTGTTCAAGTGGAATGCAACTGTGGCCTACGATGAAGAAGAACAGTACGTGGAAAGGATTGAATGGGAACAAAAAGGGGGAGTACAACTGGTGACCCTGCCCAAACTGTACTGGCAGTATAAGGAGCTTTTGGAAGAGAAAAAAGCGAAGATGTTGGCACCTCGAAGGACTTTCGACCACGCCATCACTCTTACGGAAGGGGCTGAGCCACCTTGGGGCCCAATGTACCCGATGTCGGCCCACGAACTAAGCGAGCTTGACAAATACCCCAAGAAAATGATTACAGAGGGGAAAATAGGAGTCTGCGAATCCCGTTACTGCGCTCCAATCCTCTTCGTTCGAACACCGGGGGGAAGTCTACAATTGTGCGTAGACTACAGTAACATCAATAAACTGACGATCCTAAACAGGTACCGCCTACGACTCATGGATGAACTCCGAGACCGCATCGCAGGCGCCAAAGTATTTACGAACCGCGACCTCAAAGATGGATATGATCTTATTTAAATGAGGAACGGCGATGAAGATAAAACAGCTTTTCGTCCAAGATAGGGACAGTACGAATATAAGATCATGCCGTTCGGACTCGTTAAGTCCCGCCACGTTTCAGACAATATCCTAAGGGAATTCTTGGACCACGGAGTAGTCGTCTACCTAGATTACATCTGGATATAGTCAGAAAATATGGAAGACCATAGCAAACTAGTCCACAAAGTCCTTGACCGGCTTGTGCAACACGACCTATCAGTTTCCTGGAAAAAATCGGTATTCCATCAGGAGGCGGTTGAATTTCTAGGATACATCGTCAAGACAAGCCGCGTCACCATGAGTGATAGAAAAGTGAAAAGCGTTCAAAATTAGGCGCATCCGAGGTCGCATGTGGAAGTCCAAATGGTCATTGGATACGCAAACTTTGACCGCCAGTTCATGAAAGATTTCTGAAAAGTTTGCAAGCCAATAGCCGAGACATTGAAAGGGTGCCCAAGGGAGTTTCATGGGGGAAGAGAACAGGAGGAAGCATTCGAGGAGTGGAAAAGGAGGTTTACGACGGAACTGATGTTATCGCATTTTGACCCAGGAAGGAAAACGCGGGTGGAGACAGACCCTAGGGACTTTGCGCTCGGATGCGTACTATCCCAATACCAAGGAAGAAGGCTTCACCGAGTGACTTTTCATTCTCGAAAGTTGAACAGCGCCGAAAGAAATTACCAAATACATGACAAGAAATTGCTTGCAATAATGGAAGGGCCCAAAGAATGGAAAAGATACCTTTGGGGAGCAGAACAACCTGTGACGATATACACAGAACACAAAAATCTGGAATCCTACTTGACCAAAAAAGTATGGAACCAGGAGTAACTTTGATGGGCACAGGAGTTGACAAACTACAACTTCAGGATAGTCTACCGACGGGGAAGCTGAGGCGGGAAACCCGACACCTTAAGGAGACGGCCGGAGTAGCGTCCTGAGGAGGGAGCTCGTCATACAGAACAGTCAATTTTGAAAACAAAATCCCTTCAAATTTCTGTAATTCACAAAAACGAAGTGCGGAGATGGCCGTTACCCCAGAAAAATGCGAACCCACCAGCCTCAGGATAATGAACCTTTCTGACAGAGCTGTAGTTCCGTCACAAGGATCACGGTTTGCGGCCGGTCATGACATCTATGCCCTGACGAACGGTCTCGTACCAGCAAAAGGACAAACAATGGTGGAAACGTGTATCGCGATAGGATTGCACGAAGGAACCTAGGGAAGGCTAGCTGCAAGAAGTGGTATTGCTAGCAAGATGGAAATAGGTGTGGGCGGCGGGGTAATAGATGCGGATTACACCGGAGAAGTCAATGTCATACTTCAAAATCATGGCCAAGCGGACTGCTTGTTTAACGCAGGAGATCGGATAGCGCAACTCATAATAGAAAGAATTGCCAACAGCGACGCCATGGAAGTAGACGATCTAAAAATAACCGAGGGAGGAAAAACGGGTTTCGGGTCAAGCGATTTAAACCCCAAGCGATCCATCACAGCTAGAGAAGAGGGAGTCAGAATGTGTCTCCTTCGTGCAGACACACCCGACAATGAATTCTTTAGCGCTGCTGATATTGGAAATCACCAAGGGGTAAGGAAAGAAAGAGAAATGTTATCAAGCACTCACGTCAATGCAGCCCTGATGTGAACAATAAATGATTCATTTCTCAACAAGATTCGAGTGGGAGGCAAAGAGGATGAGAGGTGGCAGGAACGAGGCGGTGAACTTGTGAGGTTAAGAGGAAGTGTGATAAAGACGCTGGATGAAGTGATAGAAAATGACGGGATTCTAGACTATAAGAATCGATTGTGCATTCGGGAGAACGAAAACCCTTCAGACCGAAATAGCCGAAGGCTGTCACGACTCGTTAGTAGTGGGCCACTGCAGATAGGAAAACACGATTGAGAGAGTAACAAGGGATTTCTACTGGGAAGGTCTTGCAGATTGGATCCGAGACTATGTACGATCCTGCGACGAATGTCAACACCGTAAATCCCCGCGGCACACTAAGTATGGATTACTTCAGCCTTGAGGAGTACACTATGCTGCATCGACCTCCATTTCGACGGAGTTCATCAAACAACTACCGGAATTGGAGGGGAAGACTCAGATAATGGTAGTTGTAGACCGGTTCACAAAAATGGCACACATTAACCGCCTCCACGAAAATGCGACCACAACAGACATTGAGGAGACCTTCCTTCGCGAATTTTGGAAACTTCATGGATTGGCAACCGAAATTATATCCGACATGGACGCAAAGTTTAACCCAAATTTTGGGAATTATAGTGCAAAATGCTAGGAGTTAAACGACGCATGTCAACAGCCTACAACCCTCAAACTGACGGACAAACTGAAAGGACCAACGAAGTGCTGGAAGGTTAGGTACGGACCCTTGTCAAGTACGATCAGAACGAGTGGTACCAACTGCTGCCGTTAGCCGAACATGCCTATAATCACTTGGCAATCAACGCACACAAAATGACCCCATTCTTCGCCAACTACAGCTGTCACCCACAGACAGAGTGGGTGAAAGAAAGAGAAGCTCATAAACCCGGAGCGACAATGTATGCTCACTGGATGCAGGACATACATGAACAGGTGATACAAAGCCAGGAAAATGCACGGGAATCGATGAAGGAATATTATGACCGGAAAGTGACGGAACAAGACAGCATCCGGGTCGGCGACTTGGTAATGTAGAACGAGAAGAACATAGGGACCAAACGATGGTTGAAAAAGTTGTTTCCGAAGCTGCAGGGACCATTCAAAGTCATTGAAGCGAGAGGAAGCCGGGCATCCAAGCTAGAAATATCGCCAAGGTGGAAAATTCATCCAGTGTTTCATGTTGGAACCCTACCAGTCCTCAAACAGACCAGCTCGGAAAAAACCACAACGACACAGCGCAGACATCCAGGGGGATGTAGAGTGGGAGGTAGAGGGGATCGTCAAGAGTCAGATCAGTTCTTGAATACGAACGGTTTGAGCAAGGAATAAGCTGATGAAAGAGCTTCAGAATTTTTGGAAATGAAAAGGGTGTGCGGAGGATGAAAATACTTGGGAGCCATGCACAGGTATGAAGAACGCACAGGAAGATAGTAGGTGGTAGCTTCAGTGTGAGGTATTCCAACAGCTAGGACCTTAATCGTAATTATATCAAAACACTCGTTAAGAAGACACGAGTAATGTAGGCTAGATATAATGTTCACTTCGGTATAGGTGGTCGAAGTATTGGTAACGATATAAAAGTGTAGATAAGTTTTTATATTGATAAGATCTCTTCTCCGTGCTTGTTGTGTCTAATAGCAACGAAGATGCTTCGATATTTATATTCCGTGTCTGAGCAATTGCGGTATACATGCTAACTCTATACTAACTAAGTACCTTGCCCACATCTCTGCAAACCTCCCCTGAGTGCGAAGACTCGTAGACCCTGAAAACTCTCAACCACACCTTTTTTGCTCCCATGGCCAACTTATCGGTTTGCGCTTTCATTATTCCTGATGGTGTGGAAACCACGTCAGGTGTCAGCTCAGCCATTTATCCGTTGACAACGATAGTTACGAATTGTCTTGCCCTCATGCGCGTTGAAGGTAGTCTAACTCGCTGGACAGAAGATGGCCAATCTTCTTTGGTTGGTTGCGTCGAGAATGCAACCTGCAACTGCATGTTGTATTCTGGTCATCCGGCATTACACTACTTGTGCTCGGAATCGTACCTATCGCCTTTTTCCCTCGGACTCCATCTTTTACCAACTTGTCGTTTGTGGATACACCCGATCCACTTACTGGGCATAGTTACCTCCTTCATACTCTACACGTCGTTGTAAGTACGCGGGGACTAACCTTCGTGCAAAACGTCCCGTTACATTTACCCTACACCTCCAACTGTGTGTCTTCAAGTGTCTGTAACATTATGCGTCCTTGTCCGATCCACCTTCCCGGACCTGCATAAGGTGCCCGGAGGCCTCTCCACATATACTCTGTGAACAGGATCCGGCCGGATGGACGGCCGCGACGTATACGGCAATATAGGATGTGTTCCATTCATAGTGGTCTTTGGTGTTGGGACGAAACTACCCAGGTGGCCAGTGATGACGCGCCGTCCCAACGCCAGCGCTAGAGGGGGGTTTTATCATTTTCCTTCGAAGTTGGTGTGTGTCAAGGTAGGGTAACCTTGCCCTGTAAATCGTTACGGGGAGTCCGTGCGCCTAACTGAAGAGGTGGAAAGGTTTCATAGCGAGAACCTGGAGAAGCCGGGCCCGCAAGGCGTCGCCTAACATAACAAAAGTTTTCAACCGCTGGACAAGTAAACCCCACTGGTTTTTAGCCCTACTATGAGGAGCTTGAGATGGAAGATACATTGTGTAATGAATATAGAGTATGCGGGACGAACAGTTGGAAGAGGGGAGCTCGTGTTGGGCCCATTGACTCCCGTAAGGATTTTCAGGGCAAAGTTACCCTACCTTAACACACACAAACTTCAAAGGAAAAAGATAACACACCCCTACAGCCCTTGCATCGGGACGGCGAGGCATCACTGGCCTCACTAGTAGTTGTGTCCCAACACCAAGGCCACAGTCAAGGGAACACCTCTTATAACACTATGCACGTCGCGGCTGTCCTTCCGACCCGATCATGTTCGCAGGATATATGAGGGGAGACCTTTGGGCACCTTATGCAGGTGGAGGCAGGTGAATCAGAGGCCGGCACATATGCCTACTGACACTTGAAGACAGACAGTCGGAAAAGTGGGTCGAAGGTAACGGGAGCTTTTGCACGAAAGTTAGTCCCTTCGTGCCTACAAAGAGGTGTAGACTATGAAGGAGGTAACTATGCCCATTAAGTAGATCGGGTGCATCCACGATGGACAGGTTAGCAAAAGATCGAGTCCGAGGGAAAAAACCCCTAGGTACGATCCCGAGGACAAGTTGTGTAATGTCAGAAAACCTGAATACAACATGGAGGTGCCTGGCCAATTCTCGACCGAACCAACCCAAGAAGATTGGCATTCTTCTGTCCACTGAGGTAGACTACCCTTGGTGAGCACTGTGGGGCTTCTAGCCGAATTAGTTAGATGTTTGTTTCTTTTCATGTTTATATTATTATTTGGGACTTGGGGAACGGACTACGGGCATATGGCTGTAGCGGGATAGGTATCGGCGGTTGTCATGGGAGATATGCGACGGATACGGGTATATAAGACCAGTAGATAGCTTCATAGCCAGAGGGGCAACGACAGAGACAACTACAACCTCAGCGAGTGAGGAACTTTAGTGATCGTGAACCTTTTGCTTTCTTTCTTTCTACGTGACTTCGATTGATTTTGCTCACGAAAGAGAGACTCCCGGTAGTGTAAGCGGTGTTTACCCATACCGGTACTCTTTGTCGCTTGTGTTCTTTGCCGGCCACGATCGCTATCCTCCGGACAGTGGAACTCCTACCTTCGATTCGTCTCGTCCACCAGGCAACTATTTGTCCGTACAGTGGTGCTCTGAAACGGATTTTCTAGTTCCTATACTGGAAAGACTGTTTGCTCTATCTCTTGTCTTTTTCCCTGCTGCCCTTTAGTCTTGATCATAACCTCCGCTTTCTACTTGTTTTCCTCCTCTGTGTCAACCTGGAGACAAACACTCCTTTCTCGTATAGCAGAGCTATTGACATTAACAGGAACCTGCTTCGGAGATATCGGGAACTCTCTCATTCTTCTAACTCAAGTTCTTCATTTATTTCTCGCTTTCAGATTTCTCCACAGTCATCTTCCCCACCGTTATCTCCTCCGGTACTGGAACCTCCAAGGATGAATTCCTTTATTAAGATTACCCCGTTCAATGGGGCCAACAGTGACTTGAGCGAGAGCGGAGAGGAGTATTTAGATGACATTGAAACTGCCACTCTCTCTTGGGAGCTATCTATTACCCCTGGTGTTAAAGATGCCACTGACCGTTCTAAAATTAGGCTCTTCCGTCAGAATTTGGAGAGGAATGGGGATGCGTACCATTGGTCGTAGTATGTTCTTCCTGAAGGAGAGAAGAAAGATTAGGGGAAAATTGTTAGGGAATTTAAGGAGCGGTACGGCATCAAGGCCAGTCAGGCTTCTTCCCTCTTCGCTGTCCAGAATGAGCTGCTCTCGTTGGCACAGGGCGAACGTGAACACATTAGGGATTATGTTCATCAAGTTGAAAAGCTCTCATGGAAGATTCCTAAGGAAATGGATTCTTTGTTTGCCATTGCTTTCGGTAAGGGGATGAGAGATCAGGAACGCAGGCAAAGAGTCACCTTTGACTTAAAGGATACTCCTAATTTCGCCTTTCTTAAAGCACTGACGGTGGTAAAGTTCTCTTATCAGGAAATTGGCGAACCGGATCCCTTTAGGCCTAGTCAGCAAACTCTGGAAGCTGTGGAACCTTCTGTATCCCTTTATACTACCCCCGCTATTTCACAGGTCCACGCGGTTAGCAAGGCTGATGCGGGGCAAGTATCATCCGGAACCATCCCGGTTACTCCTGCCCTAACTCAAGACCAATTTAATACTTTTATGTCAGCCTATGAAAGCATGGCAGGCAGGGTTCCAAGACAGCCATATATCTTGGGTGGCAGAAGCCCAAATAATCTCCTAGTCACTTGCTTCAACTGTGCGACGAGAGGACATTATGCTGACACTTGCACTAATCAGCCTCTTTCAGCTCGCGAACAACAGGACATAAGAGATAGGACCAGGTGCGAGAGGGACTCTTACCGCACGGATTACCGATTTCCGGGTAGTCAGCAGGATGTACCACTAACCTTAGCAAACAATACCGATATTGGACCAAGAGCAATTCTCGCTCGTTCCTCACCAGATGCTCGCAGTTTCGGAGCCACAGTTAGCACCCCGGTGTCTTGTGTTCGCTCATGTCACATTAGCAGTAGTGATCTTGGGAAAGCTTGCGTTGTGGCTGGTCGGATCCCGGCAGTCAGAACAATCTTCGAGAATGCTCTGGCCGAAAAGAGAGCTCGTGTAGAAGATGGTGATTCAGAGAGTCTCAATGGTCGCCGTGCACTGAAGATGGTGAGAAGATCTGGAAGTACCGGAGAGAGCTCACAACTTCGCAGGTCACTTCGTCCGACTAATAATCCGTTCGCATACAAAAGATGACCTGAGATCACTGCTGCGGTTGCCCATGAGGATGAAGATCTGGAGGTGATTGCGCTGATACCTACCGACGAGGTCATGGAAGATGAAGACAACTTGGAGGAGATCCAAGTACCACAGTCTGGAAGGTTCCAACCCGTAAGTGCCCCTTTGAAGAAGCTGAAGGAAAAGACAGAAACTGCACCAATCAATTGGATGAAAGACGAAGTACCTTTTACAATCCGGGATGCGGTGAATGGACCGAACACGCGTCTACAAATCACGTTACCGCAGCTTTTGGATTGTTCCCCTCGTCTCCGTCGCGACTTGGCGGAACTTCTACGATCCTCTATTCCAAGGCCAAAGAAGAAGAAAAATACCAAAGGAAGCAGTCCTTTGGAACCGGTCAGTCTTCATTCTTCGAAACAGTCTATTGGGGATGAAGTAGTTAGTGAAGCCTCTCCGGGAGCTGAGGACAATGTAGCGTGCCTTTACATTGAAGCCTGGATAGGTAATGTGAAAATTCCGGAGGTATTGGTGGAGGCGGAAGCGATGTTGGATTAGATTTCATCCAAGCTTGTTGAGAGACTACAGTTAGAACGGTTTCCTGTCTCAGGTCTTGGGATGAGGCTCGCAGACGATCGGCTAGTGGTTCTTAAAAACTACGTCTGGCTTGATGTGGTAGTGACTGGTGTCTTGGCAAGAGTCCAGGCATATGAGGTAGCCGTATCTCAGACTTATCAGTTACTGCTGTCACGGAGATGGTTGAAAAGAGTTAGAGCAGTTGAATAGGATGACTGTCGCACCTTATTTCTTGAGGGAAGTGATCGAGTGAGAAGGAAGGTTCGGGCAATTCCTAGCACCGGTACCGGAGTCAAAATGGAAAGTATACAACCCTCTTCCTTCTACGACATTGACGATGAGGATGCAGAGGATGCAGCCGAGACTTTCTTCAATGAATAGGACCACAGGCAGGAGGGAGGGGAGGAAGAGTCACGGTCAGGAAACTAGTTGCGTCGCCCTGGTGGCAGGGGAAGGAGCGACGCATGTATGCCCCTGGGAAGTCAGATGCAGTTAGTAGGTATAGAAGAGGTGGATTAGTGTATGGCGGGATGGAGGTAGAAAGAAATGGAAGTGGGTGTGAGATTACAGGTATGAAGAAGGGTTTCAGGAGACAAGGAAAACAGAAGGAGCTGGGTTGTTTCGGCGTGGAAGTAGTAAGGAGGCAAAGCAGAAGAGAGGAAGTCGGTGAACATGGTGGAATGAAGCTGGGGGAAGAAGAGGAGGTTGGAATGATGGAACACGGATTGGAGAAGAAAATTCCGGAAGTGAATTGGAAGGTGTTAGGAACCAAGGCCTTAACACAAAACAAAACTCAGCTATTTCCTATGACACGGAGGCCAGAGACCAGCACTATTCCGTGTGAGAAGTTGGTTTCTGACGAGGATATTGAGGCTTGGTTGTCATCTACTGCTTTGCAGCTCGGGCAGCATTTGAAGGAAGAGGAAGCGACAAGAGCCAAGAGAATGCTCTATACATGGCGAGATGTATTCGAGACAGATTTGCTAGGGATAAAAAGAACCGATTTGATCGAGCACGCTATAGTACTCGAGCCTAATGCGAAACCTTACCGCGCTCGTATTCCTCTTCACACTGAGGAAGAAATTGCTTTCTGCCGGCGCCTTTGGCCCATGATGGAAGAAGCAGGCCTCATATTTCGTTGCGATACGGAGTGGGGTGCCAGGACGAAGTTTCCTCTGAAGCCCAGAGCTGATACTCTACCAAAGGAAGCCCGATTACGCATGGTACACAATTTCATTCCTTTGAATCGTGTTACTGAAAAGTCTCAATACCCATGTCCGCGTATTGAGCAAATTGTTTACACTATCTTGAAGAAGGGAAAAACCTTTTTCTTTACTACCGATGCCGCAAACTCCTACTGGGCAATTCCGGTGAGACCAGGCGATGAAACCAAGCTGGGTTTTGTCACACCGTACGGGATGTACTGTTATAACGTTATGGGCCAAGGGTTGACTGGAGGAACCCATACTTACAGTCGGTTCAGAGACTTGGTATTCGGTGCTATTCCAAGTGGAACTGATTTCAGTTGTGGAGAAGAAGTGTTCTTAGAAGGTGCAGACTCGTTGATCGGAGATAGTGGCGAGGTGGCATTCGATGGAATGATCGATGATAGCTATGGGAGTGCTACCACCTTCGATGCAATGTATCATTTTCTCCACGAAGAATTTTTTCCACGGTGCGCATGGGGCCCTATGTACCTCAAGGATTCTAAGTCCTTCTTCTTTTGTGATTCCCTGGACTTCGTTGGGTTACAAGCAGGGCAGAATGGTTTGAGACCCTCTTTGAGGAAGCGTGAGACTATTCTTCAGTGGCCGACTCCTACGAATCAGTCTGAAGTGGAAGCCTTCTGCTACCTGACACCTTTTCTTCGCCGGTTTATTCCTGGCCGAGCGGAATTAGTGCGCATCATGAAGTACGGATTGGAAATATCGGAGAAGGTAGGAAAGGAGATTGCTGAACTGTATGAGCCTAGAAAAGAGAAGCAGGACTTTGAATGGACAAAGGAAAAGGAGGTCGCTTTTCAGGCGATTAAGCAATCAATCTCGAGTAACGCTATGGCTCTACCAGACCCGGAAGAGCAATATCATCTTGCAGTAGACGCTAGTAAAAAGGGAGTAGGTGGTGTCTTATTTCAACTTGACGGCATTCCACCAGGAACGGAAGCTGGTAGTTCCGCCTTTCATCGTGCTGCTGAAAGGATATTAATGTTTATTTCATTCCGACTTACGGAGGTGGAAACTCGGTATGCCAACTCCGAACGAGAAGCTCTGGCTGTTATTCGTTGTCTCGCAGAAGTCAGATGGATGGTTATGGCCTCTAAGCATCCTGTGTTAGTTTATACTGACCACTCAGCTCTGAGAACATTGCTGACCGGACTCGATAACGATGCACATGGAAGAATTGCCCGTTGGCAGGAAAGATTAGGGGAATACGATATGCAGCTACTGCACCGCTCGGCAAAAACGCATTTCATGGGTATTGCCGATGGTCTCTCACGCCTTCCTACCCGTCTTTTACAGCACGCTACTATGGATGATGCTGAAGGTTTAAGTCCACAAATCGGGAATGTTGTTGCTATAACTGGGCTGGCCACTGATGTGATGGTTAACTCCGAGTTGGCTATAGCATTGCGGAGTGATCCGAAATTCTGGGATATCAGGAATGATTGGAGAGTAACATTGGGAGAGGCAGAGTTGGGAAGTTTAAACAATGAGGGTTTAGATGGTTTTCATTGGCATACCGTGTGTTTACAGAAGAGAGAATCGGAAGAGGAATTGGGAAATAGAATGGGTTTGGAACATGCGGCTAAGGATGTGAGGAGAAGGAGGTGGAAGAAGTGGCTAGAGTCGGGTATGTATGGGGCAGTGGTGCAGGCAAGATTGGATGAATTGGACGATGGATATGTGGGAGCCGGACGGATGGAATTGGGAAGGAGTCAAAGGAAAGCGCTAGAGAAAGCGATGAGGAGATATGTTTTGGTGGATGGAAGGGAGGCGAAGCTTTTCTTCAGGGAAAAGAATGGAGAGCTTGCAAGTTGTGTGTTGGAGAACGATATTCCAGCGGTACTCGCTAGTCTGCATGAAGGACATGGGCATTTCGCGAATGGTATTACCCTGGGGCGTGCGTATGGACGAGTTTACTGGCCTTCCCGTGCATATGATGTTGGGCGCTGGGTGTCTTCTTGTGAGCCATGCCAGAGGGTTACGAAGGTGCAAAAGGCAGGGGAACTACGATCAATTATCCAATTCAAGCCTATGGATATGATTGGAATGGACTTCGTGGGACCGATATCTCCTCCGTGCAAAGCGACCGGTTATTCCTATATCCTCATAGTTATCGATTACTTTTCCCGATTCCTGTGGGCTATCGGAGTTAAGAAGGCCGATCAGGCTTCTACCATGAAGGCCTTGCTTGATCACATTTTTCCGATAGTGGGATGGCCTCTAACGGTATACTCAGATAATGGAAGCCACTTTACTGGAGCCTTGATCTCTGACATGTGGAGAGACCACGGAGTCATGCACTTTGCTTCAGCCATTTCTCATCCTCAATCAGTGGGTTTGAGCGAGAGGTATGTGCAAATGTTGATGGGAAGGATCAGGCTAGCTTGCCTATCTTTAGGCTCTTCTCAGTATTGGAGTCGTGAGATCCGGAATGCGGTACTTGCTATCAACACACGTTGTATTCGAATTCACGGATACACTCCAGCCGAGATTCTTCTGGGATTTAATCCTACTACAACATGGAAGATCGAGCAGGGATATGATTCATGGGTGAAGCGGGATAATGTCACATCCAATCCGGAACCTATAGAGCCCGAAGAATCGGGTCTTAACAGTTATGTTATTGAGCGCGAGGAGAGGGGTCTTTCGGCTGGTGAGAAGCTATCAAGGCTGCAAGATGGCCTCAGTTCGCGCAGAAGTCGTGGGTATCGCAAACCGAAAGCCGGAGACTTGGTTCTTGTCCGAGATTTTCAGTTAGCCAAGGAACATGGTAGAAAGCTGGATGCGCGATGGACAACCCCGCGCTTGTTGGAAAGAATATCATATTCTGGAGTATCTGGACATGTTCGCCAATTGCATGATCCTCCGGGAAGAACGAAACGATTTCATCTTGATGATCTTTTGCTGTATGTGCCGCGTGACAGCAACTATCCCAGAGGCCCAGTGGAAGCTAGTGGGAGAGCGGTTGAGTACATGCGTGGTGCTATGGGTGAGGTACAGGGAGTACAAAGCATGGGTCAGCGGGCATTTGACATGGGTGATATCAGTTTAGAGGCAGGAGAGAGTTCGAGGAGAGGTTTTAGGTAGATAGAATAGGTGAGGGAGGAGCTAGGAGGGGATTTAAACATCGGGTCGATGTTTTCATGAGGCCTGGGTGCATCTGTGGGGCTTCTAGATGAATTAGTTAGATGTTTGTTTCTTTTCATGTTTATATCATTATGTGGGACTTGGGGAACGGACTACGGGCATATGGCTGTAGCGGGATAGGTATCGGCGGTTGTCATGGAAGATATGGGTTGGATACGGGTATATAAGACCAGTAGATAGCTTCATAGCCAGAGGGGCGACGACGGAGACAACTACAACCTCAGGGAGTGAGGACCTTTAGTGATCGTGAACCTTTTGCTTTCTTTCTTTCTACGTGACTTCGATTGATTTTACTCACGAAAGAGAGACTCCCGGTAGTGCAAGCAGTGTTTGCCCATACCGGTACTCTTCGTCGCTTGTGTTCTTTGCCGGCCACGATCTCTATCCTCCGGATAGTTGAAGTCCTACCTTCGATTCGTCTCGTCCACCGGGCAACTATTTGTCCGTACAGTGCCAGACGCTTGTTTCCACACTAGGGGCTGAGGTTTTGGACAGTTCGTCCCCTGCATCCCCTTCCCGCTCATGTTCTGCTTCCTCCCATTCCATGGCCTCAGGAGCTTTGGGGTCAGAAGCCATTTCTTCGACTTCTTAATAGGAAACGGATCTTTTTATTCCTCCCCACCTGTCCGGTATCTCAAAACTCTGACTTGCGCGCTGGTTACTGTCTGGGTACTCAGTGTACCAGATGGAGTTTGTTTTCTCCGAGGGTGTATGATAGGTGAAGTCTTCACCGTATTGGTATCGGTATAGTGCGCTGATGTCTTTGAGTATAACAGTGTTATCTGGGTTTATCCAGCAGAAATAAGATTCATAGTAGGGCTCTTGGGTCCCTGGTTGAGGAATATCGGTAGGGTTGAGGACTTGGTCTATTGAGGCAATGGTAAATGGTCTTGGTTCGAAAGGGTTTGAGCGTTTGGGAGTATGAGAGTTTCTGCCAAACATTCGTCTCGGTAACGATGAGAAGTATCAATACACGGTTAGGTGGTAGCTTCAGCATAAGGTATTCCGACAACTAGGACCTGAGTCGTTATTATATCGGAGGACGGGTTAAGAAGACACGAGTAATGTAGGCTAGATATAAGGGTTACTTCGGTATAGATAGTCAAAGTATTGGTAAAAATAAAGTAGAAACTTGTTATATTAATAAAATATCTTCTCCGTGCTTGTTTTCTTAATAGCAGCGAAGATGCCTCGATATTTGTCTTCCGCGTCTGAGCATTTGCGGTATACATGTAATCTGTGTACTAAGTATCTTGCCCGCAACTCTGGGAACTTCAGCTCAGTGCGAACAGTCGTAGACCCTGAAAACTCTCTACCACAGTATTTCGCTCCTACGGCCAACTTATCAGTCTGCGCTTCTGTTATTACTGATGGTGTTGCGACCAAGTCAGGTGTCAGCTCATCTGTTTATCCGTTGACAACTATGGTTATGAATTATCTTGCCATCGTGGTCACCGAGGGTAGTATAACTCGCTGGACGGAAGATGGCCAGTCTTCGTTGGCTGGTTCCGTCAAGAATTCAACATGCGACCGCATATCGTATTCTGCTCTTCCAGCATTACATGACTTGTCATCGGGATCGTACCAATCGGTTTTTTCCCTCACACCACATCCTTTACCATCATGTCCTCTGTGGATGCACCTGATCCACTTATGGGCATAGTTGCCTCCTTCATACTCTACCCGTCTTTGTAGGTACAAGGGGACTAACCATCGTGCGATACGTCCCGTTACCTTTGCCCCACTCACCCGACTGTCTGTCTTCAAGTGTCTGTACCCTTATGTGCCCTCTTCTGGGTCACCTGCCTCTACCTGGAGGTGGTGCCCGAAGGCCTCCCCTCAATATATCCAGCGAACTGGATCCTCTCGGACTGATTGCTGCGACGTATATGTTGTTATAAGATCTGTTCCAATGCTAGTGGTCTTTGGTGTTGGGACGCAAGTACCGACGTGCCCAGTGATGATGTGCCATCCTCGTGCCTGGGCTAGAGGGGTGTGTTATCTTTATTCTTTGAAGTTCGTGCCCATCCGGCTAGGGTAACTTGGTCCAAGAAAACCTTACGGGGAGTCCGTGCGTCTAACACATGCTCCCCTCTTCGAAGTCTTGGTCCCGAATACTCTACGTCCATCAGACAATCTAGCTTCTGTCTCGAGGTCTTCTCTGTTGGGGTAAAAACCACTGGTATTCCCCTACTCACCGATGGAAAACATATCTATGTTACTCGACATCGCTCGGGCCCGGCATCTCCAGGTTTTCTCCAAGAAACCTTTCCACCTCTTCCTGCGCATTCGTCATACCCTCCACTGGTTTCCAAGTATTCTCATCCCCGGCGCAGCCTTTCCACTTTACACAATCCCAAAGCTCTTTCAGCTGTTGATTCCTTCCTCGAACCTTTCGCGTGTACGAAACGATCTCCCTTTTGAGGATCCTTTCAACCTCCCAGACTAGGTCTCCCACGAAGTCTTCGGGATCCTGTCGTGCTTGTTCGCAATTTGGTCAGTTCCAGGCTCCATAGGGATCCAAGAGGGAAACATGAAATACAGGATGAATCTTCTACACTGGCGATATTTCCAACTTGTAGGCCCCACTGCCTTTCATGTCTTAGACTTGGAAAGGGCCATACAGTTTCGGGCACAACTTCTTCAATGGCCATTTGGTACGTATATTCGTTGCATTCAACATTACCAAGTCGCCAGCCTCGATGTCGGGTTGTTCCGTTGTTTGCTTGTCGGAATAATTCTTCCTTGATTCTCGTGTATTTTCTAGGGTTTGTCTCCATTGTCGATGTATGTCCTGCATCCAGGGAGAATAGATTGTCGCCCCGGGGTTATGAGCTTCTCTCTCTTTCATCCACACCCTC
>Ga0307510_10005179_pt1 | contig 15492 bp, 12 predicted proteins | sample 12_EM_MG_FD_207224 | JGI IMG/M metagenome (GOLD analysis project Ga0307510, IMG submission 207224) | Populus trichocarpa ectomycorrhiza microbial communities from riparian zone in the Pacific Northwest, United States - 12_EM | ecosystem: Host-associated > Plants > Roots > Unclassified | place...
ATTTTAGTTTAACATGAAAAGATAGAACAAGAAGAAAAAGAAGCATGAATCTCGAAAGAACAAGCGTGGTAGCTAGTTCTATTTTCAACATTTCTTATTTAAATTTAGTTATGAAAAAATGGATATTTGTTAACATCTATTTTTTAAATTGTACTTTTTTTTCTTTTTTTATAAAAATATTTTTTAATTATTTTATGAATCAATTAAAACTATTTTGTTTTAATCATAGAGCTAATTTATTGAAATTTCTTTATATTTCCATAACAACATTTAAAGTCAATCAATATTATTGTAATTTTTTAAAAACCTTTTATTATAGATCATTACTGCAAATCAAACCTTCACAAACTGAAAAAAACCAGATCAACAACATACCAGGTGGGATAATAATACAATATACAATTGAGTTTTCTTATGCTACTTCATTGTTCATATAAACAATGGAACACCTAATTTTTGTTTTTATTTTCAAACTTTTTTTTCCTTCAATTGAATCATTCTATAACCTAATTAGATGAAATTAGATTTGAAACTATGATAAATTTATTAAATTAAAAGACAAAGGATTGAAAAGCAAAACACGAAAAAAAAAGAAGAAGCATAGTCAATCTCAAATTTGCAATAATTTTTATTTTTGTCCCAAAGTTCATTTTGGTCATTTTTCAATCTTTGAATTAGAGAAATGAGAGAAAAACTTAATTAGAAAACGACAAAGGAGTTCGATAATGATTGTTTTTGGCCTTCATATTGCCTAGAGAAAGTAGATCGAACTTAAAAGATAATTTTTTTCAGTTTGCTTTTGTAGAACCGATTTAAAGGTGTTTTGATTTGAGAGATTTTTTATTGAGGTTTTTAAGGTGTTTTTAGTTGTTTTAAATGAAGATGTGCTGGAAAAAAAAAATTAGGCAAAACCCCCCCTCCCCCTAATTTTTTGGCTATTATAATGGTGACTGGATTTTAGGCAATTGCCTATAACATGTCACCTGCACTACATGCAACCTTTTGCTTGTTTAATAAAAATATAGAGCACACGACAAGTTGTCTGCTCTTGAGGCTGAAATTAAATAAAAAAAAAGAGCCCAAGCATAGGGCCTAAGTTTTCAAGCCCGGTCATGGCTGGACGTTTTAATTTAGACTAATCTTGAGCATGTTGTCTAACATTTTAAATTTTATTATATTTTTTAAAATATTATAAATATATTAATTCATTGAATTTTTAAATTAATTAAGAATATAATTTAGTTATTATTTAAAATTTAGTTTATAATTTAGAAATTGAATTCAAAATATTATCATTTCAAAATTCTATTAAATTTATTTTAAGAATAGCACTTGAATAATATATTATTAATTATAATAAAATAAATATTTTAATGATTCTCATGTTATATTTTTATTTGATATGAGTTGTGATTTTAACAAAATAGCTTGAATTAATCAAATATATTATTGTCTTGATAGCTAAAAAATATACTTTATATATATTAAAGTTTGAATTCATTATTTGTAAATAAAAAATATATTAACAAAGCTTGTATATTTTACTTTGTGTTTAAAAAGACTTTGGACCGGCAATGAAACTAGAAATATCTTTCCGATCATGACGGGGAAAGAAAAACCCTATCGCACTTCAACCTACAAATGCGCACGTGGTTTGACAAGTAGTTCAAACTTCAATGTCTGATGCCATGTTTTTCTTAAAATCTCAATCGGACCTGCCAGACTTGGTTGCAGGTATGGCCACGTATACAGGCATGGTATATGACTACGTGATATGTTCACTGTTTCCATATATAAAATTCAAGAGCTAAGAACAGAAACCCTAGCTGGACGTGTCTTCTTTGTTTGTTTGATGAAAAGTACTTGTCCGTTTTTGGGTGTCTTGACTGACAAATGTGGGAAGATCTCTTGAGAATTGGTATATAGAGATTTGGGACTTGGGAGGTTACCTAAAGGGCTGAAATGTAAGCTCAATGAATTTTGAAATGAGGATCGATTGATTTTGACCAAAAGAATTAATAGTTCAATTGATATTAATTTTTAATCTTATACCGAATTAAACTGGTTCATATTAAGAATCGATTGGTTTTATTATTTTATATTTCAAATAGAAAATAAATATAAATTATCTTTTTGCTAAATCTGAATCCATGAATTAATTATTAGTTCAAAATGATATTATTTAGAATGTTTATAATTCTTAATTGGTTCATTTAAAAAAAAATTAGATCCGAATTCAGATACACATATATAACATAAGATACTTAAAAACTAAGCTAATTTGATGTTATTTTCATTCCTACAGCATGCAAGGATTAATTCTTTTCTATTTCTAAATTTTTACTATATTCTTTTAGGATCTGAACTTAAAAACACTCAATATAAATTTTATTTGTATAACTTGAATTATGTTTAATAGCCATGTAACACTTACAATTTACAATGGATATGTACAATATTAATTCATCCATTTTTTATATAGTATTGGACCGGATTAGCAAGTTAAATATCAATCATGTTGATTGAAAATTAAAAAAATAATAATAAGAAGAAAACATATATATATATATATATATAGCTGTAGTGGAAAAGGATTTCCAACAATGTTATGGTCGGCTGAATCACTTTGAAGTGATTGATCTTATGATATCCAAAGGTTTTTAAACATGTGTTCAATTATTGTTAAAGACACGTTAGACAGGTTTTGGAGATTGATTCGGGAAATAACTTGAGTAACTCAGGTGAGTATTGAGTCAATTTGAATTATTTATTTTTATTAAAATGATAACATTTGTTTTTTTTCTTTTTTTTTCCTTGGTATTGACTCGCTGAATTATTAAAAAAAAAACTGGTTTAATTGAATTTTATTAAATCAATATCTTATCTGATTTAATTAAAATTTTAATTCAAGTTAGGTTTTAATCCTTAAATTTTTCGAGTAAACTTCCCGGGCTAGGATGAGTTTCACAACAATGACTAAGCGGGTGCATGTATAGAATTTGATTATGAGGCAATGAAGGTGACAAGACAATAAATACACACCAATTATCGGAGGCCCTTTTGTTAACGTTGAAATGGACAAACTTGTTCTAGCTCGGTATATACTGACAATTCCACTAATCAAAAACTAATTTCTAATGTGTTTGAAAGTGTAATAGCGGTTATTTTTTAAAGTGATTTTTTAAAAAAAAAGTATAAAAAAATAAATTATTTTTTAAAATTTATTTTTGACATCAACACATCAAAACAATCAAAAAACATAAAAAAAATAATTTGAAGCATAAAAAATTTAAATTTTAATGAAAAACAAGTTGAAACTCACTCTCAAACGGGCTTTCAATAGGAAGCTTATATTGTTGATTTTGAGATATAATAATGAAACCACTATATTGATATAAGGAAAACATATAAATCTATTTATTTGTGTTCTCAAATATTTAGGGTAGGAATTGATATGTTAGACAATATTTGATCGGCTTGGACTGAATAAGACTAGACAAATAATTATCTTATCTTGTGTGTAGTGTGCTTTGGACTAAACTAGATATTTTGTCTTTATTTTGTATTTGGTAGACATTGAACAGGATCCAACTGACCTGGAGCCTGGACCAGTTCGGCTTAAAAAAAATAGAGAAATGATTGATCCAACCTGACTCGATCAAAAATCCAGATCGACCTATGACTCGGTCAACCAAGATAAAACATAGGTAAATAATTTATTGATTTTTTTTTTTTGTCAAAATGAGGTTGCTTTGATTTTTTTTTTTTTTAATTTAGGTCAACTTGGGTTAACTCTCTCAACTCATGACGCAGGTTATGCCCTGAATTGACCCCCGAGTTAGGTTCTAAAATTATAATAATAACCATTTTTATTCATATATTGACTTAGATCAAGTCGGGTTGACCCTCCCAACCCGTGACCCTGGCCTTGCCCCGAGTTGACCTCTAAGTTTGGTTTTAAAACTATGATAATAACTATTTTTATTCTTAAATTGACTCAAATTAACTCAGGTTAACCTATCAAGTCCCGTGACTCGAACCTAATGTCGAGTCAACCCTTGAGTCGAGTTATAAAATAATGATAATAACCATTTTTATTCTAACATCGTCTTGAACCTGGGTTGATCATCCCAACTCGTGACTTGGGTTTTCCCTGGGTCAATCCACCGGACAAGTTTTATAACCATTTTTATCCTTACGTTGATCCACGTTAATAGTCAACCCAATCCGTGACTTGGACCTAGTCCTAGGTCGACCATTGAGTCGGATTTTAAAATTATGATAGTAATTATTTTTATCATTATGTTGACTCAAGTTAATGGTCAACTTGATTTGTGACCTAGGCTTGCCCATGGGTCGACCCTAGTGTTGGGTTTTAAAAATATGATAATAATCATTTTATCCTTACGTTGACACAAGTAAATGGTCAAACCGACTCGTGACCCAGGCCTAACTCCGAGTTGACCCTCAAGTCATGTTTTAAAATTATGATAATAATTATTTTTATTTTTATGTTGACCCGGGTCAATGGTCAATTTTAAACTATGATAATAATCATTTTTATCCTTATTAACTCGGATCAATTGTCAACTTGATCTGTGACCCGAGTTTTTTCCTGGGCCGACCCTTATAGTCGAGTTTTAAAATTATGATAATAACCATTTTTATTTTTACATTGACCAAGATCAACCTGAGTTAACCCAAAGAATGGGTTGTAAGAGCCAAATTGTAGTCGTCTCCATCATCTCTAAAGTTTAGGGTTCATAACACGTGCCACCTAATTGCAGTGGCCTTTCCCACACTCGTCGGCCATTTATCCCTTTTTAATTCAACTCTGTCCTTCAACACATGTTTCAATTTCAAATTCGGTCTGTAAACCTTCAATTGTTCTAAATTAATGAAATATAATGTAATTTTGTCAAATCAAGTATCAACCGAGTGTCGTAATTTACTCGATAACATAAGGACCCCATACAAAGCCAACTAAGGAAATAAACCTTTAAATATTCTAAATCAATAACATCTAATGTAATTTTTCCAAACCAAGCATCAATTTAGCGTTCAGATTTTTTCTCAACACCATGAGTACCTCATACGGAGTTGACTAAAACAAACCATCAAATCCGATCCTAAATTAACCTAAGTTTACAACTTTAATTTAAATTCTTCTTATTTTTTATTATATCAAAACAAAATGTTTGGGAGTGCGGTCCAAACAGAGATTTGTACATGTGAACCCCGTTTGAGATTGTGGCTTAAGCAAAGGTTTGTGAAAATTCAATTTTTTTTTCTTAAAATTATTTTTTATATTTTCGGATTGTTTTGATATGTTATATCAAAAATTAAATTTTAAAAAACAATCAGAAGTAACATTTTTAACACAGAATTTGTTTAAAGGAAGGAAGGGACCAAGCTAAAGATGGAGAAAAAGAGTAAGTTGAGAGAGAGAGAGAGAGTGTTTTTAATAATGTGATATTGTTTTTAATTATTTAATAACATAGCATCTATTTTAATGTAATAAAGCTAGATACAAATAATTATAGATTGATTACCATTAAAAAATTAATCAGAATCAACTACCGATAGATGAGAATACAAAATGTTCATCAAAATCCCATATCACATAATAAACAACTTCCTTGGAATTCATCATCAACTCCCATGTGCATATGCATACAAGTCTTTTTATTTTTTAAAAAATACAAATGCCTAACTCTACTTCATACAGGATGAACCTTGGAATCTTGGAGACCAACAATGGCAGAACAAACGTCTCACATCTTCCTGCACCAACATATGCGATACAATCAAAATCTTAACGCTGATGGTCGTTAATTTTAGAATTTATAGGATTAGTCGAGATACGCGCAAGCTGACCCGGACACCCACGTTAAACTATAAAAAAAAAATCTTAACGCTGAAGATTAAAATTAAATTATTAATCTCGTAATCAAGACTCTAACTGACGAGGCATTTCTAGTTGGGTAAAGTCTTGTTGGATTGGGCCTTAGAATTCCAAGATGGAAATTAACTTTCTTACAAGGAAACCCGTCAAGAGCAACGCGCCATACACGCGCAGGTCTCCTTTCTAGCAAGCAAAATCACAACACTGACAAGACAGCCATTCAAACATTCTACAGGTGGCTTATATAAATGTCTCTTCAAGGTTCAAGAGCGAAGACTACTACCACTATATTGAAGATGATATTTTTCCTGAAATCTTTGTCAAGATCAGTCCATGATCAAGAACATTATCACGAGCCAGTTGCTGAGACCGAGGAGGTCGAGAACAAGATTAGTACTGATGGCAAGTGCACTTTATTAACAGTGTGGAGAAAGTCACTCTTAATCAGTTGCAATGGGTTTACAGTTATCAATTCTTGTGGAGATTTAGTTTATCGCGTTGATAATTACATTGATCGTCCTGAGGAACTCATTCTTATGGATGGCTCAGGAAAATCAATCCTCACAATGCGTCGACGTAAGGTAATTAGCCCTTTTATTTTCGCATTTAATTCGTTTTTGAGTTCTTCAGGCTAATAAAGGGCAGAACTCGAACCTGGGAGTCTGGAACCTTATAAAGACGGATCAAATTAAGATATATCGGTCTCGTCTTAAAACTTGTTTTTTCTTTTTGTTATTATAATTGCAGAAGCTTGGAGTACGAATTGATAGCTGGCTTGTCTATGAAGGTGAAGTAGGTAACCATTGCGCAAGAACCAAATTATCAAAGAATCCAATTTGGTGTGTCAGGAAGAATACCAATCACAATGCACTTGCTTATGTTTTTCGAGGATCCTCGGATAAAAGACCTTCGTTTGTGATCGAAGGTTCTTATACGCATAGATCATGCAAAGTGTTAGATGGATCAAGAAAGGTGTTGGCCGAGATCAAGAGGAAAGAAGCTATAGTTGGAGGTGTTTCTTATGGGGTAGAGGTTTTTGTTTTGAATGTAGAGCCGGGATTTGATCCTGGATTTGCCATGGGTTTAGTTCTCATATTGGATCAAATATTTTCCTAATTTTGATTTCTTTTCTTTTCTTGGGTTAGGAATTAGTCTTTGTAATGAGAATGCAAGATATGAATGTCCATATGTTTTGCCACAATATTAAGGAAATAGACGTCCCAAGGAGCACTGATCGGTTAAAAAAAGAAATATGAATGAGTGGTGATTATTATTGAGGTGACAATCAATCTTGGCTCCAAAGATTAAGAAAAAAACACAGTTAATTCCCATTTGTCTTCTGATCTGATGAAAGGAATTGCCCTCCCTCTCTCTCTCTGTTCCATTGATGAAATGTAAAGTTGAAAAAAGAAAATGAGATGGGGTTGTGGCAGTTAAAGTGTTATTCTAAATTCCCGGAGACGTTCTTTTGAAAGAATGGTTCTATCCTTCTTTTACAGTCAAAAAAGAAAAGGAAAAAGAAAAGGAAACAGTCTAGCCTTTTCAAAGCTGCAAGTGATACCAGCAATCTTAAGCTTTTCCTTCTGGGATAGAAAATAACAAGTCTACAAATTACTCTCTTCAGTGTATAGGACTCGATAAGAAGTACACAAATTAATCTCTTCAGTTTCCACCAAAGCTTCTGGGTGCGTGAAGAATGGAGAGATGCGGGTTTTGATCCCCGTACATCTCGAGCGCTCTGCTACCTGAGCCACATCCCCGTGATCTGAGAGTGATATGAATATATTGCAAGACGACATCTTGCCTGGAACCATCGTGCATCAAGTCTCTACTGAATTTGAATCTAAATATTGTTTTGCATAGGACTTCAGATTATTAACCAGATCTCACCTAGAACATCCACAGGTTTCTTTGCACTATAGGCCGCTGGCAACTCTTTTCGTTTTAAAATACAAGTGGTTCTCCAAAAATTCAACGTCAACTGATCAGCTTCTCATAAAAAGTGCAACTAGTCAAACAGGGAAAAGAGCTGAAATTCCTATTGCCTCATTGAAATGCTTTACACAAGGCAAAGAATTACCTGCTGTAAAGTACAACTACTGTCCTTAATGGTACAACATTGTTGTTCATCCCTCGAGATGAACCCTAACAACAAATCCCGTCCGCCTACAGTCTAAAAACCCATACAACAATCCCACAATATGTACACGTCTGTCCAGCACAGTTTGGCTGGCCCAACAGCGGTGTTGATGAATTACATGAATTGATTACAATGAAGAGGCTTCTGAATCTTAAATATCAGCCCTGCCCAACATTCTCTGTTTCAATCCATCTGCATCTATTTACGAACCTTTTGCTGACCATTGTAAGTCCTGTGCAGAACTTTTGCAGGTGGGGGCATCATACACGCTTGCTTTAAGATGTAAGCAGCAGAATGTCTACTTTCTGCAATTGAGTCTCCAATTGATTTATTGGGAGATGATCTACTAGATTTTGGAGTAGACCAATTTATTGCCCCTTTCCCAAGACCGTTGATATGACCATGATCCTTTTTGTCCCCAATTGTTGAGAGTTTAGGCCTCTTTGAGGGCGTTATCTGGTCCACACCACCCATTGACGAAGTTGATGCTGCAGATACATCTTCACGTTTCTCGTTTGATTTTGTCCTGCGAGCTTTCATAGCCTTTTGTGAGAGCTTCTCAGGGCACCTTGATATTCCATTTTGGTTTTGCCTCGCCATTTGAGTGGCAATGCCATACAAGATTTTAGCAGCCTCCAACAGTATTGGACAAAGTTCATCTGTAAGACAGAAAAGGAAAAACACGCAAAAAACAAATACACATTAAAATGCGATGATTATGCAATCAAACCAAGGTCTTTAATGCCAAGAGCGCGCGCATCCAGGCCATTGAACTCATAAATTAGTTACTCCACATCAAACACACAGTTGCAAAATGGCAGCTGAGTATTTCAAATCAAATGAAAACAAATTTATCCAGTATCTTCATATTTTACCTTTTCCTTTAGACTTTATGTCAACTTCAGATTCTGCAATTGGAAGAAAAATGACCCAATTAATGGTATTTCAAAGATCTGCATGTATCTTTGTTAAATAATAGCCTGAAAAGACCATCTCAAAAAACGAGCCCTTCAAGAAACTGTACCTAACAGAGCATGGGATGTTATAGAAGCCAGTGATGATGACAAGCTCCACCCACAACAAGGTTTCAATGAATCAACATTATTTCCTACAACAGCCAACTTTGGTCCTTGTGAAGGAACTAAGGTCTCATCATAAGCAAGAGACTCCAAGTTCATAAAGCAATCAGAGGCAGACCCAGGAGAATTGAAACTGTCTCTTATTCTTACCCATCTACCTTGGCATGTACTCCTACTTGGCAAACATTTAACTGAATCAGAATTAGTTCTGGAGTGCCCGCTGAAAGTGTGTGACCAGGGAAAAGCTGGCAAGCTAGCTCGGCGAGATGTTGTCTTTCCTGGACGTGGATCAGGGACATGCCTCGATGATGCAGCATGCTTGGTTGCATCCAGAAGCAAGGACTCCAGATCCTTGGGTGGAGGAAGTGCCAAATGTTCCAAAGTATCTTTAGGTTGGTCAAACGAAAAATCAAGCAAATTAGCAGGAGTTTCAGGCCTGTTGCAAGAATCCTGTATCTACAAAGGGTAAGTAACATTCGCATGTAAGATGACAACAAACCAAAACATTTCTTTCATTTGAGCCTAAAGACTTAAAAAATCACACAGAATTGCATACAGGTCGTCCCAAAATTCAATCAGCTCTACAAACTGATTTCCAATGGATATTGTCGGGAGTAAAATGACACTCGAGGTGACTCGAGTTTGAAATTTAATAATAAGATTTTAGAAAGAAAATGTGAATAGTTATGTGTGTTTGTGTGTTAGGGATGGGTAGAGAGAGGAAGAGTTTACAGCTACTTATTAAGTGAGCTGTTAGACTCTCATCTAAGCCATGCTTGTCTACCTTCTCTTGCATCCAATAACTTCATTGAACTAACCTTGTTAGACGAAGAAGACATATTAGTTGCTGAAGAATCTCCATTTTCCACTATAGAAACAGAGTTAGATGGGCATGTGGGCATTTTCTCACTGGAACAGACATCCATCTCGGCAAAATTCTGGAACTGTGCAGGCCTGGGGAACTGGAGAACTGAGCAGGCTTTTCTAACTGAATGCAGAAAATTTTCAGTCGTATTTGCAGCTTTCTTCCCCTTGTCTTTGCCTAAGCTAGGACAGTCATAAGTGCCATTGAGAAGATCATTCAATGATATATCATCTACAGGCTTTGTGATGTCATGAACATCCGCCTTCAAACCACATAGTCCTGAGATTAATACCCAAATATAAACACATGAGTTTCATGCAACCCTACCTAGTGAGAAGATACATAGCACAATAAGTTACCAGCGCCATAGAAACAGACAAAAAAAAGTATTGCAGAAAGTGAAGATAAGAGGCATAATCTTCAAAGCGCAAAAAAGAAGAAGCAAAATCTGTGAAATTATGAATCATATGGTTAAATCTCATAGACTGATGGCAACCGAAAATCAATTGTCCATTCATCACCAGAACAGGACAGCACACAACTTCAGTGAACCAGACTAGCAGCAGGAAATTGGGGCAGTTTCAAACTAGGAAAGAAAGAGGCAATAGACTCGATTTGTGCCTTCAACAACATCCTGATGCTCCCCGCTCCCTCACCCCAAATTGATGGGTTTCTTTCAAAAACTTGCCAAATAAGTCTCAAGCAAACCTCATTAATTTGAATTCTATATCATGCATAAAAAATATCAACATTACACTAATTGCATAAATATTAAAAGGTTGATTTGGCATATATCTCTAATGTATGAAAACTAAATTTGTATGCATGGATGTAACATAGAATAAGTTGAGGCAACAATTACAGAATTTACGCATATTGTCAATCAAAACTGATCATAAAACAAAAGCAAAATATTCACGTGACTGTATCATACCAAAAAAGCTGTTCCCTCCAGCAGCTGAACCAAAGCTCGACAAACCCGCCTTAACAGAGAAGGAATCATATTTAGTCTTCACAGTAACTCTAGAGTGTCTCCTTTCACCTCGCTTGCTGCCAAAGTTGTTCTTTTGTTTTGCCGATTGAGTTTTTTCTAAAATGTACATTAGATATATAAACCACACAACAGTATAAGGATTGAGCTGGCCAACAGCTTTTATATCAATATGTACTGTTGCATATTCTTATACACACAGTACTAAATTGCACATAATAGAAGAACATATGATAGGTTATTGTTAAGTGCTACAATCGAATTTCAGTGATGCCAGCAGTTGTAAGTGATATGGAAAGATTAAATCTATCCAAGATCATTTTGAGAATTCATCCTGGCACAATTCAGATTTTGACTTAAGTAACACATGAATTATAAAAGAAAAGACAGTGAAAGAATATCGATTTAGAGAAGTGGAAGAGAAAAGGTATGCTGCAGTTCCAAAACTGCTTTCTCTCTGTGTGTACGTTTTGCAAGCAATACAACGAGGAAATAAATGCACACTTATAGGAATCCTGCTAGGTATTCACCATAGCTTGCAGACACAGGCAGCCATCATATTAGGTGAAGAGCTGCCATATTATATGAATATAGAATTAAACATGTATGTACAAGAAAACATTATAATTGTTAATAAAATGACCACAACTACGAAAATCATTTTAAGGAGCTTCCGCCAGTGGCATCTTAAGTAGACAGAAAAATACTTCAGGTCAACTGGTTATTTTATACCAGGGAAAAGGGTTTTACCATGAGAGTCACTCTTGGTTGGATTTGAACCTAGCTTATCAGACGATTCCTTTGAGTTGTCAACAACAGCTGGGCCGGTGGAATCTTCCGATGGAGATAATCGTGGTCTCTTAGAGCAACCACTGCTACTTCTTGACACTTTCCCTCCTCTTCTTTGCACTTGCACTTCTTCAGGCCTAGGAATCCATGAAGGCCCATTTGAGCCAACACAATGAAGTTGTTCAGAAATGTCTCTAATAGGTAAGCTAGGCATCTGAATTACTTGCTCACAGTGTTCCAAAGGTAAAACCCTCTCCCATGAAGTTGACTCAAAAGCGGTGATTGAGCTCGTTTCATCTGCCAAACAATGGTTAATAGAACATTACACCACCGAGAAAGACCACACACCCGCACACGCAAGCAGCCACAAATGATAAATACATCATAATCTTAATTAATACAAAGCTTTAATGTTAGCAAAACAAAACATCCAAAATTGGCTTTTTCTTTAATTATCACTCCCCAGAACCACTTCTTTAACTATATTCCCAGTTCTAGAAGCTTCTAAGGGTTATAACTTATAGCACATCTGCCACGGATGTTGAACTGATAGATAACAGACTATACATCCACATGATAACCTAGCTTATATTAATTTAATTTGAAATACAGTAATTTTAACCCTAAAACACACTTAATGATGCATTTAAAAGCTAATTAACAATACAAAACTGAAAATCAAGCTCAAGCACCCAATATAGCAGCCTCTCCGACCTCACACTCGTTCACTTAACATTCATCTTCTACAATCCACGAGTCTACCACATGCTTGACTAGATCCAGACCTGTTCCCCACAATAAATCTTTAACTAGTTTCTCCCTTTCAATCCCTCACCGATCAATTCCTTAACAAGTTATCGCATCTACAGCTAGAAATGATTATACAGTTAAATATAACAAGAACAAAATTTAAATTCAAAAACAAAGAATTCAAGAAAGTATAGGGGAAAAAAACACAATTCTTGTGTAAGCTCAAAAATTCACAAGAAATAAGGCAAAAGACTAACCTTTTTGAGCAAACAAAGAGCTGCACTGCTGAATCGAAGCAGCATCAGCTACTCTAGGGCTAACTAAAATCGACTCCTCAACCTCAACTTCTTTAACAGCAACCGTTGAAACCCTATTATTATTATTATTACTATTACTATTATGTCTACCAAACACCTCATCAGATCCCATAACAAAATTCTTCTTTTTCTTCTTCGCCGCCGCAACAACAACATCCACCGGATAATTCACCTCCACCGACGCATCCATCACCGCCGTATAATTAACAATAAATTAGCGAAAGCGGTGTCGTGTTGAGGAGTTGATGACGAGAATTGAGGAATTGAAGGGAAGATGAAGGGAAAGGAGGTGTTTGGATAGGGAAGGCATGGTTGCGGCTGGGGGAAAGAGGGAGGGGTTTGTTTGGGTACGGGGGCTATTATTAGGGCAAGAAATTTGGATGAGAATGAGAAGTATTTATAGTTTTCGGGATTTGGTGAGGTGAGTTATTTTGAAATGGTCCCCGTCGATTTGGGTATATTCCGGTATGGTAATTATAACGTTGGCCAGCTTAATCCACAACGCCTGAGTTTGTTGTTTGAGGGTAGTTTAGTCTCTGTGGTTTTTTCACGTGGATTCGATAAGTAAAAACGGTGGAACCTTTTTGAAGTTTGTGACAAATGGAAAGTTGTTTAATCTGGTAGATTTACCGTATTATCCTCTAACGTTCATTTATGGAAACGTGAAATGACTTCATTAGATTTTGTTTGTTTTTGGATTTTAAGTCTATTTTAATAAATTTATTTATTTATTTTTAATTAATACTTTTATATATTTTAAAATTTTTTTTTGATATATTTATCATATCCGGGACATCGCGACGACCACTTAAAATTTCTTGATTGAAAAAAGACAAATATTTGACATGTTTTTTAAAGAAAAATGTCTAGTTCAAGAAGTCGCTACCTAGTATTATAGTCATTAGAAATCCCAATTAGTCAACAAAGATTCTATGGTACAGGACTGGTTATGCGAAAGGAAAAATGATATCATCCATTAAGCGTCCTACCGGAGGCAGACTGCATTGTTGGTTTTGCCTAAAATTACTAGGAATTTGTTCACCCCTTTTTTTTTTATTCTTCCTATCATGTTCTTGACTCTGACGTCAATGAACAGTTCTTATAAATATTTTCAACTCTGACATTGATAAATATTACACAAACCCAAAAAATATACAATATTCATGACTCTGATGCCAATAAATAAGTTTGCAAAAAATTAAATTTTCAATGAAAACAAAAATTCTACGCCATTTTTTTTGTTTACCCTTTTTCTATTATTAGTTCTTTTTAGACTAAAATAAATTTTTAAAAAAAATTGCACAACAGATTTGCATTTATGCATTTAACAGTAATGATCTACAAGTTGAGCATATAGCAGAAAAATACAAAATGCAAAGAAAAAAATAAAACGAAGCACAATGGACCCACAAATAAATCAACAAATATTCCCAAGTATTTCCAGAATTTTCAGATATCAAAAAGGGACTCATTTGGCTAGATATTATAACAATAGCTAAAAGGAATCAGTGTTTTACTGTGGACTGCACAGTGCAGTCCACAGTAAAACGCTGAGAAGTTTTTTTTTTTTTTTTTTTTTGGTTTTTTTTTTTGGTGTTTTTTTTTGGTTTTTTTTTTTTTGTTTTTTTTTAATAAATATTTTTTTGTTTAATTCTTTTTTGTTAATGTTAGATTTTTTTCTATCTAGTTATCAAACTTTCATAAAACAGGTTCCGGGTTTGACGGGTTAACCCGGATTTTTTTTCTGGTTTTCCTTTTTTTTTTTGCTTTTTTGCTTTTTTTTTGCTTTTTTTTCTTTTTTTAAGCTGTTTTTTTCTTTGTTTTTTTTAATGAATATTTTTTGTTTATTTTTTTTTGTTAATGTTAAATTTTTTTCTATTTAGTTATCAAACTTTCATAACACGGATTCCGGGTTTAACGGGTTAACCCGGATTTTTTTTCTGGTTTTCTTTTTAATTAATTATTTTTTCGAGTACAGTCCACAGTGAAACGCTGAGCTGTCTTCTTTTTTTTCGCCTTTTGCTTTGTTTTTTTAAACAATTTTTTTTCTTTTCTTTTTTTGCCTTTTGCTTTGTTTTTTTAAGTTGTTTTTTTTCTTTATTTTTTTTAATGAATTTTTTTTAATGTTAAATTTTTTTTCTATTTAGTTATCAAACTTTCATTACTTAGTGTTTCACTGTGCAAGTCTACAGTGAAACGCTGAGCAGTCTTCTTCTTTCTTTCTTTTTTCATTTTTTTCTGTTTTTTATTTTTTTTCCTTTTTTTTCTGTTTTTATTTTTTTTGTGTGTTTTTGTGTTTTTATTTTTTTCTATGTTTTTATGCGTTTTTTTTTTTTTTTGCTTTTTTCTTTGTGTATTTTTCTTTTAATGAATTTTTTTGTTTAATTTAGTTTATTAATGTTAATTTTTTTATTTAGTTATCAGATTTTCATAACACGGATCCCGGGTTTGACGGGTTAACCTGGTTTGATGAGTTAACCCAAATTTTTTTTTCTTTTTAATTAATAACATATACTAAAACTGTTCAGTGTTTCACTGTGCAGTCCACAGTGAAACGCTAAGCTGTTTTTTTTGTTTTTAATTTTTTTTTTCAAGTTCACAGTGAAACGCTGAGCGGTCTTCTTCTCTTTTTTTTTCTTTTTTTCTGTTTTTAATT